>Ga0209656_10000345_pt1 | contig 30868 bp, 35 predicted proteins | sample BogFormECP12_OM2_FD_188239 | JGI IMG/M metagenome (GOLD analysis project Ga0209656, IMG submission 188239) | Bog forest soil microbial communities from Calvert Island, British Columbia, Canada - ECP12_OM2 (SPAdes) (version 2) | ecosystem: Environmental > Aquatic > Freshwater > Wetlands > Bog ...
GCTTTGCGGAGCCCTGTTCGGCGTTATCGGTAGTCAAGGCGAGGGCCTTCCTCGGTTCTGCTACAACGTGTCGTGCAAACAGTATCGCGGACCGCCCGCGAGCCTTCTAGGACCCCACATGTTTGCGTCATCTTTGCGCGCCAGCCCGCGTACCGGGAGCGTAGACGGGCATCATGGAGAACGTGAGGGTGTGCGCATGAGCGAGCCGGAGGGGCGCAGTGAAGAGGGATGGGGAGGTGGGCGGGCCCCGGAGGCGAGCGGGAGACACAGCATGACCGGGCGTCGGGCTCGCCTGTTCGGCCGCGGCCCGGCGGTTCCTGGGTCCCGCCAGACGGACCCGGAGGCCGCCGACGCCAGCCCTGTCCCTGTTGCCGAGGCCGAACGGGCCGCGGTTTCTCCGCCCGCTCCGGCGATAGCCCTGACCATCGACGCCCTGGGCCGGAAGTGCCCGATTCCCATCATCATGCTCGCGGAGCAGATCAGGGACGTCCCGCTGGGTGCGGTGGTAGCCGTACTCGCGGACGACCCGGCGGCCTATACCGACATACCGTCCTGGTGCATGATGAAAGCGCACGAGTTCGCCGGATACCAGGAGCTGCCGCCTGGCGGCTGGGCACTGTACATCCGACGCAGGCTGTGACGCTCAGGTCGGCTTGAAGCGGCTGGTGAAGCGGGGGTCGTCTTCCCACCAGGGCTTCGCCGCTTCCTCCCCTTCCTGGCCCGGCTCCCCCTCGCGCGCCGCCGCGACCGCCTGGCGCTCGGCGTCCCTGGCGTCCAGGTCAGCGTCGATCGCCCTCGCGTCGGACTCGTCCTCGCGCATCAGCTGGATCAGCTGCGCGGCCAGGAACGGCAATCCGACGAGGTCGCCGAGGATCCAGAGCACTCCCCCGCCGATGATCTGATCCGCTCGCAGGGTGGGTCCCCAGGGCCGGGCCAGCGCGTGGTAGTAGGCCGCGCCGATGAGGTTCTGGTCGGCGATGACGGCAATGCCGAGGAACGCGTCGCCGACCACCAGCGCGCCGGTGATCCACATCGATACCGCGTAGGAGTACTCCTTCGGCACCGGGTCGACCCGGAGCAGGGTCCAGAAGAACGCGAAGCCCGCCGCCAGCAGCGCCAGATACGTCAGCTCCCGGACGGTGGCGCTATGGAACACCGCCGTGTACCAGGACGTGAAGTACATCACGAAGGGCACGGCCACCAGCGCGAACGCGGTGATCGCGGGGAACGTGAGAATCCGGGCCGGACGCGAGCGGATGGCCGCCTCGAGGCGCGCGCCCGCCCGCGGGAACACCGCGATCGCCAGCGAGATCGGCCGTCCGAGCGTGAGGAACAGCGGCACCACCAGGACGAGCAGGACGGTTTGCACCGCCCGCGCGTAAAACAGCACCGGCTGGTAGGCGCCCACCCAGGACATCGTCGCGATGACCAGGAAACCCAGGCCGAAGCCGAGGAACCAGATCCGGCGCGCCACCGGCCAGCCCGGCTGCCTGTGCGCCCCGGCGAGGTAGCCGCCGCCGAGGATCAGCACCAGCGCGAGCATCCACGGGTCAAGCGTCCACTGCGTGAATGCTCTGGCCACGGTCAGCGCGGGAGGTCCCTGGTATCCGGACCCGAGCGTCCGGGGCAGCCCGGCCAGGCCGCCATACGCGAGCGCGGTTCCCATGGCAGCCACGCTACCGCCGCCACGGCCCGGCACGCGGGCCGGCCTGCGCAGGTAATCACACTTCGGTTACCGGGAGCAGGAACCGGAGTCCGTTCGGGCCCAAAGTTCGTGACGAGGTTCAGACCGACAGGTGAACCGCGACCTCAGCCGCTGCGGCGTCCCCGTAGGCCGCGGCGAACCGGTCCGCCAGCGGGCCGGGCTTCAGGTTGTACTCCTGCGGTCCGGTGGCCTCCAGGGCGTGCACGGCCATCAGGTTGCCGAGCTGAGCGGCGCGTTCGAGGGACAAGCCCCAGGCGACAGCGGCCAGGAAGCCGGAACGGAACGCGTCACCCGAGCCAGTCGGGTCCACGGGCTTGGCGTCGGGCACCGCAGGGACCGCGACCGGCGGCTCCCCTTGCTGCTCGATCCGGGCCCCCGCCGACCCGAGGGTAGTGATCCTGACCCCTACCCGGGCCAGCATCTCCGCGCTGCCCCAGCCGGACTTGCGTTCGATCAGGGCTTCCTCGTACTCGTTGCCGAACAGGTAGTCCGCGCCGTCGACCAGCGTGCGCACCTGCGCGTCGTCGAGGATCCTGGCCAGCTGCTGAGACGGGTCGGCGGCGAACTTCAGGCCCGCGTCGCGGCACTCATCGGTGTGCGCCACCATGGCCCCGGGGTGGCCGGCCCCGATCAGCACCAAGTCGATGCCGCCGTGCTCCTCGGCCAGCGGCGCGATCTTGATGTCCGCGTCCTCGCTCATCGCGCCCGCGTAGAACGAGCCGATCTGGTTTCCGTCCGCGTCGGTGGTACAGACGAAGCGCGCAGTGTGCCGGAGCAGCGACTCCCGCACGCCCGCGGTGCTCACCCCGTGGTCCTCCAGCCAGTGCCGGTAGTCCGCGAAGTCAGCCCCGACCGCGCCGACGAGCAGCGGTCGCAGGCCGAGCACACCAAGGCCGAAGGCGATGTTGGCGGCGACTCCGCCGCGCCGGATGGCCAGGTCATCGACGAGGAATGAAAGCGAGACCTTGTCGAGCTTGTCCGCAATCAGCTGGTCGGTGAACTTGCCGGGAAACGTCATCAAATGGTCGGTCGCGATCGACCCGGTGACCGCGATGCGCACGGTGGCTACCCCGGCCGACGTCAGTGGAACGAATCGCCGCAGGCGCAGGAACCCGTCGCGTTCGGGTTGTCGATCGTGAAGCCCTGCTTCTCGATCGTGTCCACGAAGTCGATGGTCGCGCCCATCAGGTACGGGGCGCTCATCTTGTCGGTCACAACCTGCACGCTGCCGAACTCGCTGACGATGTCGCCGTCGATCTCGCGCTCGTCGAAGTAGAGCTGGTAGCGAAGCCCCGAGCAGCCGCCCGGCTGCACCGCGATGCGCAGCTTGAGATCTTCGCGGCCCTCCTGGGCGAGCAGCGAGCTCACCTTGGCCGCCGCGCCGTCGGTCAGGAGGATCCCCTGCATGGCCTCTTGCTGAACAGTCACCTTAGTTAGCTCCCGCCTGGTCCGTGTGCCGCGTGCATGCGGCGTCTGGCGTTGCTCCAACGTGCAATCCCAACGATATGCGGTCCGCCCGCATTCCAGCCACCCCTGAGGCGTGGCTCACAACCCCTGACCAACCGGCCCTGACAAACCGGCCCTTACAAACCGGGTGCGCCCCAGACAGGAAACCAGCGGGACAAATCCGGCTCGAACTTCAGGTCGCTGCCGATCACGCCCTTAACCTGCAGCTCGAGCGCGTTGTCCCGGCGCTCGCCGGACAGCGGGGCGAACGGGTAGAACGTGCCCCGCTTGTACAGGTAGATGAGACCGAGCCTGCGCTCCTGGTCGTCGGTAAAGGCGACCAGGGTGCACAGCAGCTGCGGGCCGAAGCCGTTGTCCACCAGCGAGGTGTTGACCGCGTGCAGGTCGGTGACCAGCGCGTCGAGCTCGTCGGACATGCGCGAGCTGACCAGCCAGTTGAAGCCGTAGGAGTCCTTGGTCACCTCGACAGGCAGGCCGCCTTCCTTGCCCGAGCTCAGGTCGAGCAGTTCCTGGACGTCCTTCTGCACGTCGGCGAAGGACCGGCCCTCGACCGGGCGGAAGCAGACGGAGCCGGATCCAGTGGGCTTGAATCCGGCTCCCGCGTCCAGCGTGACCGCCGCGGAAGGCAGCGCGAACAGGTCGTCCAGCTTCGGCTGGACCGGCTTGGTCCGGCCGAGCAGCGTGTCGAGAAAACCCACGAGCGCTCCGCTACCTTCCCGGGCCGGCGGTCCGGCCGAGCTGCTGCTGGACCTTGTCCAGCTCGGCCAGCCTGCGCTCCAGGCTCGGGTGGGTGGAGAACACCGTGGACAGGCTCGCCTTGGCGTTCAGCTTCATCGCGGGCGCGAAGAAGAACGCGTTCAGCGGCTCCGCCGCGCGCAGGTCCTGGGTCGGGATCCTGGCCATGTCCGTGCTGACCTTGATCAGCGCGCTCTTCAGCGCGCTCGGCTGGCCGGTGAGCAGCGCGCCGCTGCGGTCCGCGGCCAGCTCACGGTACCGGGACAGCATCCGGATCAGCAGGAAGCTGACCGCGTAGACGACGATGCTCACGGCCATGAGCGCGAACATGATGATCGCGGTGTTCTGGTTGTTGCCGCCGCGGCCGCGGCCGCCGCCGAACAGTTCCCCGTAAAAGGCGATCCTGATCAGCAGCGCGGCGATGATGGCCAGGAACGACGCGGCGGTCATCACCTGGACGTCCTTGTGCGCCACGTGCGACATCTCGTGCGCGATGACGCCCTCGAGCTCCGCGTCGTCCAGATTGCTGCGCAGCAGGCCGGTGGTCACGCAGAGCACCGCGTGGTCGGCGTTGCGGCCGGTCGCGAAGGCGTTCGGCAGCCTGGTGTCGGCGATGGCTATCCGCGGCTTCTTCATGTCGGCCAGCGCGCACAGCCGGTCCACGATGCCGTGGATGCGCCGGGCGTCCGGGGAGTCGTTCGGGCCGACCTCCACCGCGCCCGCCGTCCGGAGCGCGATCTTGTCCGAGTAGAACAGCGACCCGATGGCGAAACCGCCGCCGAGGACCACCGCGAACAGCACGATCGCGGCACTGGACGCGTGATACGCCGCCCCGATGGCGATGATCGCGGCCACGAACGCGACAAACACCAGCCCGAGCAGGAACATGGTCGCGGTCATCCGGACCGTTAGCCCCCGGTCGGGCGCATACCTGGTACGCGCCGCCATGGCGCACCTCCGTTCGGCCGCCGGGCTGGTGGTGCCCGCCCGGAGCCAGCTGCCATTTAATAGCTCAAATCTACCCGTATAACACTGAACGCCAGCCGAACGTTACCCGCGAGTATGCTCTGGCCTCCAGCCGGACCTTATCCTCGTCAGCCTCGGTCAGCCCGGAATGAGGCCTTCGCCCGTGAGCATCTTGCGGACCTCGTCCATGCTCGTGTCCTCGGCCGGCAGGATCAGATCCGACGGCTCCAGAGTATCCGGGGGCAGCGGTGTACCCTGCGCGCGCACGTGGGCCAGTAGGCCATCGAGCGCGGCCCCGAAGGCAGCCTCGTCGTTGTGGTTGACGGCCGCCTCGAGCTCGGTGTCCAGCCGGTTCAGTTCGGCGGCGACGTCGCCGACCCTGAACTGGCCCTCGCCCAGGATCCTGACGATCACGACCCCTCACCGTCCTGCGGCTCTGCGGCCGGCAGGTCGGACACCGGGATGCCAGCCGGCAGGGCCTGGGACGGAGGCGGCGGCGGAGCGTACGGGCCGCCCTGATCCTGAGCACCTTGGGTACTTTGGGGCTGGCTCTGAGTGGCCTGGCTGGTGCCGTTGGCCCCGCCCTCGAGCTGCTTGGGCGCACCGGCGGTGATCTCGCCCTTGAGCCTGCTCAGCTCCCGCTCGACATCGCTGCTCGCGGCCATCATGTCCAGCTCGGACTGGATGTCGTCGCGGCGGCCGCCAATGGCGTCGTCGAGCGCACCGGAGGCCATCAGCTCGTCGATCGCGCCCGCGCGCGCCTGCATCTGGGCAGTCTTGTCCTCGGCCCGCTGGATCGCCATGCCGACGTCGCCCATCTCTTCCGAGATGCCGGAGAACGCCTCGTTGATCCTGGTCTGCGCTTCGGCCGCAGTGTAAGTGGCCTTGATGGTCTCCTTCCTGGTGCGGAAGGCGTCCACCTTGGACTGCAGCCGCTGGGAGGCGACCGTCAGCTTCTCCTCTTCGCCCTGCAACTGGGCGTACTGCACCTGCAGATCGTTGAGCTGACTCTGCGCCGACGCCTTGCGCTCGAGCGCGGCCCGGGCGAGGTCCTCACGGCCCATCCCGAGCGCCTTGCGCGCCTGGTCCTCGAGCTTGTTCGAGGACTGCTGGAGCTGGTTCATCTGCAGCTCGACGCGCTTGCGCGACGTGGCGACATCCGCGACCCCACGGCGGACCTTCGTCAGCAATTCGAGCTGCCGCTGGTAGGAGTAGTCCAGGGTCTCACGAGGGTCTTCCATCTTGTCCAGGGCCTTGTTGGCCTTGGCCTTGAAGACAAGTGAGACTCGCTTCATCACGCCCATACGCGCGGCCGTCCCCTTCAGTTAACTTCTTCGCCGCCGCCAGGCCGCGCGACCGGGCCGAAATCTGAGGCCGGGCACCCGGCTAGACGGCGGACGAGCCCGTGCGACTAGTCGAATTCCACCCTACGCGGTTTCCCGCATTGCGAGCTACCACGTGCGCCCCCCAGCGCGGGGTGGTACTGGCCCCAGGGCCCCCGGAAAGACTGTGCTGCCCCTGGGGGCCGACCCCCCGACCCCCCAGGAAAGACTAAGCTGAGCGCGTGTTCCGACGCCGTAGCGCCGGGGCGACGGACGGCACGGCCCAGGATTCCCCGGGCGCGCAGAGCCCGGACGGCCCGGCAGACAGTAAACCCCGCTCCCCCGCCGAGGCGGCCAAGGGGCGGCCCACGCCCAAGCGCAGCGAAGCCGAAGCCAAGCGGCGCCAGCCCATCACCGGGTCGCGGGCTCCGTCCGGGCCGCGTACGCCCGAGGATAAGGCGAAGGCCCGCACCACCCGGGCCACTAAGTACGAGGCCATGAAGCGGGGTGAGGCGTGGGCGCTCAACCCCCGCGACCGCGGCCCGGCGCGCGCCCTGGCCCGTGACTTCGTGGACTCCAAGCGCCGGGCCAGCGAGTATTACATGTACATCCTCGTGGTCCTGCTCGCCGCCGTGTTCCTGAGGAACAAGAGCACGCAGGAGATCATCTCTCCGCTGGTCCTGGTGCTGATCGTCGTCATCGCGCTGGACGCTTTGCTGATCCGGCGGAGCCTGTTCAAGCTGGTCGCCGAACGGCTACCCGGCGAGTCCACCCGGGGCCTGACCACGTACGCGGTGATGCGGGCACTGCAGATCCGCAGGTTCCGGATGCCGGCCCCGCGGGTCGGGCCCGGCGCCAAGATCTGAGTGGCCCTAGAAGATCTGAGTGGCCCTAGACTCTAGTCATCCGGGTGCAGGCTCATCGGGCCGTACTCGGTCCTGGCGTCGTCGAGTAGCCAGACCTGATCCACCCCGGTCGCGAGCAGCGCGCGCCAGTTCTCCCCGAGCCAGCTTTCCGCGTCGCCCTGGCTGGCGAAGATGGCCTCCTGCAGCTCATCGGCGGTGATCACGGTGCCGTCTGCCTTTTCGTACCGCCAGGTCCAGGGCATCGGTAGGTGGCCTCCCGCTATTGGGACAAGCACTGTTCGTGTGCTGACTGAGGGTAGCCCAGGGCAAGACCTGCCGCTACGTTAGGGCCCTAGGTAGTCAGGTCAGCGCTAGCAGTGAGTGCGGATCACGCGCAGAACAAGATGGCCCACACGGCCTTGCCGCGGCCGGTGACGGGGCTCCAGCCCCAGACGTCGCTCAGCGCGTCCACCATCTGCAGGCCGCGGCCTGCTTCTTCGGTGCGGTCCGGCATCCGGAGCACCGGGGCGATGTCCGACGGGTCGAGGACGGCGCACATCACCTCGCCGGTCCGGCGGAGCAGCCGCAGGCCGAGCGGCTGGCCGGACTCCGCGGACCGCGCGGCGTGCGACACCGCGTTGGCCACGAATTCACCCACGATCGCTTCGGCGTCATCGGCGAGCGAGGCCAGGCCCCACTCCCTGAGCGTGTTCCTGGTGAATTTCCTCGCGGTCCGACCCGACTGGGCTCCGGCGCCGAGCGGGCACGCGGCCACCGCAGGTGAGTCCCACCAGTCCGAAGGCATCCGGACCACACGCGGGCGCCCGGGTGCGCACTGCAGCCTGGCGTTCAAGTCAAGCGGCCGACGAACGGCAGGATCAACCTTCGTTCGTGTCGGCAACCCTACTTGGCTCAAACCCATCGCGACCCCGCGAAGCGTAGTGCGGCAATCCCAGATGATTGACGCAAATCACATCCTGCCCGAGATTCCGCGGTTAATGCAAGACCAAATGCACGTTCATTTGTAGCGTGCACCCCGTGCGGTCCCAGGTCACAGAGATTTATTTAATTTTCAAGTAACGCTTGGACGGTCCTAGCCGGCCGCGGGCCCGAGGTGTCGCCGACCGGCCGCGCCCGTGGCGCAGGGCGGTGAGGAGGTGATTGGCGCGGGGCTCATCGGGCGCGGCCGGATATGTCCGGAGCCGCCCCAGGCTGGGCTCTGCGGTGGGGGCAGACCACGTTATGGTGGGTCGTTACCGCCGTGAGCCGGGAGCCGGGAGCCGGGAGCCGCAGATGCTTGTCGCTGGTGTCGATTCGTCCACTCAGTCCACCAAGGTGCTGCTCTGCCAGGCCGAGGACGGCGCCATCGTCGGCCAGGCCGCCGCCCCGCACCCGGACGGTACCGAGTGCGACCCGGAACTGTGGTGGCGGGCGCTGGCCCAAGCGGGAGAGGGGCTGCTCAACCGCGCCGACGCCATCGGGGTGGCCGCGCAGCAGCACGGCATGGTCGTCGTCGACGAGGCCGGCCAGGTCGTCAGGCCGGCCCTGCTCTGGAACGACGTGCGCTCGGCGCCGCAGGCGGCGGCGCTGATCGACGAGATGGGCGGCCCTAGGTACTGGGCGCAGCTGACCGGGAGCGTCCCGACGGCCTCGTTCACGGTCACCAAGCTACGCTGGCTGGCCGACCATGAACCAGACGCCGCCGCCCGGACCGCGCACGTGATGCTGCCGCACGACTGGCTGTCCTGGCGGCTGGGCGACCGGGCCCACGCGCCCGCCACCGACCGCGGCGATGCCTCGGGCACCGGCTACTTCTCCCCCGCCACCGGCCGCTGGCTGCCGGAGCTGGCCGAGGCCGCGCTGGGCAAGCCGGCCGGGTTGCCGCGGATCGCCGCCCCAGCCGAGATCGTGGCCCGCACTCCTGGCGGCGCGGCGCTGTCCGCCGGTACCGGGGACAATATGGGCGCGGCGCTCGGCCTGGGTCTCGGCGTCGGTGAGGTGGTCGTCTCCATCGGCACCTCGGGCACCGCGTACGCGGTCGCGGCCGGGCCCGCCGCCGACGAGACCGGGGCGGTGGCCGGCTTCGCCGACGCCACCGGGCGGTTCCTGCCGCTGGTGGCCACCATCAACGCGGCCCGGGTGCTGACGGTCACGGCCCGCATGCTCGGCACCGACGTCCACGGTCTGGACCGCCTCGCGCTGGCCGCGCCCCCCGGATCGCAGGGGCTGACCCTGCTGCCCTACCTCGACGGCGAGCGGTCCCCGAACCGGCCGGACGCCAGCGGCGTGCTGTGCGGGCTGACCAGCACCAACACGACGCAGGAGAACCTCGCGCGGGCTGCGGTCGAGGCCGTGCTCTGCTCGCTCGCGGACGCCATCGACAACCTGGCCGACTGCGGCATCACCGCGCAGCGGGTGATCCTCATCGGCGGCGCCGCCCGGTCGCCGGCCGTCCGCGCGATCGCCCCGGCGATCTTCGGCGTGCCGGTGACGGTGCCCGAGCCCGCGGGCAGCGCTGGCCCGGGGGGACGACCCCCCGCTCCCCCCGAATGGGTTGCCCTGGGGGCGGCCCGGCAGGCCGCCTGGGCCCTGTCCGGCGCGGCCGACCCGCCCGCGTGGCCGCTGGCGGGCACCAGCGCGGAGTACACCGCGGAACCGGTCCCGCTGGTCCGCGAGCGATATGCGACCCTGCGCGGCGCCACGGTCGGCTGGACCTAGGACGCGGTTTCGTGCACAGTTTGGCCAAATATCAGCCAAAACTGTGCACGATCATGGGATTGAACGGAATTGGGGCAGGGGCGGGGCGTGAAAACATGGGGTAACACAGGTGGCTCAGGAAAGGACCGGCCGGTGAGCACGGATTACGTTCCCTCACGCGAGGACCGCTTCTCGTTCGGCATCTGGACGGTCGGGTGGCAGGGCGTGGATGTGTTCGGCTCGGCCGTGCGACCGCCCATGCCCGCCGAACGCGCCGTGTACAAGCTGGCCGAACTCGGCGCCTACGGGGTGAACTTCCACGACAACGACGTATTCGCCTTCGACGCCACCCCCGCCGAGCGAGACGAGCGGATCGGCGCGTTCCGCAAGGCGCTGACCGAGACCGGGCTGGTCGTGACGACCGCTACCACTAACCTGTTCGGCCACCCGATGTTCAAGGACGGGGCGTTCACCGCCAACGAGCGGGAGATCAGGCGGTTCGCCCTGGCCAAGGTGATGCGCAACCTCGACCTAGCCGCGGACCTCGGCGCCAGGACCTATATCTTCTGGGGCGGCCGCGAAGGCGCGGAGTCGGGGGCCGCCAAGGACATCAGGGCCGCCCTCGACCGGTACGCCGAGGGCCTGAACCTGCTGTGTGCGTACGTGCGCGAGCAGGGCTACGACATCAGGTTCGCGGTCGAGCCGAAGCCGAACGAGCCGCGCGGCGACATCTTGCTGCCGACGGTGGGGCACGCACTGGCCTTTATCAACGGGCTCGAGCACGGCGACATGGTCGGGGTGAACCCTGAGATCGGGCACGAGGAGATGGCCAGCCTGAACTACGCGCACGGGATCGCCCAGGCGCTATGGCACGGCAAGCTGTTCCACATCGACCTGAACGGCCAGCACGGCCCGCGGTACGACCAGGACCTGCGGTTCGGCGCCGGGAACGTGCGCGGCGCATTCTGGGTGGTAGACACGCTCGAAGCCGGCGGGTACGACGGGCCAGTGCATTTCGACTACAAGCCGCCGCGGACCGAGGACGACGAGGGAGTCTGGGTGTCCGCCGCCGCCTGCATGCGCAACTACCTGATCCTGCGGGCCAAGGTGCGGGCGTTCCGGGCCGACCCGGAGGTGGCCGAGGCGCTGCGCGCTTCCGGCGTGGCCGAGCTCGGCTCGCCGACGCTAGCCCCCGGCGAGACCTGGCGCGACGTCCGCGAGTCCAGCGCCGACGTGGGCGCGCTGGCCAAGCGCGGCCTGGCCTATGAGCACCTCGACCAGCTCGCCCTCGAGCACCTCTACGGCGTCCGGCCCTAGCCCGGGGGCCATGGGGGCGGGGAGCCAGCGGAGGCGTCCAACCGCGCGGGGCCCGACCCTGAGGAGTGCAGACGATGAGGCGGGTGACCATCCGTTCAGCCCCGGCTAACGAAGCGGCCGCCGGGTCGGACAGCGGAGCCAGGTGAACACGGGCAGATCCTCCGGATCAGCCGACAGGCGTATCGCCCCCGGCGACCTGCCCCTCGGCGCGGGCCTCGCCCTGGCTGGCACGGGCCTCGCCCTGGCTGGCACGGGCCTCGCCCTGGCTGGCGCGGGCCTCGGCGGCGACGCGCATCATGTGGCGCTGGGAGCGGACCTGGGCGACGACGATCACGGCGACCAGCGCGAGCGAGATCCAGAGCCCGTAATGGGAGACGGTCTGCGCCACCACCACCGCGTGGTGGCCGAGTTCATACCCGAGGCCGACCAGCATGCCCGCCCACAGCAGCGAGCCGATGAGGTCCAGGATGATGAACGTGAGCAGCCGCATCCCAGCCCAGCCGGCGATGACGAAGATGATCGCGTTGGGGATGGGCAGGAACGGGGAGATGACCACGGCGGGCCACGTGAACTTGCGGCCCCAGCGCTGCACGTGCCCCATGTACCTGCCCCCGCGGTTGCGCCGACCGGACAGCAGCGCGATGACGCGCTCGCCCCACAGCCGACCCGCCCACCAGTAGAGCGGGTCGAAGATCATCAGCCCGGGGATGGCGGCCAGCAGCGCAACGACCAGCGAGCCGTGCCCGACGCGGGCGAACGCCGCGGCCGCGACGATCGCCTCGGTGCTCCCGTTCAGCAGCTCGGACAGCACCGGATGGGTACCGAGCAGCGATGCCCGGAACGGCAGCAGCGCCCAGTAGTAGATGCCGCTGAGCGTGATGGCCGCCCAGCACAAAATGTCGACCCGCCGTGGCTTGCCGGCCCACGGCACCCGAGGGTCGTCCCACTTCGACCGCTGCTGTCCGCTGTCGGCGGCCACCGGGACGGCTTCCGCCACAGCCTCATCATCCACCCCGCCACGGTATCCCGGATCACGGGTAAAACTATCTTCGGCCGAACGAGCACCTGGGCCAGCCGAGGCGCCGGTGATGCGCCATGATGGATCATCGTGGACGACCCCTTCGCCGCCGCGGCGGCCAGTGCCGACCGCCTGACCGCCCTGACCGGCCCGCACGATGCCGCCGTGGTCCTCGGCTCGGGCTGGGCGTCGGCCGCCGACGCGATCGGCGCCGCCAAGGCCGAGATCTCGCTGGCCGAACTCGGCGGTTTCCCCGCCTCGACCGTGCCGGGGCACACGCCGACGGTCCGCAGCGTAGCCGCGGGGCCGGTGCGGGTCCTGGTGTTCCTGGGCCGGGTGCACCTGTACGAGGGGCTGTCCCCCGCCGCCGTGGTGCACGGCGTGCGGACGGCGGTCTCCGCCGGGTGCCGCACGGTCGTGCTGACCAACGCGGCGGGCGGCATCCGGGCCGGGCTCAGCGTGGGTGAGCCGGTACTGATCCGCGACCACCTCAACCTGACCGGCAAGTCCCCGCTGGCGGGGCCGCCCCCGCCAGGCCAGCGGTTCGTGGACCTGACCGACCTGTACTCGCCCCGGCTGCGGGCACTGGCCCGCGAGGCCGACCCGAGCCTGGCCGACGGGGTCTACGCGATGATGCCTGGCCCGCACTACGAGACTCCGGCGGAGATCACCATGCTGGGCAGGCTCGGCGCCGACCTGGTCGGGATGTCGACCGGCCTGGAGGCGATCGCGGCCCGCCACCTGGGCGCGGAGGTGCTCGGCATCTCACTGGTCACCAACCTGGCGGCGGGCCTGGCCGAGCACGGCCTCAGCCACGCCGAGGTGGTCGAGGCGGGCCGGGCCTCCGCCAGCCGGATGGGCACCCTGCTCGCCGCGATTCTCCCCCGCGTCTAGGGGTCCGCGTCTAGGACCCTGGGTACCGCGGTGAATCTGTACGTCACGCTGCCGCGGCGAGCGGCGTGGCGTTCGCGCGCAACGGCGCGCCCTGGGCCATGGCGCTGGCCGCCGCGGTGGCGTTGTTGTGCTACCTGGCCGCGCCCTAGGACCGGGCCGGCGGATAATCGGGATCGTGGACAATGGGGACCTCGTGGCCGTGCCGGAGACGGCCAAACGGATGGCGGGTGCGGCGTCCGCGTTCCTGGCGGCGCTGACCGCGGCGCAGCGGGAGCGGGCGTGTTTCGCCTTCGACTCCGACTCCGGCTCCAATTCCGGCTCCGATTCCGGGTCCGATTCCGGCTCCGAGGACGTCCGGCGCGACTGGTCGTTCCTGCCCGCGCCGGACCGGAACGGGCTGCCGATCGGCGTGCTGGGCGACGGGCAGCGGCGGCTCGCGCACGAGCTGATCGTGGCGGGCACGAGCCTGCCGGGGTACACCAAGGTCGTCTCGGTGATGGCCATGGAGCACGTGCTCCGGGCGGTGGCACCGGATCTGGCTGATCTATTTGATCCCGAACGGTACTGCTTCAAGGTGTTCGGTTCGCCCGGCGATCAGGCCTGGGGATGGCAGTTCGCCGGGCATCACGTGTCGCTCAACTTCACCGTGGTCGACGGCCGGTACATCTCCCCCACCCCATGCATGCTGGGCGCCGAGCCTGCTTCGGTCGGGATGCTCGCGCCGCTGGCCGACGACGAGGATCTTGGCTTCCGGCTGGTGAACTCACTCGACGCCGCCCAGCGGCACGCCGCGATTATCCACCACCGGCCGCCGCCTGACCTGGCCGCGCGGATGGTGCCTCGTCTCGGCGAGACCGAGCGGCCCGACCCGGTGTTCGCGCCCGAGCCGGACTACGTGATCAGCGAGGACGAGCGTGACATCCTCAGCTACGTCCGTTCCAGCCCCAAAGGCGTCCCGGCTTCCGGGCTGAACCAGCCGCAGTTCGATATGCTCGCGGCCCTGGTCGGAGCGTACGCGCGGCGACTGCCCGACGAGGTGGCCGGGGCCCAGATGCACGGCCTGGAACGCGCGGGCATGGACAACCTCACCTTCGCGTGGGCGGGCGGTACGTCACCCGGAGAACGGCACTACTACCGCGTCCAGGGACCGACGCTGCTCATCGAGCACGACAACACCCAGGCAAACGGCAACCACATCCATTCGGCGTGGCGGAATCCGGCGGACGATTTCGGTGACGACGTGCTGGCTGCGCACTACCGTTTGCATCATTCCTAAGCCCCTGAGTCAGCGGATAGCGCCTGCGATGCCTGCCGGTTCCAGTATGGGGTGCTCAGCTGGCGCTCCGCTGCGATGGGCCAGTGCTTCGCTGTGATCGGATGGCGCTGCGCCGCGCTCGGCGTCGGCCTGGGCCGCGGCGGCGAGCCGTTCGCCCGTGCGCCTGACCCGCCGACCGTAGGCAAACATCCAACCGGCGAGGACGGCGGCGACGGCATAGGGCATCACCTTGGAAACGGTCAGCGCGGTCGCCGTCGAAGTGGTCTCGACGATGATGACCCTGGCTGCTGCTTCGGCCAGGTATGTCATCCCCCAGACCACGGTGAAGAGCCGGAAGGCATGGCGGAATCCGGGGTAGCGCCACAGGCCCTCGAAGTCCCGGCCCCGCGGAGTATCGGCGCCCATGAACTCGAGGGCGAAACGGTAGATCAGCGGCCGGGGTGACCAGAGCGACCCCAGGCACAGCAGCCCGAACACCGCGGTGGGTACCGAGCCCTCGACCAGCACAAGGCGGGCGTTGCCGCTGACCAGACCCAAGACCGTGCCGACGGCGATCCCGGCCAGCACCAGGACTCCGATGGCGTCCACGCGCCGGTGACGGGCAACGCCGACCGCTATGCCCAGAGCCGGGAATGCGCCGCTCAGGACGAGCGCCGATACCGAACTCAGGCCAGCCGAGCGCAGCAGCGAGTAAGCCACCAGCGGGCCGCCGATGTCAAACACCACGATTTTCGCCGCGGACCGCAGCCGGTTTCGGTTGCGAACCGGGGCCATTTGCTGATCGCTGCTCATCATGTCTGCAACGTTAGGCGGGCAGCGGTGCCTGCCCCAGTGCGGCAGATCCTGATCTCGGCATGACGGATGTCACGGGCGTGGGCCTTCGGCGTGGAGCCGGCAGCTTCGCGCCATCTCCCTCGAGTACTTCTTCTCTGCCCTGGAAATCTTGCGGGGTGAACTGCCCGCTGCGCCGATCGTCGTGCTCGGTATGTCCCGGGGAAGCGAAGCGGCGATGCTGACCGCGATCCATTGTGTCAATCGCGTACGCGGGGTGGTGGTGATGGTTCCCGGGAACATCGTGGCGGGCAGCTGGCCACCTGGCGGACCAGCGTGGCTCCTCGATGGGCGGTCGCTGCCTTACGTGGACCACTCCGGTCCGGATTGTGATGATGCAGACGCCCTCATTCCCGTCGAGTTGGTCCCCGGAGCGATCCTCATGGTGGCCGCGGGCGCGGATCACGTGTGGCCTTCGGCCGACATGGCCCGGGCCTTATCGAGGCGCCTGCATGAGCATGGAGACTCCGACGGCCACACGATCCTGGAGTACCCCGAGGCCGGTCACTCCGTCGGATATCTGCTTCCGCGGCTACCGCCCGGTCTCTTGCCGCAGGAGATCACTGACCAAGCCGCGGATAAGGCGGCGCGCGCCGACGCTTGGCCTAAGGCGGTCGAGTTCATACGGAAACTTGGAAACACCGGAGCGAACGGATGACATCCAAACGGGCAGGCGTTCGTCTGGCGCTGCCCTACGGAGTTGGCCGGGTTCGCCGTGCGGCGGCTTATTTTGGCCCGCCGCAAACTGCCGACCTGCGTAGTGTTTCGCTGTCCCGGCGTAGCCGGGGGTGTTACCCGGTGTCTGCCGGGGGGCTGTGGCTGTGCCGCACCTTGGTTCTGTCCGGGTTCCAGGCGGTGGTGGTGCCGTCGGGGTTCAGGACCAGGGTCCAGCCCCACCGGTGGATCACCACCTGGTGGTGGAAGAAACACAGCAGCAAGCAATCTCGGGTGCTGGTCTTGCCGCCGTCCTTCTTGTGCCTGACGTGGTGCACCTCGCAGGCCGAGGCGGGCTGGTTGCACCCGCCCGGATGCTTCCGCAATCCACACAGGACCGGGAGCAGGCATCATGGAAGACGTGCTCACCACGGAGTATGACGGTTGCGGACGGTGCCTGGTGGCAGTACGCCGTCTGAGTAGGAAGACCGACAAGACCAGCAGCCCGCAGCGGCAGGGAGACCAGGACCTGCGGGCAGCAGCCGATGCCGGGGGCCACATCATCGCGTGGGCCGATGACTGGGAAGTCTCGGGGGCCACGGACCCGATGACCCGTAAGGGGCTCGGCCCGTGGCTGCGCGGTGAGATGGGACCGTATGACGGGATCGTGGCCCCCACCGTCGACCGGGTGGGCCGCAACGTGCGGGACACGCTGAACACGCAGACGCTGCTGACTAGTCGGGACCGCGTCGTGGTCACGGCCGATCACGCGGGAGTGTGGGATTTCAGCGACCCGAACCAGGAAAACGAGTGGCTGGTCAAGGCGTGGGGGTCGCAGATGGAGCTGCGCGCGATCCAGAAGCGCAACCGGGACGAGGCAATCCGGGCGCGGAAGGCGGGCGAGCCCAAGCAGCGCCCCTCCTACGGGTACATGTACGTGCGGCTGGCTCCCATGGCGAAGATCGATCACGTCGCGCTGGATCCGGTCGGCGCGGAGGTTATCCGGGAGGTGGCGCGGCGGATCCTGGCTGATGAGACGGGGAAGATCACGGTGGGGACGGAAGCGGTGCGCCTGAACCGCGAGGGGGTTCCCTGTCCGTCCGATCGCAGGGCTCAGCTGTACAGCCGTCCGATGAAGGGCGGGGCGTGGACCGGGTCTGCCCTCAAGCACATCTTGCTCAGTGAGGCGGCGCTCGGGTATCTCCTGCATGAGGGGCGCCCGGTGACGGGGGCAGATGGCCGTCCGGTGCGGATCGCTGAACCGTTGTGGGACCGCGCGACTCGTGACGCGCTGGTGAAGGCGACCGCGCCCAAGCGCGACGGTAAGCGCGCGCCGAAGGGCATGCGACTGCTGACCGGGGCAGCGTTCTGCGGGAACTGCGGGGCGCGGCTGCACGTCACGGGGCGCGGCGGCGACAGGCGTCATCCTCGGCGTACCAGAACAGCACTGCAGGAACGGCGTGGATCCGTTGACCACGTTCTTGTTGAGCTGCACCTGGCCGTCCTCGGTGACCACCGCCACCTGGGCGCGCTTGCGGTGCACGTCGATGCCGACGTAAACAGACATTGCCGGGTCTCTCCCGAGCTTGTGCTTTCACCCGGAGCGTCCTGCTACCGGGCTGAGCTGGGAAGAGGCCCGGCCCTTATAGGGTCATGTGAGCGAGGCCGGGGCGTTGGCCCGTGACGGGTCCGGGCGGGTCGATCTCAGAGCGCACGAGCTGCGCCAGCCCTAATCTCTCACGTTAGCTGCGACTGACCGGGTTACGATGGGCGTAGCCGATGAGCTCAGCGAGCAGGAGGGCGTTGAGGCGATCGGGGGCGTCCAGCGGGACCCAGTGGCTCGCCGGCGGCAGCTGCGGCGGGCCGGGTATGCGCGGCGCGAGGTTGGCCCGGTACCAGTTCAACGACGCGGTGAGCGCCCCGGGCCGGGGCAGGTCCTCGATCCACTGCCCGATGTCGCCGTCGCCCCGGCTGAACAGCCGCAGCCAGGCCCCGGCGTCATGCTGGATGGTCGCCTCGGCGATGCCGGTGAACTGGAAGAAAGGCTGATACCAGGTCATCTCGTACTGCCTGGGCGTCCGCGGCGCGAGCGGATGCGGCACCGAGATCACGGTCAGCGTGCGGACGCGATCCGGGCTGAGGATGGCTGTGAGCAGGCCACCCCCGCGCCCCAGTCATGCCCCACGATATGCGCCGCCTGGATCCCAAGGTGGTCCAGTATCGCGTTCATGTCGGCGGCCGCGTTCCGCAGGCTGTTGGCGGCCACCTCCTCGGGCCGCCCGGAACGCTCGAAGCCGCGCATGTCCGGCGCGATGACCCGGAACCCGCTGTCCGCCAGGACCGGGACCTGGTGGCGCCACAGCCAGGCCGAATCCGGCCAGCCGTGCAGCAGCACCATGGGCACGCCGTCCCCGTGGTCTTCGACGTACAGCGAAATCCCGTTGGCGTCGATCATCCGGCCATCGCTACCACGGGGTCATCGACCCGATGATGGCACGCCGCTCCCGCGGGCGCGGTCACGCCCCGCGGGAGCGGCGGGAGCTTGCAGGACTAGTCGACGTGGCTGGCGGGCCCGTCGTCCTTGTTGGACCACATCAGCTGGACCGGCACAGTGCCCGACCCGTCGGCGAGGTTGATCTCCTGGAACACCAGGCTGAGGTTGCCCGCTGCCCCGGCCTCGTTGATCGGGATGTCGCCGATCTCGCCGCCGCCCTGTGGCGGGGAGTACCAGCCGAGCAGGGAGTCGTTGTTGGTCCGGTTGACATCCTCCACGTCCGCGTCGGTCCGGGCCTCGTTCAGCTCGTGGTAGAAGGTCGCGACGACGTTCTTCCAGGACTGGTTGAAGGCCGGGATGCCGTTGTCCCCCTCGGAGTACACGCCGACGGCGTAGTAGACGGTCACGTCGGACCCGTCCGACGTGACGTGCACCGACCCGTGATAGCCGCCCAGGCCGTGCTTGGAGTCGGCGTCCTCGTCGTCGATCTTGACGACGGCTGCCAGGCGGCGCTGGTGTTCGGCCTCCTGGCCCGCCGGAGGCTGGAAGCCTGGCGAGAAGCCGTCCACGAGCACGACGCCGCGGGGCAGCATGATGTTGATGACCGTGCTGGCCGGGTCGGCGCCGCCCAGGCCGCCGCTGGTGAAGATCTGCGTGGCGAGTGCTTCGACCTGGTCCTTGAAGATCTGGTCCGGCGCGGCATCGGGCAGGACTGCCGACGGCAGCATCTGGGAGCTGATGGCCGGGTCGAAGTACTGCCGGATGACCGACTGCAGGGCGCTGTCGGACATAGCCTTGGACAGGGCATCGTCGATGTTGGAGATGTCGCTGGGAGCCCAGGCGGCCTGCCCGCCGAGGTAGTTGTTGACGAAGATTAGGTCGGTGATGGTCTTTCCGCCGAAGTTCTGCAGGTTCAGCTCCGGCCGGGGCTGGATACCGGCGGCGAGCTCCTCGGGCGCCACGCTCGGCGCCCCGAGGCCCGCGGGAGCGTAGTAGGCGTAATGCGCCGGGGAACCAGGCCTGAGGACGACGTTCAAGCGCCTGCCTGCCGGTAGCTTGTGGTGTTCTTGCATGGTTTCCTCATTTCTCGTGGTCCTGCCTGTCCAGAGAACCGGACCCGGCATGCTGATACAGCGATCCCTCAGCCGGAATGGGGCACGACCAGTCCGGTCTCATAGGCGGTGACCGCCGCCGGCGTCCAGTCCCGCTGCCTGAGCTTGCCCGGCACCCGGCTGACGTGCGTCTTCACGGTGTCGTCGCTCACGAGCAGGCGGGCGGCTATCTCCGGATTGGGACAGGCCCTCCGCGACGAGCCGCAGCAGCTGCGTCTCCCGAGGGATGAGCGCGGCCAGCGCGGACGCGGGCGGGGCGCCGGGCCTGGGTCTCAGCCGGGCGAACTCGCTGATCAGGCGCCGGGTGACGGCGGGCGCGAGCAGGGCCTGGCCGGCGGCGGCCACGCGCACCGCGTCGAAGAGCCGCTCGGCGGTGACGTCCTTGAGCAGGAAGCCGCTGGCCCCGGCGCGCAGTGCGTCGCGTACTCATCCAGGTCGAACGTGGTAAGGATCAGGACCCGCGGCCCCGGTTCTCCGGCCCCGGCTAGCTGCCTGGTCGCCTCGATCCCGTCCAGGCCGGCATCCGGACGTCCATCAGCACCACGTCGTGCCGCAGCTCGCGGCACACCCGTACCGCCTCGCTGCCGTCGGACGCGGAGCCGAGCACGGTGAAGTCCGGCTGCGTATCGAGTAAGGCGGCGAATCCGGCCCGCACCATCTCGTGGTCGTCGGCGACGACGATGCCGACGCGGTGTTGGCCGCTCGCTTTCGGGGCCCACACACCTTCCCCAGGCCCCCTTCACTGGCGCCGCCTTCCCTCGTCGCTCGTCCCTCGCTCCTGGGGTGGGTTTGGGGAGAAAGCGGAGTCCAGGCGGTGCCGGGCACCTCCAGCTCGCTCATGATGGGTGCAGCCTCAGGGCTTCCGCGGCCTTCGCGGGAAGCTCGGCATCAACGCAGGAACCCGCCGCCTCGCGACTCCCCGATGCCAAGCGACCCGCCGACCGCCGCGGCGCGCTCGCGCGTGCCCAGCAGGCTATGCTCGGCGCGAGGGCGAGCCGTCGGTCCTGGCCCGTTGTCGCGGATCCGCAGCCGCAGCGTGTCGGCGTAACGCAGCTCGACGTCGACGGCCGCGCCGGGAGCGTGCCGCCGCGCGTTGGTGAGGGCCTTCTCCGGACGGAAACCCGATCCCGGTTAACTTCGAAGGCCCACTTTTCTGCGGACGCTGATCGCCCGGACTGGGCAGTGCCAGATCGCCTGAAGGTACGTGAGATGGTGATGAAAGGTTGGCCAGGCTGACGCCAAGGTAGGGGAATGGCTCAGATGGTGGATCATGTCGTGGTGTTTACTCAGGAGAACCATACGACCGACAACTACTTTTCCTCTATGCGTGCTTGGGGGGCGAACGTGGCGACCGGCTGGCCGGTGCAGGCCAACCCCGCCCGCGCACGATGCGGCCCACACCCGGGCGGCGTATGCCAAGTGGCTGCATGCGCAGCAGCACGGCACCCCTACACCGGCTGCGCACGTGCGAGCATTTCCCGGTGACGGTTCTGGCGAACGTGACCTTTCGGTTTCCGCGGGCGTGTTTTTCTCGCCGCTCACTGGTTCTGCGGCTTGCCCGGGTTCCTTGCTCGGGGGCAGCGGTGGCGTTGTGCCGGGTGGCGCGTGGCCGGTGCGGGTGCGGTGACCGGGTCCGGGCTGGTCAGGCCACCCGGGCGGGTGGCCCGCCGGCGGCCTCGAAAGGGCCAGCCATGCGCTTTCGCGGTGCCAGTACTGCGGCAGGTGCAAGGCCAGCCGGCCGCGGCCGCGGCGGGCGAGGCGGGCGGCGACGTCGATCAGGCCGGCGCGGATGGTGGCGCCCCAGGCCCTGGCGTGGAACCGCGAGGCCAGGCAGCCGGCGGCGCGCAGCAGATTGCAGGTGATCGCGGCGCAGGTCAGCCACGCGGCATTAGCGGCAAACGATCCTGATGGCAGATGAGCAAGCGGGCCGTCGGTCCAGTCGGCGAACACTTGCTCCACCACGGCGTGGTCGCGGTGCTTGGCCAAGATCGGGCATTTCGCCGGCGAGGCGCGGCTCACCGGACGCCGCCGACATGAAGAAGGCCGGGGAAGCCAAGCGCCTGACGCTGCTGGCCGCCATGGTCCAGACCCTGCGGATCAGCGCGCGGGACGAGGTGAGTTCGCGCGGTGGATCGAGGCTAAATGATCATCCCGCCATTCGGGCCGCCGCTGCGGGCGTGACCCGGGCGTGACCTCTGTGTCATGGCACACGACAGGATCAACTCATCCTGCGATACCGCGACTGTAATACTAAAGAAGTATTTTAGAGTCGGAACGGCGGTCCTTTGCGGCGCAGCAGCGGATATGCTGGATGCTGGGCCAAGCGATGATGCATCTCGACCGCTACGCCGAAACGCCGAACGGGGGCAGTCTGGCGTTAACCCCAGATACTGAAGGAGGCTGGATGTCAGTACCCGCCGATCTTATCGAACGTAAAGAGGCGCACTTCGTTCTGTGGCGGCCAAGCGCCAGCGACGAACCGCCGCGGCTCGTTATAGGGCGCTTCCAAGCGGGGAACCCGCCCCAGCTTGCCGACGAGCAGGCCTTCCCGCTGAAGCCAGATGCCCAGAAGAAGGGGCTCTGGAGCATAGCGGCCTCAGACTGCGGCTTGCAGAGTGGCCACGTCTATCACTACTGGTTCGAAGTCGAGGACACCAATCCTCAGCGGCAGGACCCGATGCCGGCAAAACAAGTCCGGTGTACGGACCCGGCGGCCTACACGGTGGACTGGCGCCTGCTGGCGCCGCCGCTCCCTCCGCCCTTCACCGCAGATGACCGCCAGCCGGCGGCCGTGATCAAGTTCGAGAACGATCGGCTCCTGGCAGCCGATCCAGGCGGCGAAGCGGCTGTCTTCCCCGATGATCCCGGGCCCGATACGCTGCCTTCAAATAACGACTTGGTCATTTACGAGCTGCCGACGGCGTGGAGCCGGTCTCGCGGACTCGGACCCGGCGAGCGCGGCGTGGGCACATTCCAGGACGTGCTGGCGCTGATAGACGAAGCCGCCAGCGGCGCCAACTTTGCCGGCGTTCCCGCCCTGCGGGCCGGATACTCGTATCTGGTCGCACTGGGTATCAACGCGCTCGAGTTGCTGCCGGCACAAGATAGCTTCTTCAAGCGCACGTGGGGATACGATACGGCACACTTTCTCGCCCCGGATTTCGAGCTGGGCTTTCCGGACGGCAACTCGTGGCCAACCGCGAACTCCGACCTGGCGAAATTGGTCGAGGGCGCGCATCAGCACGGCATCCGCTTCTTCATCGACGTGGTGATGGCATTTGCCCGCCAGGAGGCGTATCAGACCATCGATTTCGACGACTTCTACATCGAGGACCCGTCCGATCATCAGGACGATCCAGACGCGCTGACCTCCGGGCGGGGTGGCGATGGTCACAAGGAGGTACGCGACGGCTTTGGCAGCACGCTCTTTAGATATACCCGGGCGGTCAAAATGCCCGTGTACGACCCGATCAGCGGCAACAATATGGTGCTCGTTCCCGCTCGCGGTCTGATGTACTCCTTCATCACGCGCTGGATGCGCGATTTCCGCGTCGACGGGGTCCGTATGGACAGCATCGAGAACGTCGCCAACTGGGACTTCGTCGGCGGGTTCAAAGATCGCGCGCGTCAGCTGTGGCAAGACCGCTGGCAGGCAGCCGGGCTCGGTGCCGGAGCCGACCAGCGGTTTCTGGTCGTCGGCGAAGAGCTGTCGGAGCCAATGCAGCTGCTGACTCAGAACCGCCTCGACGGCTTGTGGAATGACTCCTTCCGCCAGCTGGCGCGAGCGGCGATCCTGGGTGAATCAGGCCCGGGCGAGGCGACCTTCGAGTGGACAGTGCGCAAGGCGATCGATTGTCGCCTGCTCGGTTTCACCGACGGCGCGCAGGCGGTCAACTACATCACCTCGCACGACGTGGAGGGCTTCCGCCGCGAGCGGCTATTCAACATGCTCGTGAGCTGTGGACTCCACGACCTGGACTTGCAGAAGCGTATCGAGCTGGCGTTTGTGTGTTTGCTTACGGCGGTCGGAATCCCAATGATGCTGGCAGGTGAGGAGTTTGCAGACCAGCACGACCTGTTCGACGCGCAGGGCCACGTCAGCGAGACCGGTGGTAAAGAAGTCGACCCGGTCGACTTCACCCGGGCAGACGAGCCGTGGCGCAAGCTGATCTTGGACTATGTCGCGCGGCTGGTACGCTTTCGGACCACCCAGCCGGCGCTGGCTGTCAACGATACGGAGTTCCTGCACATTGATTTCAACGACGGCAAGCGCGTGCTGGTCTGGAAGCGCGGCTCCCCCGGCCAGGATCCGGTGGTGGTCGTGGCGAACTTCTCTGATTTTGCGACGCAGAACGCACTGAGCGACCCACGCGCCGAATACGTCGTGAATAATTGGCCGGCGACGCCACCTGGTCGGCACTGGCGCGAAGTCACGCAGAATCGTGACGTGCGTCCCGATCAGGTCGGGCGCGAACCTATTTTTTCCTGGGAGGCCAAGGTGTATACGGTCGCCTGAGAAGCGTCCGTCTGGAACGGAGCTGCGGTCGGCTGGTCTCGAGGGGTGCGACTCCATCAGAGGTACCAGATTCTGGTTGAGATCGGGCAGGTCGGTCGCTGCCGGAGTGTCATGACAGATTGGCGTATACCGCCATGACTGGTTTCGTGTTTGTGCAGGTAGCCGGGTTGCCGGACTTCGAGGGCTAGCGGATGGCTCACCGGGCGGCGCGGGTGCGTGCGCGGGAAGGCCCTGGTTGAAATGCCGGGCGATGCGGGAAATCGTTCGATTCTCAACACCCACCGGCCCGGGTCAGTCCCACAGCCGCGCCGTCTCGTCGGCGCTGGCGGTGGCGAGCAGCCGCCCGTCCGGACTGAACGCTACCCCGGTGACCGCGTCCTCATGGCCGGTGAGGGTGCGCCGGTGCTCGCCGGTAGCCGGGTCCCACAGCCGCGCCGTCCTGTCGTCGCTGGCGGTGGCGAGCAGCCGCCCGTCCGGGCTGAACGCCACCCCCCGGACGATGCTGGTGTGGCCGGTGAGGGTGCGCCGGTGCTCGCCGGTGGCCGGGTCCCACAGCCGCGCCGTCTCGTCGGCGGTGCTGGCGGTGGCGAGCAGCCGCCCGTCCGGGCTGAACGCCACACCGTTGACCTCGCCGTCATGGCCGGTGAGGATGCGCCGGTGCTCGCCGGTGGCCGGGTCCCACAGCCGCACCTTCTCGTTGTAGGTGCCGGTGGCGAGCAGTACGTCGAGGATCTCGGTTCCGCGAACGGTGTCCGTCTAAATAATTGCCTGGTCGACGGCCGCACAGCCCTCAAGAATGGGGATACTATACGCACCGGTGACGATTTCCACATTGAGTTTCAGTCACTTTCCCCTGTGCGATAACATCGAGAAACGTATGATGCCGCGCTGCGGTTGATTGGCAGGTCATGGCCATGGCCCTCTCCTTACCATCTAGGGGCATGCGGGCATCTGGTGCATCATCCGGTTTCGGGGTGCACGTGCCCGGGGTCCTTGTCGTTGCGCAGCCCGCGCCAGCTCGCATGCCGCAGGCTCCCGTCACTGATCCGCTCGGTGAACGCGACCTCGCCGGCCAGGCGCGGTTCCACCCAGCGGGTGCCACAGGTATGGCGGGGCGGCGCCGGGGTGCTGAACGGGCTCGTTTCCCGCTCGAACGGAGCCAGCAGGCGCATGAGGCCGGCGAGCATCGTGTCGGTAAACCCGGTGCCGACGTTGCCGGCGTACCGCAACCGGGCGCCGTCGTAGCCTCCGAGCACCGGGTCCACGTCCAGGCCGAGGTCATCCAGCCGGGCACGGCGCTCGGTGTAGGGCATCCCCAACAGGGGCTGGTCGCCGACGTACAGCAAGTCGAACACGTAGAGCTGCACCGGGATGGTGTCGATCAGCCGCGCGGCCGGGTGCCGGACGTGCATGCGCGATTGCAGCACCGCAAAGTCCGGGCGCCCGGCGCGCAACGCCGCGATCTCGCCGTCCACGATGACCGGGGCGTGGACCCGATCGGCGAGCACGGCCAGTTCCGGGTAGCTGGCCGTCATGTCCTTGTTGTTGCGCGAGAGCAGGCGGACCTGATGACCGCTGACGTAGGCGATCGTGCGGACCCCGTCCCACTTGAATTCCCACCCGTACCGGTCCTGATCGGCGGGCAGGCGGTGGCGCAGCGTCGCCAGCATCGGCCGGACCAGGCAAGGCAGGCCAGCCATCCTCCCCAGGGCTCCCTTTGGCAGCTTTGTGCACGTATGAGATCGGATGCCTGACTTAGCGTAGACCATGAACCAGGCCCGCGCCCCTGAGCGCCGGGGTAATGACGCACACAGTTCCGGCGGCAGGGCGCGGTGTCCGGGTAACGATTGCTACCGGACTCTCCCTGGTCACCTTCAATTCCTGATTACCGCGCGGGAGCGCACGGGGACAGCTGGCACGGCACAGCTCCACACCTCTACACAGATGCGCCGACCAACAATGCAGCACCCTCGGGCCAGTACTGGAGACCTGGGGAAGGAGCACAGAACGGCTGATTCTGCACCGGATTAAGACGCCCGAGCGAGCAGCTGCTCGACCGGCCAGATCGGCAGGTTATCTGGAGCCGTCCCTGTCTATGCCGGGCCTGACCAGGACGTCTGCGGCGTTGACATGTAGCTGAATAGCGTTCATGTCGTAGCCGCTTAGTTCTAAAAACAGCAGCGACAAGGGGACTTGCACCGGACCTGCGGCTGAGACACTGTCCAGGTAATGCGTCCACCACGCAGGAAAATGCACATAAAACACCCGCGGCGCTTACAGCGAAGACACCCAGATTCGGACTCCAGATAACGGCGGGTCGGCGTGCGCATTCTTCGCACAGACTAATTACGCTCCGTGACCCGTGCATCCGTTGCTGCGGACCAGCGGTGCGGGCCGTCTTGTTGTCGTGACCAGCGGTGATGATCCCGTCGGGATCAGGGACAATGCCGCCGTCGTACAGGAATACGTTGACGTGGTCCTTGGCCGCGAGCAGCGCGCAGATGTTGCCCTGCAGCACGAAATACGGCTGCCTGCTCCGCTTGATGGTTTCGGACACCTCCGGGTCGGCGGCATGAACCAGGTCGCGGACCTGGCGGCAGACCGCCTGCTGCCAGTCCGGCAGCGCCGCGATGTAGGCATCAACGCGCTCGTCAGCGGCGTACGTCGTGGCTGATCCCTCCTGGCCTGCCCAGCGGCCGGTAACCGTCACCGATTATCCGGCAGCAGCCGCAGACTGGCATTTCTTAACCGGCCGCACGGCCACCGGCCCCACCCCGGCGGCCATGAGAGCGCGCCCACGGCGGCATCAGCGGATCTCGGTGCCTAACGTGCGCGGGCAGGCGCGTTGCTAGTGCCGTAGCAGGTCACGTTTGCCCCGTCGGTGATGCGACGAAGCTGTTCGTTAGAGCTTGTCCTCGCCCGGCTCGTAGGGCGGGTAACGGATGCGGGGCCGCATGTTCATTTCTATTTCTGCCGCCGCTGGCCCGCGCCCCAAGTCGCGGCTAAGTATCTGGCCGTTTGCGCTGAGCGGTGCCTTGGCACCAGCCTTGACCTCTGCGTTTACCCGGGTAGAGGATGATCTGGAGTTTGCAGCACCAAAGGGGGACGAGCATGCCGACCTATGTATCTCTGATCCACTGGACCGACCAAGGCATCAAGAACTACAAGGACACGACGAGCCGCGCGGCCGATGTCATCAAGCTCGTCGAGAGCGCAGGCGGCCGGTTCCGCGAACTGCTCTGGACCGTCGGCGAGTACGACGCCGTCGCCGTTCTCGACTTCCCCGACGAAGAAACCGCAGTGGCAACAGTGCTCCAGGTAGGGTCTGCTGGCTTCTTCCGCTCGAACACGATGCGCGCCTTCAGTGCCGACGAAATGACCGCCATCATCGGGAAGACAGGCTAAGCGCCTGTTGATAAAGGAGTTCATGTCGCCTGCACCGCCTGCTCGGGCTGGCCCGGTCGCGGGCGTTGCCCTCCCCAGCGCGGTTCGGGCGGGGTGCCGGTTTCATAGCGGGCGAGCCTTCGGGTCATGATGATGACGGCGGCCCAGTAGATCATGGCCTCGGAGTTCGCGGTGGTGCGCTCGTAGTCGCGGACCAGGCGGCGGTAGCGCATCAGCCAGCCGAAAGTCCGCTCGATGACCCAGCGGCGGCGCAGGACCTGGAAGGAATGCGGGCTGGTGCGGGCGACGACCTCGACGGTGATCGCGGCGACGGCCCTGGCGTACCGGGCGAGCGGGGCACCGTTGTATCCGGTGTCGGCCCACATGATCTTCAGGGTGCTGAACGCGTTGAACAGCTTGATGAGCAGCAGCTTCGCGCCGGCCTTGTCACTGATGCTGGCGGCGGTGACAGCCAGGGCTAGCAGCCAGCCCTCGGCGTCGACGGCCAGGTGCCGGCCGCGCCCGTCGATCTTCTTTCCTCCGTGGTACCCGCGGGTCTTGCGGCCGGCGGTGTCGTGGGCCTTGACGATCTGGGAATCGACGATGCACGCCGACGGCTGCGCGGCCCTGCCCTGATGCTGCCGCAGCATCTCCCGCAGCCGGCGGATCAGCTCCAGCGGCAGGCCGCGGTTGTTCCACCTTTCAAAGAACGCGTAGGCCGCCTGCCACGGCGGGAAATCAGCCGGGAGGGCCCGCCACTCGATGCCGTTCTTGACCACGTAGGCCACCGCGTCGCACATCGCCCGCAGGTCATGTGTCATCGGCCGGCCGACGGCGACGGTGAGGTCCGTCATCACCTCCCGGGCCCGCGGCTCGAGTACTGGCCACTGCTCATCGGTCAGGTCCGACGGGTACCGCGGCGCGCGGTCACGGCACCAGCAGCCCGGCGACGCGCAGCTCGTGCTGGCGTTCCGGGCCGCGGCAGGGTAAACAGGCACGAGAACCCCTGGCGCAGGAGATGGCTGGTTACCTCTCCGCTACCAGGGGTTCACTTTGTGAGCTACGCCAACACGCCGCACAGTGACCAGATCGATACGCTTACGCCCCGTACGCCCGACCTGCACCGTTTATCAACAGGCTCTTAGAACTCCCAACAGAATGACGTGCGGGAATAGCGATGATCATGTGATGGTTGAGGCTGGCAGTGAGGAAGGGGCAGCAGTCGCCGTGGATCGTCCCGGACGAGCTGTGGGCCCGGATCGAGCCGCTGCTGCCGGTCGTCCCGCAGCAGCGACTCGTGCAACTGCTGCCACACCCCCGCTTCGTGCCAGTCCCGCAGCCGCCGCCAGTGCTGGCTGACGGGACGTACCTGTCGCGGCTGAAGGCACCCCGCAAGCTGCGCAAGGACGGCGCGCCGGATATCACCGTGCGGGTGATCGAGTACCGGCTCCAGGACGAGCGCGGCGAGGTCACCGAGACTGCCATTGGGACCCTGAGCGTATGAAGTCTCCTCGGGGCTTCGGAGCGCCGACGATTCCGATCCTCCCCAAGACCATGCATAGGTCCGCATACACCAGGCTGAACTCGTAGTGCATGTGGTTATCACGGTTCGATTCTCAGCCGGTGCCGGTTGCCAAGGGTCATGTGCGGAGATACCTGCCGCATCGTGCTTCCCGCCAGATCCGCCGCGTTGCCGGGGCGCCCGCTGCCGAACAGGCGCCGCGGCGGGCGAACGTCGCCGCCCACCTCCGGACGCGATCTGGGTGGATACGTATCTTTGCTGCCCTGCTGCGCTCTGTCTTGGTAACAACGGCTTCAGCCAGACGCATCGGCTCCCCCGGGGCCGACCTCAGAGGGGGTTATCTCGATGACAGCACCGCAGGGACATTGGCGCATCGTGGCCGACGGGTTCCAGGGCGATCTCAACCTCACGGCAGATCCTCAGGGAAATATTCACGGCACCGTCAAGATCGACGCACCCAACGTTGAGCAGATCCACGGATTCTGGGACGAGGCCGAGCAGCGCCTCATCTTTCAGCGCCCCGTCCAGAATGCCGGTGGAAAGCCGCAGAACTACACGGGCTTTCTGTTCGAAGCCTCCAGCCCACTGTTCCAGGACGGTACCTTCGGCCCGCCGGTCAACCCGGCGTTCCGCATGCTCGCCGGCAGCTTCGATAGCTACGACGTGGGCGGAAGCGGCGCCCGGCCCCTGTTCGGCTGGGTTGCCAGGCAGAACATCTGAGCCAGGAACGAAACTCACGCGCGAGCCTGGAGGCGGTCAGTCCGCCGGATCCTATGGAGGCAAATGTCGACCGCGCGCCGAGCGATTGTCGCCAGACAGGTTCGTGCGACCGTCGCCGCGATAAGGGCTACGTGCTCGCACGAACAGCTCGAGCCCTTTCGTCGGCTTCCACATGACATGATCGACCCGTCGGTTGCATTGTCGCTGCCCAACTTCCGGGTGCTTTCGTTTGTCAACCAAAGGCGCCCCAAGCGCCCCAAGAAATGAAGCAGGGACCGTGCGTCCTCCCGATGTGTCCATTCAGGGGTGGGTTGTGAGCTGCAGTTTCGGGTCCCGGTTCAGCGGGCTGGCAGGGGTAGCCAGGGGGTCGCCGGCAAGAGCTCGGGTGATGGCGTCGAGGGCGGTCAGGCCGTGGTTTGCTCATCCAGCGCCGGATCGCCCCTGGCCAGTGCCTCCTCGACGGCCTGGTGCGCCTCCCGGAGGATCTCGATGACATGGCCGGCACAGGACTGCAGGCTGCCTGGTCCCAGCTTGGTGACGGCGCGGCAGCGGCGGATGACGTGCTGGCAGCATTGTTGCACCCCGGCCAGCTGCAGCAGCAGCTGCTGGTAGGCGGAGTACCCGTCGCTGATCAAGAAGCCGGTGAAGAAGACCAGGACCGCGGTGATCGCGGCGGCCTGCCGGGAGCCCAGCGCCCGCAGCCAGGTCAGTCCCCGGTGCGGGGTGCGCACGACCAGCAAGTGCGGCGCGCCCGCGTCCGCCTTGGCCAGCCCGGCATGCGGGTCGATCAGGTTGACCGGGGTCTCGTCGGCGGCCAGTACCGGCTCGGCCGCTAGGGCGGCCCGCATCGCCTCATCGAACCCGGCCTCGTCCAGCCGGGATGACAGCCGCTCACTGGCGCCGTCGACGAACCCCGGCGAGACCGGCACGCCCAGCAGCATGCCGATCAGGTTCGCGGCCCGCTCCGCGGGCACGTTGCCGTAGGAGGTCAGCAGCACCGCGGCCGTTATCTTGAGCTTTCGCGTCAGCCGGGGCTGTGACCTGTGGCGTCCCGTCGTGGACAGTGTCGCTGACGGGACGCTCGCGGCCTGATTCCGGTTGTTTCAGCTCTCTGGATCGTTACCTGATCGGGTCCGTGCCGAGCGCTGGTCGCCGAGTGCATGGGCGAGCTGGCGGCGGAGCCGGGCGTTATCCTCGGCGAGCTGCTTGTTGCGTTCGAGGGCGGCGGCGAGCCTGGCGTTCAGCGACGCGTCTGTGGGCCGCTGGCCGGCGGGAATGGCGCCGGCGGAGCCGGCGCTGCTTGTGCTCTGCCGCAGCCTGCGGATCTGGCTGCTGATGTCGGGCTGGGTATAGAGCCACGACCGGGACACCCTCGCTGCGCGGTCGTCACGAA
>Ga0209656_10000346_pt1 | contig 30854 bp, 34 predicted proteins | sample BogFormECP12_OM2_FD_188239 | JGI IMG/M metagenome (GOLD analysis project Ga0209656, IMG submission 188239) | Bog forest soil microbial communities from Calvert Island, British Columbia, Canada - ECP12_OM2 (SPAdes) (version 2) | ecosystem: Environmental > Aquatic > Freshwater > Wetlands > Bog ...
TCGGGTGTAGCCGGCGTGCTCGTGCAGATAGGTCATCGCCGCGTCGACGGCCCGCAGATGGGCGGCCTGCATGACTTTTTCTCCGACGTCGTCGGTGAGCGCTCGCAGTAGCGACACGCTTTTGGGGGCAGCGAAGGTCAGGTCGAACCCGTGCACGCCGGTCTTCGTGAAGGCGCGGCCGGCTTTCCCGTTGGGTGCGATTCCGTCATCGAGCCAGCGGCCCACCACCTCTGGGTCAGCCGGCCCGCCATCGGTAGCGCGCCCGTCCAAACCGACCAGCTTGCACGTTTGTGCAGCACTCCCGGCGATGAGCCATGTCGGCGTTCGCGTGTCGGCCTCTGAGTAGTATTCCCCCAACCCGCCGTTGGCGCGTTGGCGATCCATCGCACCCTTTTTGGCTTCGCGGGCGGTGTCGTTGTAGTAGTTGATGCTCCACCGCGACAGCCGGGAGATCGTCAACACTTGCGACCACCTCACGATTAGACGGGAACGAGACCGACTGCAGAGGAACGTGTTTCGGGCGCGATCGCAGCGCGCCCGAAACTAGTATTGCACCGTTGTGCCAATGTGCCGTGCAGAAATTCGGGTAGGACGAAGGTTGAGATGTGGACGACTATAGTTGTTGTGGGACTGGAGATTTAGATGATACGGGGAGAAAGATACAGGGACGAGCTGAGATGGATTCGGTGTTGAGGAAGAGTGATTTGGGCATGGGACGGTTAGTGGGATCGGTCCCGCGTGTCGTGACGACGGCGAGGTCGCGCGTGCCCGGCGTCTCAAGCAATGCGTTCGATGGTGGCCAGCTCAGTCGCTAGGTGCTCGCGCGCGATTTCGGCGTCATAGTTGGCCTGCATGTTGATCCAGAACATGTCACTCAGGCCCAGTGCCCGCGACAGCCGCAGCCCGGTGTCGGCGCTGATACCGCGCTTACCGTGCACGATCTCGTTGATCCGGCGCGGCGGCACATCGATCGCCTTAGCGATGCGGTACTGCGAGATCCCCATTGGTTCAAGGAACTCGGTCAAAAGGATCTCTCCGGGGTGAGTGGGGGCGAAGTCTGCCATCGGTCTCTCCTTTCTAGTGATAATCGGCCAGCTCGACGTTGCCGGCGCCGCTGGAACTCCAGGTGAAGCAGATGCGCCACTGGTTGTTGACGCGGATGCTGTACTGGCCGGCGCGTGCGCCGACCAGCTTTTCGAGCCGGTTGCCCGGCGGCACCCGCAGGTCGTTGATGCTCGCGGCGGCGTTGATGAGAACGAGCTTGTTGTACGCGAGTCTGCTGAGTCCCGTGCTGAGCTTCTTGATGTAGTTGCGGCGCCAGACCGCCTCGGTGTCCTTATCCCGGAACGAGCGGATCACTCACGAATAGTAACGCAACACGTTATTAACGTCAAACGTTATCATTAACCCCGAGGTCAAAGTTGTGCACGCACTAGTCGTAGGGGCGAATTACACTGGTGGAACATCAAAACACACGAGGTGATCGTATGACCCACACATCCTCTCGAGGCCGCCATGACTGGCCACGACTCGCCTGACGCCCGGCCTTCTGCCGCACGTCGGCTGCTCACCATTGTGGAAGCGGCTGATGCACTACGTATCTCGCGATCGTCGGTCTATCGGCTCTTCGACGCGGGCCAGCTCGCATGGGTTCAGATCGGCGCGTCCCGCCGGGTGACGTCGTCAGAGATTGACCGGTTCATAGCAGCGCACACTGAGGCAGCGTCATGACTCGCCGCTGCCTCCTTCGCTAGGCGGATCCGATGGTTGAGCGGCGCCAGCTGCCGCCGCAGATCAAACGTGTCGAACTCGCGCAGCGCGACGGCGGGCGCGCTGTTATCCGATACCAACTGACCGTCGATGTCGGAGTTGTTGACGGGAAGCGCAAGCAGTTACGCAAGCGCTACGCAACGGAGCGAGAAGCTCGGGCCGTACTAGATGCGGTGCGCGGCGACGTCGCCAGGGGCACATACGTGCATCCGGCTAAGGTGACGCTTGCCGAAGCGTGCGAGGACTGGCTGGCTGCCAAACACGGCCTCAAACCGTCGACGCTGCATGGGCATCGCGTGAACCTTGCGGCGGCGCTGGCTGAGCTTGGCGACGTCGAGGTGCAGAAGCTGACCAAGCGGCACATCGACGATCTCGTCACCGCGCTGCGTGCGGGCGGGCTGCCGTCTCCCACTGGCAAGAGCCGCAAAGCGTGGTCGCCGCGGTCGGTGAACTACATGCTGGGTCTGCTGACGGCGGTGTTGAGGGATCAGATGCGGCAGGGTCACGTGGTTCGTAACGTCGCCGAGCTCGTGGACCGCATCCCGGCGGACCCGAAACCAGCAGACACCTTCACGCCGGCGGAGTTGCAGAAGGTCCTCAAACACATCGAGGGCGATCGGTACGCGATCGCGTGGCAGCTTGCGCTCACTGGCCTGCGCCGCGGCGAGGTGGCCGGCTTGCGCTGGAGTGATATCGACCTCGATGCGCGCACGCTTCAGATCTCTTCGACACGGCTCCGGTTCGGCAAGCACCTCGTCGAGGACACGCCGAAGTCACGGGCAGGGCGCCGGACACTGCCAATACCCGACCACCTGGCCGCGACGCTACGGGCCGCCCGGGCCGTACAAGCCGCCGATCGGCTGGCGCTCGGCGAACACTATGAGGCGAGTGGCTACGTGGTCGTTGACGAGGCTGGCGTGGCTTTGAGTCCGCACGCGTTGACGTCGCGGTGGGCGCGGTTGCTGAAGGCTGCTGGCGTCCGCCACATTCGGTTCCACGACGCACGGCATACGTGCGGGACGCTTATGCATCTACAGGACGTGCCAATCGCCGTGATCTCGGCGTGGCTGGGCCATGCGTCGAAGGCGTTCACGATGGCCACCTATGTGCATTCGCAGCCTGAGGCGTTGAACACTGCGGCGCAGAGTTTCGCGCGGGTTGTGACAAACCGTGACAATTCAGGGTGACTCGGACGCGTCGTCAGAGCCCAACATCTCTCTGACCTTGGTGGCAGATCCAGGATTCGAACCTGGGTAGGCATAAGCCGACGGATTTACAGTCCGCTCCCATTGGCCGCTCGGGCAATCTGCCGGTGTGGTACGGGTAGCAAGAGTACAACGAGGATGTACTGGGGGCGCAAACGGCCAACTTCGAAAGAAAGGGATTGGATCCAATGGCGGATTCATCGTTCGACGTCGTCAGCAAGATCGATCACCAGGAGGTCGACAACGCCCTGAACCAGGCGGCAAAGGAATTGGCCACCCGGTTCGACTTCCGCGGCACCGACACCAAGATCGCCTGGAAGGGCGAGGAGGCGATCGAACTGACCAGCTCGACCGAGGAGCGCGTCAAGGCCGCCGTCGACGTATTCAAGGAGAAGCTGATCCGGCGCGACATCAGCCTCAAGGCCTTCGACGCCGGCGAGCCGCAGGCCTCCGGCAAGACCTACAAGGTCACCGGCGCCCTCAAGCAGGGCATCAGCAGCGAAAACGCCAAGAAGATCACCAAGCTCATCCGCGACGAGGGCCCCAAGACCGTCAAGACCCAGATTCAGGGCGAAGAGGTCCGGGTCAGCAGCAAAAAGCGCGACGACCTGCAGGCCGTCATCGCGATGCTCAAGAAGGCGGACCTGGATGTGGCTTTGCAGTTCGTGAACTACCGCTAGCGTCCTAGTCTGGTGGTCATGAGCGCGACGACACCCGAGGACGGCGGAGACTTCGACGTCGTCATCATCGGCGCCGGCTTCTCGGGCCTGGGCGCGGCCTACCGCATCGCCGAGCGCAACCCGGGGACCCGTTACGTCATCTTGGAGCGGCGCGACCAGATCGGTGGCACCTGGGACCTGTTCCGCTACCCGGGAGTGCGGTCCGACAGCAGCATCTTCACGTTGTGTTTCCCGTGGGAGCCGTGGACCCGCAAGGAAGGCGTCGCCGACGGGGAGCACATCCGCGAGTACCTGACCGCGACCGCGCACAAGTACGGCATCGACCGAAACATCCGATTCAACAACTACGTTCGCTCGGCGGACTGGGATTCGTCGACCGACACCTGGACGGTCACCACCGAACAGGATGGCGTTGAAAAGGTCTACCGCGGCCGGTTCGTGTTCTTCGGATCGGGTTATTACAACTACGACGAGGGCTACACGCCGGACTTCCCCGGCATCGAAGAGTTCGGCGGCACCGTCGTTCATCCGCAGTATTGGCCGGAAGATCTCGACTACACCGGCAAGAAGATGGTGGTCATCGGCAGCGGGGCGACCGCGATGTCGCTGATCCCGTCGCTGGCGGAGAAGGCATCGAAGGTCACCATGCTGCAACGCTCGCCGACATATCTGTTCTCGGCGTCGAAGTACAGCAAGTCGGCCGATACCTTGCGAAAAGTGTTGCCGCGCAGGATTGCTCATCTGATCATCCGGCAACGCAATGCACTGCTCGAGGGCGTGATCTGGTTCTTGGCACGCAAGACGCCTGGCTTCATCAAATGGTTGATCCGCCGCATCGCGATCAGCAACTTGCCCGAGGGCTACGACGTCGACACCCATTTCAAGCCGCGCTACAACCCGTGGGACCAGCGGCTGTGCCTGATCCCCGATGCGGACTTGTACTTCGCGATCGGTGAGGGCCGAGCCGAGGTGGTCACCGACCACATCGATCATTTCGATTCCACCGGAGTCGTTTTGAGGTCCGGCGGGCATCTCGATGCCGACATCATCGTCACCGCCACCGGCCTGCAACTGCAGGCGCTCGGCGGTGTGACGGTGTCCGTCGGCGGTGCCGAGATCAAGCCGCAGGACCGTTTCGTCTACAAGGCCCATATGTTGGAGGAAGTGCCGAACCTGTTCTGGTGCGTCGGGTACACCAACGCTTCGTGGACGCTGCGCGCCGACATCACCGCCCGTGCGACGGCAAAGTTGCTGGCCCACATGAAATCTCACGGCTACACCCATGCCTACCCGCATCTCGGCGGTGAACCGATGCCCGAAAAGCCGTCGTGGGACATCCAGGCCGGCTATGTGCTGCGCTCGCCGCACGCACTGCCCAAGTCCGGCACCAAGCGGCCGTGGAATGTTCGGCAGAACTACTTCGCCGACGCCATCGACTACCGGTTCGACCGGGTCGAGGAGGCCATGGTGTTCGGCCGCGCCGACGAAAAGGCGGCGCTGGCCGGATAGGTGAAGTGACACGCCCACAACAGAAGTGGCGGCGGCGCACTTAGCGGAGCATTATTGAGCAATGCTAATCACACGGAATTTCGTCACCTCGGTGGTCGTGGCGGGAGCGGCTGCGGGGGCGATTGCCGCCGCATCGGTCGCCGTCGTGAGCACGACTGCGCCGACTAGTTACGTCATTCTCGCCGACCCCTCGAGTGGTGGCGGCGGTCCCGACGGTCAAGGCGGCGGCGGAGGTTGTGGCAGCGGTCCCGGCTGGAACGGCTGCGGCGGCTGGAACCCCTTCCAGGGTGGCACGGTCAACGCGTGCTCCAACGGAGTGTGCGGCGGCTGGGACGGCCAGCGCGGCTGGGGTCACTTCTAACCAACCGCCGGTAAAGATTGGGCGACGGCAATACGCTGGTCGCCATGGCAGCTGCTATGCGTGAACCGAAGGTCGTCGTTTTGGGCGGCGGTTCCTGGGGCACTACTGTCGCGTCCATCTGCGCGCGCCGCGGACCGACGCTGCAATGGGTGCGCTCGGAGGAGACCGCCGAAGACATCAACCAGAATCACCGCAACACCCGCTACCTGGGCAAAGACGTCGAACTCAGCGAAACCCTACGTGCGACCACGGACTTCGCCGAGGCCGCCAGGTGCGCCGATGTCGTTGTGATGGGGGTGCCGTCGCACGGGTTCCGCGGCGTGCTGACCGAACTTGCGGCCGAGTTGCGGCCGTGGGTGCCGGTGGTGTCTTTGGTCAAAGGCCTCGAACAAGGCACCAACATGCGGATGTCGCAGATCGTCGACGAAGTGCTGCCCGGCCACCCCGCCGGCATCCTGGCCGGGCCTAACATCGCCCGCGAGGTTGGCGAAGGCTACGCGGCCGCGGCGGTGTTGGCGATGCCCGACCAGCATCTTGCTGCGCGGCTGGCACAGCTGTTTCACACTAAGCGTTTTCGCGTATACACCGTCGACGACGTACTCGGCGTCGAGATAGCCGGGGCTTTGAAGAACGTCTACGCGATCGCGGTCGGAATGGGCTATTCGCTGGGTATCGGTGAGAACACCCGGGCCATGGTGATCGCCCGCTCGGTGCGCGAGATGTCGAAGCTGGGCGAGGCGATGGGTGGGCAGCGCGACACCTTCGCCGGCCTGGCCGGCATGGGCGATCTGATCGTCACCTGCACCAGCCAGCGCAGCCGCAACCGCCACGTCGGCGAGCAACTCGGCGCGGGCAAGCCTATCGACGAGATCATCTCGTCGATGAACCAAGTCGCCGAGGGCGTCAAAGCCGCCAGCGTGATCATGGAGTTCGCCGACAAGTACGGGCTGAACATGCCGATCGCGCGTGAAGTCGACGCGGTGATCAACCACGGCTCTAACGTGGAGGAGGCCTACCGCGGGCTGATGGTCGAGACTCCGGGACACGAGGTGCACGGCTCGGGCTTCTGAGCTCACCAGTCACAGGCGCACCAAGACTCTTGGATGCACCCTTTTTCAAAAACGAGTCACATGCGATATCAGAGGTCGAGCAGACCGATCGGCGGCCGATCCGGCAGCTTCTGGACAACCCACTGATTCATCGACACATTCTGTTCGGCGGCCTCGACAGAAAGTCGTGCGTGCAGCGCCGGCGACGTCCTGACGAGAAACTTGCCGCTGAACTTCCGCTCGGTCAGCGGCCGCGACGCGCTTCCGTCACATTCAGCGAGGTATTCGTCGACAGCCTGCTCAACGCTCGCGATCGCTTGCTGCATGGTCGGCGCCCACCGCGACAGCCACGACAATTCAATGCAGCGGCCGACGTATGCGCCGTGCTCAGCAGACCATTCCGCGCGGTACGTGTAGCGATTCACACTGGCGTGATATCGCATGCGCCGTCGAATCGAAAGTCACCACATGGTCGGCTTGGGGACCGGGACTAGTGCCCGGCCATTTCCTCGAGCCGGCGGATCCGGTCGGCCATCGGCGGGTGGGTGGAGAACAGCGAACCGATCCGCTCGCCATTGCGGAACGGGCTGGCGATCATCAGGTGCGCTTGGGCGGCCAGCTGCGGCTCGGGGGGCAGCGGCGCGGCCTGCACACCACCGGAGATCTTGCGCAACGCCGAGGCCAACGCCAACGGGTCGCCGGTCAGCAGCGCACCCGACTCGTCGGCCTGATACTCCCGCGAACGCGACACGGCCATCCGCACCACCGTCGCCGCGATCGGGCCCAGCATCGAAACCAGCAGCAGCGCAAAGGGATTGGCGCCATCGCGGTTGTTACCGCCGAACATGCCGGCAAACATCGCCATGTTGGCCAATGCGGTGATCACCGACGCGAGCGCGCCGGCCACACACGAAATCAGGATGTCGCGGTTGTAGACGTGCGAAAGCTCGTGACCCAAGACCGCGCGCAGCTCACGCTCGTTGAGGATGTTGAGAATCCCGGTGGTGCAGCACACCGCGGCGTTACGCGGGTTGCGACCGGTGGCGAACGCGTTAGGCGCGGCGGTGTCGCTGATGTACAGCCGCGGCATCGGCTGGTGCGCCGTGGTGGCCAGCTCGCGCACGATCCGATAGATCACCGGCTCTTGTACCTCCGACACCGGCTGAGCGTGCATCGCCCGCAGCGCCAGCTTGTCGCTGTTGAAGTAGGTGTAGATGTTCATCCCGACGGCGAAGAGCACAGCGATGAACAACGCCGTCCTGCCGAAGAGCGCGCCGACAAACACGATCAGCGCCGACATACCTACCAGCAACGCGAACGTCTTCGCCGTGTTGTGATGTGGATGCCAGGTCATCGACTTCCTCCTATGGACACGTCCATTAAACGCCGATGACGGGTCGCCGAGTTCCCCGAACCTAACCGTGTCGGCTGATGGTGAAATCGACCAGCGTGGCCAGCGCCTGCCGACCAGGGCCCTCGGGCAACGCGGCCAACTCCTCGCGCGCCTGCGCCGCGTATCGCGCCACCGTGTCCTTGGCCTTGGCCATCCCTGCCGAGGCTCGCAGCAGCGCCAACGCCTCGGCCAGCTGCGCCTCGTCGTCTATCGGCCCGACCAGCAGTTCGCGCAGCCGGTCAGCCTCCGGCCCGCTGTCGTGCAACGCGTAGAGCACCGGCAACGTGTGGACACCTTCGCGCAGGTCAGTGCCGGGCAGCTTGCCGGACTCGTCGGGGTCGCTGTCGATGTCAATGATGTCGTCGGAGATCTGGAACGCCGTGCCGACGATGCTGCCCAGTCGGCTGAGCCGCTGGACTTGGTCCTCGTCGGCGCCGGAGAACATCGCGCCGAATTGGCCTGCCGCGCCGATCAGACAGGCCGTCTTCTCGTGCACCACCTTCAGGTAGTGCTGGATCGGATCGGCGCCGCTGGCCGCTCCTTGGCCTTCACGCATCTGACCCGTCACCAGCTGGGCAAACGTCTCGGCGATGATCCGCACCGCGTTGGGCCCCAGCCGCGATACCAGCCGCGAGGCCGTCGCGAACAGGTAGTCGCCGGCCAGGATCGCCACGTTGTTGCCCCACCGCACGTTGGCGCTGGGTGCCCCGCGGCGCACCTGGGCCTCGTCCATCACATCGTCGTGATACAGCGTGGCCAGATGCACCAGCTCGATGACCGCGCCGGCGATCGTCACCTCGCCGGCATCCGGCCGGGGGCCCAGCTGGGCGGATAGCACCGTGAACAGCGGGCGAAAACGTTTGCCGCCGGCCTCGAACAGGTGCAGCACGGCCTCGGTCATCAGGTCGTCTGAGCCGCGCAGCTCGGATTCCATGAGTTGCTCGATGCGAGCGACCCCGTCGCGCACATCGGTGGCGAAGGCAGCGTCGCCGAAGTCCACGCCCGCCACCACTGTCGTCGGAGTCCTCACGAACCCAACATACTGGTGAACATGCACTCCCATGCCGACGTGGTGGTGGTGGGCGCCGGACCGGCCGGGTCGGCGGCGGCGGCCTGGGCCGCCTGGGCGGGCCGCGACGTGCTCGTCATCGATGCGGCGAACTTTCCCCGCGACAAGGCCTGCGGCGACGGGCTGACGCCTCGCGCGGTCGCCGAGCTGGAACGGCTGGGGCTGGGCGACTGGCTGGACGCCCGCATCCGGCATCGGGGCTTGAGGATGAGCGGATTCGGCGGCGAGGTGGAAGTGGCATGGCCCGGCCCGTCGTTCCCGTCGACCGGCAGCGCGGTGGCCCGCTTCGAACTGGACGACCGGATCCGCAAAGTCGCCGAGGATTCCGGCGCGCAGATGCGACTGGGCGTCAAAGCTGTTGGCGTCCATCATGATTCGTCGACCCGGGTAACCTCGGTGGCGCTGGCCGACGGAACGGAAGTCGGGTGCCGCGAGCTGATTGTCGCCGACGGCGCCCGCTCGCCCCTGGGCCGCGTTTTGGGTCGGCGGTGGCATCAGGAGACGGTGTACGGCATCGCGGCCCGCGGCTACCTGACGACGCCGCGCAGCGACGAGCCGTGGCTGACCTCACACCTGGAACTCCGCTCGCCCGACGGCGCGGTGCTGCCCGGCTACGGCTGGATCTTCCCGCTGGGCAACGGCGAAGTGAACATCGGCGTCGGCGCGCTGTCGACATCCAAACGACCGGCCGAGCTGGCGCTGCGGCCGCTGATGTCGTATTACACCGACCTGCGCCGCGACGAGTGGGGCTTCACCGGCCAGCCGCGCGCGGTGTCGTCGGCGCTGCTGCCGATGGGCGGCGCGGTGTCGGGGGTCGCGGGGCGGAACTGGATGCTGATCGGCGACGCGGCCGCGTGCGTCAACCCGCTGAACGGCGAGGGCATCGACTACGGGCTGGAGACCGGTCGGCTGGCGGCCGAGTTGCTCGGCTCGGGTGACCTGTCGAAAGTGTGGCCTCATGTGCTCCAAACCCATTACGGCCGTGCGTTTTCGGTGGCACGTCGGCTCGGGTTATTGCTGACGTTCCCGCGGTTCTTGCCCGCGACCGGCCCGATCGCGGTGCGCTCGACGACGCTGATGAACATCGCGGTGCGGGTGATGGGCAACCTGGTCACCGACGACGACGCCGACTGGGTGGCACGGGTGTGGCGGAGCGGCGGGCTGGCCTCGCGGCTGATCGACCGTCGAAAGCCGTTCAGCTGACCGGCTTGTAGGCGGCGTGCAGCGCGACGATGCCGCCGGTCAGGTTGCGCCATCGCACCGCCGACCATCCGGCGGCCGAAATCTGATGCGCCAACGCGGGCTGATCGGGCCAGGCGCGAATCGACTCGGCCAGGTACACATAGGCTTCCGGGTTGCTTGACACGGCCCGCGCCACCCGCGGCAACGCCTGCATCAAGTACTCCTTGTAGGCGGTGGCGAAGAGCCGGTTGGTGGGCGTGGAGAATTCGCACACCACCAACCGCCCGCCCGGCCGGGTGACCCGGGCCATCTCTCGCAGCGCGGTGTCACGCTCGGCGACATTGCGCAAACCGAAGCTGATGGTGACGGCGTCGAACACGTTGTCGCCGAACGGCAATCGGGTGGCGTCACCGGCAACCTTCGGCACGATGCGACCACGGCCGGCCGCCAGCATGCCGACGGAGAAGTCCGTCGCCACGCACCACGCGCCGGAGCCGGCCAGCTCGACCGTCGACACCGCGGTGCCCGCGGCCAAATCCAGCACCTTCTCGCCCGGCCCGATGTCCAGCGCCAACCGGGTGGCGCGACGCCAATACCGATCCTGACCCAGTGACAGCACGGTGTTGGTCAGGTCGTAGCGCCGGGCGACGCCGTCGAACATCGACGCCACCTCACGGGGATCCTTGTCCAACGTCGCGCGGCTCATACCGCCGACACTATCGGGAATCCGGGAATGCGACGACGACGGATGCGTTGCACCACGGCGTGAGTGAAAAAGTCTGGTTCATTACGGGTACATCGCGCGGCTTCGGACGGGAATGGGCGATCGCCGCGCTCGAGCGGGGCGACAAGGTAGCGGCCACGGCGCGAAACACCGCGACGCTGGCCGACCTGGTGGACAAGTACGGCGACGCCGTGCTGCCGATTCAGTTGGACGTCACCGATCGGGACGCGGACTTCGCCGCGGTCAAGCAGGCGCATGACCACTTCGGGCGCCTGGACATCGTCATCAACAACGCCGGCTACGGCCAGTTCGGCTTCGTCGAAGAGCTCTCCGAGCAAGACGCGCGCGACCAGATCGAAACCAACGTGTTCGGCGCGCTGTGGATCACCCAGGCCGCATTGCCGTTCCTGCGCGAGCAGCGCAGCGGGCACATCATCCAGGTGTCCTCGATCGGCGGCATTGTCGCGTTTCCGAACGTCGGCATCTATCACGCGTCAAAGTGGGCGCTGGACGGCTTCTCCCAAGCGCTGGCCCAAGAGGTCGCGTCGTTTGGCATCCATGTCACGCTGATCGAGCCGGCCGGTTACTCCACCGACTGGGCCGGTTCGTCTTCCCGGAGTGCCGATCCGCTTCCCGCATACGCCGAAGTGCATGCGGCGACCGAGGCGGTACGCCAGCAACGGTGGTCGGCGCCGGGCGATCCGAAAGCTTCTGCGGCCGCGCTGCTGAAAGTGGTGGACGCCGAGGAGCCGCCGCTGCGGGTGTTCTTCGGGGAGGCGCCGCTGGGGCTGGCCAAGGCCGACTACGAAAGCCGGTTACGCACTTGGGAACAGTGGCAGCCGGTTGCCGAGTTGGCCCAGGGGTAGCTCACTCACCCTGCGCGCGTTGCCTGCGGGCGATGCGCGCCCGGGCGATGGGCGAGAGTACCGCCTCGTAATGGCCGAGCAGCTCGTCGCAGATCGCCGGCCAGCTGCGCTCGAGCACGCTGCGCCGCGCCGCCAGCGCGTAGCGCTGTCGTTCTGATACCAGATGCGCGACGGCTTCGGGCAGCTGCGCCTCGAACTCTTTGACTCCCAAAAGCAATCCGGTGTGGAACGGGGTAACCAGGTCGCGCGGTCCACCGGCGTCGGGGGCGATCACCGGCAGGCCCGACGCGAGCGCTTCCTGCACGACTTGGCAGAACGTTTCGTGCTCGCCGGCGTGTACGAAGACGTCCATGCTGGCGTACGCCTCTGCGAGCTCCTCGCCGTACAAGGCTCCGGTGAAAACAGCTGTCGGCATTGCTGATTGCAGCTTGGCGCGGTCGACTCCGTCGCCGACGATGACGACCTGCACCGTGCCGCCGGCAGCCAGCGTGGTCAGTCGCTCGACATGCTTCTCCGGTGCGAGCCGGCCGACAAACCCGACGATCGGCTTGCGGTCCGGCGACCAGTGCTGCCGCAGCGCCTCGTTGCGGGCCGACGGCGCGTAACCAATCATGTCGACCCCGCGTGCCCACTTATGCACCCGCGGAATACCGTGAGAAACAAGGGATTCCATCGTCGCGCTGGATGGCGCCAGGGTGCGGTCAGCCAGGCGGTGCAGGTGGCGGAACCACGCCCAGGCTGCCCGCTCGGTGATTCCGATCCCGTAGCTGGCCGCGAAACCCGGTACGTCGGTTTGGTATACCGCGACTGTCGGCACGCCGAGACGACGCGCCGCCCGCACCCCGCCCCAGCCGAGCAGCGCCGGCGACGCCAAATGCATTACGTCGGGATCGAATCCGCGCAGCACCCTCGTCATCCGGGGTGTGGGCACTCCGAGCGGTAGCGAGGTGATCTTCGGGAACATCCGCGACGGCGCCCGGTACACCCGGATACCGTCGTGGATACGATCGGCGGGCGGCTCGCCCGGCGGGGTGTCGGGCGCAATGACAATGGCTTCGTGACCGGTGCGGCGCAGGTGCTCGAGTACCCGGACTACTGAGTTGCTGACGCCGTTGACGTGCGGGAGAAAGGACTCCGCGACAATCGCTACGCGCACAATGTCACGGTGGCAGCGTCGCCTGTCGATATGGTTACCGACGGGCATACGCGACACGAACTCTGATGCAAAGGGGGGTTGGACAATGCGGTCCTGCCTGCGGGTATTGGTGGCCACGCTGAGCTTGGTGATGTTCAGCACTGGCAGCGCGCACGCCAACGTGCCGCGCACCATCGATGGTAACGGAGTGATCGTCGGGTCCGGCTTTGCCCCTGTGCAGTTGGAGGTCTTCTGCGAACCGCAATGCCCATACTGCGCGGAGCGGGAGTCAACGTACGGCGACCGGCTTGCCGGCGACGTCGCGGCCGGCCGACTCGCGGTCACGTATCGCTGGCTGACCTTTCTCGGTGACAAACATCACAACGACGTTTCCGCGCGGGTGAGCAATGCGCTGTTCTTGGCGGCCGACCCGACAACCACGCCGACGGCGTATCAGGCTTTCGTGCAAGACCTTTACCGCCACCAAAACTCGGACGGCCCCAGCAACGCCGACATCGCGGCGACGGCCCGCGAAAGCGGGATAACCGAGGCGGTGGCCGACCGGATCGCGGCCGGCGACTATGTGGTCGATATCGCCGCCCTCAACGATGCCAACAGAGCACGTCTCGAGCAGGTTAACCCGCAAAACCCAGGCACTCCAACGGTTTACGACCTCAGAGCGAACAAAGTGGTCGATATTCAGGACCCAGGCTGGCTGGACGACGTCTCCAGCTGACGGTCCAGCCGCTTGTCCACCAGCGCCAGACCCGCTAAGGCGGCCGCGGCAACCAGCCAGCCGACCACCGCGATGGATCCGGCCGGGATGATAGCCAGCTTGGCGGTGCGGTGCTGCACGCGCACCAGGTTGGGGTTGAGTTTGTCGTATTCGACGTAAATCCGCATCCCCGTTGCTAATTCGGACGGGTACAGCACACCGAGCTCCGGACGGTAGGTGACCCGGTCGGGAGTGACGAATTCGATGGTGGAGCGCCGCGGGCCTGCGCTGAGCACCTCTGCCTCGGCCACCCCCATATTGCGTTGGATGGCAATGTCGTCGCGCACGGCGCCGGCCACCAACAGCACCGACTGCAGCGTGACCAATCCGGTGAGGATCAGCACGCCGATGCGCGTCCAGCGCACGATGCGATGCCCCCGAGTGTCGGGAATGTTGCCGCTGCGACCGTGGATCAAGATGCGCACCACGGCTTTCAGCGATGCGAGGGCCGGCATGGCCCTGGCAGGGACTTTCACAATGCGGCCTTGATGGCGGCATGCAGCTGCCGCAGCGAGGATCGGTCGGCCTTGACCTCGAGAACCCGCATGCCGGCGCCAGGCTCGTCGAGGGCGGGGCCGAGTTCGTCGACCTCGATCTGCCGGGTGTCGACGTGGTAGGCGCGACACAGCGCGCCGACGTCCACGTCGTGCGGGGTGCCGAAGACCCGGGACGACACGTCGGAGAACCGAGGGTCGCCCTGTTCGAGCAGTTCGAAGATGCCCCCGCCGTTGTCGTTGGACACCACGATGGTCAGATCCGCCGGTACCGGTTCGGTCGGCCCGATCAGCAATCCGGAGCTGTCGTGGACGAAGGTGAGATCGCCGATCAACGCGATGGTCCGACCACCGGTCTGGTCATGCGCTAAAGCCGCCCCGATCGCCGTAGACACCGTGCCGTCGATGCCGGCCACCCCGCGGTTGGAGCGCACTGTGATCTCTCCGCGATGCTTCGCGTCCCCGAGGCCGACCAGCGCGGCGTCGCGCACCGGGTTGGACGCGCCCAACACCAGTTGGTCACCGGGGCGCAGCGCGTCGGCGACAGCCGCCGCCACGTGCAGGCCGGTGGTGAGCGGGTGCGCCTTGAGCTGCCCGCGCACCGCGGCGATCGCCTGCCGGTTGAGCTCTGCGCAGCGGCGCAACCAGGCCGAGGTCGGCTCACCGGTGGTGGCCGCCCGGGTGCCGGTGGCCTGGGAATTACCTGACACGTCGGGCCAGCGCGGGCCGGTGGTCAGCGCATAAACCGGCACCGACGGGTCGGCCAGCAGCGCCGAGACCGGTCGATGGAGTGTGGGGCGGCCCAGCATGATCACCTGCCGCGGGCGCAGCAGCGGCAGCGCCAGCGGGTGCAGCGGATTAGCCACCGGCGGGGCGGTCGGCTCGGCGACGGTCGGCAACGCGGCCAACTCGGGTTGCGCGCCAGCGCCGTGACCGGCGATGACGACGGTGTCCAGGCTCAGGTCGACGTCCAGCGGCTGGTCGAAGCTGACCTGCGGGGAGAACGTCCATGGTTTGCCGCCAGGGCGTCCCGGCGGAGTAGAACCGGGTTCGGGGTCAGGCACCAGCGGCTCGCGCAACGGAATGTCGAATTGCACCGGTCCGGCGTTGGCGCTGCGGGCGCCGGTGGCGGCCGCAAGCACCCGGCAGGTGGCCGATCGCCAGGTCGCGTTGAACGCGTCCATGTGCTCCGGCGAGTCCTCGGCCAGACCGAGGCTGATTGTGGCGCGGACCTGCGTGCCGAAGTAGCCCAACTGCTCCATGGTCTGGTTCGCACCGGTGCCGAGCAGCTCGTAGGGCCGGTTGGCCGACAGCACGATCAGCGGCACCCGCGCGTAGTTGGCCTCCACCACCGCGGGACCCAGATTGGCCACCGCGGTGCCCGACGTCATCGCCACGCACACCGGCGCGCCCGCGGCGATCGCCAGCCCGATCGCCAGATACCCGGCGGTCCGCTCGTCGATACGCACGTGCAACCGGACCCGGCCGGCCCGGTCGGCCTCCTGCAGCGCGAATGCGAGCGGGGCGTTCCGTGAGCCTGGGCACAGCACGACATCGCGCACACCGCCGCGGATCAGTTCGTCTACGACGACGCGGGCCTGTGCCGTCGAGGGATTCACCAGACCAGCCTAGTCGGGCGACGATGCAGGCCCGCGGCCCGCTGAGGAGCCCGACAGTCAGCCCCTGGGTGCGTTTAGGCCCTCATACCGCTGAAGAACTGCAGCACCGCGGCGTTGACCGCCTCCGGCCGCTCGAGGAAACCGAGATGCCCGGTATCGGCTAATTGCAGGTACTGGCCGCTGGGTATCGCGTCGGCGACCTCCCGGCCCAGATTCGGCGGGGTCACCACGTCGTCGGCGAATCCGAGCACGAGCACGGGCGTGGTGATGTTGCGGTAGGCGGCCAGGTGGTTGCCCTGCGGCGAGATGGCACCTTGGCGGATAACCCCCGGGGTGAGCTTGATCGGCCAGACCGTGAACATGCCGATCCACTCGGCGACGGCCTCGTCGTTGGCCAGCGTCTTAGGCGAAAAGCTCTCCAGCAGCCGGATTTTCGCATCATAGGAGACCGGCAGTTGGACGCCGGAGGCGGCAAAGTCGTCTTCGGCGGATCGGAAGAACTCGCGGGCGCGGTCCAGCCGGCCGCGGGTGGCCATCAACACCGCCTGGCTGACCAGATCGGGCCGGGCCACCATCAGCTCCTGAGCGATAAACGCACCCATCGACACCGACACGATGCGCACCGGCCCAACGCCCAGGGATTCGATCAGCGCTGCGGTATCGGCGACCATCGTCTGCGTCGTGAAACCGTCGGCGTTCGCCGTCGCGCCCACCCCGCGATTGTCGAAGGTGATGACGCGGTAGCCCGCCGCCAGGAAAGCCTGCACCTGATACAGATGCCAGGTACGTCCGACACCGCCACGGCCGGCGATAAACAGGACGGGCTCTCCGGTCCCTTGGTCGTCGTAAGCCAGGTTGATCACGACGACGAACCTACGCGACGCCCGCGCGGTGGCAGCATCTGGCAGTTCGCGGCGTCGACCTGGCAGCAGGTCTTGAGCTCCGATTATGGGGAAGACATCCAGTAGGGAACACAACCGAGGAGTTCGAGGAGGAACGACCGACATGGCAGAGCTCACACTCAACCAGGCCACCATCGAATACCAGGAGTTCGGACCGCGGGATTCGGCGTATCCACCGGTGCTGTTCGTGCACGGCATCTTGGTGGACGGGCGACTGTGGCGCGACGTTGCCGAGAACCTGGGTCGCCGCGGGTATCGCTGCATCGTGCCGACCTGGCCGCTGGGCTCACACACCATCCCGGTTCGCGACGCGTCCGCGCTATCGCTGCCCGGTGTCGCGCAGATCATCAACGACGCGATCGTCGCCCTGGATCTTTCCGACGTGACGCTGGTGGGCAGCGACACCGGCGGAGGGTTGTGCCAATTGGTCGTCGACGCCCATCCGGAACGGATCGGCGGACTGGTGCTGACCAACTGCGACGCCTTCGAGGAATGCCCGCCCTACCCATTCGACGTCGCGTTCAGCGTGCTTCGCGGCCCCATCACGATCAAGGCGCTGATGGGCCCACTGCGGTTGCGGGCGCTGCGTCACTCGGCACTCGGCTTCGGGCTGCTCATCAACCGGCCGGATCCGGCCGTCACGGCCGCCTGGCTGCGACCGTGCCTCAACGACTCACGCATCTGCCGTGATCTGGCGGCGCTGCTGCGTCAGGTGGCCAAGACCGATCTGACCGACGTTGCCACCCGCTTATCCCGGTTTGATAAGCCGGTCACCCTGGTCTGGGGCCAGCTGGATCGTTGTTTCTCACCGAACCTTGGTCGCCGACTGTCCGGAGCGTTCGGCGAGGCGAAGCTGATCGAGGTAACGGATGCCAAGACCTTTGTCTCGCTTGACAACCCGGGCGCAGTGATCGATGCAATAGCGAGTTAGGCAGCTATGCCCAGAACGCGCACTCGTGCCCATGGGATGCGATCCGATCCAGGATCTGGTTGATCGCGATTGCCGGCTCGTCGGTCAGGTCGAATCCGGTGAACTGCAGGTCGACCACGACGTTGGACTTCGCCGCCAGGGCGTGTATGTCGGTGTAGCGCTTGTCGCTCGCAGTCACGTTGGAGATCATCGTCATGCAGCCGGAATCGATCGTGTCGCCGATGCGGTAGGACTCTTGCCAGTCAGTTGGCCGGGGATAGGCATACTTGAACTTCCGGCCGGCGCACCGACGCCACTGTGTGGCCTGATCGGCAACGAAATCCCTTGCGGCCGAATTATTGTCGAATGTGGCGACGCTCTGATCGACCCAGTGCGGCAAGCCTCCCCCGGTCACGTCCGACTCCCTGAGTTCGTAGAAGTCGCGGTACCCGCTGCCGTCATAGGAGCCCGCCATGCTGCTGAATACCGCACCCACACAGCTGGCGGGCTCGTAGATTCCCCGGGCGTCGGGCCGGGTCAAGGTGTCCTCGATGGCCATGTCTTCGAACTTCAGCAGCTGCTTCATCTCGTCGAGGCTGAGCAGTAGGCCCGGCAAGCCGTGCTCGCGCACCGCCGTCGTCGTCGCGCCACCAGGGCCGACGACGGCGGTACCGCCGACGGTGGAGGCACAAGCTCCTGTGGCGAGGCATACCGCCCACGCTAAAACCGCGATGACGCCGAGACGCCGCATCTACTCAGCATATGGGCGGTGGACGCCTTTATGCCGCAGCAATTTAGCGGCGCGCCGCCTTGGCTCGCGCGACCGACAGCGCGCGGTCCCAGAGCAGCAGCGTGCCGGCCTTGAGCTGGGCCGGTTTGGCGATATCCCTGGCCATCAGCGCGGTGGCAGCCGCCTTGGTCTTCGCGGACGCCTTGGACATGTGGCCGGAGTCGAACGGCGGCTGCGGATCGTATTCCATCGACAGCTGGATGGCCTTCGCTCGCTCATCGCCGCCGATCCGGCCGGCCAGCCACAACGCCAGATCGATACCCGCCGACACCCCGGCACTGGTGATGATGTCGCCTTCATGCACGACGCGTTCGTCGCCAACCGGGATGGCGCCCAACGGTTTCAGCATGGGCAAGGCCGCCCAATGCGAGGCCGCACGTTTACCGTTGAGCAAGCCGGCCGCCGCCAGAATGATCGAACCCGAGCACACCGACGCCGTCCACGTCGCGCTGTGATGCGCCTGACGCACCCAGTCCAGCAACGCCTCGTCGCGGGCGTGTTCGATGGTGGTCATTCCGCCCGGGATCAAAACCACGTCCGGCGAAGGGGTTTCGGCGAACGAATGGGTGGCGCCGATCATGAGCACGCCGGAGTCGGCGGTGATCGGACCCGGCTCGTGCCACACGAAGCGGACCTCGGCATCGGGCAGCCAGCGCAGCACTTCGTAGGGGCCGATGAAGTCCAGTGCGGTGAAACCGGGATATGTGACGATCGCGATCTGTGTCATGCGGTGCTCCTTGAGTTCAGGCGAAGGTTTTGCGGTATTGGTCGGGAGACACCCCGATGCGTCGAATAAAGTTGCGGCGCATGGTTTCCGCGGTGCCGAAGCCGCAGCGCGCAGCGATCGCCACCACGGTGTCGTCGGTCTGCTCGAGTTGTCGGCGGGCCGCCTCGGTGCGGACCCGTTCGACGTAAGCGCCGGGCGCCTCGCCGACCTCACCGGTGAACACCCGGGTGAAATGGCGTGGGCTCATCGCGGCGCGGCGCGCCAACTCGGTAATGCTATGCACGCCACCGGGTTCGGACTCGACGGCATCCTGAACGGCGCGGATCGGTTCGCGTTTGGCCCGGGCCACCCAGACCGGCGCGGCGAATTGCGTCTGCCCGCCGGGCCGGCGCAGGTGCAGGACCAGCCACCGGGCCACCGTTTGCGCAACATCGGTGCCGTAGTCCTCTTCGACCAGCGCCAGCGCCAGGTCGATGCCCGCGCTGACGCCGGCGGCCGTCCACACCGTCGGCGAACTGCGCACGAAGATCGGATCGGGATCGACATCGACCGCCGGGAATTCCCGCGCCAACTGGTCGGCGAACGCCCAGTGCGTGGTCGCCCGGCAGCCGTCCAGCAGCCCGGCCTGCGCCGCCAGGAACGCTCCGGTGCACACGGTGACCACCCGGCGGGCCTGTGGCGCCGTCGCGACGATCCAGTCGACAAGGCGCGGGTCGCGGCGGTCGCCGTGCACACCGCGACCACCCGGCAAGACCAGGGTGTCGACGGGTTCACTCGGGTCGGGCAGTTCGACGGCGCCGAAGGTCAACCCGGTCTCGGTGGTCACCGGCTGCCCGTCAACCGACGCCACCACCAGCTGGTAGCCCTCTTTTCCAGCGGCGCCCAGCACCAATGACGCCGAGGTGAACACCTCGAATGGGCCGACCAGGTCCAGCGCCTGCACGCCAGGGAAGCCGGCTATCAGGACTTTTCGTGCCATACCGGTAAGTGTTGGCGAAAGACGTCATGGCGTCTACGCCATGCAGCCCACAAATCAGGACATCAGCGGGTAGCAGGCCTTGACCCGGTCGATCCACCACTGCCGCCGCCGCGGCTCCGCGGCCAGCGCCTGCAGCCGCGCCGGGTCAGGTATCACCGGCGCGACCGGCAGGTAGCCGTCGACCGGTGTGACGGCTTCGGCGACGTCCTCGACGAACAGCCTGCCGGTGCCGAGCCCGCAGGCGTGCTGCAGTTCCGGCAGGGCCGCGGCGGCGGCCAAACCAACGCCGATCCCGACCGCAGAATCCAGCGCGCTGGAGATCACCACCGGAATGTCGATCTGCGCGGCGATCTGCAGCAGGGCCGAAATACCGCCCAGCGGTGCCACTTTCAGCACGGCGATGTCGGCGGCGCCGGCACGGACCACGGCCAGCGGATCGTCGGCTTTGCGGATGCTCTCGTCTGCCGCGATCGGTACGTCTGGCATGTCCGCGCGGCGGCGCAGTTCGGCGAGCTCGTCGACGGTGCCGCAGGGCTGCTCGAGATACTCCAGCGGACCGCTCGCGGTCAGCGCGAAGGCGGCCTCGACGGCCTGCGCGACGGTCCAGGCGCCGTTGGCGTCGACCCGCACGGTGGGTACCAGGGCGCGGACGGCGTCGACGCGGGCGACGTCGTCGGCCAGCGTCTGGCCGGGTTCGGCGACCTTCACCTTCGCGGTGCCCGCGCCGGGGAAACGGGCGAGGATTTCGGGCACCTGCGCGGCGGGGACGGCCGGGACGGTGGCGTTGATGGCGATGCGGTCTCGTCGCGGCGACGGCGCCGGCCGGTAGGCCGAGTCGAGAGCGGCGGCCAGCCAGTGCGCGGCCTCGGCGTGGTCGTATTCGACGAAGGCGCCGAATTCGCCCCAGCCGGCCGGACCGTCGATCAGCGTCAGCTCGCGAGTGGTGATGCCGCGGAAGCGCACCCGCATCGGCAGCGCCACCACATGCAGGCGGTCCAGGACGTCGTCAAGAGCGGGCGTCACCGCGCGTGGACCTGGTGGCCCGCCAGATACGTTGCACGCACGTCGAGGTCGGCGATCTGCTCGGGCGGCACAGTGCGCGGGTCGGCCGACAGCACGACCATGTCGGCGTACTTGCCGACCTCCAGCGAGCCGATGATGTCGTCGGCGAACAGCTGCCACGCGGCGTCGATGGTCTGCGCGCGGATGGCCTGCTCGACGGTCAGCCGCTCTTCGGGTGCGAGCACCCGGCCGCTGGGCGCCGTCCGGGTGATCGCCACGCTGATGTTGCGCAGCGGCTCCTCGGGCGTGACCGGCGGATCGTTGTGCAGCGAGATGCGCATGCCGGTGGCCAGCGCGGAACCGGCTGGCATCCAACGGGATCCGCGCTCGGGCCCGAACAGCCCGTCGACAATGACATCACCCCAGTAGTGGATCTGGTCGACGAAGATGCTGCAGGTGACGCCGGGGTCGGCGGCGCGGCGGAGTTGCTCGTCCCGGATGGCGCCGACGTGTTCGAGCCGCAGCCGGTGATCGTCGCGGGGATGTTGGCGCAGGGCTTCTTCGTACACGTCGAGAATGGTGTCGATGCCGGCATCGCCCTGCACGTGGCAAGCCATCGGCCAGCCCAGCGGGAAGTAGGCGCCGACGATCTCGGCCAGCTGCTCACGGGTGTAGTTGGCGTGTCCGCAGGAACCCGGCGTCACACCGATGGCTCGGGTGGCGGCCGAGTCGAGGTACGGGAACGACAGCGCGATGTTGCCGATCCACGGCGAGCCGTCCACCCAGATCTTGATGCCGACCTGACGCACCGTGTCGTCACCGTCGCCGGGCGTCGCGTCGGTGGACATCTGCGGATTGGAGATCTCGTAGGTACGCAGCCGCACCGTCAGCCGGTCGCGCAGGCCGTCGACCAACGGCCGAAACGCTGGGTCGAAAGCCATCTCCGAACAGGTGGTCAGCCCCGCCCGGTTGAGCCGGGCGCACTCTGCGAGCAACATCGCCGGGTAGTCACCGGCGTTGATGGCCCCGTTCAGCAACGGAAACACCGCGCCGGTTTCCTGGGCGGAGCCGTCGAGTTCTCCATCGGCGGCGCGACCGAACTTGGCGCCCTTGGGGTCGGGGGTGTCGCGGTTCAGACCGGCCAACCGGGCGGCCTGGGAATTGAAAAAGGCCTGGTGCCCGGAGTTGTGGATGATCACCAGCGGCCCGTCGGGAGCGACGTCATCCAGCCAGGTCAGCGACGGCCACGGCAGTCCCTCCTGCAGCACCGGATCCCAGCCAATGAGGTAGGCGCCGTCGGATCCGTGGCGGGCCACCTCGCGACGAACGGCCTCGACGACGTCATCGGCGTCGCGCAGGGCGACCGGCCGGATGTCAACCAGCCGGTCCGACAGCGCGACCGCTTCCATCAGCGGATGGCCATGCGCCTCAACAAATCCCGGCATCACGCAGCCGTCACCGAGGTCAACGGTTTGGGTGTCGGGCCCGATGAACCCGGCCACATCGGGGCGATCGCCGACGGCGACGATGCCGCCGTCCGCAACCGCCAGCGCCTCGGCGGTGGGCCGGGCGTCGTCGACGGTCAACACGGTCCCGGTGATGACTAGATCTGCATCGGCCATGGCCGCAAAGCCTAATGATTGTCAGGGCCACCGAGGGCGCGGCCGACCCGAATTGCAACACGTTCTAGTCTGGCAACATGAGTCGCGCCGGCGATGATGCTTAAGCGATGCGATGAGAAGGAGCGGCGCCATGACGGACGAGCTGCTGCGCAACCCGACCCATAACGGACACCTGTTCGTTGGCGCGCTCAAGCGCCACAAGAACAGGCCGGTGCTTTTCCTCGGCGACACCACGCTGACCGGTGCTCAGCTCGCCGAACGTGTCAGCCAGTACGTCCAGGCGTTCGAGGCGCTCGGCGCCGGCACCGGCGTCACGGTCGGCCTGCTGTCGCTCAACCGCCCCGAGGTCCTGATGATCCTCGGCGCCAGCCAGACCCGGGGCTATCGCCGCACGGCCTTACACCCGCTCGGCTCACTGGACGACCACGCCTACGTGCTCTCCGACGCCGGTGCCACCGCGCTGATCATCGACCCCAACCCGATGTTCGTCGAGCGCGCAGTTGGCCTGCTGGAAAAGGTGGACTCGCTCAAGAAGATCCTGACCATCGGTCCGGTGCCCGATGAGTTGAAACATGTCGCGGTTGATCTGTCCGCCGAGGCGGCCAAGTACTCCCCCAAGCCACTGGTGGTGGCGGATCTGCCGCCCAACCACGTCGGCGGCCTGACCTATACCGGCGGCACAACGGGAAAGCCCAAGGGCGTGATCGGGACCACCGGCAACATCGCCACCATGACGCAGATCCAGCTCGCCGAATGGGAGTGGCCTGAGCACCCGCGGTTCTTGATGTGCACGCCGCTGTCGCACGCCGGCGCGGCCTTTTTCACGCCCACCGTCGTCAAGGGCGGATCGATGTACGTGCTCGGCAAGTTCGACCCGGCCGAGGTGTTGAAAGTCATTGAAGAGCAACGGATTATGGCTACCATGTTGGTGCCGTCGATGCTCTACGCGTTGATGGATCACCCCGATTCGCACACCCGCGACCTGTCGTCGCTGGAGACCGTCTACTACGGCGCCTCGGCGATGAACCCGGTGCGACTGGCCGAGGCGATCCGGCGGTTCGGCCCGATCTTCGCCCAGTACTACGGTCAGTCCGAGGCGCCGATGGCGATCACCTACCTGGCCAAGGCGGATCACGACGAGAAGCGGCTGACCTCGTGCGGTCGCCCGACGCTGTTCGCGCGGGTGGCGCTGCTCGGCGAGGACGGCAAGCCGGTGCCGCAGGGCGAGCCGGGCGAAATCTGTGTCAGTGGACCGCTTTTGGCCGGCGGCTACTGGCATCTGCCGGAGGCGACGGCCGAGACGTTCAAGGACGGCTGGCTGCACACCGGCGACATGGCCCGCGAGGACGAGGACGGCTTCTACTACATCGTCGACCGGGTCAAGGACATGATCGTCACCGGCGGCTTCAACGTGTTTCCGCGCGAGGTGGAGGACGTCGTCGCCGAGCATCCGGCGATCGCGCAGGTGTGCGTGGTCGGTGCACCGGACGAAAAGTGGGGCGAGGCCGTCACCGCGGTGGTGGTGCTGCGTACCGATGCGGCGTCCGACGACGACGCGATCGCGGCGATGACCGCCGAAATCCAGGCGGCGGTGAAGGATCGCAAGGGCTCGGTGCAGTCACCCAAGCGGGTGGTGGTCGTCGACGCGTTGCCGCTGACCGGGCTGGGCAAGCCGGACAAGAAGGCCGTCCGGGCGCAGTTCTGGGAAGGCGCCGGCCGCGCCGTCGGGTAGTTCTGCGCGCCGAGCGTCACGCCAGCGTGGCGCTCAGCTGCCGCCATCACTCTGGCGTGACGCTCGGCGTCACTGCCAGGGGCCGATTCCGCCGACCTTGTCGATGCGGATGTGGGTGACGAACCCGGGCGGCGCGCCCTCGGGCGGGAACGTGGTCGGGTCAGCCAGCGCTGCCGCCAGCGTCTTGAGCAGCTCCGGTGCGCCGCCCTCCTCGATCCGCGCCGTCCCCTCGATCGACAGGTACGGCCGCATGGCCTTGCCGGGATCCTGCGTCGACACGATCGTCACACCGACACGCGGATCGCGGCGAATGTTGCGGACCTTCTTGTGCTCGCCCAGATGGGCGCTCACCAGTTCGTCTCCGTCGGGCGTGGATCGCAATCCCACCCAGACCACCGTCACTTGAGGACTGCCGTCGGGATTCAACGTGACCAGGGTGGCGTCGGCGCCGTCGCCGATGAGTTCGCGGGCTGCTTCGTTGAGTTTCATGCAGACTTCTACCACCGCGTGCGTCGATTCATTCCCTACGGGGTTGTGGCGACACCTGCCACGAGCAAGTCAAGCAGTCGACCGGTCTGCTCCGGCGAATCGCTGGCCAGGAAAATGCCCAGCAAGCTCGACACCACATCGTCGGCTTGTACGTCCGAGCGCAGGCTGCCGTCGTCGGCGCCGGCCCGCAGCAGCAGGTCGACCGCACCGACCACGCTCGCCCGCGTCTGGCTCGGATGCACCGCGCCTGCGTCGAACAACGCGCGGAGCGACTCGGCCATCCCACGCTTGGCGGCCACGAACCCGGCGTAGCGATCCATCCACCGACGCAACGCCGTCTTGGGCGGATGCCGCTTGAGCAGTTGTTCGGCGGCCCCGGCTACTTCGGCGAGCTCGGTCCGGTAGATCGCCTCGACCAGCGCCTCCCGGTTGGGGAAATGGCGATACAGCGTGCCGATCCCGACGCCGGCGTCGCGGGCAATCGACTCCAGCGATACCGGCCGCCCGTCCGCGGCGGCGAACGCCGCGGTCGCGACCTCGAGCAACTTCTCCCGGTTCCGACGTGCGTCGGACCGGACGCTTCCAGCCAAAGCGGAGGCTCCTCCGTTTCTGCTACCCTCGAATAAGCGGAGGGTCCTCCGCATTTCTCCAGTGTCTCACGAGCGAGGGAGCACCATGACAGACCAACCGGCACCCGGCAGCCCTGGAGGGTCGAGCCGGATCGGCACCCACACGGTTGCCCGCATCGGCTACGGCGCCATGCAGCTGTTCGAGACACCGTCCGACAACGCCGCCGCCGTGCTGCGCCGCGCTGTCGACCTCGGCGTCAACCACATCGACACCGCGTCGTTTTACGGTCCCGGCGAAGTGAACCGCCGGATCCGGGCGGCGTTGTCGCCCTACCCTGACGACCTCGTCATCGTCAGCAAGGTCGGTGCGCGATACACCGGCGACGAACCGGTACCCCTGGCCGCGGCGCAGCGGCCCGCCGAGCTGCGCGCCGCCGTGGAGGACGACCTGAGCCAGCTGGGCCTCGAGCGCATACCGGTGGTCAACCTGCGACGCCTGGACCTCGGGCCCGGCCTGGCCGCCGAGGGCGACCAGATCGTCGACGTGGACGACCAGTTGGCCGAGATGATCGCGCTGCGCGACGAGGGCAAGATCGGCGGGATCGGCGTCAGCAGCGTGCCGCTCGACGTGCTGCGGCGGGCGTTGCCCGCCGGGATCGCCTGTGTGCAGAACGCCTACAGCCTGCTCGACCGCTCGCAGGAGGAGATGCTCGACGTTTGTAAGGCCGAGGGCGAGGATGACGAAAAAATAGCCTGGGTGCCGTACTTTCCGCTCGGGTCGGCGTTCCCGGGTTTCCCCAAGGTCGCCGACAACGCGGTGGTGGCCGAAATCGCCGGCGAGGTCGGCGCGACGCCGTCCCAGGTCGGGTTGGCGTGGCTGCTCGCTCACACACCGAACACGTTGCTGATTCCGGGAACGCGATCGATCGCGCATCTCGAGGAGAACCTCGGCGCGGGCGACGTCACTCTGAGCGCCGACGCGATCGCCCGGCTGGACGCCGTCACCACACCGGGGGTCAACCCGCACCCGCTCGGCATCGAGGGGTTCATCGAACAGCGCTGACTTTGCTTGCGCGAGCACTCAGGTGATCGCGGCGCCGACCAGATGACCGATCAGGTAGGTGACCGCCAGAGCCAGGCCCCCGCCGATGAAATTGCGCAGTACCGCGCGATGCCTCGGTGCTCCACCAAGTCTGGCCGACACCGCCCCGGTGATCACCAGGGCCAGCAACACCGCCGCGACGGTGACCGGGATCCGCAGCTCGACGGGCGCCGCCAGGATCGCGATCAGCGGCAGCAGCGCGCCGATGCTGAAGGACAATGCCGACGACAGCGCGGCCTGCCACGGGTTGGTCAGCTCCGCGGGATCGAACCCGAGCTCGACCTCGGCGTGTGCGGCGATCGGGTCATGGTCGGTCAGTTCCTCGGCGACGGTCCATGCGGTGGCCGCCGACAACCCTTTGGCTTCATACAGCGCCGCGAGTTCTTCCAGCTCGGCGGTGGGGTCCGCGCGAAGCTCTTGGCGTTCCTGCCGCAGCAGCGCCTGTTCGGTGTCGCGCTGCGCACTGACGGAAACGTATTCACCTAGCGCCATCGACACCGCGCCGGCGGCCAACCCAGCGATTCCGGCAGTCATGATCGGACCCCGTGCGACGGTCGCCGCGGCGACACCGACGACGATGCCCGCCGTTGACACGATCCCGTCGTTGGCGCCGAGCACCCCGGCGCGTAGCCAGTTCAGTCGGGCCGAAACCGAACCCAGATGCGGCTCATGCGGATGCGCGGTGGCGGACACGGACCCATACATTAAGCAACTCACACCGCCGCCGCCAGGAAAGATAGCCTTGCCAAAGCGTTGCCGAAGCTGACGAGTACCGTCGCCGGTATGGCCAGCAGCAAACCAGTCCGGCCGCCGTGGTGGCTGAAACCGGCGAACAAGGTCTTCATCCAGATGTCGCGCTTGGGCATGAGTTTCGGCGGTGAGAGCCCGGTCGTGTTGACGGTGCCCGGACGCAAATCCGGCCGCGAGCGCTCGACTCCGGTCACCCCGATGACGGTCGACGGTCGGGAGTACGTTGTCGCCGGATTCCCCGGCGCCGACTGGGTCGCCAACGTGCGAGCCGCCGGACGGGCCAGACTGGCCCGCGGCCGAAACGTACGACAGGTGAACCTGGTCGAGATGTCCGCCGACGACGCACGGCCGTTGTTGCGGGTCTTCCCGATCGAGGTGCCCACCGGCGTCGGCTTCATGAAGCGATCCGGGCTGGTCACCGAAGGCACGCCTGACGAATTCGAGGCGTTGGCCGGCCGCTGCACGGTGTTCCGGCTGGACCCTGTGTAACCCGATGAGTGACAACCCTTTTCACGCCGAAGACTGGAAACCGATCGACGGGTTCGGCGAGCTCACCGATATCACCTATCACCGCCACGTCAGCGACGCCACCGTGCGGGTGGCGTTCAATCGGCCCGAGGTGCGCAACGCGTTTCGGCCGCACACCGTCGACGAGCTCTACCGGGTGCTCGATCACGCCCGGATGTCGCCCGACGTCGGGGTGGTGCTGTTGACCGGAAACGGCCCGTCGCCCAAGGACGGCGGGTGGGCGTTCTGCTCCGGAGGGGATCAGCGCATTCGCGGGCGCAGCGGCTACCAATACGCCGCGGGCGAGACCGCGGACACTGTTGATCCCGCGCGCGCCGGAAGGCTGCACATCCTCGAGGTGCAGCGGCTGATCCGGTTCATGCCCAAGGTGGTGATCTGCCTGGTCAACGGCTGGGCGGCGGGCGGCGGGCACAGCCTGCACGTGACCTGCGACCTCACCCTGGCCAGCCGTGAGCACGCCCGGTTCAAGCAGACCGACGCCGACGTCGGCAGCTTCGACGGCGGCTACGGCAGCGCATACCTGGCAAGGCAGGTCGGCCAGAAGTTGGCCCGCGAGATCTTCTTCCTCGGCCGCGACTACACCGCCGAGCAGATGCACGCGATGGGCGCGGTCAACGCCGTCGTCGAGCACGCCGAACTGGAGACGGTGGGTGTGCAGTGGGCAGCCGAGATCAACGCGAAATCACCTCAGGCACAACGGATGCTGAAGTATGCGTTCAACCTTCTCGACGACGGGCTGGTGGGCCAGCAGCTGTTCGCCGGTGAGGCCACCCGGCTGGCGTACATGACCGACGAGGCCGTCGAGGGCCGCGACGCATTCCTGGAGAAGCGGCCGCCCGATTGGAGCCGGTTCCCGCGCTACTTCTAGCGATCGGGGCTCCCCCTAGACTCGCGACCTGTGAGCAATAACCCGCTGCAATGGTTGAACAACAAGTTCGTCCTGGCCACCATGCGCCCACCCTTTACCGCCCAACTCGCGGCGTACCGTCGGGCCGCGAAATCTGTCGACCTGAAGGGCAAGCGCATCCTGCTCACCGGAGCGTCGTCGGGCATCGGCGAGAGCGCCGCCGAGGAGTTCGCCCGCTGCGGCGCCACCGTGGTGGTCGCTGCCCGTCGCAAGGACCTGCTGGACGCGCTGGTGGGCCGGATCGAAGACCGCGGCGGCAAGGCCATCGCGATGCCGTGCGATCTGTCTGACCTAGACGCTGTCGACGCACTCGCCGCCGGCGTGGAGGAACGTCTTGGCGGGGTGGACATTCTGATCAACAACGCCGGTCGCTCGATCCGCCGACCGTTGGCCGAGTCGCTGGAGCGCTGGCACGACGTCGAGCGGACGATGGTGCTCAACTACTACTCGCCGCTACGCCTGATCCGCGCGATCGCGCCGGGGATGTTGCAGCGCGGCGACGGGCACATCATCAACGTCGCGACGTGGGGAGTGTTCAGCGAGGCGTCACCGCTGTTCTCGGTGTACAACGCGTCGAAGGCCGCGCTGTCGGCGGTCAGCCGGGTCATCGAAACCGAATGGGCGCCAAAGGGTGTGCACTCCACCACGCTGTACTACCCGCTGGTGGCGACCCCGATGATCGCGCCGACGAAGCAATACCAGGGACTGCCGGCGTTGACGTCACACGAGGCGGCCGGCTGGATGGTCACCGCCGCGCGCACCCGGCCGGTCCGGATCGCGCCGCGGATGGCCGTCTTCGCACGGACGATGGACACGGTGGGTCCCGGCGCGGCGACCAGGATGATACGGCGGCAGCGGCTCCAGCCCGGCGACGATGCAGAGCGCGGAGCGCGATGAGGAGGAGCCGGGCAATTCAGCTTCAGCCCGGCGACGCGTGATAGACACAAGGCATGGAGATTCTCGCCAGCCGGATGCTGTTTCGGCCGGCGGACTATGAACGATCGCTGAGCTTTTACCGCGACCAGATTGGGCTGGCGATCTTCCGTGACTACGGCGCGGGCACCGTGTTTTACGCCGGCCAGTCACTGATCGAGCTGGCCGGCCACGGCGCGCCGGACCACCCCGCCGGGCCATTCCCCGGCGCGCTGTGGCTGCAAGTGCGTGACCTCGCAGCGACGCAGGCCGAGCTGGAGAGCAGAGGCGTGTCCATCGCCCGCGAGGCGCGCCGCGAACCATGGGGTCTGCACGAAATGCATGTCATCGATCCCGACGGCGTGATCCTGATCTTCGTCCAGATTCCGCCCGAGCATCCTCTGCGCCGCGACACACGGGGCGAAAGCCGCCGATCCGCAGGTTAACGTCAGGCGAACTTCTGTCGACGAGTGTCGAATACCAGGGATTCACATCCCCGTTCTTTCGACAACCGCGCCCAGATACCCGCAGAATTAGCGCCGTGAACCTTCAGTTGTTCCTCTTGATCATCGTCGTGATCACAGCCCTCGCATTCGATTTCACCAACGGGTTCCACGACACCGGCAATGCCATGGCCACCTCGATCGCCAGCGGAGCGCTCTCGCCGAAAGCCGCCGTATCGCTCTCGGCGGTGCTGAACCTCGCCGGAGCGTTCCTGTCCACCGCGGTCGCCGGGACAATCGCCAAGGATTTGGTGAACGGTCATCTGGTGACCTTGCAACTGGTCTTCGCCGGTCTGGTCGGCGGGATCGTCTGGAACCTGATGACCTGGCTGCTGGGTATCCCGTCAAGCTCCTCGCATGCCCTGGTCGGTGGCATCGTCGGTGCCATGATCGCCGCGGTCGGCGGGCACGGGGTGATCTGGACCGGCGTGGTGTCCCGCGTGTTGATTCCGGCCCTGGTGTCGGTGGTTTTGGCCGGGCTGGTCGGTGCGGTCGGCACCTGGCTGGTCTACCGGCTCGATCGCGGCGTTCCGGAGGAGCGCAGCGAAACCGCTTTCCGGCGCGGCCAGATCTTCTCGGCATCGCTGGTTTCGCTGGCG
>Ga0209656_10000347_pt1 | contig 30796 bp, 31 predicted proteins | sample BogFormECP12_OM2_FD_188239 | JGI IMG/M metagenome (GOLD analysis project Ga0209656, IMG submission 188239) | Bog forest soil microbial communities from Calvert Island, British Columbia, Canada - ECP12_OM2 (SPAdes) (version 2) | ecosystem: Environmental > Aquatic > Freshwater > Wetlands > Bog ...
CGGGCGTCACCCCGATGTTGAATCGAGTCGCCCGTCATCGCGTCAACCGCGATCGCGACCAACCAACCCGCGGCCGGATCAGCCGGTCACCTGCGACGGAGGTGAGCAATTACACCAAGGGAGCATTCTATCGCGTCGAAATCGAGAACTGTGAAGGCGACGACTGTGTCCTCGTCTATCGAAAGGACGGCACCGCGAACACCAAGGAACCACTCTCATTCCTGAAGGATTGGGTCACATCGGTCATCCAGCTCGAAACAGGAGCACTTGCTGTTTTCGGTCTCGCAGCGGGCTTCAAGGAAGCCATTCCGTCGGCAGAGCCGGCGCACCAGAGTGTTGGATCACCTGTTCTATGTTCCCTATGTTCTGCGTTTGCCACCTGGTCCCCGATTATTGAATTGATTCTGATTGTTTTATCTGGTGTATTATTCCTTAAGTCGATCAGTCGCGGCCTCGATGTCTTGAACGCCTTGCCGGGAGCAGCGCAGCGACTTCCCGCGAATGCTACCGCACGTCAATCCGACATATTCTCGATTAGGAATGAAGACACCCACCCTAGCATCTATCAAAGGGTCGACCCCTTCCGACGCTGGTTTATTTGGGGGGCGTGGTTTTTTGCAGCGTTTATTCTGGTGCGCCTGTTGGAGCAAATAAATCTGGTGCGCCTGTTGGAGCAAATCAATAGAATGATGGCCGGCTAGCGGTCGGTGCCGATTCCCATGCCACGGGGAAAACCGGACGCGAGAGGCGAGTAGTCGCCACGCGGCAGGGTGATCCGGGCACCAAGGTGGCGACCAGCGAGACGAACCACCGGCCGACCCATCAGCTTCAGACGATCCGCCCCAACGGCCACAACTTCGACCCGCTCGGCGAGGTGATCCAGGGCATGGCATTCCGCCGCCTGACCGCCTGACGCAACAACGGCGGCAGGACCGATCCCTGCCACCGTTGGCTTGAGCGTGAGCCCACTCATTCCCACTCCGTCATGGTCCGCGCAGGCGGACCATCCACGCCTTTGTTCTGCGTCAATCGCGATAGGCGTGGATGCCGGGCCTTCGCCCGGCATGACGTGCGAGTAGTTGCGCCGCCTCGTATCAGATCGCTCCAGGTGTCGCCGTCACACCCCCGCCGTCATCCCCGCGCTCTTGCGCGCGAGGAACTTCAGCGTCGTGTCCTTCAGGTGGCTGTCGATGAACTGCGCCATGTCCTGCTCCTCGCGCAGCGACTGCTGCAGCGCGGCTTCGGCGGCGCGATGGCCGGACGCGTCGGCCAGCACCAGCAGCGCCTTGTAGCTGGCGATCTCGTCGTTCTCGAAGGCGAAGTTGGCGAGGCTGTTCTTGATGATCTCGTCCGGCGCCATGCTTTGGCCGAGCGCCGCGAGGTTGGCGCCGATGCTCGCCACCGTGTCCTTGAAGCCGGAATGGCTGGTGCCGAAGGCGTGCAGCAGTTCCTCCAACCGGCGCAGCTGGCCTTCGCTCTCCTGCACGTGAAGCCGCATCCGCTCGACCAGCTCGGGATAGGTCTCGGTCCGCTCGATCTGCCGGTTCAGCAGGGAAACGGCCTCGTTCTCGACCGCGTGCTGGTTGCGCAGCCCGGTCATGTAGATCTCGCGCGCCGTGTCCGTCGCACCGCTCATGCTGTCCTCCTGTCAGGGTCCCGACAGGACGCGCGAACGGAGCGCGGGCTGCATGCGTCACGCAACATTGAGGGAAAGTTCCTCAGGCTTGAGCCCCCTAAGAAAATAGGCCTTGACTTGTTTTCCTAGAGGCGCTATGGGCCTCCCGCTTGGCTTTTGGCTCCACCCCCAGCGATCGGGAGGACACGATGTTTCGCTGGCTCCCGACCTCGCTTCAACGCCTCTACCGCCGCCTCATCGACGCCGTCCCCTACGCGCGAAAGACCCGGCCCCGTCCGCTGCCGCCGGACGACGAGCGGCCAAGCTCCGGCCAGGCGCGGCACTACCGGCTCGAGATCGCCTACGACGCCTTCTGCGAGCACCGTCCGCCGCCGAAGAAGCTGTTCCGCGCCAACCCGTGGCGCCGCGACCTCACCTCGTGGTGCGACGCGCCGAACAGCTGGACGGATCGACGCAAGCCCCGCTGCCACCACTGCGAACGGGCCCGCGCCCACTACGTCGCCGCCCGCGACAACGCCGACTGGAAGGCCGAGGTCGCGCTCTTCAAGCTCGCCCGCCGGGGTGCGGTACGCCTGCTCGCCGAGCGCCGCCAATACCGCGAAAGCCGCCGGCAGTTCTGGGCGCGCCACCGCGAGCACGTCGCCCGCAACGGCCCCGAGCCGATGCCGCCGCAGTTCGAGCCCGAGCTCTGGCCGATGATCGCCCATCGCGGCTCGCACGAATCCTGGCACCACCGCGACCGACGCGAGGTCGAGCGCGACCTCGTGCGCGCCCACGCCCGCCATCTCCGCCGCGAGACCCAGCGCCGCCGCGAACGTCTGCGCGACCTAAGTGCTGCCGAACCCGTAGGGCGCAAGAGCGCGCAGCGCGCATTGCGCCAGACTGACGTCGACGACGCCACGTCAACGCCACCGCCCCAGCCCCGTCATTGCGAGGACCTCGGCGCAGCCGGGGTCCGTGGCAATCCAGGGCCGCGCGACAAACGTGTGCGACGCGGCCCTGGATCGCCACGCCGCCAAGCGGCGGCTCGCGACGACGCTGGTGACAAGACCGGCCTACCGGAGCCGACAGCCGACGCCGCGCCTCCGCCCGACGCAGCCGACGCCGCGCCCGCGCGCGAGGACGCGATGCGCGTCTCGACGCGCCCGCCGAAACCGGACGGCATCAAGATCGGCGCCGCGCGCTCGCCAATCCCGCCGCCACGCACGCCGCGCGCCGGCAGCAACGGCCGCGCGCTACCCGAACCGAACCAGCCTGCCCCTCGGCCCGCCGGGCATGTCGTCCTCGCGCATCACGATCATGCCGCGGACGACTGTCATGATCGGCCAGCCGGTCACGGTCATGCCGGCGAACGGCGTCCAGCCGCAGGGCGAGACGATCCAGCTCTCCTCGATCCGCCGCCGCCGGCGCAGATCGACGAGCGTGAAGTCGGCGTCGTACCCGGCCGCCATCCGTCCCTTGCCGACCACGCCGTACACCCGTGCCGGGCCTGCACACATCAGGTCGACCAGCCGCGTCAGCGACAGCCGTCCCGCGTTCACGTGGTCGAGCATGACCGGCACCAGAGTCTGCACGCCGGTCAGCCCGGCGGCGCAGTCCGGCCACGGCAGCTCCTTCCTGGCGCGCGCGTGCGGCGCGTGGTCGGACCCGACGGTATCGACGGTGCCGTCGGCCACCGCTGCCCATGCGGCGTCGCGGTGGCGTGCGTCGCGGATCGGCGGGTTCATGACCGCGTACCCGCCGAGCGTCTCGTACGCTTCGGGTGCGGCCTGCGTCAGATGGTTCAGCAGCACCTCGACGGTGGCGACGTCGCGGAAGTCGCGCAGGTAGGCCAGTTCCTCGGCGGTCGAGACGTGCAGGATGTGCGCGGGCCGCCCCGTCGCGCGGGCCAGCGCCATCAGCCGCCGCGTGCCCAGGAACGCCGTCTCCACGTCGCGCCACTCCATGTGGCAGCGATACGGGTCGCCGCGCTTGAACAGTCCGCGCCGCGCCTGCTGGCGATATTCGTCCTCACTGTGGAACGAGATGCGCCTGTGTCCGTTGCGCATCACACGCTCGATGCTCTCGTCGTCGTCCACCAGCAGGTCGCCGGTGGAGCTGCCGGCGAACACCTTCACGCCGCACACGCCGCGCTGCGTCTCCAGCGTCGCCAGCGCCGCGGCGTTCGTCTTCGTCGCCCCCACATACAGTCCGATATCGCAATAACTCTCGCGCTCGGCATACTCCTGCTTCCACGCCAGCGCGTCGGCATCGACGATGGCAGGCGTGGTGTTCGGCATGTCGAACACGGCAGCCAGTCCGCCGAGCACGGCGGCGCGCGTGCCGGTGCGGATCGTCTCCACCGATGCATCGCCCGGATCGCGCAGATGCACATGCGGATCGATCAGGCCGGGCAGCACGTGCAGGCCTGTCGCGTCGATCTCCTCGGCCGCCTCGCCGCCCAGCGCGCCGATCGCCGCGATCCGCCCGTCGCGCACGCCGACATCGGCGTCCGCCTCGCCCCAGGGCAGCACGCAGCGTCCGCCGCGGATCAGCAGGTCGAAGGTCATGACCTATAACGCTCCATGTGCGCAATGATCGAGTTGCGTCATCGCCTCGGCCGCACCGCTCAGGCCGAAGCGCCCGAACGCGCCGAGCGCCGGACTCTTGACCTCGACGTACTCCGCGTTGGCGATGTCGCGCGCCAGTGCGGCGGTGGCGGGCGCGTCGGCCGGCAGGCTCGCCAGCCGCGTGGGCGCCTGCAGCGTGGCGCTGAACGTCAGCACCCCGCCCGGCGTGAACGTCAGCGTCACCGGGTACACGGTGCCCGGCACGGCATGGCCGGTCGTGTCGGTCACGTTCCAGCCGACCACGCCTGTGGGCGTTTCGTTGAACGCGAAGTCCGGCCCGAACGAGCCGCGCGTCGCCGAGCAATAGAACGAGCCGCCGAGCGGGAAGCGGTTGACCGACCAGTCGCCGCCGCCCTGCCAGAACAGCCCCATCGCGGGCGTGGGCGGCACCTGGATGGGCGGCGCACAGCCGGCGAGTGCCGCCAGCAGTGCTGCGAGCGGAAGCGGGCGGAGAGTCACGTCGTCACCTCGTTGCGGCCAGCGTGGCCATCACGTCGCCTGCGGGCAGCAGACCCTGGACATGGCGGCGATGCCACAGAGCATAGAACAGCAGGCGCCACGAGGCCGCCGCCTTGGCGCCGCCTTCCCCCGCACGCCGGAACAGCGACACGACCTTCTCCGGCACGGCGATCTCGGCCACCCCCTCCTGCCGTGCCACCAGCGGACCGAGCAGCGCGCCCTTGGCGCCGATCCAGGCGCCCACGGGCACGGAAAACCCCTGCTTCGGCGCCCACGGACTAGCGGCCGGCAGATGCACCTCCAGCCAACGGCGCAGGATCCACTTGCCCAGGCCTTTGCGCACCTTCAGCTCATCCGGCAGCCGGAACGCCGCACGGGCGATGCCGCGATCGAGGAACGGCGTGCGTCCCTCCACCGCGTGCGCCATCAAACAGCGATCGAGCTTGGTGAGCAGGTCGTTCGGCAGCCAATCCGCGATATCGGCCGCCTGCGCCACCGCAAGCCTTGTGCGCCCGCTGTCGGCCGCGGCGACCTCGGCGCTGGTCAGTCCGCCGCGCCACCCCGTCGGCCGTTCGCGCAGCACGTCCACACGGTCGAACGCGCCGCGCAGCCGCATCGCTCGGCCGCCCAGCCACCACGGCCGCATCGCCTTGCGATAGCGGCCATAGCCGCCGAACATCTCGTCCCCGCCCTCGCCCGACAGCACCACCTTCACGTCGGCCCGCGCCCGCCGCGCCAGGAACCATGTCGGGATCACCGCATAGTCGGCGGCGGGATCGTCCATGCAGGCGACGATCTCCGGCAGATGGTCCCACACCATGCGCTCGGTGATCTCCACCGGCTCATGCCGCGCCCCGGCCGCACGCGCCACCCGCGCGGCGTGCGCGCGCTCGTCGGCGGCGTCGGGGATGTCCCATCCGGCGGTGTACGCGAGCACCGGCGAGGCGTTCAGCCGCGCCATCATCGCCAGCACCGCCGAGCTGTCGATGCCGCCCGAGAGGAACATGCCGTACGGCACATCGCTGCGCTGGTGCAAATCGACACTTTCGGCCAGCGCCTGGTCGAGGCGCGCCAGCGCGGTGTCCTCGTCGATGTCCTCCGGCCCGCCGTCCGGCAGCGCGGCGATGCGGCGGCGTTCCAGCACGTGACCGTCGGCGCAGGTCAGCGTCTCGCCGGGCAGCACGCGCTCGATGCCCTCGAAGATCGTCTCCGTCCCGGTGGTGAACTGCACCTGCAGCAGCTCGTCGCGCTTGGCCGCCCGCACCCGGCGCGCCACCACGCCGGCATCGAGCAGCGCATGCGGCTCGGAGGCGAAGGCGAGTCCGTCCTTCACCGCCGCCACGTACAGCGGCTTGATGCCGAACGGATCGCGCGTCAGCGTCAGCGAGCGGGCGCCGCGTTCGTGAATCGCGATCGCGAACATCCCGCGCAGCTGTTCGGCATAGGCGGGTCCGTGGCGCAGCCACAGCAGCAGCGGCGGCTCGCAGTCGCTTTGCGTGGCGAACCGCACGTCCGTCATCGCCGCGCGCAGCTCGCGGTAATTGTAGATCTCGCCGTTGGCGACGAGCGCCGCGCTGCCGGTGAAGATCGGCTGGTCGCCGGTCACGAGGTCGATGATCGACAGCCGGTTGTGCACCAGTGCGACATTCGCGACCACGCTCTGTCCCGCGCCGTCGGGGCCGCGATGCGCGATGCCGCGTGCGAGCGCGGACAGCAGCTCCGCCTGGATCGGCGCGCCGCCCGGCATCCGCAGCACGCCGGCGATGCCGCACATCAGATCTTCTCCACCGCGCCGAGGAAGTGCCGCCACTGCGCCACCACGGACGCTTCGGCGAACTCGGCCTCGAACCGCGCCCGCCCGGCCGCAGCCAGCCGCGCCGCGCGCGCCGCATCGGCGATCACCGAGGCGATCGCCTCGGCCAGCGCCGCCGCGTCGTCGACCGGCGCCAGCACGCCGGTTTCATCCGCTACGATCAGCTCGCGCGGCCCCTGGCTGGCGCAGGCGACGACGGGCCGCTCGGCCGACCACGCGTCGATCACCACGTTGCCGAGCGGCTCGTGGCGCGACGGGCAGACCAGCACGTCGCACGCCGCCAGCAACTCGGCCACGTCGCTGCGCCAGCCGACCAGATGCACGCGGTCCGCGACCCCCTCGCGGCGCGCCAGCGCGCGCAGCGCCGCGCGCTCCGGTCCCTCGCCCGCGATGACGGCATGGGCGCGCGGGAGCTTCGCCATCGCCCGGATCAACACGTCGAAGCCCTTGTTCGCATGCAGCCGGCCGAGTGCCAGCACCAGCCGGACACCCTCCGGCACGCCGAGCGCCTCGCGGTCGGCCGGGATGGCGCCGGCATGATCGGGCGCGAAGTTCGGCAAGGTGTGCGCGCGCTCGGCCGGCCAGCCCTGTTCGATGATCCAGTCCACCAGCCCCCGCGTGTTGCCGACCAGATGGTCGCAGCGCGAAAACGAGTCGAGGTCGTAATACCCGCCCAGCCGCCCGACCAGCACCCACTCGCCCGGCGGGGCGAAATGCGCCGCACGGCTCATCCAGGCCACCGCGACGCGCGGCGCGAACCGCCGCAGCACCATGCGCAGCCGCGGCCGTGTGAGGAAATCGAGCGGCCCGCCGAACGGCACCTGCGCGCACACCAGCCCCGCCTCGGCCAGCCGTGCGGCCCGCGCGGCGTTGCGGCGGATCACCGGCAGCACCGCGTCGCCGGCGCGCGCCAGCGCGACGGTCAAGCGTTCGAAGAACAGCTCCGCGCCGCCGGCCGGCGCGCCTGCCATCAGCTGCGCCACCTTCAACGCGAGCGGTCCCGCCGCTCGCGGGCACGGTTCATGCAGCGCACCATGGGGCGGGGCATAGACGCCTTGCCCGCCCCCGGTCCATCACCCACGTCGAGCGCCATGACCTGGATCGCCCCACTTCCGACACGCGGCGTCCTCGCACTGGCGGGCGACGATCGCGTGAGCTTCCTGCAAGGCTTGGTGTCCAACGACGTCGCCCAGGCCGCTCCCGGCCACGCCGTCTGGGCCGCGTTCCTGACCCCGCAGGGCAAATACCTGACCGACTTCTTCGTCCTGAGCGACGGCGAGCGTCTGTTGCTGGACTGCGAGGCCGACCAGATCGAACCGCTCGCCGCGCAGATGAAGCGCTATCGCCTGCGCGCGAAGGTGAGCATCGAACCCCTGCCCTGGCACGTCGCCGGCGCCTCCGGCCCGGTCGAGCCGCCGCCGGGCGGCGTCGCCGCGCCGGACCCGCGCCTGCCGGATGCCGGCTGGCGCATCCTCTCGCCCGAGCCGGTCGAGGCCGACGCGACCGAGGCCGACTGGGACCTGCACCGTCTCCGGCTGGGCCTGCCGGACGGCGCGCGGGACCTCGAGCGCGAGAAGTCCATCCTGCTCGAAGCCGGGTTCGACGAGCTGAACGGCGTCTCCTTCACCAAGGGCTGCTATCTCGGCCAGGAGCTGACCGCGCGGACGAAATACCGCGGCCTGGTCAAGCGCCGGCTGATCCCGGTGCACGCCGACCGCCACCTCCCGCCCCCCGGCACGCAGGTGATGGCGCACGGCGCCGCCGTCGGCACCATGCGCTCCAGCCGCGATGGTATCGGCCTCGCGACGATCCGCCTCGACGCGATCCACGAGCCTCTGGAGTGCGGCGGCGTCCGTCTGACGCCGACCGTCCTGCCCTGGATGAAGCTGCCGGAGCCGGCGGAGCCGTAGCCCCGCCGCCTGCCGGGATGGTCAGCTGCTGCTGTCGTCCCAGCCGCCACCGCCGCCGCCGGTGCCGCCCCCGCCGCCACCGCCGGCATCGGACCAGCTGTCGTTGGCCGGCGGCGCGTCGCTCCACCCGCCGCCGCCCTGGTCCGGCTGCGCCGACGCATCCGTCCAGCCGCCGCCGCCAGCCGTTCCGCTGGCGGTCCCGCCTCCGCTGGCATCGGGAGTCCAGCTTCCCTGGTCGACATAGCCGCTGCTACCAGCGTCCCCGGCCGCCGGCGGGCTGCCCCACGGGCTCGCGCCGGACTCAGGCGCGAACGTCGCCCCCGAACCACCGCCGCCGCCATGACCCTCGAACAGGTTCATCAGCGCGTTGCCCAGCACCACGCCGCCCGCAACGCCCGCGGCGGTCCGCAGGGCGCCCCCGAGAAAGCCGGTGCCACCGCCGCCGAGCATGCCCGGCTGATAGCCGGCCGCGTATTGCGGCGGCGCCGGCGCGTACTGCGGCTGCGGAGCCGCGCCCTGGTTCCAGACCGGCGCCGGCTGGGGCGGCGGCGCCGCCTGCCGCGAGCCGCCGAACAGCCCGGAGAAGAACCCGCCGCCGGAGCTCTGCTGCTGTTGCGGCGCGGCAGCGGCAGCTTGATGCGCCTGCGCCAGCTCCTGCTGCAGGCGCTGGATCGTGGCGGTGGCCTGCGCCAGCGCCTGCTCCTGCACGAACGCGGTCTGTGTCAGCCGGTAGCGCGCCTCGGGATACTTGGCGAACAGGTCGCCGATCAGGTGGTCCGCTTCGGGATCCACCGGCGGCAGCGGCTGGCCGCCCCCCTGGCCCCCTTGCGCGAAGCCGGTCGCCCCCTGGGCGCCGCTGACCCGCTCGATGAAGCGGGTGATGATGTCGCGTTCCTCGTTGGTCATCGGATCCCCTGTGGGTCCTCCCTGTTGGCCGCCGCCGCGCGCCACATGGCCGCAATGGCGATCCGGTTCAAGGAAGCGCGACGAAGCCGCCTCGCAGCCGAGCCCGGCCGCCGCCCGGCGATGCTCACAAGATTGGCATCGACGGCGGATCTTGCTCAGGTCCTGGGCTGGTGCTTCATTATCCCCCGACTAGGACTGACCCTCCTCCAGCAAGGACCTGCGGAAAGCGGCATGCGCGCCGACGCACCGAGCTTCCAGGAGCTGATCCTGCGGCTGCAACGTTTCTGGGCAGCGCAGGGATGCGTGATTCTACAGCCGTACGACGTCGAGATGGGCGCTGGCACGTTCCATCCCGCGACGACGCTGCGCGCGCTCGGCGATGCCCCCTGGCGCGCGGCCTACGTTCAGCCCAGCCGCCGCCCGACCGACGGGCGCTACGGCGAGAACCCGAACCGGCTGCAGCACTACTATCAGTTCCAGGTCATCATGAAGCCGAGCCCGGAGGACGCGCAGGAGCTGCTGCTCGCGTCCTACCGCGACATCGGCCTCGATCCGCTGGTGCACGATTTCCGTTTCGTCGAGGACGACTGGGAAAGCCCGACGCTGGGCGCCTGGGGCCTCGGCTGGGAAGTCTGGTGCGACGGCATGGAAGTCGGCCAGTTCACCTATTTCCAGCAGGTGGGCGGCATTCCCGTCGCCCTGCCGAGTTTCGAGATGACCTACGGCCTCGAACGCCTTGCGATGTACGTGCAGGACGTCGAGCGGGTCTATGACCTCGATTTCAACGGCGCTGGCGTGACTTACGGCGACGTGTTCCTGCGCGCCGAGCGCGAATACAGCGCGTTCAACTTCGAGCGCGCGGACGTGGACCGGCTGCGGACCCACTTCGCCGACGCCGAGGACGAGTGCCGGTCGTTGCTGGATGGCGAGGCGCCGCTCGCGCTGCCCGCCTACGACCAGTGCATCAAGGCGAGTCATCTGTTCAACCTGCTCGACGCGCGCGGGGTCATCAGCACCGCCGAACGCGCGAGCTATATCGGGCGCGTACGCACGCTCGCGAAGGCGTGCTGCGAAGCCTGGCTGCAAGGGGAGAGCCGTGCATGAGGAATAAGCTGGTGACCGACGAACTCGTCGCGCTGCGCGCCACCAAGAAGGGCGAGCAGAAATCCCGTGCCGCCCGTGCGCCCGAGGCGCGCCGGGCGCGCAGCGAGCGCGGACCGGTCGCCGACACCGCCCTGTGGCGTGCCATGTCCTTGCGCCCGCACGGCCCATTCAGCCTGCTCGGCCAGCGCGACTGACCTGAGACGCACGTGGCCTGCCGCGATTGGCAGGCCACGGGGCCGGCACCCGCCGGCCCTCGCGCATGACGCCGTCCCGCGTGCTAAGCGGGGTGGCATGCTCGCAGGGCCGATGAGTGACGGGGTTACGCCGGACCGATGCCTGACTTCTTCCTTGAGCTGTTCAGCGAGGAGATTCCCGGGCGCATGCAGTCGCGCGCGGCGGCCGACCTCGATCGGCTGACCGCGGAGGCGCTCGCGCCGCTGTCCCCGGCCGGTCTGCGCACGTGGTTCGGCCCGCGACGGATCGCGCTTGCCGCCACCATCGCGGCCGAGGTGCCGGCGACCCGCAGCAGCGAACGTGGCCCGCGCGCCAGCGCTCCGGAACAGGCCATCGCCGGTTTCCTGCGCAAGCACGGCGCCTCGCGCGACGACCTGCGCATCGAAGGCGACTTCTACGTGCTCGACCGCGCCAGCCCCGCAGTGCCGGCGGCGGCGCTGCTGGCGCAGGCCCTTCCGCCGCTGCTGCGCCGGTTCCCCTGGCCGAAGTCGATGCGCTGGGGCGGCACGAGCCACTTCACCTGGGTACGCCCGCTGCGCCGGATCGCGTGCCTGCTCGACGGCGCGGTGGTGCGCTTCGACCTGCGTGAGGGCGCGGACGATGCGCACGGTCTCGCCAGCGACAACCTCACCGAGGGCCACCGCTTCCTATCGCCCGGCGTCTTCGCCGTCGAGAGCGCCGGGGACTGGGCCACGAAGCTGCGCGAGCGGTACGTGCTGGTCGACGCGGCCGAGCGGAAGGCGCTCATCGCCGAAGGGCTGGCGGAGCTCGCCGCCGAGCACGGCCTGACCGTCGCCGACGATCCCGGCCTGTTGGAGGAGGTTGCGGGGCTGGTCGAGTGGCCGGTGCCGATGCTGGGGCGGATCGACCCCGCCTACATGGACCTGCCGCCCGAGGTCATGCAGGTCTCGATGCGCGTCAACCAGCGCTATTTCGCCCTGCGCGACGCGTCCGGCGCGGCCGCGCCGTTCTTCGGCTTCGCCGCCAACATCGTGCCGGCGGACGGCGGCGCGGCGACGATCGCAGGCAACGAGCGCGTGCTGCGCGCCCGCTTCGCCGACGCACGCCATTTCTGGGACCTCGACCGGCGCACCCCGCTGCTCGACCGCGTCCCTACCCTGGGCGCGGTCACGTTCCACGCCCGTCTCGGCTCGCAGGGCGACCGCGTCAGCCGGCTGGTGCGGCTCGCAGGCGAGATCGCGCCGCTCGTCGGCGCCGACTTTCACCTTGCGGAACGCGCCGCCGCGCTGGCGAAGGCCGACCTCGTCAGCTTCATGGTCGGCGAGTTCCCCGAATTGCAGGGCGTGATGGGCCGCTACTACGCGCTGCACGACGGCGAGCCAGCCGAGGTCGCCGAGGCGGTGCGTGACCACTACGCGCCGAAAGGCCCCGCCGACGCGGTGCCGACCGCGCCGGTCTCGATTGCGGTGGCACTCGCCGACAAGCTCGATCAGCTGGCGCAGTTCTTCAACGCCGACGAGAAGCCCACCGGATCGGGCGATCCCTACGCGCTGCGCCGGGCGGCACTCGGCGTGCTGCGCATCGCGCGCGAGAACGGCCTGCGCCTGCGTCTGCGCGCCCTGCTGCTCGCCGCCGGCGCGAACGATCCGGACGACCTGCTCGGGTTCCTCGCCGAGCGGATGCGCGTTCAGCTGCGCGCCGAGGGAGCGCGGCACGACGTGCTGGACGCCGTCTTCGCGGCCGGCAACGACGACGACGTCGTGCGCCTGCTCGCGCGGACGACGGCGATCGCGACGCTGCTCGGGAGCGAGGACGGCGCCAACCTGCTGACCGCCTATCGTCGCGCCGCGAACATCCTGCGCATCGAGGAGCGCAAGGACGGCGCCTACGAACCCACCCCCGACGCGGCGCTGTTCACGCAGTCGGAGGAGAGGACGCTGAGCGAGGCGCTGTCGAGCGCCGAACCGCTGATCGCAGCTCGGCTGGAGACGGAAGACTTCACGGGAGCAATGTCGGCGATGGCCACCCTCCGCTCGCCGCTCGACGCTTTCTTCGATCGCGTAACGGTCAACGCGCCGGAACCCGGCTTGCGCCGCAATCGTCTCGCGCTGCTGGCGCGGGTTCGCGCCGTGATTGACCGGGTAGCCGATTTCTCGAAAATCGAGGGTTGACCGACCCGTCGTGACGTTATCAGTGGCCTCCAGACCCTCTCTAATTGACAAAGCGCATAGTCTTGCGGCGGACAAGCCCGGTAGCGATGGCTTTGCCAACAACCAAAATGGGCGGCGTGCGATCCGGGACCGACCCCGGGATGGCGCCAGAAAAATCGTAGACTGAAACGGACGGGCCGGATCCGCCCGCCAACCAGGAACCTCGCGCATGACCAAGTGGGTGTACAGTTTCGGCGCCGGACACAACGAAGGTGGCGCTGAGTTGCGCAACCTGCTCGGTGGCAAAGGGGCCAACCTCGCCGAGATGGCTGCCATCGGCTTGCCGGTGCCGCCGGGATTCACGCTCACGACCGAGGTCTGCACGGCGTTCTACGACAACGACCGCAACTACCCGAGCGGCCTGGAAGAGGAAGTGCAGACCGCGCTGTCGCGCATCGAACAGGCGGTCGGCCTGCGGTTCGGCGACCGGCAGAAGCCGCTGCTCGTCTCGGTCCGCTCCGGCGCGCGCGTGTCGATGCCCGGGATGATGGACACCGTGCTCAACCTCGGCCTGAACGACGAGACGGTGCAGGGGCTGATCGCCGCGTCGAACGACACGCGCTTCGCCTGGGACAGCTACCGGCGGTTCGTGCAGATGTACAGCTCGGTGGTGCTCGGCGTCGATCACCACCGGTTCGAGGAGATCATCTCCGACATCAAGCTCGATGCCGGCGGCCTCACGGAGGACACCGCACTCACCGCCGAGCACTGGCAGCAGGTCGTTGCCAGCTACAAGGACATGGTCCGCAACGAAACCGGCAAGCCGTTCCCGGAGGACCCGCGCGACCAGCTCTGGGGCGCGATCGGCGCGGTGTTCGGCAGCTGGATGAACCCGCGCGCCAACACCTATCGCCGGCTGCACGACATCCCGGCCAGCTGGGGCACGGCGGTGAACGTGCAGGCGATGGTGTTCGGCAACATGGGCAACGACTGCGCCACCGGCGTCTGCTTCACCCGCGATCCGGCCACCGGCGAGAACGTCTTCTATGGCGAATACCTAGTCAACGCGCAGGGCGAGGACGTGGTGGCCGGCATCCGCACGCCGCAGCCGGTGTCGAGCACGAAGGCCAAGCCGGGCGAGACGCCGATGGAAGCCGTCATGCCGGAGGCCTACGCCGAGCTGATGCGGGTGCGCGAGACGCTGGAGCAGCACTACCGCGACATGCAGGACATCGAGTTCACCGTGCAGCAGCACAAGCTGTACATGCTGCAGACGCGCAACGGCAAACGCACCGCCGCGGCGAGCCTGCGCATCGCGGTGGATATGGCGAGCGAGGGCCTGATCGACCGCAACGAGGCGATCCGACGGGTCAATCCGTCCGCGCTCGATCAGTTGCTGCACCCGATGCTCGACCCGAGCGCCAAGCGCACGCTGCTGTCGAAGGGTCTGCCCGCCAGCCCCGGCGCCGCGTCGGGCAACGTCGTGTTCAGCGCCGACGAGGCCGAGAGCCGCGCCGGCAAGGGCGAGGCGGTGATCCTGGTGCGCGTGGAGACCAGCCCCGAGGACATCCACGGGATGCACGCGGCGAAAGGCATCCTGACGACGCGCGGCGGCATGACCAGCCACGCCGCGGTGGTCGCACGCGGCATGGGCCGGCCGTGCGTGGCCGGCGCGGGCGGCATCACGGTAGATTACGGCGCGCAGACGATGCGCACCGCCGGCCACGTGCTGCGCGCGGGCGACACGATCACGCTCGACGGCGCCACGGGCGAGGTGTTCGTCGGCAACGTGCCGATGATCGAGCCGCAGCTGTCCGACGATTTCGCCACACTGATGGCGTGGGCGGACGCGGCGCGCAAGCTGGGCGTGCGGGCGAACGCGGAAACCCCGCTGGATGCCGAAACGGCGCGCAAGTTCGGCGCCGAAGGCATCGGCCTCTGCCGCACGGAGCACATGTTCTTCGACCCCGAGCGCATCAGCGCGGTGCGGCAGATGATCATGGCCAGCGACGAGCGCGGACGGCGCACGGCGCTGGCGAAGCTGCTGCCGCATCAGCGGCAGGATTTCTACGAGCTGTTCAAGATCATGGCAGGGCTGCCGGTGACGGTGCGCCTGCTGGATCCGCCGCTGCACGAATTCCTGCCGCACGCGGATGCGGAGCTGGCGGACGTGGCGCGGGCGCTCGGCACCGATATGGAGTCGGTGCGAGCCCGCGTGCAGGAGCTGGCGGAAGCCAATCCGATGCTCGGCCATCGCGGCTGCCGCCTGGGCATCACCTACCCGGAGATCTACGAGATGCAGGCGCGCGCGATCTTCGAGGGCGCACTGATGGTGGAGAAGGAAAGCGGCGCCGCACCGCATCCGGAGATCATGATCCCGCTGGTCGGCATGCGGCGCGAGCTGGAGATCACGCGGGCACAGGTCGAGGGCGTGGCCAAGGCCGTGTTCGAGGAGGCGGGACACACGCTGGACTACAGCATCGGCACGATGATCGAGCTGCCGCGCGCGGCGATCGTGGCCGACCGCATCGCCGAGGTCGCCGACTTCTTCAGCTTCGGCACCAACGACCTGACGCAGACCGTGTTCGGCCTGTCGCGCGACGACGCAGGCAAGTTCCTGCCCCGCTATGTCGAGCTGGAGATCCTGCCGAAGGACCCGTTCATCTCGCTCGACATCGAGGGCGTGGGCGCCATGGTCCGCATGGCCGCCGAGAAGGGCCGGTCGACGAAACCGAACCTGAAGCTCGGGATCTGCGGCGAGCATGGCGGCGACCCGGCGAGCATCGCGTTCTGCTCCCAGGTCGGGCTTGATTACGTCTCGTGCAGCCCATATCGCGTCCCGGTGGCCCGCTTGGCCGCCGCCCAGGCCGCGCTCGGCGTGGAGGGCGACCGCACCGCCTGACAAACGCTGGAGGAACCGTCCCGATGGCGGCTGGCCGCGAAACCCGCGTCAACCTGCTGATCGGGACGGCGCACTTCCTCTCGCATTTCTACGTGCTGTGCCTGCCGCCGATGTTCCTCGCCTGGGCCGGCGCGTTCCAGGTCAGCTACGCCGAACTCGGGCTGACCGTGGCGCTCATGTCGGGCACCACCGCGCTGTTGCAGACACCCGTGGGGTTCCTGGTGGACCGGCACGGAGCGCGGCCGTTCCTGGTGGGCGGCACGCTGCTCATGTCGCTGGCCATCACCGGCATGGGGTTCGCCACCGCGTTCTGGCAGGTGCTGCTGCTGGCGTTCCTGTCGGGCGTTGGCAACTCGGTGATTCATCCGGCCGACTACGCCATCCTGACCGGATCGATCGCCAAGGAGCGCATGGGCCGCGCCTTCGCGTTCCACACGTTCAACGGCAATCTCGGGTTCGCGTCGGGGCCGCCGGTGGTCGCCTTCCTGATGGCGGCGATCGGCTGGCGCGAGGCGCTGATCGTCGTCGGACTGCTCGGCCTGCCGACGGTGGGCGCCATCCTGCTGCAGTCGCGCGTGCTGGTGGATCAGAAGCACGCCCACCCGCACCCTGCTGCGAAAGCGCCGGCGATGTCCGGGCGCGAGCTGCTGCTGACGCGCGCGATGCTGCTGTTCTTCGTCTTCTACATGCTCAGCGCGATGGCGACCGCGGGCGTGCAGTCCTGGCTGATCACGGTGCTGCACACGCGCGGCGTCGATCTCGCGATCGCGTCGACCGCGCTCACCGCCTACATGGCGGGGGCGAGCGCCGGCGTGCTGGCGGGCGGCTGGATGTCGGACCGCTTCAACGCGGCACTCGCGGTCATGGTGGTCGTGCTGACCTGCGTCGCCTCGGGGCTGCTGGTGGCGGTCGATATGCTCGGCCTGCCCGACCTGCTGATGATCGGGCTGCTGTTCGCGGGCGGCCTGGCGCTCGGCATGTCGCGCACGCCGCGCGACGTGATGGTCAAGGACGCGGCACCGCCGGGGCAGATCGGCAAGGTGTTCGGCTTCGTCAGCGCTGGCCTGCCCCTGGGACAGGCGCTGACGCCGGTGCCCTTCGGCTTCCTGATCGACCGCGGCCACCCCGAGCTGGTGCTGCTGCTGGTCGCGGCACTGCTGATGCTGTCGCTGCTGTGCATGGGTTCGGCGCGTACGATCGGCCCGCGTCCGCGACGGGCGGCCGCAACGACCGCAGCCTGAATGTTCGCCGGCTTCCCCCCTGACGCGTTCGCGTTCCTCCGCGAACTCGCGGCCGAGCAAAACAAGCCGTGGTTCGAGGCGAACCGGCAGCGCTACGAGAGCGGCGTTCGCGCGCCGCTCGGCGCCCTGGTCGAAGCACTCGCGACACGCTTCGCCGAACGCGACGTGCCGTTGCAGGGCGACGCCAAACGCTCGCTGTTCCGCCTGCACCGCGACGTGCGGTTCGCGAAGGACAGGAGCCCCTACAAGACCCACGCCGGCGCCGTTCTGTTCCGCCAAGGCGGCAGCAAGCAGCCGAACGGCGTGCTGTACGTGCACATCCAGCCGCGCGAGAGCTTCGCGGCGGCCGCGTTCTACATGCCCGAGCCGGCGTTGCTGAACGCGCTGCGCGCGGCGATCCGAGACAACCCGCAGACGTGGCGCGACGTGGTGCGCAGGCTGCACGCCGCAGGGCTGACTCTGTCCGACGGCGAACCGCTGACCAGGATGCCGCGCGGTTACGAGCATCTGGCCGACAGCGACGTCGCGCCGGCCATCCGCATGCGTTCCTTCATGGTTCGCACGAAGCTGACGCAGGCGCTGCTCGGCAAGTCCGAAGCCGTCGCGGCGATCGCCGACTTCACCGAGGCGGCGATGCCGCTGCTGCGGTGGGGCTGGGCCGCGATGGACGCGCCGTCCGAGCCGGAAAGCCGGATCGCGCGCTTCCTGCCCAACCCCCGCAGCCGAGCCTGACGCGTCAGGCCGGCGGTCTGGCCTTCAGCGCGGCAAGCACCGCCGCGCCCTTCGGCGATCCCAGGCCCGTCACCGGATCCCCAGCCGGGCCCGGCGTCGTAGCCGTTGTTGTTGCCCGACGTGATGTCGGTGAAGGCCGTCTTCGCATTGGCATACAGCGCCGGCTGGACGAAACCCGCGCGAGCGCCGCAGGACTGGTTGACCAGCGCGATCAGGCCGGCCCAGAGCGGGGCGACGGCACTGGTGCCACCCACCACTGTCTGACCTCCGTCGACCGCAACCCGGTATCCGGTCTGCGGGTCGGCGTCGCCGGCAACGTCGGGCACGCCACGATGCGGCTTGGCGTTGCCGCTTTGCCAGGACGGCTTGTGGAAGTGCGTCGAGTAACCGCCTCCGGTGGCGCCGCCCTGCTCACCGTCGTTCCAGGCGACCTCGTCGCCGGTGGCCGGCAGCCGCGTACCGCCGCAACCGAGCACATGCGGAGAGGAGGCCGGAAAATCGACGTGCTTGCCGTCCGGCTCGCCGTCCGACGCACCGTTGTCGCCGGACGCGACGCAGACGGTGATGCCGATCGTGGCGGCGTGCGCGAAGGCCAGGTCATAGGCCTCCAGATCCTGCAGCGCGTAGGTCGACTCCGGGCCTCCCCAGCTGATCGAGATGATCGAAGGATCGCGGTCCGTGTCGTTCACCGCCGCCGCGATCGCATCGAGGAAGCCGCTGCCCGCGTTGGCGCCGAAATAGACCGCGAGGTTCGCGCCGGGGGCGACCGCGCCGGCGACCTCGATGTCGAGTTGCACCTCGCCGTCGGGGCCGTCGGGGTTGTTGTCAGGCGCGTTCGCCGCACCGCCGACGCCGACCGCGGTCAGCGTGCCGGTGCGATGGACGCCGAGCCCGGCGAAATAGGCGTCCATGTGGCCGGACGTGTAACCCCCGCCGAGTTCGATGATGGCGATCGTCTGCCCGGCGCCGGTCACGTCCGTCGGGAAGCCGTAGCGTTCGGCAACCTGCAGCGGCGTGTAGCTCGCGCCCCGATCACTGGGCGCCGCATGATCACCGGGTGCCGCACGATCACTGGGCACCGCACGCAGACGGCGGAAATGCGGCTTGGCGACAGGCCGGCGGTCGAAACCCATCACCGCCACCAGATCGCCGGCCAGCTCATCGGGCACCGAAAGATGACCCGCACGCGAACGGAAACGACCATGCGCGCCTTCGTAGATGCCGATCCCTTCGGGCTGGAACGCATCGATCGCCTGGCCCAGCGTGCCCGTCAGTTTCATGGTGTGCGGACTGTCGGTCTCGCTCGCCGTCATGCCATGCTGGGTGGCGAACTTGCGCACCCGCTCCAGCGCCGCAGGATCGCTGCCGTAGGTGTCGCGGTACTCGCGTCGGCTGAGCGGCTGATCGGCATGGGCGTGCGGCTGCACGGCCTGGCCGGGCTTGAGCACGAGCGTGAGCTCGATCGGCTCGGAACGGTCGACGTCGGCGACGCGCTTCGCCTCTCTCGGCGCATCACGGAAACTGGGCGTGAATCGACGCATGCTTTTTTCCTCCCGGTTAACGATACGAATGTGCTGGACGGTCTTGCCGAACCGGCAATCGACCGTCGCAGCATCGCTCCGGTGCGAGGTCGCGGTCAAGAGATTTCGGCATCGGAATGGATGATCGCGCTAACTTGCCTCGTTGCGCGGCTGGCCGCTCGAACCGCATCACGGCTTCGCCGCACGTGACGGGCTCAGCGCGGCGACGACGGCCTCGCCTTTCGGCGAACCCAGGCCGGTCACCGGGTCCCAGCCGACCGCCGCCTTGTAGGCGCCGTTCGTGCCCGAGGTGATATCGTTGCAGACGACGGGATCGGCGTACAGCGCGGGGTTGACGAGGCCCGCGCGCCGGCCGGCGCTCTGGTTGCCCAGCGCGATCAGTCCCGCCCAGAGCGGTGCTGCCGCACTCGTCCCACCGATCACCTGCCGCTCGCCGTCGACGCTGATCACGTAGCCGGTCGCCGGATCGGCGTCGGCCGCGACGTCCGGCACGCCCCGTGTGGGCCTCGCGTTGCCGGCCTGCCAGGACGGTCGCGCAAAATGGCGGGAATAGCCGCCACCGCTGGCACCGTCGCCGCGTCCGCCCCAGGCGACTTCGGCGCCGGTGCGCGGCAGCCGCGTGCCGCCGCAGGCCAGCACGTGCGGGCTCGAGGCGGGGAAGTCGACATGCAGTCCCTGCTCGCCGTCGCTCGACCCCGCATCGCCCGAGGCGACGCACACCGTGATGCCGAGCATCGCGGCCTGCGCAAACGTCTGGTCGAACGCGTTGAGGTCCTGGATGGCGTAACCGGATTCAGGGCTGCCCCAGCTGATCGAGATCACCGAGGGCTTGTGCGTTGCGTCGTTCACCGCCGCGGCGATCACGCCGAGGAAGCCCGCCGTATCAGCGCCGCCGAAATAGACCGCAAGATCGGCGGCGGGTGCGACCGAACCGGCGACCTCGATGTCGAGCTGCACTTCGCCGTCCGGGCCGCCCGGATCACCGTCCGGCGCGTTGCTCGCGGCGCCCACGGGCACGGCGACCAGGCCACCGGTGCGCGCCACTTTGCTGGCGGCGAAATAGCTGGCGATCTGCGCCGGGTCGTAGCCGCCGCCGAGTTCGATGATGCCGATGGTCTGGCCCGCCCCCGTCAGGCCCACCGGAAAGCCGTAGTGCTCCGCGAGATCGGCCGGCTTCCAGGCCGCCGTCGCACGCGCTTGCGCGGCACGGGCATACGGCCGCGCCACCGGGCGGCGGTCGAAGCCGAGCACGGCGACGATGTCGGCATAAAGGTGGCGCGGGAGGAACAGCCGCCCGGTGCGGGCGACGAACTGGCGGTCGTCCTTCTGCCAGACGCCGATGTCCTCGGCCGGGAAGGCGCGCAGCGCGTCGCCCATCCGTCCGGTGATCCGCACGTGGTGCGGGTGGCCGTCGGCGCTCGCTTTCAGGCCGAACGCCGCGGCATAGCGCAGGACCGCGGCAAGCGTGTTCACGCTGGTGCCGTAGGTCGCCTGATAGTGCGCCGGAAGCAACGGCAACCGCGCGCGCGCCTTCAGATCCAGCGGGCGGGATGGCCTGAGTACGACCGTCAGCTCCACCGGCATGTCGGCGGAGACCGCGCGCAGGCGGCGCGCGCCCGCCGGGGCGTTGCGATGCGTGGGGTTGGAAGCGTCCATGCCCATCTCCTGCCGCGGCCCATCCGCGGTTGTAGGAGTGTATGCCTAGGACTCTATGCTTGGCAACCCCTAGTTGTGCCCCGGAGGGTGGGGGGCGGCCCGGGCTAGCCGTCCAGGATGGCCACCGCGCGGCACCAGCCCGCGCTGCCGGCGTGGACCTTCACCGGGAAGCAGGCGATGCGGAACCCGTGCGGCGGCAGGCTTTCCAGGTTGTGCAGCTTCTCGATGTGGCAGTAGCCGATCTCGCGCCCGGCCTTGTGGCCCTCCCAGATCAAGCTGGCGTCGCCGGTCTCGGCGAAGCGCCGCGCGGTGTGGCGGAACGGGGCGTCCCAGCTCCAGCCGTCGGTGCCGGTGACCCGCACGCCGCGGCTGGTCAGGTAGAGTGTCGCCTCGCGCCCCATGCCGCAGCCGGAGTCCATGTAATCGGCCTCGCCGTAACGGCTGCTGGCGCGGGTGTTGACGACGACGATGTCGAGCGGCGCGAGCGCATGGCCGATCCGGGCGAGTTCGGTTTCGACGTCGGCGGCGGTCGCGACGTAGCCGTCCGGGAGATGGCGGAAATCGAGCTTCACGCCCGGCCGGAAGCACCAGTCGAGCGGCACCTCGTCGATGGTGATGGCGCGCGCCCCCCGGTCCATCGTCGGATGGAAATGATACGGCGCATCGAGATGCGTGCCGGTGTGGGTCGACAGCGTCACCTGCTCGACTGCCCAGCCCTTGCCGTCCGGCAGCTGGTCCGGCCGCAGTCCGGGAAACAACGCGGCGACCATCGGCGCGGAGGCGTCGTGATCCGTATAGGTGATCCGCACGAGGTTCTGCGGCGGATCCGCGGGCACGCCGTTCTGCAGCGGTACGGACAGGTCGATGATCTGCTGGGTCATGACGCAAGGCTAGGCGACGGACGGGCTTGGAGCCAGAAGCGCCGGGCACGCGGCGCACAGCAGCTCGCTGACCGTAGCGGGCGTCGCACAGGAGCACATAAACCGTGGCCGGCGGTCACAGGACGCTTTCCAAGCGCCCCTCCCTTTGCATACTGCTTTGCTGGCCGGCCGTGGTCATCGCAACGGTCGTCACTGCCGGCCGACGAAGGGGGAAACATGCTCAAGGGACGGATGAAGATTTTGGCTGCGCTGGCCGTGACCGGCCTGCTGGGCTTCGCCGCAGGCTCGATCGCGCAGGGCCGCTACCCCGATATCAACCGCGCCGAAGGCTCGCTCAACACGGCCTTGGCCGATCTGCGGGCTGCGCGCGACGTGTTCGGCGGCCACAAGCAGAATGCGGAGAACCTGATCAATCAGGCGCTCGGCGAGCTGCAGGCCGGCAAAGGCTACGCAGCCGCGCACGGCATGTAGAGCGACGCCGACGGGCGGGTCCGGTCTTCCGTCCCGCTGCGACTTCGAGGAACGGCGATCAAGGCGGGTGTGCTTGGTCCGGCTCGCCATGGACGTGTTTTCGTCCGGTCCGGTCGTTTCCAATCGATCGGAACGATCGATATGATCGCGACCGAAGCCATGGGACAGCCGAGCAAGCGCATACAAGCTGGCCGGCAAACGGGAGGGGCCGGATGATTGGACGGCGTGCGATCTTGCGAGGAGCCGGCGCTGTGGCGCTGGCGGGGCGGGCGGGAGCGGAGACAGTCACCCTGCCCATCGGCAACGGCGAGCGGCCGGTCGTCACCTATCCGCAGAAGCGGCCCCTGATCCGTCTCACCTCTCGCCCGCCTCAGCTCGAAACGCCGTTCCCGGTCTTCGATAAAGGCCCGATCACGCCGAACGACGAGTTCTTCGTCCGCTACCACCTCGCCGGCCTGCCGTACGACACGATCGACCCGGCGACGTTCCGCGTGACCGTGACCGGCCTCGTCGAGCGCCCGCTCAGCCTGTCACTGGCCGACCTGACGGCGATGCCGTCGACCGAGATCGTCGCGGTCGTCCAGTGCTCCGGCAACAGCCGCGGCTTCTTCGAGCCGCGCGTCGCCGGCGGTCAGGCGGGCAACGGGCTGATGGGATGCGCGCGCTTCCGCGGCGTGCCGCTGAAGACGGTGCTCGACCGCGCGGGCGTGCGCGCCGGCGCCGTGGAGGTCGAGTTCGACGGGGCGGACGAACCGGTGTTGCCGGCGACGCCCGATTTCATCAAGTCGCTGCCGACCGATCACGCGCGCGACGGCGAGGTGATGCTGACGTGGTCGATGAACGGCACCGACCTGCCGTTCCTGAACGGCTTCCCGCTGCGGCTCGCCGTGCCGGGATATTTCGGCACCTACTGGGTCAAGCACGTGAACTCGATCGCGGTGCTCGATCACCCGTCCGACAGCTTCTGGATGACGAAGGCGTACCGCGTGCCGGACGACGACTGCCAGTGCGTGCCGCCCGGCCAGACGCCCGCGAAGACGCGGCCGATCGGCCGCTGCACGGTGCGCAGCTTCATCACCAACGTGCAGAGCGGCGCGAAGGTGGCCGCGAGCAAAGACCTGCAGTTGCGGGGCATTGCGTTCGACGGCGGCAGCGGCATCCGCGCAGTCGCTGTTTCGACTGATGGCGGCAAGAGCTGGGAGGACGCGAAGCTGGGCCAGGATCTCGGCCGTTATGCGTTCCGGCCTTGGAGGCGCACCAGCTGATGGTGCGGGCGACCGCGGTGTCCGGCGAGACGCAACCGATGGAGCCGCGCTGGAACCCGGCCGGCTACGCGCGCAACGTGGTGGAGGTGGTCGATGTCGTCGCGGCCTGAGAAGAGGCACCCGGTGCGCGCGCTTGCGGCAGCCGCGCTGGCGGTCGCGGGAGCGATCGCGCTGGCCGCGCAGGCCGCGCCGGTGCACTACAAGGTGCCCCCGGAGACCGCGGCGCCGGAGCCCGGGCCGAACATGCAGCTGGTGCGCGCCAACTGCACCATCTGCCACTCGTTCGATTACGTCATTACCCAGCCGCGCAGCTTCGCCGATCCGACCGCGTTCTGGACGGCGGAAGTCAACAAGATGCGGACGGTGTACGGCGCGCCGCTCGATCCGGCGAACGTCAAGCCGATCGTCGACTATCTCGCCGCCGTCTACGGGAAGTAGCGTAGACCCGGCGCCGCCGCGGGTGATTGCGACAAGCGGCGGCGCCGGTTGTTACGCGAGGGCGGTCGATCCGCCCGCCGTCAGCTCTGACCGGCGAGCGTGATCACCACACGGCGGTTCTGCTTGCGCCCGGCCGCTGTGGCGTTCGAGGCGACCGGATCGGCGTCGCCGAAGCCCTGCGCCTCGACCAGTTCAGGCTTGACGCCCTGCGAGATCAGATAGTCGCGCACGTTCTCCGCCCGCTTCTGGGACAGGATCTGGTTCGACGTGATGCCTTCCTTCGCCAGCGCCGGACCGATCGGGGCGTTGTCGGTGTAACCCTTGATCAGCAGATGGGAGGTCTGCGTCGGCGCCAGTTTGGCGGCGTATTGCGCAATGAGCTTCTTGCCGGCCTCGCCCATCTGGTAGCCACCGGGCGGGAACAGCAGGTCGCTGTTGACCGTGTAGGCGATGGCGCCCTGGAGCCGCGCCAGCTGCGCCTTGTCGGCGTCGATCTGCTGCTGCTGTGACGCAACCTGCTGCTGGAGCTGATCGTTCTGCGTCTTCAGCTCGTCATAGGCGCCCTGCGACACGCAGCCGCCGAGCAACAGACTTGAGAGCAGCACGCCATAGACCAGACGTGGCCGCGGGATGGCGATGTCCATGTTTGGCAGACCTTTCCGATCGAGGAGTTGAGCCGGTTCGGCAACCTACTCATTTTTTCGTGCGACACCAGCCGCACCGGCACCGTCGCCTACCGGCCGGAGCTGGCAGCGAGCAGCAAGCTGGCGCAACAAATCCACCGGTGAACATTGATCTGCATCAATCCCCGCCTTCAATGATCCCTCGTTTCGATGGAATCTTCCGTTGCCCTCGTCGGACGGTGCCGGTCGGTCGCGCTGGACGCAGGCCCGCCATGCGGAGGGCGTCGGCTTCGATCCCTTCGCGGTGGCAATGAAATGCCTTGAATGACGCTGAACAGGAACGCGGTCGTCAGGCCGAACAGGATCATCCCGTTGAGCGCCTCGAGCGCACCCATCAGCCGCCAATGCGGTGCGAGGTCGATCGCCGCGTGGCCGTAGGTGGTCATCGCTTCGAGCGAGTAGAGCATCGCGGACTTCATCTCCGGCAACGCGCCGAGCCCGACATAGGCACCGGCCCAGGCTGTAGCTTCGACCGCGTGCAGCATGATCACCAGCAGCATCGTCGCGCTGATGGTCAGGCCGAAGCGACGCCTGAACCGGTGCGCTCCGCGCGCCAGAACCGGCACGACCCGGTCCTGCACAAGAAGCAGCCCGAACGAATGCCCGAGCACCGTCAGCAGGACGATCGGGAGGCTCCAGGCCCAGTCCGCGGTCCAGTTGCCGTGAAGCTCCGTCACCGGGTGCGCTCGACGCGCCGGCAACGCGACGGCGTGCCGGAACGAGATACGTCCCGTTCCGGCCGCATCGTCACGGTGCCGGTACGACGGTGTAGTAGACCCCGTTCGCGCCGTACGCGGGAGCGAGCCACGTGCCCCCGCAGGCATAGAGTTGCGGCCCGACCTGATAGACGCAGCCGCCCGGCAGCGCCGCGTAGGTCACTCCGGGATGGGCGTGGGTTGCGGCACCGACGGCAACCCCCGTCGCCACGCCGACCGCGGCACCGGCAGCCGCGGCGCCCCAGCCGGCACCCGGTCCGGCGCTGCAATTGTAGCAGCCGGCGGCGTTGTAGTAGTTCGCCACCGCCGGCTGGTGATAGTAGCCGCCGTACGCGGTGGTGGTGGCGCCGTGATAGTATCCGCCGTAATCGCTGCCGTGATAGGCGCCGTACGGGGTTGCCGCGGTGCCGTGCCAGTAGCCGCCGGCGTTGCTCTCATGCGCGACGCCGCCATAACCGACCTGCGTGCTGTGGTTGTAGCCGCCCCAGTCGCTGGAGTGCGACACGCCGCCCGCGCCGAACGTCGTCGAGTGCGACCATCCGCCGGCGTCCCCGCTGTGCGTGAACCCGCCCCCGGAATAGCCGTGGAACCACGCCTGCGCCGGCGGCACCAAGGCGAGAGCCAGACCGACCGCGAACAGACACTTGCCCCGCATTGTGCAGCCCTCCTCAGTGGTGTTGCGACGGCGGCGCAACCTGCGTCACCGGCCGCGCCGCATGCAGGCCGGGCGGGGCGAACTTCATCGGCTTGCCGTGCGTCGCCTTGTCGGACGTGAAGGTGCCGGCATCGACGCTGTCCATCAGGTGCCAGTCCGAATACTCGGTCTGGTACAGCGCGTGCGCCGGCTCGTGCGGATAGACCACGCGGATCAGCCGCGGCAGATGGTCCTCTGCGCCGATCCACAGCTCGGCCTGGATGTTGTCGGCGGCGACGGCGACCATGTCGGTCACCGTGCCGCCGACGACCTTGGATTGCCCGACAAAGAAGGCCGAGTTCATCCCCTCCTGCTCGAACACCGCGCAGGGCTTGGACATCAGCACATCGGAGAACGGGAAGTAGATCGCCGCCTTGTCCCAGGCCGCGTCGATCATCTGGTCGATCGTCGGCGGGGCATCGGCGACGGCGACCAGGTCCTCCGATGGGACGTAGGCCATGATCGTCTTGCCGTTGTAGTAGAACTCGTCGGGCACGCCGTCGCCCCGCGTGACGACGCGCAGCTTGTCGGGACGCTGCATCGTCACCTGGTTCAGCGTGGCGTAGAACAGCGGCTGGCCGTTGCGCGCCGCCTTCTCGTAGGTGCTCAGGGCGTTGAAGGACATCGCCTTGGCGGCTTCCAGCGTGCTGCACGCGGCCTTCAGGATGTCGACCGCCTTCTGCTCAATCGGCGGCTGCGCGGGCGCGGCGGCGGCCGCATGCGGCGCGGGGGTGCGCAGGCGGCGTGGGATGTGCCTGCTGCGCGTGAACGGACGCGGCGGGCACGCCGAGTGCCACCGCAAGCGCCAGACCGGAAACCAAGCGTTTCATGTGCCGCTCCAAAAACGAGGCATATTCAGGCACGTCCCTAGGGTTCGACACTGAACGGGATGTCGCCCTTGGAGGTGTCGCCGTCGGCGGATACCGCCTCCCAGTGCAATGCGTAGCGGCCGGGGGACGGAACCCTGCCGCTCGCGTAGAGCACGTCCACGGCGCTGTCGCGCAGCGGGGTGAGCGTCTGCACGATGCGGTCGCCCTGCATGATCACCATGCGCGAAGCGAAGTGATTGACCGGCCCGTCGAAGCGGATGACGTATTGTGCATTGTTGCCGTGCAGGATCGTCTCCGCGACCGGCGTGGACTCGCGCATCTGCACCGGTCGGGCCGTAGCCATACCGGGCACCGCGACCAGCAACGCCAGCCCCAGACCGCTTGCCATGGATAGCAGCCGATGCGGCCTCGTCGGCACGCTGCCAGCGCAGGACCGCGACACGGGCGTCATCTGCAAAGGACCTTCTTCGCGGGATGGATTTCGTCAGGCTGGTGGTGGATGCGTGGGGTGCCGCACGCATTGACGAAGATCAACCTGGGCTTACCGGCCGTCAAGCGACCGGTTCGAGCGACATCGTATAGGTGCAGGCCGGCCCCGGCTCCCAGAACCGCCCCTCGAAGTGCGCGCCGACGAACTGGCCGTAGATGTACGTATCGCCGCCTTGCATGCGCAGGTGGCCATCGGGCTGGATCGTTCCGCGATAGGCACCGAAGGTCACCTGGTTGCCGTTGACGTGGAAGTTGTAGATGCGGATCTTGCCCGCGCACCTGCCGCCCGGATCGACGATGTTGTAGCCGAAGCCGGCGTACGGACCACTCCGCGGCGCCGGAGGCGGCGAGATCGCCTCCGCGTTGCCGGCCAGACCGGGTGGCGGCGGCGCCGCGTTGTTCACCAGCGAGTCGTCGATGGAGAGGCGCACCACGCCCGGCGCCTCAACCGTCGGGGTGGCCCTGCACCCGGCTGCGAGAAGGGCGACGGCGGCGAGCGGCACCAACCCGACGGAACGATATCGGTCACGGCAGCGGGGCATGTTGCTCTCCTGAGGCCACGGATGTCACGGCGCGGGAACGACGTTGTAGTAGACGCCGTTCGCCCCGTAGTTGGGAAGGAACCACGTGCCGCCGCAGTTGTACTCGCTGTACGCGGCCTGCCAGACGCAGCCGCCCGGCAGCACGGCGTACGACGCTCCGGCGGCGTAGACCGGCGCCGCCGTCGCAGCGGCACCCACCGCCGCCCCGGCGGCAAGGCCGACTGCCGCGCCGGCCGCCGCCGCGCCCCACGCGCCGCTGCCGCAGTTCCAGCAGCCGGTACCGCCGTAATAGTTGCCGACATACGGCTGGTGGTAGTAGCCGGCGTAGGCAGTGGTTCCATAGTAGCCGGTATGGGCGGCGCCGTACGGGCCGACGGCGGTGCCGTGATAGTATCCGCCGTAATCGCTGCCGTGGTACGCGCCGTACGGCGTCGCCGCCGTGCCGTGCCAAGCGCCGCCGTAGTTGCTCTCGTGCGCCACGCCGCCATAGCCGACCTGCGTGCTGTGGTCCCAGCCGCCCCAATCGCTGGAATGCGACACGCCGCCCGCGCCGAACGTGGTCGAGTGCGACCAGCCGCCGAAATCGCCGCCGCGCGTGAAGCCGCCGCCGCCGTAGCCATGGAACCACGCCTGGGCCGGCGACAGCGGGAGCAGAGCCACACCGGCAGCCGTCGCGAGAACTGCCTTCCTCAACATGATGTCATCCCCTTGTCCGCGCGCCCGTCGGCGGGGCGCCGAATCTGTTGACCGCACTTGGCCACGGTCATTGACTTCGCTCAAGACGACGCTCAGGCGCGCTTCGGACCGAGGGAGGCCTATCCATGATCACCGCCATCGTGCTGTTCCAGATGCCCGAGACCACCACGCGAGAGCAGGCCGCCGCCATCTTCCGCCAGACGGCGCCCCGCTACCGCGACCTGCCGGGTCTGGTGCGCAAATACTACGTGTTCCGCGAGGGCGGGCAGGCCGGCGGCGTCTACCTATGGAGCTCGCGCGAGGCGGCCGAGCGCGCCTACGGCCCGCAATGGCGGGCACTGGTTGCCGAGAAATACGGTGTCGAGCCGACGATCACCTATTTCGAGACGCCGGTGATCGTGGACAACACGCCCCAAGCCGCCGGCGTCACCGAGGAGTGACGCGAGCGTCGCTCTCGTCGGGCTGGCGCCGCACCCGCTCGTCCAGCCGTTCGTCGTCGATGCCGAGCGGCTCCAGATGCGCGGTCACCTCGACCACGCCCGGCAGGATCTTCTCCACCGCCGCCTCGGTCGCATCGCCGATGGCGTGCCCGCGTTCGACCGACAGCGCGCCGTCGACCTCAAGGTGATACTCGACGAAGGTGCGGTCGCCGGAGAAGCGCGTGCGCAGGTCGTGCACGTCGCGCGCCCCCTCGCAGGCCAGCACCGCGTCGCGGATGCGCTGCCGGTCCGCCCGCGGCAGTTCGCGGTCGAGCAGCTGCACCAGCGCTGCCTGCGCGATGCGCCAGGCGCTGAACAGCATCCAGCCGGCGATCGCCAGCGCGAAAGCGGAGTCGGCGCGCACGAACCCGGTCAGGTCCGTCACCAGCAGCGCGAGCAGCACCGCGACGTTCACCCCGATGTCCGTCGTGTAGTGGACGCGGTCGGCGGAGATCGCCGTCGAACCGGTGCGGCGCACCACCCAGGTCTGCATCGCGACCAGGCCGGTCGCGGCCAGCAGGCTGGCGACGATGACGATCAGGCCGACCCGCAGCTCGCGCAACGGCTCGGGGAAAGCGAGGCGTTGCACCGCTTGGAAGGCCAGCACCAGCGATGCACCGGCGAGAAACGCCGCCTGGGTGAAGGCCGCGACCGCCTCGCCCTTGCCGTGGCCGAACCGGTGGTCGCGATCGGGCGGCCGGCCGGCGTAGCGCACGCCCAGGAACGTCACCAGGCTCGCGCCGGTATCGACCAGCGCGTCCACCGCCGAGGTCAGGAGCGCCACCGAGCCGGTCGCGATCCATGCGGACAATTTCACCGCGACCAGGGCGACCGCGACGCCAAGGCTGGCGCGACTGGCCAAACGGCGCAGCGACTGGCTCGCAGGATCGATCTCCGACATGGCGCGAATTTGGCGCGTCCGGGTCGGTCAGCCTAGTGTCCCGATTCCGAAGTTCGCCGAACTTCCGAATCAGAGTGGGACACTAGAAGATCAACGTCTTAGTGGCCTGCTCATCCCGGAAGTTCGCGAGCGAACTTCTGGCGCAGGACACGGGTGCCTCAGAGGACGCCCAGACGCTCCAGCACAGGGCGGCGCTGCAACAGCGACCGGACCTTCTCGGCCGCCGCCGCGCGCATCGCATCCGGGTCCTCGATCGGCTTGCCATCCCGATTGATCGTCCGGCCCGTCCTGCGCAGCGCGTCCACGACGTAGCCGGTCAACGCGGACTCGTCTTCTGCCGCGCCGTCCAACAGCCGAGCGACAGCAATCGGGTCGACCATGTCCGCCGGCACGGTTGCCGCAAGCGCGGGTGCGACGAGATGGGCGATGCTGGCGCCGAGTTCGTTGCGTCGCGCGAATGCCCGATTCAGCCGACGTGCCGGCTCTCTGGCCATCTCCAGCAACGCGTCGGATACGCGGGGATAGGCGTAATTGCCGGCGGCCAGCACGGCGGCCGACTGAAGCGCCTCGCCCGGCGGCCGCCCGTCGAACACCGGCAGGCGGCGCAGCTCCTGCACAGTGACCGATCCTTGCGCCAGGCGGTCGAGCACCGCGTCATAGATTCTACCTTTGCGGATCGTAGACAAGAAGAGTCCGAGAATTGCACTGGCCAGGTGGACGTCAGGCAGCAAGCAGATCGACGATGCGTTGGATGGCTGTGTCGGCGCGGTGATAGGCGGCTTCTAGCCGGCTGGCCGGTTGATGGCGGGCGGCGGGGCGGTGATGGAAGCGGCTGTGGGCGAGTGGGCCGCAGAGCC
>Ga0209656_10000349_pt1 | contig 30713 bp, 27 predicted proteins | sample BogFormECP12_OM2_FD_188239 | JGI IMG/M metagenome (GOLD analysis project Ga0209656, IMG submission 188239) | Bog forest soil microbial communities from Calvert Island, British Columbia, Canada - ECP12_OM2 (SPAdes) (version 2) | ecosystem: Environmental > Aquatic > Freshwater > Wetlands > Bog ...
TATATTTGCCAACGGCTCGTCATTCCCGGTTGTACCTGGAACCACTACAGGGGGTTCAACCGGCAAAGCGGCGGCCAAAGATCGTGGTGGCGATTCCCGAGGCGCGGCCGGGAGAATAATGTTTTTCGGCGGGGCACTCAGCCTGCGCATGACCTCTGCGTCGTCCACGGGTTGAATGCTGGCCGCATTTCGCACCACCCCATTCGTCCGTGCCCTGTCAGCCTTCTCATTGCTCATTGTGGGTGAAGGTTTCAAAGGGAGCACACCTGCTCCGGCGGCGCCGGAGGTATCCTTCAGCGTCGTGTGCGCCCGCGCCGTCGGTTGGCTTGCAGCAGACTCCCCGACCGGTTCATGCCAAGTCCACCAGACGACGGCGGAAGCCAGCGCCATCACCACCACAGCCACAGCCCCACCCAAAATCCAGGAACGGCGTTTCGTCTTCGGAATCGCTTCCTTCAGCAGAGCAGGCGAAGGTCTTTCTGAGCGGGTTGTCGAAGCCGTCACGATTTCAGGCAGGCTCACCGGCCTGCTGGCTTGAGCAGGAGTTGAAGTCTTCGCCCTGCATTCCTGCAGGTGGGCGGCTTCGGCGATCTCTCCCAAATCCTTCAGAGAGTTGACTTGCTCCTGGGCAAACGCCCCAGGCTGACTCGAGAACGCTTCGATGATCCCGAACGTTCCCTCCGCACCGCGCAAGGGCACGGCGGCGATCGAGCGTATCCCAAGGGTACGGCAAACCTCTGGTTCCACCCGGTTGTCGCTTTCCGTATTCTCACAGCGAAGCACTCTGGATAAACGGAAGCACTCGCCCGAAAAACCCGAATCCACATTCAGCAAAGCGCCCAATTCCGGGGCGATCTCGCCGCTTCGTGCCCGGCACACCACCACACCGTCAGTCCGCAGGGCGATTGCGGTTCCGTTCGCTCCGGTTAGAATTCGCGCCGTATCGGCAATCGCACGCAATATTGCTTCCGGAGAATGACCACCAGTCGCCAACGCGTTGCGCAGGACCGTCAGCAGAGTCTTCGCGCTGGGGTCCTGGTTCGGTTCAAGACCAGCGGAACCGTGGGATACAAACGGCAGACGCCCGTGGAGATCGGGTTCGGAGGCAGGTGGAGGCGGCAACTGACTAATCTCACTCGATCGTAACGAATTCAGGATCCCCGGATCAAAAAACCGGCACTGGACAAAGTGGCGTAAAAGCGAGTGCGGAAAGTTTGCCCCAAACATATATTGGTGTCAATTCAAAATTCAGCTAAATCCGCGCCAGAAGGTCGATTTGCGAGGGGATTTGCCGGGGGATGCTTTTTGCCTCCACGGTCCGCGTCCAGCGCTATAATGAACTAAATTGTTCGGCCTGGGGTAGGTTATGGACCGTATTCTTGGCAGGGCGCTTCTAGCAGTTTTCCTCGTTGTTGCCGCCGCGGCTATCCTTTCTAGTGAGAACAGCAGAGCGCAGACCGCGACTCCCTCTTCTCAGCCTCAACCTCCCGATGCCGTTCGAGGCACCCAATCCTCTCCCGTTCAATCCTCCGCTCCACCCATTGCTCCCAATGCACCGCATATATCGAAGCAAACGCGCTATGAGATCATCCGCGATTTTGAAACCCAGTTGGTGTATGCGCGAACCTCTTTCCCCATGGGCACGAAAGGCCTGCAACTGAAACAGGGCGTTGTCACACCGAACGGCGAAGAGTTGCAGCAGGCGCTCAATCTTTGGGGGCCAGCAGTGAAGCCGGGAGATCCCGCGCATATTTCTTTTGTTCAGATCAAGAACGATCACATTCATTTCGAGCTTAACGGCGGCCCGATTCGCAGACAGAAGTGGTACCAAAGAGTGGAGATTTCCGGTGCCAACGGACCACTCACCACGGGAGCGAATGCACCGCAATCGAATCCTCACGGCTCATATCTGGACGTCTATTTCGATAAGTATGTTCCCGAGATGACGGCCGCTCAGTTGCGCAGTCTGCTGTATCCAGCGCTCGACTTCAACGCGCGCAACAAAGAACAGGCGTATCTGGATACAGTTCCGCCGAAGGCGAAGGCGGCGATCCAGGCGCATCACGTGCTCGTGGGCATGAATCAGGAGATGGTGCTCCATGCCAAAGGCAAGCCCCCGAAAAAAGTGCGCGAGCGTGCCGGCGAAACGGACTACGAGGAATGGATTTACGGCGAAGCTCCGGCCGACGTGGATTTCGTGCGCTTCGTGGGCGATGAAGTAGTCCGCGTCGAGACCATGAAAGTGGACGGCGAAAAGATCGTACGCACCGACAGGGAAGTTGTTTTACAGCCGGACAAGGACAAAGAAGCGAAGAAGGAAAAAGAACCCGACCAGCGTCCCGCGACTGCTCCCAGCCTTCGTCGTCCGGGCGAGGATCAACAAGATGTGCCCAAGCCGGCAAACGGAGCTACTCCTCCACCCATGATGCCGCCGCCAGACTTGCCTGAACCGCCCAGCGGGCCGAACGAAATTACGGCAACGCGATAAGCCGCAGGCACAAGGATCAATCCGTTAGAATGCCTGCGTGGCTGTCGCCATCCAATGTCGCGATCTGCGCAAGACCTACGACGGTAAGGTCGAGGCGGTGCGCGGCTTGAACCTTGAGATTCAGACCGGTGAATGTTTTGGCCTCCTCGGGCCGAACGGAGCAGGGAAGACCACGACCATTGAAATCCTCGAAGGACTGCTCGAGCCGACTTCCGGCGAAGTATCGATCTTCGGCCACTCCTGGCGGGAGAACGCGCGCGAAATGCGCGAGTGGCTGGGTATTTCGCTGCAGGAGACGCGGCTTTCCGAGAAGCTCTCCGTGCGTGAAACCATAGAATTATTTGCCAGCTTCTATCGCGAGCCGCGCTCGTCCGATGAGGTGCTTGAGGAGTTGCAGCTTACGGAAAAAGCCGATGCATGGGTGGGAAAGCTTTCTGGAGGGCAGAGGCAGCGTCTGGCGGTGGCCACGGCCTTGGTGTGCAATCCGAAAATTCTTTTTCTGGACGAGCCCACCACGGGCCTGGATCCGCAGAGCCGGCGCCAACTTTGGGATATTATTCGCGAGTTTCAACGCCAAGGCGGCACCGTCCTTCTTACCACGCATTACATGGATGAAGCCGAGCGCCTGTGCGACCGGCTGGCCATCGTCGATTACGGTCAGATCATCGCCGAGGGTTCGCCCGCAGATCTGATCGAGCGGCTGGGCGGACATCATGTGGTGGAGTTCGCCGTCAGCGGAAATTCTGACGGCGCAGCCCTCGACCTATGGCGTACGCTGCCCAGTGTCGAGTCGGTCCGCGAGGATGATGGCATGCTGTCACTCAATGTGAAGGAGCCGCATTTGGCGATTCCGGCGTTGTTGGAAGCGGTGGGAAAGCAGGGAAGCCAGCTGCAGCATCTGACCACGCGTCAGGCCAGTCTGGAAGATGTGTTCGTGCGGCTGACGGGCCGGCATTTGCGCGAAGAATAAATTACAAGAATAAGTTCATGGCGATTGCACAGCAAACTCCTGAGACAAAAGCGCCCGCCTCGCGGAATCGTCCACCGAAGAAGAATGGCCGGTGGTCCGGCTACCTCCATCTCCTGATGGCCCGCATGCTGGAGTTGAAGCGCGAACCGGAAGTCGTCTTCTGGGTATTCGTGTTTCCATTGTTGCTTGCGCTGGGGCTCGGCATCGCCTTCCGCAACAAGCCCGCGGATGCCATACCCGTCGCGATCGCTCGTCAGGATACTAGTCAGCCGTCTCTGTTTGTTGCGTCCCAAATTCAGCTGATCCTGACGCACTCCGCGCTTCACACCTTCAAACCCGAGTTACTTACGGCCGACGACGCCCGCAAGGGATTTCGCCTGGGCAAATACGATCTGATCGTAGAGGTGGATGGCCGCAGCATCTCGTATGTCTACGATCCCGCGCGTCCGGAAAGCGTTCTAGCAAAAACTGGGGCGGACAATGCTCTGCAGACGGCAGCCGGCCGCAAGGATGTAGTCATAACCACCGTTGTGACTTCTTCCGAGCCAGGTTCCCGCTACATCGACTTTCTGATTCCAGGATTACTTGGCATGAATTTGATGAACTCCGGCATGTGGGGCATCGGATTCGCGCTGGTCGATATGCGGCAACGCAAGCTGCTGAAGCGCTTCGTGGGAACGCCCATGCGCCGCGGAGATTTCTTGCTCGCACTTATGTCGAGCCGCCTAGTGCTGATGATCATTGAAATCGGATTGCTCCTGACCCTAGGCGTGATTGTGTTTCACATGAAGGTGTTGGGATCGGTTCTGGCAATCGTCTTTCTCGGCGCCGTCGGTGCGATGTGCTTTGGCGGAGTTGGATTGCTGACCGCGAGCCGCGCACAAAAAATTGAAAGCGTCAGCGGGCTCATGAATCTGGTCATGATGCCCATGTGGATTTTTTCCGGAGTGTTCTTCTCTTATGAACGCTTCCCCGCGGTTATTCAGCCCGTGATCAAGGCGCTTCCGCTTACTGCCCTGAACGATGCCTTGCGCGCCAGCATTCTGGAAGGGACGCCGCTGATCCATCAGTGGCCCCGACTATTGGTGATGTTTCTGTGGGGGGGAGTTTCTTTTGTTCTGGCTCTCAAGTGGTTCCGTTGGACTTAGTTCTGGAACTGGAGAACTCGTAAGATTCTTAATCAAGGATGGAGTTCCGAAGCTTGGGCCTCGTCCGCAAGCTTTAGGAGAAGTTACGAACGAGGCCGGCTGCGGTGCTTGCGAAAGCACTACGGCAACCTACGACTTCACTAGCTTGGCGGCAGCCTTTCGGACTTTCGCCCAGCGTAGTTTTTGCGCTTCGGCAATTCGTCTGCGGGCATCCTTGCTCAAGGTACGACCTGTCCTCTTGAGCTTTCTCCCGCCGGCGTGACCGAGCGCGTCTAGCGCTTTCCCTACCTGTCCCATCTCTTTTTCGAGACGGGAGTATTCCTTCTGCAGGGAAGCAACTACTTTGTTGATCATCATTAGTACCCCCTGTGTCAGTTAGGCTAACACGGCTGCACAGCAGAGTAAGTCATTAGACGCGACTTTTGGTCGAAATAATTTTGGCCGCTTTCCTGATCGGGAGGCGTATGCCTAATTGCGGATTCTGGCTATCCGGCTCCTACGGTGGATAAGAAGCGGGGAGACTGGCGGGCTTTGGTAGCTTGCTCAAAGGCGAAGGCCAGGCGGATCAGTGTGGGTTCGCTCCACGCCCGACCGAAGAACGAGATTCCGACCGGCAGTCCGGAGACGAAACCTGCCGTGACGTTAATATTCGGATAACCCGCGACCGCCGCGGCATTCGAGCTTCCGCCCGCGACGTGGTCGCCGTTCACCAGGTCCGTGATCCACGCGGGACCACCCGTAGGCGCGACCATGGCGTCGAGATGATGCTTGTCCATGGTTGCGTCGATCCCTTCCACGCGGGTGAGTTGATGGTTCTTCTCCAGCGCATCGAGATACGCCTTCTCAGTGAGCGGTCCCTTGGCTTCCGCCTTCAGAAATAGATCCTGCCCAAAATACGGCATTTCTTTTTCTCGATTGCGATCGTTGAAGTCGATGATCTCTTTCAACGTCTTCACCGGGGAGTTCGGCCCCAAGCCTGCCAGGTACGCGTTCAAGTCGGTCTTCAGTTCATACATAAAAACCAGCAACTCGCTTTCATCGAACTTACCGAGCGTCTCAACGTCCGCCGGATCGATCAACGTGGCTCCCTGTTTCTTCATGACATCGAGGGATTGCTCCATGAGCACATCGACCGCATCATTGAAGCCGAAGTATTTTCTCGCGACGCCGATGCGGGCGCCCTTCAGTCCGTTGGGATCGCAGAACTGAGCATAGTCTGTGAACGACTTGCCCTGGCTCGCGTTAGTAGCAGAGTCTCGCGGATCGACGCCGGTGAGCGCGCCCAACAGAATCGCGGCGTCACGCACCGTCCGGCACATGGGGCCAGCGCCATCCTGGCTGTGAGAAATGGGAATGATGCCGCCGCGGCTGACCAAGCCGACCGTAGCCTTGATGCCTGCCAGCCCGTTCGAGGACGACGGGCAGACAATCGAGCCGTCGGTTTCAGTGCCGATCCCCACCGCGCTCAAGTTGGCGGATATGCCCGCGCCGGTGCCTGAGCTCGAACCACAGGGATTGCGATCGAGCGCGTAGGGATTCTTAGTCAGCCCGCCGCGGCCGCTCCATCCGCTGGTCGAGTGACTGGATCGGATGTTGGCCCACTCGCTGAGGTTGGTCTTACCGAGAATCACGGCACCCGCAGCCCGCAGCCTTTCGGCGACGAAAGAATCTTTCGCTGGCTTGGAACCGACTAGGGCGAGGGAGCCGGCCGTCGTCATCATTCGATCCGCGGTATCAATATTGTCTTTGATCAGCACAGGAATGCCGTGCAGTGGTCCGCGCGTGCCCTTCGATTTTCGTTCCTGATCAAGCGCGTCAGCGATCGAGAGAGCGTCTGGATTCAGCTCCAAGACGCTGTTAACTGCAGGCCCATGCTTGTCGATTTCGTCAATTCTGGCGGAGTATTTTTCCACCAGAGAGCGAGCCGTGAATCTACCGGACTTCATTCCGTCCTGTAGATCGGAGATGGTCATCTCATCAAGCTCGAAAGACTTGATTTCGGGATTCGGTTCGGGCCTCGCCGTCTCGTGTGGCGCACCCAGCGCAGGGTAAAGGGGAGCCAGGGTCGCAGCTGCGCCGCCGATAACGCTGGTTTTCAGAAACGAGCGACGGCTCGCGCCAGTGATTGTGTCGTTTTTCCTTCGGCCCATAAGTCACAGTCCTCGATCTGGTTGGAAGAATGGCAAACGGCAACGAACATACTAATGCAGAGGACGGGAACCTGCAGAAGGAGCTAACAAGTCGGTAGACGACCCCATCGCGAAGGACGGGCAGAACCGCCCTAAGCAGGCTGATTATCGTGGCCCGATTCGGCGCCCATCGCCGCTTTCATTGGAGACTTGATGACCGAGGCCAGAAGATTTTGGTGGTCTTCGTATGGATTGTAAGCCTCGTTCGGAAACCACTTACCTTCAAAGAGCTCGCCCTCCCGAGCGACCGCACAACGCTGCACGTGGACGCTGTCGATGAAGCTGTGCTTAATGTGAGGCGCTCCCCAATCGCCGCCCCAGATCAGGCCGCTACTTTCGGCGAGCTGTCCTAGAAAAGTAAAATCGCCTTTCCACGAAGGCTCTCCATCTACAACTCGCAAGATGTCACACGCTAGGCCATAGTGGTGCACTCCGACCGTTCGAAGTTTTGTAGCGCCTTGGTTGAACAGTTCCTGCTGGCGCTCTTGGCTGCGATAAGTTTCATAGATCATCAGTTCGATTCCCATGCGCGACGCAGCTGAAACTATCGCCGCCACCAGTTGGCGCGTCGCCGGCTCGAGCAGGGAAGCGTCACTGACGCGATTGACCGAGCCAAAGCGCGCATCCCGCGAGATTACGTCCGTATAGAAGTTTCCCATAACCACTATCCAACCTCCAAGCTATACGTTTAGTGTTAGGTATGGCTGAAAGATAGTAAAGGTCAGGTGAACTCCGACGGCCGGAAACCTGTGGAAAGCCCTCTTCTAGAGCCGGATAGACTGTGGTCGGACCACTAAAGCTCCCGATTCCCAGCGCAAACGAAGTTTTCGTGTGCAATTTTGGGACATTGTGTATAATTGGGTTCAGCTAAGTTTGACTCACAAGCAATTGAAGGTCGTAATCGCCAACCAGCGTCGCCCCTCACTAGCAGCGAATCTTCCATAGCACATTTCAAGAAACAGGAATAGGACTATCAATGGCAGAACAAGGAACAGTGAAGTGGTTTAACGACGCCAAGGGCTATGGCTTTATCAGCCGTCAGAATGGCGAAGACGTTTTCGTGCATTTCTCAGCGATTCAGGCGGGCGGCTTCCGCAGCCTGCAAGAAGGCCAAACCGTGCAGTTCGACGTGACCAAGGGCCCCAAGGGCTGGCAAGCCGAGAACGTTCAGGCTGTCTGAGCTCTCGAAGCGATCAAAAATGCCCGTCAATCCCTAAGGATGACGGGCATTTTCATTTGCCCTAAGAATTCCTCGGCGCGGACTTCAAGGCTGCTCACGAGCCCTTTGCACCATCTCGACCAGTACCTTCCTGGCCTCGTTCGCATTCCCCACTTCCCGAAGAAAACCAATGCGCGCTCCCCGCACCCCGTCCTGCGTTTTCAAGCGTACATGAAAGCCCAGCCGGTCCACTGAAGTCATAGAAGCTTCCTGCGACTCGATCCCAGCGCACGTCTTTGCCAGCAAAACGAGCGCATCTTTGTGATCGGCATTCATGTGTTCAATAATTCCCGCCGCTACATCGGCGAGAGGATCCGGATGCGCTCCATCATAATCACGGGCTTGCACCCATCCCATGACTCCGAAGCCGCCCACGTAGTAAACGTCCAGCACATCCATTCGATAAAAGGAAAAATCGTCGAAGTTTACCCAGTACTTGCTATTGGCGTAGCGCTCCACATAGAGCTTGCGAGCATTGGCCACTTCAGGTTCGGGAACGGTCACAACATTGCCAATCAGTGTCACCCGCGACGCTCCTAGCGGATCGCCGTCTCCAGCGGGCTGCGTGACCAGCAAACTGGCGCGCGGATCGCTCTGCAGATTCTGCGTGTGCATCGCCATCGTGCTGATCAGGAAGATCGGACGCCCGCGCTCATCCAGCCCGTAGGGCATCACCGATCCGAAAGGAAAACCGGGTTGCTTGCGCGAGATTGTGGAGAGGCTGCCGATCCGGCCCAAATAAACCAGCGTGCGCGCCCGCTCCGAAAATGACGGTTCGGGCGCCTGCGGCTGATCGCTGGCAAAGCCTGTGCCCCCGTGTTTACGATTCGACGTGGAGTTCGTCATGTTTTCCTACTAGGGTTCCCTACTTGCAGTGTAAACGAAACGAATGTTGCCGAGAGTCGTCGCCATAGCATCTAGTACTAGTGATCGAGAGTCTTTGCAATCTAGACACTGTCATGGGCGCGCGCGCCCGTGGCGAAGGAGGAAGTCTTGACAAAGAAAGCCAACTATAGGATCGCCATGGTACTTGGCTTAGCTTTATTGACACCTGTCACCGGCGGGCTTCTGGCGCAGAATTCGCCTCCGCCGGGTACCCCGGCCCACTTGCTCGTCACCGTCGAGGCTCGCCATGGCACAGACGTGCCGGACGTTGGCCGTCGCGACGTGATGGTGTTCGAGGGGCACGATCGCGACCAGGTCACCGACTGGGTGCCCGCGCAGGGAGATAACGCCGCGCTCGAACTGTTTATTCTTCTCGACGACGGTTCCAGTATCAGTCTCGGTACGCAACTGGAGAGCCTCCGTCGATTCATCGCGTCGCAGCCGGCTTCCACCAAAGTTGCAGTTGCCTACATGCAGAATGGCACCGTGAAGGTGCAGCAGAACCTCACCAGCGATCATGCCTTGGCTGCGCAGTCTTTGCGGCTGCCGGAGGGCGTGAGCGGAATCAACGGCAGCCCCTATTTCTCACTCAGCGACCTGGTCAAGCATTGGCCGGAGAGTTCCGCACGGCGCGAGGTCGTGATGGTAACCGATGGAATTGATCGCTACTACGGGACCGCAGATCCGGAGGATCCGTATCTAAGTGCGGCAATCCAGGATGCGCAGCGTGCTGGAATCGTGGTCTATGCGATCTACACGCCCGGCGTAGGTCACTTCGGCCATAGTTACTGGCAAACCTACTGGGGTCAGATTTATCTTGCGCGGCTGACGGACGAGACGGGTGGCGAATCATATTCCATCGGTTTCACTGGTCCGCCGGTAAACTTCGATCCTTACCTGGACGATGTGGAGCATCACCTGGCGCATCAGTATTGGCTAACCTTTATTGCCAAGCCTCAGAAGAAAAGTGGGTGGCAACGAGTAAAGGTGACGACCGAGGTATCCAACGCGGAGCTGGTTTCCCCAGCGAAGGTTTATGTGCCTGCCGCGCCACGCTGACGATCGGCAAACGAAGTCTAGATTCGGTGGCCCCCATGCGACCGGATATCCCCGTCCTGTTGTTTGAGGGAATCGGAAGTCAAACACCCGTGATGGTGCGTTTCGTTGACGCTTACCTACGGAAGAAGGATCAACCGGGAAATGAGCTAGGCGATTTGGAGGCATGAGAGCAGTACGGTTTTCGAGGCGACAAGCGATGACGTAACGTGTGAGAGGTAATTTCTATGAAAACGATGCCGTGGATCACTCTGATTCTGTTTGCAACGCAGTTGTCGGCACAGAGTTCGATTCCCGCTGGAACCATCCTTCCGGTGCAATTGAATTCTTCTCTGAATTCGCGAAAGCTCAGCACTGGGCAGGTCATCACGGCTCGCGTGATGCAGGATGTTCCGCTGCCGTCTGGATCGAAGATTCGTGCTGGCGCAAAAGTAATCGGTCACGTGACCGCCGTAAAGCTCGCGAACGGTGCACAAGTGTCCCTCCGGTTTGACACTCTAGTGGCTGGCCACCACCAGATACCGGTCACAACCGATTTGAGAGCGCTGGCATCGATGATGGCCGTGGAGGAGGCACAGATTCCGGCGTTTGGTCCCGATCGAGGAACCTCGGAGGACGCATGGACCACGGAACAAATCGGAGGCGAGGTGGTCTATCGTGGGGGCGGGCCGGTCGCCAATGGCTTGCAGTTTGTCGGCAAGCCAGCGCCCAATGGCGTTCTGGTCCAGGTTTCCAGTAAGCCGGGAAGCGAGTGCCGCGGCGATATCGGCGGCGACGACCGAATGCAAGCGCTCTGGGTATTTTCGTCCGATGCATGCGGCGCTTATGGTTTCGCGAATGTGGCAATAACCCACGCGGGACGCACGAATCCGAGGGGCGAGATCATACTGACCGCAGACCACGGCGACCTGAATGTGAGGGGCGGCAGCGGAATGTTGCTGCGGGTGATCGGCGAGAGGAATGAGAGTGTGAAGGCGCGCCTTATCCGCGACTTGCGCTTCGGAGGTGAGGACGGCATGCCACGAGCAGTCCGCTGTATGCAGGACCGCCCGTGGCATGGTCCAGACCGGGGAGCCAAAACCTAAGCCCCAGATTTCCGCCCATGGCTCAGGTCGGGATTCATGTAACGCGGCTGCGATCTTTGGCATCTGTATGTATGTATCGGAAATTTGTGGTGTTCGAATTACGGACGCTGCGTCCTAGGACAAGCAGGCAGGAGCGTGTATGAAATGGAAATTGCTTATTAAGTCCGCTGACGGCGCTGTTATCGCCTGCGCACTCGCGTTATCGATCTTCGCGGGAGCATTTCTGGCTACTCCCACCTGGGCACAAGATCAACCCCCGGCACAAGACCAGCCGCAAGCTCCTCCTCCGCCGGCCGCCCCGGGTCAGCCGCCGACCGCGCCCTTGTCTCCTGAACAGTTGCAAGAGTTGGTGGCTCCAATCGCGCTTTATCCCGATGCTCTCGTGGCCCAGATTCTTGCTGCATCCGCCTACCCAACACAAATTGTCGAGGCGGAACGATTCCTTCAAGGGAACCCGAATCTTAAGGGTAAGGATTTGGGCGACGCCGTCGATCAGCAGGACTGGGATCCGAGCGTGAAAGCCCTCACCCAGTTTCCTTCTGTGCTGGCAAATCTGGACAAGAACCTGTCTTGGACCTCCGAACTTGGCGATGCCAATCTCAACCAGCAAGCCGATGTGATGCAGGCCATCCAGTATATGCGCAAGAAAGCCAAGGATGCGGGCAACTTAAAAACTACGCCGCAGCAGAAAGTAGAAGACCACGGTTCCGACATTGACATTGAGCCGGCGGATCCCGACGTCGTCTACGTTCCGGAGTACGATCCCGGGTTGGTCTACGGGTACCCGGTTGTACTTTGGCCGGGCTTTTATCCCTGGTGGGGTGTTGGTGGGCCGTATATCTCTTTCGGAATCGGTTTCGGTATTGGCCCCTTCTTCGGATTCGGCTGGGGCTGGGGTGGCTGGGGGCTCGATTGGCACCACGGATACGTCCGTTACGGAGGCGGTCGGTATGGGTTTCACAGCCACGCGTTCTATGACCGCAACGCCTACTTTCACGGAAACTACCGAGGCTCCGGGCCTTATGGGCGGGGCGATCGCGGCGCCCGCGGGTTTGCCGGCAACGAAGGCAGGGGTTTTTCCGGGGGCAGAGGTTCTAGCGGGACCCGCTCGGGTGCCTTCGGTGGAGTTAGCCGCGGCGGGGACGCGCGGGGCTTTTCCTCCCGGGGACAATCCAGCTTTGGCGGCGGAGGGTTTCACGGTGGCGGCGGCGGTGGATTTCACGGTGGTGGTGGCGGGGGTAGGCGCTAGCCGCGTAGTGAGTTGAAGACGCTTCGGCCTTGAAGCGCGCGAGGAACGAGGAAAACGATATGAAAGCTATGACATCGGAAAGAGTCTGTTCACGAGGCTGTTTGATTGGCGCTGGTCGCGTAATTGCCGCTGCAACTCTCACGGTTCTGGCATTTTCTTCAGGTTTGGCGGCAGCACAATCCAGCGCGCAGGGAACTGCGTCGAGCGCCCCGGCCTCGATGAAACGAAAATTCGACCCGCCCCAAGCCGGACAGCAGACATTTCCTTCTGCAGCCGAAGCCACTCAGACGTTGGTTGCAGCCCTCAAGGGCGCCGACCAGGCATCGTTGTTAAAGGTGCTGGGATCGAATGCGATGAGCATCGTCTCCTCGGGCGATGATGCCGAAGACAAGAGTAATCGAGATCAATTCGTCCAGAAATACCAGCAGATGCATCGTCTCGTGATGGAACCGGATGGCTCGACGACCCTCTACATCGGCGCGGAAAACTGGCCCACTCCAATCCCGCTCGTGCGTCAAGGCGACTCTTGGTATTTCGACACGGCGGCTGGAAAGCAGGAAATCCTCTATCGAAGGATCGGGAAGAATGAGCTCGCCACCATACAAGTGTGCAGCGAACTCGTCGACGCGGAGAAGGAATATTACGGGCAACCGCACGACGGCGACTCGAACCCTCAGTATGCGCAGAAATTCTTGAGCGATCCCGGCAAGCACAACGGCCTCTACTGGGAGACCTCCGCCGGAGAAGCCGCCAGCCCGATCGGTCCTCTTCTTGCCTCGGCCGCGATTGAGGATAGTCAGAAGTCCCAACCGTTCCAGGGCTATTATTTTCGAATCCTGAAAGCTGAGGGAACCAAGGCGCACGGCAGCGAGCGCAGCTTTATTGTGGACGGGAAAATGACACGCGGCTTCGCATTCCTCGCCTACCCCGCGGAGTATCGCTCCTCGGGAGTGATGACCTTCATCGTCGATCAAGACGGAATCGTGTATGAAAAAGATCTCGGCCCCAAGACCACCCAGATCGCGAAAACTCTAACCCGCTACGACCGAGATGCAAGCTGGCGTAAGGCCGATTAACTGGCGGGCCACTGGAGGACCGGGATTTCAGGCACGTGCAGTTTGTAACCCGCGGCGCTGAATGCTAGACTTTGACTTCGGCGAAGTCCCAGCCTTTGTCAGTGAGCGGGAGTAGTTCAGCGGTAGAACGCCAGCTTCCCAAGCTGGATGTCGCCGGTTCGATCCCGGTCTCCCGCTCCATCTCTTCAATAAACGAAACCGAAGTCGCTCCTTTTTCTGCTGTCAGTTAGAAGTCCTCACTGACTTCCCCGCACCTGTACATGTCCGCCGGACCGGCAAACGGTACCGCGGTTATGTTGTTATTTGTTAACAGGGAACTAAGCTCCTCTATAGTGCCGCGAAGCGGCGCTAAAGGGTGGGGGAGCTACGCTTGATTCGGAGAACAAGAGGAACGTACCTGCGGCGGGCGCTTTTCCTTGCCCTGATGTCAGCATTGCTGCTAGCGGCAGCTGCTCCGATGTGCCGCGCACAGGGCGAAGATGATGACGATGATGCCAACCCCGCTCAGCGCTCAGCCTCGCTAAACCTGACCTTCGACAGCCGCGGCAACACCAAAGCTCATCTTCTACTCGACCAATCCCCCAGCAACTGGCAACCGATTCAAGCTGCTCTGGCCCAGAGTCTGCATTGTCCGCCGCAAGCATTCGCACATCCTTCAGCTACGTCTTCAGCCCGTGGGTGGGCGCGCATGAAGCCGGAGCAGCTGGCGCAATACGAAAAGTTCGTCCATGACGCCAATCAGCGACAGCTTCAGGCAACTTGTAGCCATGTGCTGAGCGCGAGCGGTTGGATGGTAAGCGGCGCACTGCCGCTGCAACCCCTCGCCGATGCGCTGGCAGCGTCGGGAGAGCAGTTGTTGTTCGTCAGCGTGCAGCGCCCTCGAGCAGGTTTTGAAGAACAAAGTTCTCAGGGCTTGCAATTGAATCGCTTAGCTAGCCAGCCCGACAATGCGCGATTCCTCTTCTACAGCTACCCGCTCGGGACTTCAAGTTCCGTCCCGTCGCTCCGCTTGGCCTACGGCTACCGCAATTCGGACCTGCTGCGGCAATGCACCATGTCTGCGGGATTTCTCCTGCTTCCGATCTTTCTGATTCTCTGGATGCGCCGCGCCGCCCTGAAAGACGCTCTCCAGGATCCAAGCGCGGCATGGTTCAGCTATTTCAAGACCCTCCAGTGGTGCGTAAACGCCACCATGCTCCTCTGGATGGTCGCACGTACCAGCTTCCGCCAGGGCGTGCAGGATCTGGTCGCGTTCCGCCTGCCTGACGGAGGATGGCAATCTACCATCGCTCGCACGCTGGTGGTCATCGTTCCACCGTGGGTCGTCTATCTGCTCTGCCTTTTCCTTTCTTACAAGGTGTTCGTGCAATTTCGCGGCAATCAATGGACGCGCCGCCAGTTTATGCTTGAGCGCGCGCTGGAAGTGGGGGCGCAATTTCTTCCCCTCATGTTCTTCTGCTGCGCACTGGATTTTCTCGGCACATCACCCAAGCTGCTGGTAGTTCTTATGTTGGCCGCCTATGTCTCGCGCGTGGTGTGCCTGCGCGCCAAGATCAGAGTGTCAGGCGCCGGCCCCGAAGCGCTTACTACCGGCGAATTGCGCGACCGGGTTTTCGAAATGGCGAAGCGAGCCAGCGTCAAAATCAAACAGGTATTTGTGCTGAGCTCCGGCCGCATGCAAGTCGCCAATGCCTACGCCACCGGCGCTCAAACCGTGATGTTCACCGACTACCTGCTGCAGAGGCTAACCAAGCGAGAAGTCGATGCTATCGCGGGTCACGAACTAACCCACCTTCGTCATAGGCATCCTAAGAAGCTCGGATTGACCTTGATCGGAGTAATCCTGTTTCCCTCGATCTTCCGAGGAACCTGGACCATCTTCACCGATTTGATCACCGACCTGCTCAGGACCATTAGCGGCGGCGATCGCGACGTGCTCATGCAGTGGTATCGCTGGAGTCCGAAGCTCGTGGCCTGGTCACAACTGGATCTGGTGCTGATCGTTGCTGGCTTTTGCGTGTTCTATCTTCTGGCCCGGCGCTTCGAGCGCATTGCCGACGAAGGGTCAGTGCAGCTGTCCGGCGATCCGGAAGCCATGATCACGGCTCTGCTCAAAGTCAGCCGCCTTAATCTCACTCCCATCCAGTGGGGGAAAGTCACGGGCTCGCTTTTGACGCATCCCACAACCTTGAAGCGAATTGGGCACATCGCCAAGGTGGGCAACGTGGGTGAGGCGCGGGTGCAAGAACTTCTGGCGCATCACGCGCAGGAGGAGCAGACGCGTCGTTCTGGCCTCTTTGCGCCAGCCTCCGATTCAACTTTCAGCGCAAAATCGAACGACGAGCACTACGCGGTTCCGTCCGCTGGCAAGAACGTTGTGACCACCATGACCGCGCTCCGTCGCGCCACCAATAACCGGTGGCTGCTGATCGGTGCAAACGTGCTGCCGCCCGCACTCGTTGCGTGGCTTGTGCACCGGCTCAGCCTGCAAGGGCAAGTGTCTTTGATCGCATACGTTGCAGGCGCTCTGCTCATAGTCGCAGGCTACTCCTTGTTGGGATTGCATCTCAGTCTGCGCGGCCGTGCGGAAATTCGGCGGCGATTCGCCGCCAAGTTCGACGCCGAAGGAATTCAGATTCGCGGCCGCAACGCCATCCTGGCGGGCTTTGCTCCCGCCGCCGCCCTGCGCATATACCTCCTCGGTTATGACTGGGACAAGGGATTCATTTGGCTCCTGCAGGGGCGCATGGTTTACCTGGGCGATAAAATTCGCTTCGCGCTCAAGCCGGAGCAGGTGCTGAACGTCCGCATTGGCGAGAGCGCTCCGGGCTGGTGGAACAGCGAGCGCGTCTATATCGACTGGCGCGATGCCGAACACGGACGCGAAGGCACGTTCAGCCTTTATCCCAGCGAGCCGAGCTCGGCAGGAAAAATCAAGAATGAGGGCAAAGCGCTATGCGAGGCCGTGCAACGCTGGCGTAGCCGGGGCAGTGAATATCCGGTCGCACCCCCTCTCGCGCAATCGCTGGAGTCGCCGGTATTGGGCGAAGTCACCAGCCACGAAATTAAGGATCGCCTCAGCCGAGGCAAGCGCCTGAACTCGCTGATCCTTCTCTTGCTCCTGAGTTATGGTGCTTCGCTGCTGGTGGGAGTCTCCAGTTGGTATGGGTTTGCCGTGGTGCTCCTGCTGAGGGTTTACGAGCGCATTCCGCACTGGCGCCACCGTGTACCGCCGGCAACGCCCCCACTGCAGCAGTCTCAGGCGGTACGCGCACAAGCCACCGGGGCGCGATAGCGGCAATCGCGAACGCGTTCGCGACTACAGCATCCCGCCCGTCTTCACCGCCAGAATGTTCAGCGCCATCTCCAGTTTGGTAATGGCCGCGCCCAGTTCTGGATGTTTTCCAATTTTCTCTTGCAGCGTCTTCAGAATCTGGTGAGCGCTTTCCACTTGCGCTGCCGCCTGAGTCCGATGCTGTTCGGGATTGCCTTCACTCCGCGTTTCCATGGCCACTCGCTCCGTGTTCCTCTCAAATTCTATACCGGAATGTCGCGCTAACAGCGGTCGGAGGGGTTGTTCTACCGGCAAACGAATTCACCACTTGATGTGATCGGCGTCACGGCAGGTTTTCAGCAAACTTGTAACCGTAGTAGTGGACGACAAGCTGTGCAGGGCAAGTTACAGGGATCAGCTCAACTAGGGCTGATTGCTTGCCCTGCAGAGCCATAAAGGAGTCACAGATGTCGTCGACATCGCACGCTGTCGAAGTCGCCATTAGTCGGGTTCTGGTTGGAATCGATTTCTCGGACTGTTCTGAAAAAGCCCTTCGCCATGCCATTGCGATTTCCCGTAGCTATGGCGCCAAGTTTTACTTCGCTCATGTAGTCTCCTCGCTCGGCTTTGTGATGGCAGGTCCAGAAGTTACCGCCATGGCCGCCGAGGCAACCGCCCGGGATGTTCAAAAGCTGGAAACCTACCTTTTGCAAACTGGGGCACTCACTGGGATTTCATACGAAGCCATGGTCCTCCAAGGGGGCGACGTGTGGCAAGAACTGGAGCAGGTCGCCGAGGAGCAAAATATCGACCTGATCGTGGTGGGTACTCATGCTCGAACCGGGCTGCGCAAGATTGCGCTGGGCTCGGTTGCGGAAGCAGTTTTTCGGCATGCCAGGTGTCCGGTGCTTACGCTCGGCCCACGCGCCCCGGACGACGCGCCGCCCAATGCAAGATTGCGGCACATCCTGTGCCCGTCGGACCTGTCGCCTGATTCCGCGCACGCGGCAGCCTACGCTGCTTCTCTGGCACGTCAGCACGAGGCCCGGCTGACCATCGTCCATGTCGCGGAACGCGCGGAAGACGCTAAGACAGACGATCAAGAGCGCGACTTCGAGGCGCGCTTTCGAGCCTATCTGCCCGGAGAGTTGCCGCATAACTGGACTTTTCGAACTCAACTCGGTCCGATCGATCAGACCATCCTTGACCTCGCCGACATGGGGCGAGTCGATCTGATCGTCCTTGGTGTGCGCGCCTCGCATTCCTTCGCGCATCCTCACGGCTGGCCTCATGCCTATAAGGTTGCCTGTGAGGCTGCTTGTCCGGTGTTGACCTTGCGGTGCGGCAAAGAACCCCAGGCGTGACGCAGACGGATGAGGTGCTCCACGGTGTGACTCGAAACATGCGGCGCTGTGTTTGATGTCACTGACATTTCAGCGTCTTCGACCAACATTGATTTGTTGCTGATGTATGCGGGGACGAGCCTTCCGGGGGAAAGACCGCCCCCGCACTTCCGGAGCCCAGGCTATGGCCACACGCGACCCTCGGACGACGCAAGAGAAGGAATGGAGATTGCTATATCGGAAAGCGATCGTCGAAACGAACAAGAGTGCCATTGCGCGGGAAGTTTTCGACGCGGAAGCCGCAGTCGCCGGGCGTGAGCGAGAACTCTTTCAGAAAACTGGAGTCGAGGTCGAAGTAGAAAGAGACGCCTTGAATGACGCCATGTACGCTCTGGAAGCGCTCAAAACGTCCCTCGACCATACTGCCGACGCTGCCTGAGTTAGCCCATTCGTCGTGCGCAGTTTTCTGCTATCCTTTGCAAAATACGAAGCATCTCATAGTGGACGTAATGGGTCGTTTTGAGGTGATACGTGGCTGGATCAAAGGCGCGTCTTCTGTTTCTTGTCGCGTTGTTTGCGCTCTCCAGTCTCCCTTGGTGGATGTGGAGGCAGTTCCCCTTCCGGTTCTCAGCCGGGTCCAGGCGCCACTTGTCAGGTGACTATCTCTCCTCCTCCTCCCGGCGCGGGAATCGTGACCAGCGATCCACCTGGAATCAACTGTCCCAGCACCTGTAGCGCCCGTTTTCCCTTGAACGCTCAAGTCAAGCTAAGCGCAACTCCCCGTGGTGGTTATTTCTTCGGCGGCTGGAGGGGAGGTTGTTCGGGCACCAGTCCCTGCAGTCTCCTCGTTGATTCGGCCGAGAATGTTGCCGCTATCTTCGCGCCCGCCAGCACCGGAACAAATGTGCTGGCCTATGTTTTTACGCCCGACGCTGTTTTGTTCAAGTCGCCGGAGTTCGCCCTTCTTGCCGATGGAGAGCTGAAGGCGACTACATACACCGCGGAACCCTTGCTGATGACCGGTACGGCTCACGGGGTGATTATGGATCTGCCGACGGCCAGCAGTTACTCCACGCGAACTTTGCAGTCCTACGCCGTAGAAGGCAATGGATCTCTGCAACCGGAGGGGCGTCCCGTAACCGTTGCCATGGACCAGTCCGTAAATCTCGCCAGCGATCAAACCTACGTCTACGCCGCAACCGATGAAGGAATATTTGGATTCGTAGATGAGATCGGTGGCTTGATTCCATTGCCTCCGATCCAGCAGACTGTGCCGCCTCCGGCTCCATGCACCCCGGCCGAGGAGAACGCGTATGAATGTCGCAACACTGGAAAGTTGATGCTAAGCAACAGCAGCACATTCTTCTTGCAGACGTCGACTCCGCAGTCCGGGATCCCACTTTACGAGTTGAGCAGCTTCGCGCGATCGCAGGGGCAATTGACCGCGGAGCAACGCATCGCCGGAAACGAGCTGAGCACGAGCATCTTCGCGCCCACACCCGACGGCAACTTCGTATATGCGTTGGAGCTGACCAGCAGCCGGGTCGTCCGGTACGCGAAGGATGGAAACGGCTCCTATGAAACGAATATTCTCTCCAACGGACAGCAACTGGCAGACGGTTTTGTGCAGCTCCTCATCAGCGGCGACGGATCGTTCCTTTTCGGCCCTGTGTCGGAAGCGGCCGAATCACCTCGCATCCGTGTCTTCCGAATCGATCCCACTTCCGGCGACCTCAGTGAAGAGGCGGGCTCTCCCTTCCTTACCGGCGAGTACTACCTTGTAGGAGCCACGCTAGACCCGACCGGCCATTTCCTGCTAGCCATACACTCTTATTGCGATGGCTCTCCGCCTCGCTTTGGTCCTGGCAAACTCGTCGCCATGAGCTTCGACTCGTCAACCGGAGCGCTGTCAGTCACCAGCGATGTCGAGGATGGCCAGGATCCCTTCTCGGTGACTGCTGTTTCAATTTCCCACTGAGAGCAGAGATCCTGCCCGCGTGAGCGATGAATGAGTTGATTCCAGCGGGATTCGCCCGGGAGAATTTCGCGGGGCCGCACTCAAACAGTAAGCCAGTGATCATGTCGCCAGTAAGTTATCCATTCCGGCCAAGTGGTTCTGCCTATGCACTATGTTTTGGTTGCGAAGCCGAACTCTTAAAGATTCCTCTCTTCCGCTCACACCCATTAGTGACCAAGATCACTGACTCAATCAGCCTACTCAAGCGATAACCAATTGCGTCGACCGGGATCGCTGCAAGCCGGACGGCACGCTGGAGCCTTAGGTTTGTAGGTGCAGATACGAGACCGCGTCGTCGCGCATTCATGCATGGCATTCTTTTTGATTCTTAGGTAGACGGCAGCGCGCACAACATCGGCCTCCTCCTGAACCTGCCTTCCTCTTCGACTCCGCAAGATCGAATTCAATTCAGTTTGCGAGTATCACCGGCGCTGATCCATGGGGAACGCCGAAGGCAGGAAGGTTCTATGTCCAAACATCCAACCATCGCAGAACATCTGAAGGCCAGCGGAGTCTCCCGCAGAAGTTTTCTCCAGCTGTGCGGCACGCTCATGGCCACCGCGCCCTTTGGCTTGGCGCTCACCGGCAAGAAGTCGGTCCTGCAGATTGCCGATGCCATCGGCAAGACGAAACGGCCATCCGTAATCTGGCTGCACTTTCAGGACTGCACAGGATGCACCGAGACGCTGTTGCGTACCTCTGCTCCCGATGTTGCTCATCTCATCCTGGACGTTATCTCTCTCGATTACCACGAGACATTGATGGCAGCATCCGGCGCGCAAGCCGAGGCTGCGTTGCACTCCGCTATAGCGGAAAACGCCGGTAAGTATGTTCTGGTCGTTGAAGGCGCGATTCCTACCAAGGACGATGGCATTTACTACGAGATGGGCGGCAGGCCCGGCGTACAGGTTCTAAGGGAAGTCGCAGCCCAGGCTGCCGCGGTGATCGCTATCGGCTCCTGCGCGTCGTGGGGCGGTGTGCCCTCGGCCGATCCAAATCCCACCGGCGCCATGGGCGTAAGTTCGGTTGTATCCGGCAAACCAATCGTGAACCTGCCCGGCTGTCCTCCCAATCCTTACAACCTGCTGGCCGTAGTTCTGGAATACGTCACCATGGGCAAGCTTCCGGCGATGGATGAATTTGGCCGGCCGCTCTTTGCCTACGAGCGTGTGATTCACGAGAATTGCCCGCGCCGCGCGCACTTTGATGCCGGCCGCTTCGCCTACGCCTTCGGCGACGAAGGCCATCGCAAAGGCTGGTGCCTCTACAAGCTAGGCTGCAAGGGCCCGGTCACTCACGCCGCCTGCTCCACGCGCCATTTCAATGAGATTCCCGGCGTATGGCCGATCGGTCTTGGAATCCCCTGCGTAGGTTGCACCGAAAAGAGCGTGGTTTGGCGCATGAGCACGGTAGAAACCGTTCCCATTCACCTGGCCACTCCGCCTGATACCTATCCGCCGATTTATAGCAGCGCCGGCCAGTTGAAAGTCGGTGCTGCCGCTCTCGTCGGCGTGATTGCCGGAGCCGTCGGTGGCGCCACCTGGGTTGCATCGCAACGTTTCCAAAGCAGCCAGGAGGCAGGCGTCGCCCGGGTGATTGCGGATCGAACCCACGCGGAAAAACTCAAGCTGTCGTCCGAGAACCAAACTCCGAAGAAAGAGGACTGATGTGGCCATCACTCGGCGAGAATTGTTTACCACCGTCGCCAAGGCCGGAGTGCCGGCGGCCGTAGCCCTTACCGTCGGCTCGAAAGCCCTTCAGGCGGAAGAGATTCCTGTTCCCAGCGCCGCTGTCGGATTGCTTTACGACGCCAGCATCTGCATCGGTTGTAAAGCCTGTGAGGCAGCCTGCGCCGAGGCCAACAACACTCCCGAGGATATTAGCGGCGACCAGTTGCATCAGGCGCCCACCGATCTCAACGAACTCACCCGCAACATCATCAAGCTTTACAAGCCAGAAGATGGATCTCCCTATTCTTTTGTGAAGCGCCAGTGCATGCAATGCCTGGATCCCGCTTGCGCTGCGGGCTGTCCCTTCCAGGCTCTCCACAAAAATCCGGAGACCGGCATCGTGAGCTGGACCGCCGACAAATGCATCGGCTGCCGGTACTGCACCATCACCTGTCCCTATCACATCCCGCGTTTCCAATGGCAGGGATACAACCCGCGCGTCACGAAATGCGAGTTGTGCAGCGATCGTCTGGAGAAAGGCCTCAAGCCCGGATGCACCAGCGTGTGCCCCACTGGCGCTGTAATTTACGGTCCGCGCACGGTTCTGCTCGCCGAAGCCAAACAGCGCATCAAGAATCATCCCGGTCGCTACTATCAGGAGCGCATTTATGGAGAAACCGACAACGGCGGCACGCAGGCCCTGTATCTCTCCCGCGTTCCCTTCGAAAAACTGGGTCTGCCCGAACTAGGGACGGAGTCGGTTCCCGCTAGAACTCTGCGTTGGCAGCGACGGCTCTATCAATACTTTGCCTTACCCGCGCTGCTGTATGCCGGCTTGGTGCAAGTGATTCGTACGAGTTTGAAAGGCCATGAGGATGAAGCTCATGAGCGGGAGAAAGAGACTGGATTGAGGGCGCAACTCTGAGGTCACGAATATGAGCAGCACAACCATCGCCAACGCGTCCGCCGATCAAAGCCGCTGGGAACGGGCCGTGCCAGTTTATGGATTTCCCGTGGTGAACCGCTTCTTTCTCGGACTGGTCGCCATGACCCTGCTGGCCTTCATTTTGACTGCCTACCGCGAACTCGCGGGCCTCGGTCCGGTCAGCGGCATGAACGATGCGTTTGGCTGGGGGATCTGGAAAACCTTCAACGTGATGGTGCTCACAGCGCTGGGCTCCGGAGCATTCGCTGTAGGAATCGCCGCCTGGGTGTTCCGCCGCAAGCGCCTGCATGCGCTAATGCGCATGGCCCTCCTCACCAGTTTTCTGGCTTATGCCTGCGGTCTTCTCCTGCTCGGTATCGACGCCGGCCGTCCCTGGAACTTCTACTGGATCGTCTTCCCGTGGAAATGGAATATGCACTCGCCGCTGGCCGAAGTTGCGATCTGCATGTCGATCTACGCCATGGTCCCGCTCGCCATCGAAAACATTCCGCCCGTCCTCGAAAGGCTCTGGTATTTCGATTCCCGCCTGCGGCCCGGAGTGGAGCGATTCGAACGCCGGCTGCACTATTTCTTTCCGTGGATCATTGCCGCCGCCTACTTGTTGCCGGGCATGCATCAATCGTCGCTGGGAGCGTTGATGCTGCTGGCTGGCGAGCGCGTCCATCCCTTGTGGCAGACCCCTTGGTTGCCGTTCTTGTACCTGGGCGCGGCCACCTTCATGTCGTTCGGATGTGTTGCCGGTACCACCATGCTGTGTTGTGTGGTCTGGAAGCGCGCCATGGACATGGAGGTTCTCGACGAGGCCGCCCGCATCACTGCCTGGCTGATTTTCGGCTGGATGGGATGGAGGCTTCTTGACATCCTCTTCCGCGGCGCTTTAGGAACTGCCTTCCACTTCGATCGTTTCGCGGGCGTGTTCTGGCTGGAGATGATTCTGATCGGGGTTGGTGGCTGGATGCTGCGCCGTTCGCTGCGAACCCACGAAACCCGAATCATGTTCCTGGGCTACATTTTCAGTTCGCTGGGTGGCATGATTTATCGCTTCAGCCCGACCACTCTGGCTTTTCGCCCCAACCCAGAGTCGCTCTATTTCCCAAGCACCATCGAGATCCTGGTGTCGCTGGGTTTCATCTCCATGGGCATCGCAGGATTTCTTCTGATCGTCAAACGATTCGCCATCCTTCCCGCTCCACTTTACGAGTGGCATGACATGGCGAGCTACTTCCGGTTCCGCCGCCCCTACATTCGCTGGACCGGATATTTCAAGTATGGACATTTCGGCGAGAACGAATCTGAAACAACAGACTCTCACTAACAGCAGGTCTTATGGCAAAACGAATCACGATCGACCCCATCACCAGAATTGAAGGTCACCTCCGCATCGATGTCGAGGTGGAGAATAACGCGGTCAGCAATGCATGGGCTTCGTGCACCATGTGGCGCGGCATCGAAAAGATTCTCCGCGGCCGCGACCCACGCGATGCCTGGCTCTTCACCCAGCGCTTCTGCGGCGTGTGCACCACGGTGCATGCTATGGCCAGCGTGCGCTCGGTCGAAGACGCGTTAAAGCTCGAAGTGCCGCTGAACGCCCAGTACATTCGCAATCTGATTCTGATTGCCCACGCCCTGCACGATCACATCGTCCACTTCTACCAACTGTCGGCGCTCGACTGGGTCGACATTTTGCAGATTCCCAAGGCCGATCCCGCGGCAACCCAAAAATTGGCCGAGAGCATTTCTCCCTGGACGCGAAATTCCCGCAATGAGTTCAAAGCCGCGCAGGACCGTGTAAACGCCGTCGCTGCCAGCGGTCAGCTGGGAATCTTCATGAACGGTTACTGGGGCCATCCTGCCATGCGCCTCTCGCCGGACGTGAACCTGCTCGCCTTTACCCATTACATCCAGGCCCTTGAGTATCAGCGCAAAGCTCTGCAGGTGGTGGCCCTTCTCGGATCGAAAACGCCGCACATTCAGAATCTCACCGTCGGCGGTGTGGCCAACGCGATCGACCTGGACAGCGCCAACGCCCTCAACATGGATCGTCTGGAAATGATCCGCGTTTTGCTGGACGAAGTGGTGCAGTTCATCCATCAGGTTTACTTTGTCGATGTCTGCGCCGTCGCCGCCATGTATCCGGAATGGTTCAAGATCGGCAGCGGCGTTCGCAACTACCTCGCCGTGCCTGATCTGCCGTTAGACAGCGCCGGTAGCAGCTACGATCTTCCCGGCGGATACATCATGGATGGAAACATCGCCGGCACACGTCCGTTCAAGACCGCATCCGACAAAGTGTTTCGTGATTCCGTCAGCGAAGATGTCACGCATGCCTATTATCAAGGCAAGCCCCTCCATCCCTGGTCCGGAGAAACGGAGCCCCAATTCACCGGCTGGGATGGAGAGCAGAAATACTCTTGGGTTAAAGCGCCGCGTTTCAACGGACAGCCCATGCAGGTCGGCCCGCTGGCGCAGATTCTAGTCGGCTTCGCGCAAGGCCATCCGCTAACGGTAAAGTACGCTACTCAGGCGATCAGCAACGTGCAAGCAGTCGGCGGAGTCCGCGTGACTCCAGACATGCTGCACTCCACTCTTGGCCGGCATGCCGCGCGCGCCATTCGCGCCTCCATGTTGGCGGAGCTCGCGCAAAAACATTTGCAGCTTCTGACCGACAACATCGCCAAGGGCGACTACACGGTCCATAACCAGCCGGTATTTCCCAGCCACGAAGTCGAAGGCGTCGGAACCCATGAAGCGCCTCGCGGCACGTTGTCTCATTGGATCGTCATCAAAGACGAAAAAATCAAGAACTACCAGGCGGTCGTACCCTCTACCTGGAACGCCAGTCCACGCGACGCTTCCGGCGCTCACGGTCCTTACGAAGCCTCACTGCTGCACACGCCGCTCGCGCGGCCCGAAGAGCCACTCGAGGTTCTTCGCACGGTGCACTCTTTCGATCCCTGCATGGCCTGCGCCTGCCACGCCTTCGATCCCTCGGGCAAGCAGATCGCCAAAGCCAAGGTGTTATGAAGAAAGTCCTGATCGGCGGAATCGGCAACGTGTTGCTCGGCGACGATGGCGTTGGCCCGTACCTCGTGCAGCTTCTGTTGTCGCGGTATGAGTTCGACGATGGTGTCGAAGTTCTCGACCTGGGAACTCCAGCGCTCGACTTAATCGATCAGATCTCCAGAAAAGATGTCGTCATTCTGATCGACTCCGTCGATACCGACGCGGCTCCGGGAACCGTGCTGCTCTACCGCAAAGACGAGATCATGCAGCGCCGCCCCTCGGTGCGTATGGACCCTCACTCACCCGCGCTAGTCGACACTCTGCTCAGCGCCGAACTATTCGGAGTCGCGCCTGTAAACTTGCTGTTGGTGGGAATTGCTGCTGAGTCTTACGAACCATCCTGCAGCTTGAGCAAGCCGGTGGAAGCTTCTCTCGATCCGGCGATCGTAGAAATCCTGAGTGAACTGGATCGTAACAGCATCGCGTACCGCTTGCGCGAATATCCAGTCGCACTCGAAGCCTGGTGGGTCGACAGTCGGAGGACGGAATCTCCACGAATCGTGCACTGTACTACCGCCTAGCAGATCCGTGGTAACTGATCCCCCGCCAGCATGTCCACCACCCGGGTCGTTCCCAGGGGCGTTCTCATCGTCACCAGTCCAGGATTCTTTTTCGTCACCGTTCCAATGATCTGTGCTTCGGCGCCCAGCGGATGGCGTCGCATTGTCTCGAGCAGCACATCAGCAACTTCAGCCGGCACGATTGCGATCAGCTTGCCCTCGTTGGCCACGTAAAGCGGATCCAGGCCGAGCAACTCGCACGCGCCTTTAACCTCTTCATGAATCGGAAGGGAACTCTCTTGTAGTTCGATCCCGACTCCCGACTGCTGCGCGATCTCATTCAATGTGCTGGAAACGCCGCCTCGCGTTGGGTCGCGCATGCATCGAATGTCACAGGTTACGCGAAGCATCTCCGCCACCAATCCGTGCAACGCCGCACTATCGCTGATAATCTGGGTTTCGAACTCGAGTCCTTCGCGTTGCGCCAGAATCGCAATGCCGTGATCGCCGATCGACCCGCTCAGCAGTATCTTGTCGCCCGGTCGCGCCTGATCGGCCGAAAAATCGACTCCCTCCGGCACAACTCCAATGCCGGTTGTGTTGATGAACAGCCCGTCCCCCTTGCCTTTTTCTACGACCTTGGTATCGCCCGTAACAATCTGCACACCCGCCGCAGCCGCTGCCTGTCGCATCGAAGCGACCACGCGCCGGAGTTCCTCCATCGCGAAGCCTTCTTCGATAATGAAGGCGACGCTCAAGAACAGCGGAGTCGCGCCTCCCATGGCCAAATCGTTCAACGTGCCGTGAACCGCGAGAGACCCGATGTCGCCGCCGGGAAAGAACAGCGGCTTCACCACAAATGAATCGGTCGTGATAGCCAGACGCTGGCCATTCACGCTCACGATCGCCTGATCGTCCATGTGCGCCAGCACCGGATTCTGAAAAGCCGGCAGGAAGATATCGCGAATCAACTCTGCGCTGAGTTTGCCCCCGCTCCCATGCCCGAGAAGAATCGTGTCCTTCACCGCAATCGGCGCGGGGCAGCTGAGTTCGAGGTTTCTATCGACGGTGCTCTTCGCAGACACTCGCTCTCCTAGCTTTCAATCGCATGTCGCCGGTAGTGATAATAAGCGGCACACGCTCCTTCACTCGATACCATCGGAGCTCCCAGCGGATTTTCCGGCGTACATCGCATGCCAAACGCGGCACAATCCGTCGGCTTCTTCAATCCCTGCAAAACCTGGGCGCTGATGCACTCAGCCGGCTCGTCCACCGTGAATTCGCCCAGTTCGAACACTCGGTTCGCGTCATAAGCGGCGTATTCCTCGCGCAAACGCAAACCGCTCTGCGGAATCGGCCCGATTCCGCGCCACTTCTGGTCTGCCACTTCAAATACTTCGGCCATGATCTCTTGTGCTGGCACGTTTCCCTTGTAGCTCACCGACCGCGCGTACTGATTTTCCAGCCTCGCCTCGCCTGCCTCAAGTTGGCGCACGAGCATGAGCACCGCTTCCAGAATGTCTACCGGCTCGAACCCTCCCACCACAATGGGGATTCGAAAATCGCGAACCAGAGCTTCGTACTCTCTGCACCCAACCACCGTGCACACGTGTCCCGGCGCAATGAAGCCCTGCACCCGGTTGCTGCTAGAAGTCATCAAGGCACGAATCGCCGGCGGCACCAGCACGTGCGAAACCAGCATGGAAAAATTCGTGAGACCTTCGCGCTTTGCCTGCCACGCGGCCATGGCATTGGCTGGAGCTGTGGTCTCGAAACCGATCGCCAGAAATACGACCTTACGCTCCGGATTCGAGCGCGCGATCTTCACCGCCTCAGTCGGGGAGTAGGCGATGCGAACGTCCGCGCCTTGCGCTTTCGCCCGAAGCAAGTCTGAGCTCGATCCCGGCACGCGCAGCATGTCTCCGTAGGAAACCAGAATGACTTCAGGTCGGGCCGCTAAGGCGATCGCCTTGTCAACGGTTTCCAGCGGCGTGACGCATACCGGACACCCCGGCCCATGCACAAGTTCGATTCCGCCCGGCAGCAGCTCATCCAGCCCGTAGCGCATGATGGTATGAGTCTGGCCGCCGCAAATTTCCATCAGCACCCAGGGCTGCGTCGTTCGCTCGACGATCTCAGACGCCAGGGCCCGCGCAATGCGCTGGTCGCGGTATTCGTCAAGATATTTCATATCCACAAATCCGGCCGAAACTGCCCCTCTGCGGCGGGCAATTCCTCTTGCAGTGCTCCCATCTCTTCCAGAAGCTTGTAGGTACGTTCGGCTTCTTCTGCATCCACACGGCTGATCGCAAAGCCCACGTGAACCATCACATAGTCACCCAATCCGGCCTCGGGCACAAAGCTCAGCGACACTTGCCGCACGATCCCGCCGAACTGCACGCGGGCTGCCCTCATGGGGCCCATCTCTTGAATTTCAAGGATCTTCCCAGGTATCGCGAGGCACATGGCAGGTTTCTCCAGAGTCAGTACAGCACCGCCGGTCCGCGCCTACTGTGATGGACGTCACAACGCAAAGTGATAAGCACCACCCAGCAAGCGTCATCCCAATCAACGAACCATCCTCCCGCTGTACCGAACCCGGCGTAGGTGGAGGAAAGCGCTGCCAGCTGTTAGCATATTTTCTTGGTACGAATGAGAGTTGGTAGAAAGCGCCAGCTCAGTATAGAGGGTATATTCCGATTATGTTAGTCAATGAAATGAATGAAAAAGACTGCCGCGATCTGCTGGCGCGCAGCTCGATCGGCAGGCTCGGATGCTCGCTGGACGGCCAGCCCTACGTGGTTCCGATTTATTTCGCATACGAATCCGACTTTTTTTATATTCTCTCCACCATTGGGCAGAAGATCGAGTGGATGCGCGCCAATCCCAAGGTTTGCATCGAGATCGATGAAATCGCGAGCGAGTCCCAATGGGTGAGTGTCATCGTGAACGGCCATTATCAGGAGCTGCCCGAACCCCAATTTGCCGACGAGCGCGCTCATGCCCGGAAGTTGCTGGAGAAGCGTTATTTGTGGTGGCAAAATGCTTTGGGCGAGCGCCAACTCAAATCGGGCAAGGAATTGATTATGCCAACCTTCTTCCGCATTCGCATCGTTTCCATGACCGGCCTGCGTGCGGTTGCCGAAGGCAAGTAGTTATAGACGTCGCAGCTGCCGTGCAAGAACCCTTTGTCACCCCTCACCATCTTCGGGCTATTCGCTGTGACGGCAATGCTCGTTTGCTATGCCTTGGAAGCGCGGAGTCGATGGTTCATCCTCGCCTTCGCCGGAGCCTGCGCCCTAGGCTCGGTCTATGGCTTTCTGCAAGGTGCGTGGCCGTTCGGGCTGGTTGAAGCCGTTTGGTCCGTGGTTGCCTTGCGTCGTTGGGCAATAGCGTCGCGGTCTAGATAACCGGCTATCGCGCCGAAGAAGTTTGCTGTCCGTGCCGTATTTCTTCCAGCATCTCAGGCTCGATATTGCCACCACTGATGATAGCCACGCTGGGGCTTCCGGGTGGCAGTTGACGCGCGTGGAAAATGAATCCGGCAACCGCGACTGCGCCACTGGGCTCCGCAATTGTCGCAGGATTCCCGCTAAGATATTTAACCGCCTGCCGGATTTCGTCCTCGGTCACGGTGACGATATCGTCCACGTAGCGGCGGATGTGCTCAAAATTAATCACACCGACGCTCTGCGTTCGAAGTCCGTCGGCGATGGTGCGTGAAGTTTCTTCGGCAGGGAACTGAACAATCTTTCCCGCGCGCAAGCTGGCCTGCGCATCTCCCGCCAGCTCCGGTTCCACTCCAATCACGTTGACCGAAGGCTTGCTCAACTTGATCGCCGCCGCCACGCCGCTGATCATGCCTCCGCCGCCAACCGGTACCAGAACGGTCTCGACCTCCGGCAGGTCCTCGAGAATTTCCAATCCCATCGTGCCCTGACCGGCAATGATCTGTTCGTCGTTGTACGGCGGCACGATCACATACCCATGCCGCGCCGCCAGCTCTTCCGCCTTACTCTGACGCTCATTGCTTCCCGGGCCCACCCTGACGATCTCCGCGCCCAGCGCCGCCGTAGCCTTGCGCTTGATCGCCGGAGCATTGTCGGGCATCACGATGACAGCCTTCACGCCCAGCGCCCGCGCCGCGTAAGCCACCCCTTGCGCATGATTGCCGCTCGAATAGGAAATGACTCCGCGCGTCCTCTCTTCTTCCGAAAGAGAGGCAATCTTGTTGTAAGCTCCCCGCAGTTTGAAGGCGCCAATGGGTTGCTGGTTTTCGGGCTTGAGGAAGAGCCGTCTCGGATCTTCTTCGCACAGCTTGAATTCAATCAGACGGGTACGCACCGCGACGCCGCGAAGGCGGGCCTGGGCGGAGACAATGTCGGGGAGAGTGACCATTTCTCACTATTATCTACCACCCGGGCGGTTTCACACGAAACGCGAGTCGGTTGACATCATGATGTCCAATGAAATATCATCATGATGTGAGAACCACACTTACTCTCGATGACGACGTTGCCAGCTTATTGAATAAA
>Ga0209656_10000351_pt1 | contig 30518 bp, 20 predicted proteins | sample BogFormECP12_OM2_FD_188239 | JGI IMG/M metagenome (GOLD analysis project Ga0209656, IMG submission 188239) | Bog forest soil microbial communities from Calvert Island, British Columbia, Canada - ECP12_OM2 (SPAdes) (version 2) | ecosystem: Environmental > Aquatic > Freshwater > Wetlands > Bog ...
CAGACCTTCCTTGCCATCCACGACATGCTCGGGCCCGGAATATCCTTTTTCCGCCAGCAGAGCCGCAAGTACCCCACTTTGCGTTGCCATCGGGTCTACCGTGTTCTTCATCATGGTCAGCTTGCCAGCGGTGACGGCCCCCAGCGTGCAATGCCGGGCGGCGGAAATGCCGATGGCGTGTTGAATTTGTTCCCACGACAGATTCAGCGCTCGTCCGGCCACGATGGGCGAAACAAAAGCAGTCAGCGTGGCGTGGTGCCATCCCCGCTCACGGATGCCCGGAAACGCCGCCTCACAGAAACGCATCTCGAATTCGTGGCCCAGAACCAGGCCGACGATCAACTCCTTGCCACCGCTCCCGGCGCGCTCGCAGCACGCCATCGCGGCGGGAAAAATGTCAGAGGGATGCGACGGATCCTGCTTCCAGTAAATGTCGTTGTAATCCATGCAGCGGATCATCAGCGCGTTGGCCAGCGCTGCCGAGACCGGGTCGACCCTTTTGCCCGTGCCAATTACGGTAGCCGCGCCACGTCCGGCCAGCTCGTCGAGCACCTCCAAAACGATCTTCGCGTCGTGCTGCCGGTAGCCGCCAAGGGCGCAGCCGACAGAATCCAGCAGAAAGCGTTTGGCTTGGTAGATCGCGTCTTGCGAGAGGTCTTCATATCGCAGGCTAGCGGCCCACCGCGACATTTTGGCAGTGACGGTTTCTTTCGGTGCGGTAATCGATTTTGATACGGACAAGGAATCTCTCCTTACGATTTCACCTTAATGTTCTTAGGATGTTTGAAAGGCAGGAACGCCATGAAGTCAGCGTGATGCACGATGAACGCTTCCGTAGTGCGCTTGACCAGGTCGCCCTCGGCGGCGTGGGCTGCGATGATGTGGCACACGGAATCCGGAACGCCGCACTCCAGCGCCAACGCAACTCCGGTGAACGGATGCCGCAGGGCCTCGCCCCGCTCGCTCTGCCGGCTGTTGCCATCCGGTCCAAGTTCGTATTCCAGCAGTTTACCTACGTCGGCCAGAATCGCCCCGGCGATTACGGTGTCCATGTCAACCGGCAAGGCGCGCCCCATGAATTCCCGCATGGCCTTTGCGCTCTCGCGGGCAATGTGCACCACGCAACGCTTGTGCTCCATGAACGTTATCGGGCAGTTCGGAACCAACAGCGTGAAGGGAATCTGGTTCAGGTCTTCCGGCTCGAGGGGGCTGCGCTCCAGGGCTTTTACCCAGACCTGCGTCACCTGTTCCCGCAGTTGGGCACCCTCAATCCAGGCGATCTCTGGCCACAGCTGGTTGACGATTTCGCGCAATCGTCCGCTCCCATCCACAAACGGATAACTTTATCCCGCGGCGGGTCGGCGAGCGACGATCAGCATCACAGACGTTTGTGATCACACACATCGACAAGCCCACGATCTGCTGGTCTGCTTGGGTGTTGGGCGGTGTCCACTGCGGATGTAGGCGCCGAAGGACTACCTCGATCGCTTTGATGGATCAGACGAAAAACGGGATTCCGGGGCTCAAGTGGTCGCTCCGCAAAAAGGAGATTCACACGTGACCGCGCAATACTCTTACTGCACAAACTGTCATAAGAAAACTTCGATCTCGCTGAAACTGTTCGATACGCTGAATGAATTCTCCAAGACTAATCTTAAGAACTGTCCAGCTTGCGAAGGAGCGCGGGAGTTGCATGTCTCGCTCGACTTTCAACTGGGCGTGGGAGATGGAGACTTCAAAGTAGTGCATGCGTTCCTTCCCGAAAAACTGGAATCGTGGCTGGGCGAGGAGGAAGAGGAGGTCACGCTTTATCCTTTCCTCGTAGTGCTTGAAGATGGCGGAGGCAAGCACTTCACCTGGATGCCTTACTGGCACGTAACAGGAAAGGACGCTCGCTTCGGGCAGCACGCGCTTTGTCTGGACCGCACGCAGTTCGAGAGCCTGGTGGCGCAGGCTGAGGAGACGATGTTCGCACTGGTTTAGAGCAGGTTCGACAGAAGAGAGTTTGCGCAGGCACTACAGGCTGCAGTTCCCAACGTGCACCCGCTTGTGTCTGACGCAAGTAACGGGAGATGGTTGGGCTGGGAGAGTCGTTGGCTGGGTTGCAAAGTGCGAAAGCTATTGATCGCAGAAAGCAAGAAGCGTCCGATGAACTCGCAATAGCTTGCCTTTATGTTCGTAATAAATGAAGCCCGATTTCTTGAACCTGTTCATGAAAAAGCAAATACGCGATCGCGTTGTCCCGACCATTTCTGCCAGCGTCTCATGGCTTATTGCCGGAACTGTAGTTTCGGATCCTCCATGCCCGTCATAGTGGGCGAGCAACAGCAGGATCCGCGCCAGTCTCTTCTCGCTCGGATTGCAATGCTGATCCACTAAATCCTGCTGGTATCGAATATTCCTGGCCAGCACGTAGGCCCAAAACAGATTTGCCAACTTCACTTGCCGGGATAGCGCGATCATCATGGCGGTCTTCGTAATACGGAGGAGAATGCAGTCCGTGATTGCGCTGGCGGACGCCATACGAGTGGACCCGCCGGCGATGGAATCTTTGCCTATAAAATCAGCCTCACGCAGAATGTCGAGGGTGGCTTCCTTTCCCGCGTGCGACTTCATGCTGACTTTCACGCTGCCGCTTTGAACCACAAACAATGAATCAGCCGTATCGCCCTGGACGTAGATTGTTTGTCCCTTCGTGAAGGAGATCAATCTTCGGCCAGCGCCAATAGTTGTTAGAAAGGTTTTCGGGTTGAACGCATGTCTTCGCTTGACCATCTGTCCGCCGCGCCCCTTACCACGCACGGTCTAGATTGGATCACAAGAACCGATGTGACAACGTTCAATTTTGCTCAGAATTCCCCCCCTTTGCACGTGACTTGTGTAACGAAAGTACGTCCCTACCTTGCTGGTTTAGGCCTCGAGTAACTCTATAATTCCGCTGTGACTAGGCCATCCAAGGTCGGCGAGGTTCTCCTCATTAGTTTTGGTCTGGTTTTTGCACTCGCCGGGCTCTTTTTCGCCAGCTCTCTCCTGTTCGGTGCACCCAGCCAGGTCCAGGGGAATAGCTGGGTGGGAGTGTTGGTTTCGACCGTCTTCATTTTCGTGGGTGGTGGGATCGTTTTCGCCACCATTTACGGGACACGGAAACTAAGCGAGCAAGCGGCAGCGGAGCAGGCCAATCCTGAGTCTCCGTGGCTTTGGCGGAAGGACTGGGCGGCTCGGCGGGCAGAAAGCAGACACGGCGACAGCGCCATTGGCCTTTGGATGGCGGCGATCTTTGTGAATGGGGTGGTGTTCACTGTCGCGGCCGCAATCGTGCTTAACCTCTGGCGCACCTCCAATCCAGCAGTCTTTTTTCCGCTTGTGTTTTGCATTCTTGGTGTCATTCTGGCAGTCGCGGCGATAAGGGCCAGCATCCGCCGGAAACGTTTTGGCCGAACCTATTTTGAGTTCGCCTCGCTCCCCTTTTCTCCCGGAGGCTCGCTGAAGGGTGCGATTCACCTGCACTTCAACACCGATGCCAGACACGGCGTTGACCTCAGTCTGAGCTGCATCCGCCAAGTCACGATCGGCAATGGTAAAGATCGGTCCGTCCAGGAGACCGTTCTTTGGCAAGCGGACAAGAATGTGCCGCAGGCATTCCTTACTCCCAGCCCCATGGGGGACGCCACGATCCCGGTGGACTTCAACATTCCGAGCGACGCCTATGAGTCGTATCTCGAGCAGGCGGACGACAAGGTCCTCTGGGTCTTGCATGCACAGGCCGACGTTCCTGGCGTGAATTACTTGGACGATTTCGAGGTGCCGGTTTTCCGGCTGACGGTATCGCCGTCCACAAGCTCAGCGTCGATGGCTTCCTTCTCGCCGCCGCAAGGCGAAATGGCACCACCAGCTTTCGAGTCCGATGTCTCCGACGTTGCCGCTCCGCCGAATCCAAAAGTTGTCATTTCCGTCGGGACGAACGGCGACACCGAATTCCGCTTTCCCGCCTTTCGCAATCCGGGCCAGGTTCTGGTTTTGCTCGCTGTCACCACTGTCTGGACGGCAATCGTTTATTTCCTCATACAGGACCAACACGCTCCGCGGTTGTTCGGCCCGGTGTTTGGGTTGTTTGACGTCTTTCTGATTTACGGGCTGATCAAAGCGGCGACGGGCTCAAGTCGCATTGAAGTCGGAAACAGCAGGATCAGATTCCGCAGGGCCATACTCGGAATCGGAAATGCCAGTGAAGTTCCTTTCTCCGACATTGCCCAGATTTTGACGGTGACGATCGCGCAACAAGGAAACACACGCCCTTCTTACTATCTTTACTTGTACACCAAGGATGGGAGGAAGCTGACGCTCGCCGACGCGATCGATAACCGTCAGGAAGCGCGCTGGGTCGCAGCTCAACTGGAGAAACTGGCCGGCCTGAAGCTCGACACTCACGTCGCTGTGCAATCTGGTCTCGGCGCGCCCGGTGCGCCGCCGCAGCGCGGACGGGTACCATCAAGACCGTCTTCAGCTTTTCGCCGCAATAGTCCAGTCGGAACCGCGATAGGGCTTGTATTCTTTCTCGCTTGGATGAGCTTTGTCGGCTATCACATCTTTTCTCAGGGACACCGCCAACCCAGGCGCGTTTCCAAGGTCGGTGCATCGGCCAAACACCCCCTGCGCCAAGTGGCCTATTCGCAGCTCAGCGACATGGACGTGCAGCGTCTGCAATCTCTCCCCGAACAGGCACAGGCAGAAGAATTGCTGGAAAGGGCGATTCAGCACGATCCCCGCGCCCTGGATTTGTTCGAACAGAATATCGCCACCTATCGCAACCTCACACGTACGACGCAGATGAATGAATTAGAGGACCGGTCCCGTTACTCCACCGACCTGCGCGTCCGCTACGCCAACGCCGATCTCAACCTCGCACTCGACGGACTTTCCAAAACCCACAGCTCAGCCGACCAGCTCATCACTCTGGCACAAGCCGATCCCGCACACCGTCCTTACAGCGTTTACCACATGGGAATGCTGGCCGGCCGCGGCGTGGACTACGATCGTCTTTACCCCATCCTGTTGAACTATGCCAAGAATGACTCCAACCCAGAGGTCCGCCAGTGGGCTATTGAAGGCATGCGCTATCTCGGCAGCGACGAAGCGCTCGAGCAGCTCTTCGATTCCTTTATCCACGACTCGTCGGACGCGGTTCGCGATCGCGCGGGCTGCAACGTCTCCGACTGCGGCAACTTCATGCGCAAACAGCGTATGCGAATGGCGCCCAGACTGATCGAGTTGGCCGCCGATCCCCAAACCACTCCCAAAATGCGGAACTGGGCCTTCCTCGCTTTGCGTGAGATCACCGACGAAACACTGCCCGCTGATGTTTCGGTCTGGCAAAACTGGTATGCGCACCACGGTGCGGAAAAGATGGCGGAGTTCGAACAATTAGATTGGTGGAAGGTCCGCGGCGATCGGTAGCAGCCATCCCTGATAACTTGACGGAATATCCCAGTGACAAGCGAACCAGGAATTATTCGACAACGCGATCCAACCGCGTGTCACGCGCTTGATAGACCTCACCCATGCCACCCGAACCGAGAGGCATAGTGATCTCGTACGGGCCTAGGCGAGTTCCGGGCATCAATGGCATGATCGTCGCAAGATTGTGCCGCCTGGAATGCGCCCAGGGACCGGATTACGAGCAACCCTACCTAGTCCGGGTAAGGCAAGGTTTCCGACCAACCGCCCGGAATCGGTACGCGTCCTTCGCTTTATCTTCTAATCGTGAGGGTTCAACATGATGGTTCGAGGTGATCCAGGACCAAGGGGGCGCTTTGGCACGACTGGACTGAGCAGAGCGCGGCACTCCGTATTCGCGCGCAAGATCGGCCATGCGAGAGCCTAGCCCGCGGCCATTATTCTGAAATGTGACTGAACAGCCAGACACACGCTCGAAGATCGCACTTCGCAAAAACTTCCTCCGATCCTTCGCTAGATGGCTTGTCATCGGCGTCATGCTTGTTTGGTCGCTTGCCGCGCTGATCCTTCTGGCCGCCCGATGGATCGACCCACCGACGACCGCAGTGCACATCCAACGTCGCTTGCAGGCCTGGATTCACCACACTCCTTATCACGAACGCTACAAGTTCATCCCGCTCAGCCAAATCTCACTCGATTTCCAGCACGCTGTAATCGCCGCGGAGGACGCGCGTTTCTACCAGCACCACGGGTTCGATTGGCACGAGGTCCAAATCGCAGCCGAAGACGATTTGGAAGGCGGTCGCACTCGCGGAGCTTCCACCATTACGCAGCAACTTGTAAAGAACCTATTTTTCGGAACGGGCCGCTCCGTCCTAAGGAAGGGTGCGGAGTTCACACTCGTGCCTGTGGCAGAATTCGTCCTCGGCAAGCGGCGCATTCTGGAGATCTATCTCAACGTAGTTGAATGGGGCCCGGATATTTATGGCGCAGAAGCGGCGTCTCGTTACTACGACGGAACCACCGCCCGGAATATCGACCGCCAAAAGGGAGCTCGCCTCGCTGCGATCCTGCCCGCTCCCCTGAGGCGACGGCCCGAACGCATGAATAACTACAGCGCCCTCATCCTTGAGCGGATGCGGCAAATGGGTTGGTAATCGCGAGAGACGTCTTACCAATGCAGCGCTTATGGTTTCTCTCGCGGGGCAGCCCTTTATCGAGATGCCAGCCGCTTATTGACAATGTTCTTCGGCGGCTCGCGCTTCAAAAACCTGTCGTACTGCTTCGGAAAAGCGCATAGCATGATTCTGCCAATTGGCCGTTTGGTCCGTGCGGGTGCGGCGACAAAAAGTTTCTGTACCTTAATATTCTCTGCGCTCGCTACTTTAGCCCGTCCACCACGTAAAGGTCGGTGAGCAAGCGGCGATAGCCGTAGACGTAGGTTTTTGCGTCGGCAGTCATTAAGATGGGGCCGATGAACTCAACTCCCGCGGGATCAGACGGGCGCAGTTCTTTCCAGAGGGTTCGCCGTCCAGTGGAGAGTTCGATCAGGTCGACTTTGGCGGGCAACTCCGCAGAGCGATAGACGAAGATAGAACGCCCGTCGTTGCTCCAAGCCACAGGCAACTCGCCTGCGCTAAGACTTGGAATGGGACGTTGGTCTCCACCGCCGGCAGCGGGGTAGAGATAGCCTTTCTGATCGGGACCGACCGCGGCGACCTCCTGACCGTCGGGCGAGACGAGATACGCTAGTCCGTAGGTTCCCTCCGGCGAAATGGCCACGGGCTTTCCTCCCACTAGATCCTGGACATAAAGGCGTACTCCGTGGCCGGGCTCGTTGCCGGAGAAAAGGAAGTGTTTGCCGTCGGGGAACCAGCGAGCACCGATGTAGTTCATCGGGTTTCCGGAAAGTACTTTGGGTTCTCCCGCTCTGGTTGGAAGCACTACCAACTTCCCGGCCTCGTCACCGGTTGTCGAAAGCACCCATCGTCCATCGGCTGACAATGCAAATGCCCTGCCCTCGGCCAGGCGCACGGCGGGCGATCCGTCGGTTTGGCGAAGGTAGCCAGTGTATCGAAGTCCGCCCCCTTCTCCTTCTTCGCGAAACAGCAACGTTTTGCCATCCAGCGAGAGGTCGGAGGGATAAGACCAGTCGAGCCAGGAGAGATCGCGCTCGGAGGTGTCCCCCGCGGCCAGTCCGATTAAACCCCGCCTGGTGTTGTCGCGCGCCAGCAGAACTCTTCCATCACGCTCAATATCCAGCAGCCTCAAATCGCCGGGTACTCGTGCCACCAAACGCTGGTGCCCCGAGAGGTCCACCGCGTAGACGACGCGATCGATGCCGGTGACGGTTGCAGTGAACCAAAGTTCCTTGCCGTCCGGAGACCACGCGACACCCTGGGCGGTATAAAACTCGCTGGACAAAGTTTTCTTGTTGCCGGCAAGATCAACCAGCGTGACCGAGCCCGCATCATCACCGGCCAGAGGATGGTCAACGAAGGCGACCCATTTCCCCGAGGGCGAGACGCGCGGGTCGCTAATCCAACCACCCGTCTGATAGAGAACTTTGTCGATCGGGAATTCCAGGCGGCTTTGCCCGGCCACGTCGCGCACGACCGCGAGGGTGTTTCCGTCGGGGGACCAGTCGGCCCACTGCACGTCGTCCAGAATCTCACGGGGAGCGCCTCCGGCGAGAGGCATTCGCGCCAATGTGCCGATGTGGATGTAGGACCGAATCTGCTGGCTGTGGAGCAGCACGGCAAGTTCTCCGGTGGAAGAAATCGCAAGAATCTCGGCGCCGGGTAGCTCCAAGGAACGCGATTGCAGGCTTTCTGGCCGGGCAACGAGAACTTCCAGCGGGCCGCCCTCCCAAGTCGCGCTGTACACGACACTCTGCCCGTCGGACGCAAAGCGAGCCATGCGGACCGTGCCCCGGCGGAAGGTGATCTGGCGATACGTGGCAGGTGGTGGGATGGGCCGGCGTTCCGCCAGATAACCACCAGCGAAGGCGGCCGCCAAAACCAGAAGACCGGCAGCACCCCACGCCGCAATGCGCCCACGCCGGCGAGGGCCAGGGGCGACCTGGAGCTGACCTTCCTCGCGAGTCCGGAGTGCAACGGGAGTTAAGGAAGGACGTTTCGAATCGGTGTCCCGTTTCAGGCGCTTCAGGTCGGCGCGAAGTTCCGCCGCACTCTGGCAGCGAAGCTCCCGATCTTTTTCCAGCGCCTTGTTCAGAATATTTTCCGTCTGCGGCGGCAGTTCCGGATTCGACTCGATCGGCGGGGCAGGTATCTTGTTCAGAATCGCGTCAAAAATAACTGCTGAGGTCGCCCCCGAGAACGGCTGCTTGCCGGTTGCCATTTCGTAGAGCACGACTCCGAACGAAAACAGATCACTGCGATTGTCCAGGGGCTCGCCGCGCGCCTGCTCGGGTGACATATAGCCAATGGTTCCCATCGCGGTTCCCGGAGTAGTGAGTTGATCTGCGCTGACAGCGGTAGGTGCGCCTACCGTGGGGACGGTTCCGTCCACGACGTGGCTCACGTGCGGGGTGAGTTTTGCTAACCCAAAATCGAGAACCTTGGCCTGACCTCGTTGGGTCACAAAAATGTTAGCAGGCTTGATGTCGCGGTGCACAATTCCGCCGGAGTGCGCTGCATCGAGAGCGTCCGAGATCTGGATGCCTAGATCGAGCAGCGTCGCAGTCTTCAGCGGACGGCCCTCGATCATGTGCTTCAGAGTCACGCCGTCCAGATATTCCATGGCAATGAAAGCTTGCCCATTCTCCTGGCCGACGTCATAGATGGTACAGATGTTCGGATGGTTCAGAGCGGAAGCAGCCTGCGCTTCGCGCTGGAAACGGCTGAGAGATTGCGGATCTTTGGCCACGTCATCGGGCAAGAACTTGAGCGCGACAAAGCGGCGCAACCGGGTGTCCTCAGCCTTGTAGACGACACCCATGCCGCCGCCGCCCAATTTCTCGATGATGCGGTAGTGCGAGATGGTTTGGCCGATCATCCGGGGCGAATCTTACGTGGGCAAAACGTGCAAGTCAATGAAGGCGGTAGAGTGAAGGTTGTAGAGTTGGCAGCGGCTCAAACGTATGGTTGGCGTTGAATAACCATTGCGGAGGATAGGGCAATGCGCATCGCAAGCGTGGGTCAAGCGGTCTTCGCGGCCACTATGATCGGCCTCGGAATCCTGGGCCTGATCAAAGGCGATTTCACGGCGATATGGCAGCCGGTACCCGAGAGTGTGCCGGCTCGCGAAGTACTGGCCCATCTCTGCGCCTTCATCTCCCTGGCATCTGGTATGGGCCTGCTTTGGCATCGCGTAGCCGCCCCCGCTGCCCGAGTGCTGCTAGCCTTTCTTCTTCTTTGGTTGCTGGTGTTGAGAGTGCCCGGCTTCTTACGCGCGCTGACCGTGGAGGTTTACTGGCCATGGTGCCAGACCGGGGTGATGGTGGCGGCCGCCTGGGCACTGTATGCGCGTTTCGCCACTGACTGGGACAAACGGCACCTCAGTTTCGCCACCGGCGACAAGGGTCTGCGCATCGCGAGGGTGTTCTACGGCCTGGCCTTGATCCCCTTCGGCGTGGCCCATTTCACCTATCTCAAGAACACCGTCTCGCTGGTGCCAGGTTGGCTGCCCGCGCACGTGGCCTGGGCGTATTTCACCGGCGGTGCATTCATCGCGGCGGGAGTAGCGGTGATCATCGGGTTGTATGCACGGGTGGCGGCCGCGCTCTCGGCGTTGCAGATGGGCATGTTCACGCTGCTGGTGTGGATACCCATCGTGGCGGCGCCAGGCCCCAAAAGCGCCTTTCAATGGAGCGAGACCGTGCTCTCTTGGGCGCTGACGACAGGCGCCTGGGTGGTGGCGGATTCCTACCGCGGCAATGTACCCGTCTCCTAACTGCATCTTCACCGAACATTCTTTGCCGCCCGCATGCCGGCCCGATCGTAACTCCTGTTCGGGTTTTTTGCTGGGTAATGTTTGCGAGAGCGGTGATGACCTGGTAGACGCTTCCGTCCGGCTTCAGCAATGGCCAGGAGCCGGCCAACAACCATTTCTCCTCGCTCACCGCCATCCCGATGTGGCGGACGACCACATTCAACACTGGTGTCGGCAGCGGCGGCACTGTCCGACGGGAAGTGTAAGACGCTGTAAACACCGCTCCTGGTTACTTCGACGTATTCTGTCCGTTGATTTGAAACAGACCGATGCGATTGCTCTGAGAGTCAACGATATAAAGGGAACGGTCTCCGTCAACCCACATCGACGTTGGGCGGCTAATGTTCCCGTCTTTGACCGTGCTCGTATCAAATGTGTAGAGCGTCTGTCCGTCGTTACGGAAGACCTGCACCTTGTTAAGAACTGGATCACTGACATAAATATTGTGCTGGCGGTCAACAGCCAGTCCGGTGCGGCTATCTGCATAGGCCAGATTCATGGCGCGCAGGAAATGCCCTCCTGTATCCAGAATCTGAATCCGCGAGTTGCCCACATCAAGGACGAACAGCTCACTGCCGGAGACCACAACCTGCGTAGGCAATCTGAACTCGCCAGGATGGTCGCCACCACCCCGGACTCCCAGCTTGCGAATGAGTCTTCCGCGCTCGTCCATGACAATAATCATGTGCCTTTGTCTGTCGCACACATAGATGTGTGCCGTAGCTCGATCGATCGCGATCCCGGTTGGGCTACCGAAGTACGATTCTCCTCCTCGCAGTTTTCCGAAGTACCGGCGAAACTTTCCTCCCGAGTCGTAGACGAGTACATTTCCGTTGTTCTGGTCGCCCACGTAGAGATTGTCTTGACCGTCAACGGCGAGTGAGACGGGATGCTGCAGAAGATTGCCGCGTCCGTCCACATGTCCGTATTTCGAGTGAATAAAGTCGAAGATGTGCACAGTTTTAGCACCGGGATCGGCGACGAAGACACGGTGATTCGAGTCTGTCGTTACTGCGGAGGGCGATTGCAACGCACTCAGGCGAGTCACGGGGTCCGCCGGTCCTGCGATGATATCCAGCGACCGGTCCAGGATAGGGTGAGACGGTCGAACATCATCAGCCGACGAAAAGACACGCACAAAAGTGAGGCTCGCTGAAGCTTGCTGGATATTCTTTTGCGCCGTTTGCGAGGGAGATGCAAACGCTGCACCCCAGGTTGGGGCGAGACGGGGAACGATGCGCAGCGAGACCAGTCCCGAGACAAGAACTGCGAGACAAAGTCTGGTCAGGACTTGATGCGAAAACATGCCTTGCCCTTCACGAAAAAAGCTTCCATCAATTCCCAAGCAAGACAATTCTTGCACGTTTTGTTGGCCAGCCGAAATGTTGTGCTCGGCCTGTTACGATTGCGAATGTTCAATTTTGGGAGACCGAAAACAGCTGGCGACTGGATCGTTCACATCGCGGGGGCCATCGTTGCGATATTCCTTATCTGGTGGATGCTTCGGATGTACGTACTGTGAACGCCCCAAAATCCGAAAGGGGGGTTGCCAGTCAACCTACTCGAGCCACACCGTCTCGAATGTCGCGTTCAGATGGATGTCGATCTGCCGGACTGGATCGTCGCTCTCACTAACAAACTTGTGAGGTTCGCCCGCCTTCACTACCAGGACGTCGCCGGCAACCGCGTACCGTTCCTCATTACCGACGACCCACTTCGCACGTCCCGCGATGACATAGACAATCTCGTCATAGTTGTGTTTGTGGAGCCGCGGCCCGCGACCCGGTTCGCCGATGACCAGGAAGAAGGATGCGCCGGTGCCACCGTGTTCGGCGCCAATGAACTCATGCGACATGCCAACGAACGGCAGTTGCGATTGATGGATCAATTCCATATCGTCTGTTCTCCGGCGAATCCAATCGTCATAAATAGATTACTTAGCCTTCGAGCAGGATTCAGCGTTGGCTCACTGACTGTCTTCGTCGGTATGCCAACCTGGATTTGTCCACTGGCCGTGCTGCCTGACAAAAATCTCCGTTACTCGGCTTGAGCTCGAGGAGCGTTTGCCGTCAACTTCCGTTTCTATGACATAGCTGCTCCAGACGATGGCCACATCGCCGAAGTGCTGCACCTCGGTGCGGAGGAATTCAAGCCGAAGCAGTTTTCCACCCTTGGCGTGAAATTCAGCAGACGATCGAAGCACATCGGACTGGTGTTTCCATTCTTTTTCGCCGCCACTCATCACGATGGTTTCAGGCGGTACCAGTGTCTCAAGGGTCCTTGTGTCGCCCGCAAACCAGGCGCGCCAGACAGACTCGCGTGCTCGCAGCAATTCCTCGTTATTCTGCGTCTGCGCCGGCAACCCTGTAGTACTTAGAATTGTGAGACACAGGGCTGCGATGATCGTGATGAATTTCGACTTTCGTGGCATGCGATTATCATCCTCCTTATTGAGAACCCATTTTCTTGTTCTGCCTGAAGGCGTGCAGCGCCACTAGGACGGCTGCCCCAGAGGCGGAATAGACCGAATAGTCCATTGGAGACTTGAGCCCGAAGGAGATCGCCATCGCGGTTCCGAACATCGCAAGCAGAATGGCACTCCCGACCGCAACCCATCGCGTCCACAATCCGAGAATGAGCAGGATTCCGAAAGATGTTTCGCAGGCAGTGGCCGCCCACGCAAGATACGGGACGGAGGCCTTGGGCATAAACGAGAGCACCTCTCCCGCGTATTCCAGGAAGCCCGCGAAGTGTCTCAAATCGACCGTTCTCTCCCATAGACCGAAGCGTCCAGCTACAGCGGAGAGAAACGCGGCGCCAAGTGCAAAGCGGGCGTAAAGAATTCCCGTTTGCTCCCAGTTCATCGTGTGTAATTTGTCGCTGATGCCGTGAAACGTGATTCCAGAAGCAGACTGTGCATGCTGGTTCATTTGGCTTTTCCTTTCGCACGGATCATTTCCGGCACATCAACGCTTATGGGCGTGTCGTGATCGCAGATCAAATAGGCAACAAGTTTCGCCGGTTCCGTGGAGCTGGCGTTCGCCGAGATAAGGTGAACACCATTGGGCTCCTCATAGAAGCTCTGGCCAGCCCTATACGTCATCTCCGGCTCGCCTATCACTTGGGTACGGAGGGTCCCTTCGACGACATAGCCGATGACAGCACAGGGATGGGAATGCGGAGGCGACGCCTCCCCGGGGCCGTAGTCGACCTCCACGAGGATCGCCTTCAGATGCTTCCCGTCCAGCGTGGGCAGTTCTTTGGAGAGAACAACGCGTGCTCGCTCTTTTGCGTTGCCCTGAGAACCGGAGGCGAGTCCCTGGCCCAGCGCCAGATGCCCCGCAACCAACTCGCCGCAAAGAATGACCGCAGCGACTCGTATGCACTTTCCAAGAGAACCCATGACTCACCCCTCACGAAATCGAATCGAATACGCCTATTTGCACTCTCGAAAATCGGGCAGACGCAGTTGAGAGCCGTGAATAATTTGCGGGCGGGCCTGCCGATGGCTGCTATTTTGAACTTCACACGAGTTCTGGGCACGTCGCATGAGCCACGCTCCGCCGACGCACGCCACACTTCCCGCGACAGAAAGCAACGCCACTTTTTCGCCGCGCACAACGACGCCCAGGAAAAGTGCCACTGCGGGTATGAGGAAAGTCGTGCCGGAGGCGCGGGTTGCGCCCAGCCTACCTGCTGAGAATGACATGACTGCATGGGCTACTCCCGTGCCCAACGCACCCAGCGCAAGGAGTGCGGCCACGGGACCGGGTTTCCAGTGCGCGGCGAGCGTATCTGGCAGTCCTAAAGGTGCGGTCAATACCAGGGCAACCATTTGAGCGCGCCAGATCACGGGCAATGCGCCGTTGCGTCGTTGCAGCGGCCTCGCAATGTTGAGCGCGAAACCGTAAGCGACGAGAGCAGCCATGATCATTCCGACGCCCGCCGCGCTGCTGTGACCCTCGCCGATCGTGGGTAACGCCATCAACACTGTTCCAGCCATGCCGACGGCAACTCCTGCCACTATCCGGCGCGCTGGCGCGCGTCGCGCGATGGCGGCGGCAACAATCGCCGTGAACAGAGGGTTGGCGCCATTCAGCATCCCGGTGAGCGCAGAAGAGACGTGCTGTTCGGCGAGCGGAAACATGCTGAGCGGGAAGGCCAGCCAAAGCACTCCCAAGGCGACAATACCGGCCCAGTCTGATTCCTTGACCGGTTTTCGCGCTGCCGGGAACAGCGAGAGCGTCGCGAAACCGATAAGGATTCGTACAAACGTGACTCCGTTCGGACCGATGGAACGCATCCCTTCAGCGATGAACAAGAATGATGCGCCCCAGATAAGGCCAGGCACGACCAGCAGTAGCCAGTCCGCACCTTCTGCAAATGACGCTATGGATGACCACGCGAGCTTTGCTGTATTTTGCATGAGCCTTGCCTGACGACGATTACAATAGAAAACAATGGACCTCCGCAAAAGGTCCATTTAGGGTACTTCTTCTGTACCATTATTATGGCGAAGAAATCGGCTTCCTACGAACTAGCACTACCCCATCCCGGCTCCCACGTTCCCGCGTACCAGTGGCTATATGAGGGAATACGCTCCGAGATCCTCGGCGGCCGTTTGTGTCCTGGTACACGCCTGCCTCCGACCCGCGATCTCGCCCGGCAGTACGGATTGGCACGGGGCACAATCGTGAATGCTTTTGATCAGCTTGCTTCTGAGGGCTATGTGGAAGGTAGCGTGGGATCGGGTACTTACGTAAGCAAGATCTTGCCCGAGAGCCTGCTCCAAGTGTCATCCATGCGTGCTGGCAAGCCCGCTGTGAGTCGCAAGAGGGCTTCCCTGGTTTCCGGTTACGCTCGACGAGTTCAGTTATTTCCTGGCTATGAAAACCGGGCGACTCGCGCTTTCCGTGCCAACCTGCCGGCGTTGGACCTGTTTCCAACGGCACTGTGGACAAGAATCGCAACGCGCCGTCTGCGTCGAATTTCGATGCGGAATCTGATGGGGTGCGATCCACTGGGCTACTGGCCTCTTCGGCAGGCGGTTGCCGAATACCTGAGTCGGTCGCGCGGTGTGAGGTGTGTGCCGGAGCAGGTAGCGATTGTCTCTGGCGTGCAGGAAGCACTCGATCTGACTGCCCGACTCGGGTTGAACCCGGGGGATCGGGTGTGTGTGGAAAATCCTGGATACCCCGGCGCAGTTTTGGCATTCCAGGCACTCGGCGCAAAAGTCTGCGCCGTCGGAATTGACGACCATGGAATAGCCGTCCGTCGTCTGCCCCCGCGAGGAGTGCGCCTTATTTATGTTACGCCTGGGCATCAGTTTCCCCTGGGAACCACCATGAGCCTGGCTCGGCGACTGCAACTGCTGGAGTGGGCGCGGAAATCGGGTGCCGTGATTTTTGAAGACGACTATGACAGCGAGTACCGCTACTCGGGCCGTCCGATTCCCGCTCTGCAGGGGCTCGATGACCGCGGATTGGTTCTCTACGCGGGCAGCTTTTCCAAGGTGCTGTTTCCCGCACTCCGTTTGGGTTACATGGTGATTCCTTTCGATCTCTTGGATCGCGTCGAAGTGGCCCTTTCTCTGACCGTACGGCACGCGCCGCTGTTAGAGCAACTTGTGGTCAACGACTTCCTTGCCGAGGGCCACTTCGGGCGCCACCTGCGGCGGATGCGCGAGGTGTATGCGGAGCGGCTCTCAGTTCTATTGGAAGAGGCACGTCTGAGACTCGCGGGTTTGCTGGAAATCTCATCGGTCGAGGCAGGTTTGCAAACCGTCGGATGGCTATCTGGCGGAATGAACGCCGAACCCGCGGCTACTGCCGCAGCAGAGCGCGATGTGGATGTGACCCCGCTGGGCCGCTATAGCCAAGGTCGAGTGGTGCCAGAGGGGTTGCAGTTGGGATTTGCCGCATCGGACGTGAAGGAGATCCGTCGCGGAGTGGCGGAACTCGCGATCGCACTGGGGCATGTCCGGAAAGCTTCGCATCACGGCTCGAAGATGTATTAGCAGCGAGTAATCCGCCCGAAGGCTGGATTACGAGTGGTCTGTCGGCATCCGAAACTAGTCCGACCCCTTTATCAGGACATTTGTATCGAAAGGCGCCGAAAAGTGTCAGACTGCTGTTTGCGCCAGTTCATCACTGTCTGTACTTTCTCGCGAAATAGTCTTGGTAGTCGGAATCACGACGTGGATTCGGGTTCCCGAACCGTCGGAGTCGATGCTCATTCTCCCGGAGAATTGGAGAACCCGTTCTCGCATGCCCCGGATCCCGACACCCGAACCTGTCGACTGAATTTCTGACAATCGCTCGGGGAGCATTCCCCTTCCTTCGTCTCGAACGTCGAGGACGAGCGCTCCGTCATCGCGGACAATGCGGATGGTGGCGGTCTTACTTCCTGAATGGCGATGAATGTTGGTCAGACATTCCTGGACAATGCGGAACAAAGACAGCTCATAGTCGCGATCCAGACGCTCGATGGCGTCCGGAAGATCAAGCGAAACCCGAATTCCACTTCGCTCTGCGAAGCCCTTGACGTATTCGGTGAGGGCGGACTGCAGGCCGACCTCGTCCAGCAAGGGCGGATGAAGTAGGTGAGACACAGTGCGAATGTCTTTGGTCATTTGCATGACCAGCGATTCAAGGTTGCTCAGCGACGCAGCGGCTCTCGAAGTCAGGCGGTCGCTCTCCCTGGCGAGGGCAGCGGCCTCCATGCCGATCGCAGCGAGAAGTTGTCCGGCACCGTCGTGGAGTTCTCTCGCGATTCGCCGTCTCTCCTCGTCCTGGGCCTGTAAAAGGCGGGCAGACAGTTCGCGGAGCCCATTGCTTGCGTTGACCAGCTCCTGCGTGCGTTCCTGCACTCTCCGTTCGAGCTCTAGCTGGCCTAACCTGAGCTGCAATTCCTGATCACGCTGGAGGCGGGCAATTTCGAGTCTGCCACTGACGCGTGCCAGCAGTTCCCGCGCGGAGAACGGCTTGATCAAGTAATCATCAGCCCCGGCCTGGATGCCTTCCACCCGCGACTCTTCGCCGGCACGAGCCGAGAGCAGGATGACGGGAATAGTCCGAGTCTGCTCCTCTGCCCGCAGGGTCTTCAGAAGCTGAAAGCCATCGAGTATCGGCATCATGACATCGCTGACGATGAGATCCGGAGGACGCGCGCGCGCAACCTGAATCGCCGCTTGACCATCAGGAACAGTTTCCACTTCATACAACTCCGACAATAGTCGGGCCAAATACTGGCGCATGTCGGAGTTGTCGTCGGCGACAAGGACGCGAGGACGGACGGCCGTCTGCGACATCGGGGGACAGGGCACCGGCAGTAGCTCGTCTTGCAAAGAAGAAATCTCGGCGCTCACGGCGGCGGAATCAGGAAGCCAGCGCAAGGCCTCCTCTACAAACGGCTTCGCGCCGACCGCGGTGGAAGACAAACTGCGAGCGCCACGCATTTGGCCGGACGCGATGTGGTCTTGACCAAAGGGAATGCTCACGACAAACGTAGAGCCTTGACCCACAGTGCTTTCGGTCCTTACGGAGCCGCCGTGCAGCTTCACTAACTCATGGACTAAGGCCAAACCAATTCCACTTCCTTCGTGGGTTCGACTCGGCATGTTGGGAACACGATTGAATCGCTCAAACAATTTAGGCATGGCTTCCGCAGGAATTCCTACTCCTGTGTCGCGCACGCGAAGTTCGGCCATGTTTGCAACGCGATGGACACTGACAGAAATCTCGCCCTGGAAGGTGAATTTGAAGGCATTCGAGATCAGATTCAGAACGACTTTCTCCCACATATCGCGATCTACGTAGACCGGTTCCCCGAGATCGGGGCAATCCACAGTGAGCCGCAATCCAGCCCTGTCGGTGGCAGAACGGAAAACGCTGGCCAGCTCAGAAGTAAAGCCGGCTAAGTCCGTTGGCTGATAAACGGCCTGCACTCGTCCGGCTTCAAGACGTGAGAAGTCCAGCAGAGTATTGACCAGGCGCAACAGGCGAGCGCCGTTGCGACTCACCAGTTCGAGCTGTTCTTTGGCGGTTGGAGAAAGGTGAGTCTGACTTCTTGCCAGCAGGTCTTGAAGGGGGCCGAGCATCAAAGTCAGCGGCGTACGAAACTCGTGGCTCACATTGCTGAAGAATGCCGTCTTCGCGCGGTCAATTTCGGCGAGAGCCTCCGCACGCTTCTTCTCCGCCGAGTACGCCCGCGCATTGGCGATGCTGGCGGCGATCTGGCCAGCCACGAGATTGATGAACCCGGCGTAGCTGACATCCAAAGGACGAAAGGGATTGAGGGCCGCGACTATCACTCCGGCGGGCTTGTCCTGACCCTGACTCGTGATGGGGAGCAGAAGCGCTCGCCAAGGTGACTTGTCCCAGGAACCGGACGGGACCGACTCGAATTTCTCCAGCAGGTTCTCAACGATGATGGAATCTTTCCCAGAGAGCAGGTCGCTGATTGGCCAAGGTTGGTTCTCTTGGGCTAATTGAATCGACTGTGGCGCGGCCGGGTCAGGCTCCGGCATTCCGGTTTGGCAGGCCAGGCGGGCTTCGTTCCCATCTTCTGTGACGAGATACAGAAGGGTAAACGGTAAGTCTTTTTGATTTTCGCCGAGACAGCGACCGATACACTCGACCACATCGTCTTCTGTCATCGTCTTATTCAACTCTCCTGCCAGAGAGCGCAGTGTCTTGAGTCGGCGTTCTCCGATCACGCGATCCGTTTCTTCAGTTACCACGCAGAGATTCCCGGCAACTCTGCCGTCGTCTCCAAACAGGGGACTGTAAGAAAACGTGTGATAAGTTTCCTCGCGATATCCACTCCGCTCCAGGAACAAGAGCAACGCTTCATCCCAGGTCGCCTCACCAGTCTCTAAGACTCTCCGAATGCGGGGACCAATGTCGTCCCAAATCTCCTTCCATACCTCGGAACAACGTTTTCCCAGTGCCCACGGATGTTTCTTCCCAAGGGTCATCCGGGCGTAGTCATCGTTATAGAGAAAGGTGAGTTCTGGTCCCCAGCTCATCCACATGGCAAAGCGTGACGCGAGCAGGACGTGAACGACCGTCTTCAAACTGTGTGGCCATTTTTCGATGGCGCCAAGAGGTGTCTTCGTCCAATTAAATTCACGGACCAATTGGCCCAATGCCCCTCCGCCACGCACCCATCCTGGCGTGAGAGGTGCTTCTTGCCTGGTCCCCGCGACGGTCTCGGAGGCAGGATTCTCGAAGAGCTTTTTGATGGTGGTGGGCAACTCCTGGGTAAACTCCGCCTTGGTCACCGAAGCTCTCGCGTCGACCGCTGCGGCCTGCTGGCGGGCGATGGTTTCGTGATTCTGGGTAACAATGATCACGTTGCAATCAGGAAGCTCCCGCCGAATGATACGTGTCGCCTCTAACCCATCCATGCGAGGCATGTTGATGTCCATCAGGATGACGTGAGGGCGCAGTCGCTTCGCCTTCTCAATCGCTTCGATCCCATCCCCGGCTTCGCCGCAGACCTCCCAATTGGGCTGAGATTCGACGAAAGATCGCGCAGTACGCCTGAACAACTCATGGTCATCGGCGATCAGAAATTGGACGACACTCATCTTCTAACCCTTCTGCCTGCTGGGGATTCATCTCATTTCGTACATAAGTAGGCGGTATTATCTAATGAACCCCGATCCAGAGCCTTTACAGTTCTCCCTGTATTACTCATTGGTTAACCCCGCATAACAATCGATTCGCCCAAGCAACTCGTTGAGGCACCCCTAAAGGTGTAAGCGAGGCTCCGGACGATTCCGGGCAAGCGGCGCCAAGGGCACGGGATGTTGTGCTCGGATTGCAGGTCAAGCAGGAACATGCAGAAGTTCAATATGGGTCAGAAGTCGGGTTGGAGTGGCGACATGTTGGCTGGGGGTGTCGCGACACAACAATGCGAAAGCACTACAGCGTCTCTGTTTTTCGAGCGGTGATCGAAGCATGTACTGCTTTCCGATTATTGACTGGCTTTTACGCGTCCCTATAATCGCGGCACTTCAATCTGTGGGCGAGTTCTCGACGCGGGTTCTCTAAAGCGCCGACGAGAAACTGTTTTGCGAAACCAATCTTGATTTTCGAGGACAAATGGGGAGAAGCATGCGTAGCGCGAAGTCGGTGACGTTGTTCCTGATGGCCCTGCTTGCAAGTTTGAATGCTGCCGGACAGCAAATTACGGGAAGCATTCGCGGGACTGTGCTGGATCCGAGCGGGGCGATTGTTCAAGCCGCTACGGTTACTGCAAAGCAGATCGAAACTGGATTGACAAGGGTTGCGATCACAGACCGTCGGGGCGAATACGTACTGGTTGAATTACCGATCGGCCATTATCAGCTAGAGGTTCAGGCGAGAGCTTTCCAGACGTACTTGCAGCAGGGAATCTCGCTGGACGTGAACCAGACGGCGACGGTCGGCATTCACCTCAAACTCGGGTCGGAGACGCAGCAGGTGGAAGTGAGCGCGAATGCGGCTCTGGTGCAGAGCACGGTCAGCAGTCTGGGACAAACCGTGATGGAGCACGAGATCCTCGACCTCCCGCTGGACGGCCGCAATTTTTCCCAGCTAGGACTTCTGCAGCCAGGAGTCGTGCCTTTGACTCCTGGGCTTCTCGAAGCTGGCGGTCCGGCGCGACAGAATCAGGCCTACACCGTCGATGGCCAGCGGCCGGAATCGAATAATTTCTTGATCGATGGCGCCGACAACGTCAGCTCCGTGGACGGCGGATTTGTTCTGAAGCCGCCGATCGATGCGATTGCCGAGTTCAAAATTCTGAGCCACAACGCCGACGCAGAGTTTGGGCGCAACACGGGATCAACGACGAATATTGTTACACGGTCAGGAAGCAATTCCTTTCACGGCGCGGCATGGGAATTTCTTCGCAACGACGCGATGGATTCCTCCGACTACTTCACGCAAAGCGTGCAGCCGCTGAAGCAAAACCAATTCGGCGCCACGTTCGGCGGCGCGATTATCAAGGACAAGACTTTCTTCTTCGGGTATTACGAAGGCTTCCGAAACCGGCAGGGGGAGACCGTGCCTGCAACCGTGCCTTCCGCGGCGGAAAGACAGGGCAACTTCGGGCAGGAGTGTACCGACCTCAATGCCACTTTCAACCAGACCACCGGCCTCTGCAGCAATCCTAATGGGCAACTCACTTTTTTTGGCAGGCCGGTACCGTTCAATCAAATGACTCTGTTCACACCTATCGATCCGACTGCGACGAATGTTTTGCCGCTTTTCCCGTTGCCAAACGTGGGGGAAAACGGCTTCATTGCCACGCAGACCCTGAGCGAGAATAACGATCAGTTCGGTGTACGTGTTGATCATTATCTTTCCCGCGCTGACACTCTCAATTTCCGTTATATGTACAGCAGTGGCCCCACGACGGATCCGCTTTCGCCGGTGGGCGCGAATGTGCCCGGCTTTCCTGTGGGAGAGTATGACCGCGCACAGAATTTTGTTACCCAGGAGACGCACATCTTTTCGCCAACCACCATCGGCGTCGCGCGCTTTTCGTTTCTCCGCAACACGTTCCTGCTGGATGAACACCTGAATCACGAGTCGCCCTCAGACTTGGGCTTTCAGTACGCTCCGACGCTGCCTTCCGCCGCTGGACCTCCGTTTATTCAGGTCGGGGGATACGCCTCAGTGGGCGACCCCATCACGGGACCGCGCAACACGTTCCAGAACACATTTGATCTCTCAGGCTCTTTGAGCTGGATCCACGGCCGCCACGACCTCAAATTTGGCGGAGGCTACCGGCGCGATCAGATCAACGCCCTGCAGGGTATCGCCAGCAATGGCTTCTTTGTCTTTTCCACTTTTCCATACAGCGACGGATTCGCGAGCTTCCTGTCGGGTAATCCTGTTGTCTTTCTGCAGGGCGGTGGTGACTTTGGCCGTGAAATCCGTGACCGTGCTCTAGACGCTTACGCTCAGGATACCTACAGGGTCAACTCTCGCCTGACGCTGAACATGGGACTTCGCTACGAGCTGCCTTTTCCCTCGACTGAAAGGCACAACAAAGTCAACCTCTTTATTCCTGGAGCACAATCGACAGTGGTGCCGAACGCTCCAGCGGGACTTCTCTATCCCGGCGACCGGGGTGTGCCAGCAGGCTTGATTCCAACGCAGAAAACAGCCTTCGCTCCGCGCTTCGGCGCTGCCTGGGACCCGCGAGCAGATTCCAAGACCGTGGTGAGTGCCGCCTACGGAATTTTCTACGAGCCGTACTACACCGGCGAAGGTGGTCCGCTGCAGGATCCCGTCAGCTCTCCTCCCTATCTCAAGACGCAGCAAATCAGCTTTCCCGTCAACTCATTTGCCAATCCGTTTTATACGCCGAATCCTTTCAGTCAGGCTTTCCCCGAGCCGATGACGCTGCTTGTAGTTGCTCGCAACCTGCATCTGCCCTACGCGCAGGATTGGAATCTGAATATTCAACGGTCTTTCGGCCAGGACTGGCTTTTTCAGATCGGATACGTGGGCACGACTGGAGTGAGGCTGCCGCGATTCATTGAAGGCAATCCGCCAGTCTTTGTCCCCGGCGTGGATACGACCAGCACCGGCTGTTCAGTGGCGAGCCCGTGTCCGATTTCCACCGAAAACAATGTGAACCAACGGCGCCTCTACTCGGGATGCACTTTAGCGAACCCGAACAATTGCATCTACAGCTCGGTCGGTGAGATCGCGAGCGTCGCAAATTCCAGCTACAACGCCTTGGAAACCAGCTTGCGAAAACGCTTTGGCCACGGCCTTTCGTTCCTTGCGTCCTACACGTGGTCCCATTCCATCGATGATGTTTCGTCTTTCAACATAACCGGCTCCGCTTCGCAACCGGTTGCCGGCGAAAACGATCTGGCGCAGAACCCGTTTGATCTCGCGGCCGAGCGCGGCCGATCTATGTTCGATTCTCACCATCGTTTTGTATTGAGCTATCAGTGGGCCCTCCCGTTTCTGCGGCACTCGAGCAGTTGGTATGGCCATGTTCTCGGTAACTGGCAGCTAAACGGAATTATGACTGACATGAGTGGCGGGCCGTTCACGGTATTCGACTCGAATGACGTTTCGCTGCAAGGGCAGGCGCCGGAGATCACCGGATTTTCCGCGAATCGTCCCAATCTGATTGGAAACCCAAACTCCGGTCCCCGCACGCCGCGGGAATGGTTCACCGTAAGCGCTTTTCAGCAACTCCAGCCGGATCCTCTCGGGCGATTTGAGGTATTCGGAGACGAAGGCCGCAATGTAGTCCAGGGCCCGGGCTATGTGAACTGGGACGCGTCGGCTTTCAAGAACATTCGGCTGACGGAATCCAAAGAACTTCAATTCCGGGGTGAATTGTTTAATTTGCTGAACCATACCAATTTCCGCTTGCCGGTCAGCGACATTGAATCTCCGACGTTTGGGCAAATTCAGTCGGACGTTGGTCCGCGCGTGATTCAGGTAGCGCTGAAGTTTCTTTTCTGATGCGCAGACTAAATCCACTCGCTCGAAGGCTCGTGCTCACCGTTCTTGTTGGTCTGATGATGGGGTACGCCTGTTTCGGGGCTTATGTCTGGTGGGCGATGCATCAGCCTCCTGAGACGTTTGGCCGCACTATATCCAGCACGGCAAAGGAAAATAGCTTCATGAATTCTCCTTATGGTCGATGGCGAAGCAAACATGCGGCTCAGTTTCGGGAACTCGCAGCCGGAGTCGTTTGCGTCACCTCAGCGACCTTCTCCGACGGAAGCAAATGCAGTAGCTCGACAAAGGCGGCGTTGGTCCAGCCAAAACCAATTACGTTCGCCGCGTATCCCACTGCCACGTTCGTCTCTGCGGATCGAGTTACGACGTTGTACTTCTCGCGAATCGTCTTGTCGTGTTCGAAGTTTTCGAGCACCATCGAAAGAAACTCCGTAGACACGCGATCCGCCTCTTCACTGTGTCCATAACGGCGCATCCCCTCTACGGCGAGCAGCTGGATCGGCGCCCAGCCAAAGGGATAATCCCACTGACCTTGAGATTCTTTCTCGCTCATCGCGATACCGCCTGCTCGCTCAAACGAACTTAGATTCTTTACCACCGCGCGCGCTTGCGCATCGGTTGCGAGCCCAGCCCATAGCGGATAAAAGGTGGTTGCATAGCGATAACTCGATCGCCGCTTTTTCTCGAGGTCATAGTCAAAGAAGAGTCCACTCCGCTCATCCCATAAATATTTTTGTATGGATTGCCGGCGATTCTCCGCCACCTTGTGCCATTCCGCGGCGTCCATCGCCTTGCCCAACAGCCGGCTCATCTCTTCGAGATCGCGCTCAGTTTTGTAAAGAAGACTGTTCAAACATACGGGAGCGTAGTGGTGAGTGGCTGCTCCGTAAGGACCGAAGCGGAACGAGATATCGAAGCCCGACTCACGCATCGATCGATCCCCCTTATAGTAATCGGGATCGAGGTTGATCAGGTGCCGCGGCTCGCACGATGTCTTAGGCTCCGCCGCTTCACAAACCAGCACCGAGTAAGTCGCCCCGGATGCCCCGCCGGTGGGAAGGTCCGCAGCCGCAGTCTCGTAGGGAGGAATTGTGGGATGAAAAAGAAAGTATGCCGCTACCTTTCGATAAATCTGATCTTCGTCCCGCAAGGCCTCAGGGGCTGGCCCTTCGCCGAAATCGTAGTAGCGGGAAAGCCCTGTTGCCCCCGCCAAATGTGGCGCTCGCGTCCACATCGCGTGATCTCGTTTCACATACGTGTAAGCTGCCTCCAGCCAGGCTCGGTCATCTTGCCCCGCCGCTTTTTGCGCTCGATGAACCGCCATCACCATGGAACTGAGAAACGGAGGTTGGGAGCGCGTTAGGTAGTAGGTGCGGTTGGCATTAAGGACAGCGCCATAATTCTCGATCTCGAAGAAGAAGTTGTCCACCATGCCTCGCGCCAATTCCACGCGCCCATCTCGTAACAGGCCGAGAATAACAAAGTAACTGTCCCATCCATACATTTCGTTGAAGCGCCCTCCCGGAACAACGTACTTATTCTTGAGATAGAGCAAGCCTGCGGGGTGAATCGACTCCACGTCCGTTGTCCCCAGTTGATGGATGACCTGAGGGAGATAAGCAACTTTTACCTGACAGTCGCGTTGCATCCGATTGAGTTCTTGGGGAAATTCGAAACCAGCGGGAAGGTAAATCACCGGCGCGGCAGAGAGTTTCGTGTCCGTAACGGCGGCACAGGAACTCGTTGAGCGGGTCAGCGAATCCCAGCCCGTATGAATGTAGGCGAGGATTTCAGTCAAGCTTTCACCCGCGGTCCCGCGTTGGGAAGAGGATTGCCCCCAAGTCGCCCCGCTAATAGTGAAGAGGAGGAGCAGAGCCCAACAATTTCGCATCTTTTGATTCTAAACATAGTGGCTTGCTATTGATTGGCAGAACTCGGTGATACGATTCGATTCATGCGCTGGAGGCAACCTTCGCTTGGGAATTCCGCGATCCTTCTGGTATTTTTCTTCGTCGCATTGACTACCGCCCAGACTCTAAAGCCTCCCACTCCTACTGGCACGCCTTACTCCGCCAGCGATCTTCACCCTGGGCCCGCATGGTTCATTGACGTAGCCCCGCAGGCCGGGCTCAAGATGGAAAACGTGAACGGCGGAGTCGACACCAAGAAGTACATTATCGAAACGACGGGCAGCGGCGTGGCAATTGTCGACTACGACAATGACGGTTGGCCCGACATATTTCTTGTGAATGGCACGACTCTGGACGAAACGAAAGAAAAAAGCACGAAACCAACCAGCCACCTGTTTCACAACAATCACGATGGAACTTTCACCGACGTCACCCGTGCCGCAGGTCTGGATTTCACGGGGTGGGGACAGGGTGTGTGTGTCGGCGACTACGATAACGACGGATTCGATGACCTTTATGTCACTTACTATGGCAAGAACCGTCTGTATCACAACCAACGCAATGGCACATTCGAGGAAGTTGCCGAGACCGCCGGGGTCGCGGGCAATGGCAAGGAGTGGGGAACTGGTTGCGCGTTTGTTGATTATGATCGCGACGGCAAACTCGACTTGCTCGTATCGAATTATGTCCTGTTCGATATCAAGACCACGCCTACGCCGGGACAGGGAATGATGTGCGTGTGGAAGGGGACGCCCGTGATGTGCGGACCGCGGGGCCTCGACTCATCGCCCAACATTCTCTATCACAATATCGGCGGTGGAAAATTCGCGGACGTGAGCAAGTCCAGCGGCATCGAAAAGACCAACGGGCATTACTGCTTCAGTGTCTCTACGCTGGATTACGACGACGACGGCTGGCCCGACATCTTCGTTGCCTGCGACAGCACACCGAGCATTCTCTACCACAACGAAAGAAATGGAACCTTTACCGACGTTGCTGCCGAAACGGGCGTGGCTTTTAATGAAGATGGGCGCGAGCAAGCCGGCATGGGCTCAACGGTCGCGGATTATGACGGCGACGGCCATCCCGATATCTTTAAGACGAATTTCTCCGACGATTCATCTTCTCTCTATCACAACAATGGCGATGGAACATTTACCTCGGCAATCTTCGATGCGGGACTTGGGCTTAACACACAATACCTCGGGTGGGGAACTATGTTCCTCGACATCGACAACGATGGCCGCCCGGACATTCTCTTAGGCAATGGCCATGTTTACCCGGAAGTCGATTCCGCCCATCTCGGGTCCAGTTATCGGGAGCCCAGGCTTCTGTATTGGAATGCCGGAGATGGAAAGTTCAAAGACATCAGCCAGCAATGCGGCCCCGGCTGCGCCGAACCGGCATCGAGTCGCGGCCTCGCGATCGCCGATCTATGGAATGATGGCCGAATGTCCGCGATCGTAAATAACATGAGCAGCCAGCCCATGCTGCTGGTAAACCAGGCTCGCAATAACAATCATTGGCTAGGTGTAATCACAAGGGGCACCAAATCAAACCGTGACGGCATCGGCGCCAAGGTTACGGTCTTTGCGGACAGTCATAAGTTTGTACAAGAGGTGCGAAGCGGCTCCAGCTACATTTCGAACAATGACATGCGACTGCATTTCGGACTGGGAAACAGCACTGGCGTTGATCGCATCCAAGTTCGATGGCCCAACGGCAACATCGAAATGTTTTCGGGGACGAGCGCCGATTGCTTCGTCACCTTGATTGAAGGCCGGGGCCAGACACCGAACGGTTCAGGAAACAATCGGGCTGCTTCCACGCATCCATCTTGCATGTGATTTAGAAACAACCGGCGCAATGTCTTCATCTTAGAAAGTCCCCTTTAGTGATCTACAGTGGCCGTTTTCGTAGCACTGGTTACGCTACTCGCATGAACCTAGTCTGTAAGCAATGCGATCATTGCAAACCGACCCATTCGGTTTGCAATTTTGGCGGTTGCTCCAACGTCTGCATTACCACACAATACTGTTCTGTCTTCTCGCGCAATGCGCGCAATTGCTCAGTCGTCGCCTGAGGAGCGACAATTTCAAATCGGGTATGAATGCGCTGAAAGCCGACCGGTACTTCCTTGGAGATACCGAGCGTACCCCGAAGGTCCAAATCTCCTTCGACCGTTACCTCAATCCGTTCGATCGGTATTCCCATGGCCGCGGCAACCATCTGGCAGGTGATTTGCGCGCAGGCCGACAGAGCTCCAAGCAGCATATCGCCTGAACAAGCTGCCGTGCCGGCGCCTCCTACACCAGCGTGCGCTTGGGCCTGATACATAGCACGTCCGATGGCGACCGAGCATGCAATCGGGGTCTCAGTTTGGCCACCTCTCGCTTTGAGCGTGATTCGAGAACTGTCGGGATCGTCGCGATATTGTTCCTTCAGCGGTTTTTGAACCGACTTAAGATCCATCTTGGCCTCCAAACCTGATCCTGGATAATCTTAGACAGCTCCTGTAGCCCAGCGATTTGCCCTCTTGTACCAAATCTGCCCACTTGCTAGCATGCGTTCACGGAGGTTAGCACATGCCCAAGTTCGTGATCGAGAGAGAAATACCTGGAGCTGGAAATCTATCCGATGCTGAACTACAGGAAGTTTCTCGAAAGTCCGTGGCTGTTCTCAAGGGACTAGGTCCTGAGATTCAGTGGTTGCAAAGCTATGTCACGGGCGACAAGGTCTATTGTGTCTACCTTGCTCCCGACGAGGCAATGATCCGAGAACACGCAAAACGGGTAGGCTTGCCGGCAAATCGTATCTCCGCCGTTCGTCGGCTAATCGACCCTACCACGGCGGAGTAAACCTGAATCATCAACCACCTTCCTCTCGTCTCCTTTACGTGCACCGTTCAATGTGCTCAGTCCTGGGACTTGCACCTTACCGCTGACCAGAGGTGTTCCTGAGAACGTCCTCGATCGCCTTTTCGACCGGCATTACCCACCCCTCTAACCATACTGTCCGTCCGATCGTGGTAGTCAGAGCCCGTCGTGCCGGGTCCAGACCCCTTTCAAGTTTCGCCTGTTCCGCAGGTGTGAGCGGAGCGCCAATGCTCTGGCGCAGTGCCGCCGACGCGCCTGCCAGCCGTAACGACCGATCCGGTTCGGATTGCGCCGCTGCAGAGCACGCGAAGGATTCCAGCAGACGTGCGACCCCTCGCTTGTGTTCGAGCGATTGGAAGACTCTTATGCTCTCCCGGTAGAGCGAATCTGCCGTGCGATAGTCACCTTGCTCCCGAGCAAGATTCCCCAAATCGGCAAGGGAGCCGGCAATTCCCCATCGGTCGTTGAGCTCTCGAAAAGTTGCCAAACTTTGTTCATACAGCGATCGTGCCGCTTCAGAATCGCCCTGGTCACGAGCCACATCTCCCTGGTTGTTGAGCGCCCAGGCGGCACCTGTTCTGTCCCCCAGTTCCCGAAATATCGATAGACATTCCTCGTAGAGCGAGCGCGCGTGTGTGTAGTTTTCCTTCAGCTTGACGACATTCGCGAGGTTGCTAAGGGCGCGAGCAACTGCGAGCGCATCGTGCAGTTCTCTCCATTTCGCCAGACTCTCTTCGAAGAGGGCGCACGAAGCCGCCAGATCGCCACGGTCGCGTGCAGTGACTGCCAGTGCATTGAGCGAGACCGCGATGCTACGCTGGTCCTCTAACTGCCGCCCGATCTCCAAGCTCTCCTTAAGGAGTACGTCGGCAGCAGCGTAGTCCCCCTGCTCCTCCGTCAGGACTCCTGCGGCAAAGAGTGCGCGTAAGCGCGCATTGGTTGGTGCCGCTGCCGCTTGCAGTTTCAGGAGTTTTCCGAGTTGGTCTCTGCCCTCCGCCAGATACTCCCGCATCTCCCAGAAGCGGAAAAGTGCTGCACCCAGGCGCAAACCCCACTCTGCATCGCCTGTTTCCGTAAGCCAATCCAGGGCCGCGCGAAAGTTGTCATGTTCCAACTCGAACCGGTCTAGCCATTCAGTCTGGTTGGCGGCAGTGTTCTCAGCAGCCCCCTCTTCCGCCAACACCATGCAGTAGGCGGCATGGGCTCGCCTGGTGTCCATTTCTTCTCCGCTCTCCGCCATTTTCCCCAGCCCGTACTCGCGAATCGTTTCCAGCATCACAAAGCGCGGCTCCCCGTCCGCTTGCTCGATCTGCCGTACCAGGCTCTTGTCCACCATCGATGCCATCCCATCGAGAACATCCAATTCCAAATCTTGTTTCGTGTCGCACACCGATTCCACCGCTTCCAAAGTGCCCCCGCTTACGAAAACAGAAAGCCTTCTGAACAGCTTCTGCTCAGGCGCGTTCAGCAGGTCATAGCTCCAATCAATCGCTTGCCGAATGGTTTGCTGCCGGGCAGGCAGGTCCCTTGCGCCACCAGTCAGCAACTGCAGGCGACTCGCCAGCCGCGTCCTTATGGCGGACGGCGAAAGAAGCTTGGTGCGGGCAGCGGCAAGCTCGATGGCGAGCGGCAGCCCATCCAGACGCGAACAGATTTCCACCACAGCGGCCGCGTTCCCTTCGTTCAGTGTGAAATCCGGCTTGACGGCTGCGGCGCGCTTGGTGAAGAGGGATATCGCCGAATACTGCAACAGTACTTCGAGGGGAGGTAAGGATTTGGCAGCCGGCAGTGCGAGCGGTGGCACGGGGAACTCGTGTTCGTCGTACACGTGGAGCGCA
>Ga0209656_10000352_pt1 | contig 30482 bp, 33 predicted proteins | sample BogFormECP12_OM2_FD_188239 | JGI IMG/M metagenome (GOLD analysis project Ga0209656, IMG submission 188239) | Bog forest soil microbial communities from Calvert Island, British Columbia, Canada - ECP12_OM2 (SPAdes) (version 2) | ecosystem: Environmental > Aquatic > Freshwater > Wetlands > Bog ...
GGTGGGAGCAGCGCATTACATGCAATCCTTCCCCGTTGGATGACTGCCTCCAAAAACCGGAACGACGTCATGAAAGGCCTTGCTCGTCTTCGCCAGAGGCTTGAGGCGGAACGATCCTGAACTGATCGTTGGCATAATATCGCCATTACACTCATTGACTCGAATAGCCTGAGCGCAAGGTCCTCTCTCACGAATCCCAAAACCCTAGGTTGGCACCCAGGACCCTTAGCCCTGCCCTTTCTAACCCCGGTGCTACAATCCCCCGCATGCACCGCTGTCTCTTCCTCTGCCTCGCGCTCCTCGCCGTCCAGGCGGCCGCGCCCGAAGTTGAAATCACCGCCGAGCCGCATCACCACCTCACTCTGGAGAATAAATCCATCCGCGTCTTCAACGTCGACGTTCCTCCCCACACCGATACCCTCATGCACTGGCACCGCCACGACTATATCTACGTCACCCTCGGCGATACCGAAGTCGTCAACGCCGTCAAAGACAAACCTCCCGTCACCGTCAAGCTCCGCGACGGCGAAACCCACTTCTCGCCCGCCACCTTCGCCCACATCGCGCGCAATCTCACCGATCAGACCTTCCGCAACGTCACCATCGAAATTCTCGAAGACGAATCACTCCGCCACTCCGCCGCTCACTGGGAGGAAGACCGCGGCCTCGAAACCTTCCACGGTGGCACGCAGGAAATTCTCTTCGTCAAAGATGGAATTCGCGTCTCGGAATTTGAACTCCAGCCCGGGGGAATTGTCCCCATGTACCACCACAAGGGGCCGCACCTCCTGGTCGCCGTCACCGACCTCGATATCCGCAGCGACGTCGTTGGCATGGGCGCCATGCCCGGTCACTTCAAATCCGGCGACTCCAAATGGCTCCCCGGCAACTACTCACACACCATCACCAACACAGGCAACCAGCTCGCGAAATTCGTAACCCTGGAATTCCCCTAAAGAAGATTGATCTGTCCCCGCCGCCCGACCGGATACTCCAAAAAAATATTTGTCATTCCGACGCGCGAGCGCCAGCGAGGCAGGAGGAATCTGCTTCGTCGAGCTGAGCGGCATAGCAGGCGAGCAACTGGCCCGCCGGTGCCCGCTATAATTCAACATCTCTCTCTCACCCCATCTCGCCTTCGCAAACTTCCCCGTCTATCTCCACTTCGGCCGCCACGTCATCCACCCTCACGTCTTCTTCGAAGCTCTCGCCTACTTCGTCGCCTTCCGCGTCTATCTCTCACTGCGCCGCCGCTTCGGCGATCTCATCTCCACGCCCATCCGTTGGGCCGTGATCGCAGCCGCCGTCGCCGGAGCTGCCCTCGGGTCCAAGCTTCTCTTCTGGCTCGAAGATCCTTCACTCACCGCGCAGAACCTGCACAACCCCGCATATCTCATCGGCGGAAAGACCATCGTCGGCGCTCTCATCTTCGGCCTGATAACCGTCGAACTCATCAAGCGCTACATCGGACTCCGCCAGTCCACCGGCGATCTCTACGCCATCCCCCTCGCTCTCGGCATCGCCATCGGCCGCATCGGCTGCTTTCTCACCGGCCTCGCCGACAACACCTACGGCATTCCCACCACGCTCCCCTGGGCCGTCAACTTCGGCGACGGCATTCCGCGCCACCCCACGCAACTCTACGAAATCATCTTTCTCCTCGCCTTAGTCCCGTTCCTCTACAAGATTGTCGCCCTCACCCCGAGCCGCCGTTTCCTCCCCGGCGACGCCTTTAAGTTCTTCATGGTCGCCTACCTCACTTTCCGCCTCCTCTGCGACTTCATCAAACCCTACCCGCGCATCTTCCTCGGCCTCGGAGGAATTCAGTGGGCCTGCCTCCTCACCCTGCTGTACTATTCTCGCGACATCGCACGCTGGTTGCGCTCTACCCTAGCCTCCGCGACATCACCAGGATGAAGACCCTCGCGACCATCGCTCTCTCCCTCATCGCGATTGTTGCTTCCTTGATCCTGGTTCTTTCGACGATTTGCACGTTCAAGGGTGACTTCGCCGGCCACAGGGAGCCGTCGTACTTAGTCTGCGCCGTCATTGCGCTCGCGGTTGTCGTCGTCACAATGTGGGCGATCGGCAAGCTGAACAAAAAGACCTAGCTTTTCATGGACCGTCACGCCTCCAACACGCTCCGCACCCTCGCCATCGTCGCAATCTCGATTGTCGTAATCATCGGCTCCCTCGGGCTGCTTCTCCTCGCCTTGTGTTTCGGAATGTTGGGCAACCTCGGGGGCAGCGGCCATCACGATCCTCAAGTCATAAACTTCGTGATCGCCGCTCTGGTCGCCGCCGCTCTTCTCATCGCCTTCGGCGTCTTCGGCGTCGCAAAATTAGCCAAGGGCATCATCCGCGAGTCGCCCGTTCCCCCGCTTCGCTGGAACGTTCCCGATGATCCTCACTCTCATGCTCCGCTGAACGCGCCTCCTGCGCCCGACTCTCAACCATCGATTCCGCAACCTCCGCCCACACCAACGCCAGCAACTCCGCCAACCCTCCCTTCCTCACCGACACTCCAACCCTCCACCATCAATGTCGTCACGCATCTTTCCCCCGCCAGCCGGCGTGCAATTCAGCGGCTCGTCCTCGTTATCGCGGTGCAAGTCACTACGCAAGTTTTGCCTGTGGTCCTGGGCTGGCGCTGGGCTCTCCGCAGCACGCTTCCCGCCTATCGTCAAGCGTTGTTCACCACGTTCCTAATGGCCTTGGCGACAAATCTCCCTTATCTCGTGCTCATCGTCAGCCTTCTTCGCCGGCCCGGAAGCCGCGCCTTCGGCTATTCCCTCGCGATTCCATCTCTCCTTCTTCTCTCCGGAATTTTCGGCAGCTCGGTCACGATTTTCTATGTCCTCCGCATGACCCACTCTCTCGCCTCCTTCCTGATGCTGGTCCCTTGGCTTCTCCATGCTCTCATTCTCTATCTCGCCTGGAAAGCCATCCGCCTTACTGGAATCTTTCCCGACCCGGCCCGGATTCTCGTCGCCGCCGTCGTCGTCGTCTTCTACTACGCCCTGCTGCCGGTTCTGCTCGTGCTCCTGCACTACTGGAAATTTTGAATCTTGCGCCGCCGGAGCGGCCGCGTGCAGAAATTGACTGCTCTCACTCGCAGCCTTGCTTTACTATGCTCCAGACATCGGGCTGACCGAGACTCCCAGCCCGCTCCAAAGAAAATTCTTGATGGATCGTTTCGCTTCCAACACGTTCCGCACCCTCGCCATCATCGGCGTAGCTGTTTTCGTCATCATTGGTTCTCTGGTTGTGCTTTTCATCGGACTCTGCTTTCGCGCGTTCGCCAACTACGGAGGCCCCGAACACTACGACCCCACGGGTATGGCGATTTTCTACGCCGCCATCGTCATCGACGCCTTCCTCGTGACCAGCGGCGTAGTCGGCATCGCCGCCATGACGCGCAGCCTTATCCGCAGCAACAAAGATAAAGACGGGGACGTCCAGGCTCCCGTCGCGCCCTATCCACTCCTGCCCAGCACTGCTCCGCCAAAACCAGCCTCACCCCGTGTGACCCCGCTAAACGTCACCACTCCGCACACTCCCCAGGCCCGCGTCATCCCAGATGTCGCTACTCATCTCTCCCCCGCCAGCACCGCCGCCATCCAGCGACTGGCCATTGCCATCGTTGCCAAAATTGCTGCCGAAGTTGCGCTCGGTGTGGTGGGATGGAACGGCGCTCTCGGCTCGCCCAAGGCGCCATTCCCTCTCTACCAGTTCGGTTTCATGGCGTGGGGCCTGGCCGCCATCGCTCCTCACCTTGTTCTTCTTTACTATCTCGCCCGCCGCCCCGGACGCACCGCCTTCGCCTACGCTCTGGTCATTCCCTCGATCCACATTTTCTTCGGACTCTTCGGTCACTCGGCTTTCCTCGCCTTCGTTCTCCGTCCCGGCCAAATTGCCGCGCCCCTTCTCTCCATCATCCCGTGGGTTCTCGACATGCTCATTCTCTATCTCGCCTGGAAAGCCATCCGCCAAACTGGAATCGAGCCCGATCCTGCCCGCCTCATCGTCGCCGCCGTCGTAATTTTCCTTTACACCAGCCTGCTCCCAGCTCTCGTATTCGTCCTGAACTATCTCCAGCGCTGAGTCCCAGTCTTCCGGGTGCCCCACTTCTAGCCTCTTTTGCGAGAACTGGGATTCGCGCTCTTTCCATGCTCCCCGTGCACCTCTGTGGTAAAGCTCTTAGACCGCACCGGCGCCTCGTCTGTACTATCCTCCGGACATCCGCTGTTCGCGATTATCAGGCTCGAAAAGATCGCTTATGGAACGCTGGGCCTCGATCACGTTACGCACCGCCGCCATCACCTTGGTCGCCGGACTCACCGTGGTGGTCAGTCTGCTCTTCCTGCTTCTCGGGATGTGCTCCGCGAATGGCTTCCTCGAAGGGAAAAATCCTCAGCGGCTGGGCCCGTACCTGATTGTGGTTGGAATGGTACTGGCCGTCGGAGTTGCGGCATCGGCTCGGATTGCCCGCGGCATGCGAGCCGCAACCGACAACGACGAAAATCAACGCGCCCGCGGACGCCGCACGCTGCACACTCTGCTCTACCTGATCGGAGTGCAAATCGTGCTGACCGCCGCCGTCACCTGCCTCGACTACCTGCAGCTATGGCCGCGCTCCCGCCCCAATCCCCCGCGCGGCTGGGGCCAGTTCCTGTTCTTTTATCTAGCCTTCCGCGAAGCCCCCTACGCCGTGCTCTTCGGCGCTCTTCTCAGAAAGCTCACCCCTCGCACCCTTGCCTTCGCCGTCGCTGTGCCCGGAGTGCTGCTGCTTTTCAATCTCCCATTCCTTCACCTGTATATTGGCCATCCCGTGGAGACTGTGGAGGGTTTGCTAACCTGGGCAGCGCACATCGTGATACTTGCGTTTGCCGTCCGGGCCATTCGGCGAAATGAGGCTCGCCCCGAAGGTTGGGACCTGGTCGTCGCTTTTGCCGTTTCATTTTTCTATTTCCTGGTGAGCTATTCCGCAATGCCCTATCTTTACCGCGGCTGGCGCTGAACCCTTTCGATCCGTTGGTTGGCAAACTCGCCTGCAGGCATTAAACTCGCCAGCACCTCGAAAGTAAGGTTTAGCCCATGCCGAAAACCCGCCCTTACCTCTTCTACGATGTCGCTCTCTCCATCTGCTCCACCTGCTACCGCAAGGTCGAAGCCAAAACCGTTTTTCAGGACGATAACGTCTATCTCCTCAAACGCTGCCCTCAGCACGGCTCCGAGCGCGTCCTCATCGCCGATGATATTGATTACTATCGCCGCTGCCGCGAAGTCTTCATCAAGCCTCCCGAGATGCCCCAGGTCTACAACACTCCCGTCAAATGGGGATGCCCCTATGATTGCGGCCTCTGCACCGACCACGAGCAGCACTCCTGCCTCACCCTCGTCGAGATCTGCGACTACTGCAATCTCCGCTGTCCCGTCTGCTATGCCGCCAGCGGCCCCGAGCGCCAGCAGTTCCGCACCCTCCCGCAAATCGAGAAGATGCTGGACGCCGTCGTTCGCAACGAAGGCCATCCCGACGTGGTCCAGCTCTCCGGCGGTGAGCCCACCATGCATCCCGATTTCTTCACCATTGTCGAAATGGCCAAGGCTCGCCCTATCAAACATCTGATGGTGAACACGAACGGAATCCGCATCGCGCAGGAAGAAGATTTCGTGAAGCGCCTCGCCGACGTCCGCGAAGATTTCGAAGTCTATCTGCAATTCGATTCCTTCGAGCGCGAGCCTTTAATGCAACTCCGCGGCGCCGATCTTCGCCGCATTCGCGAAGACGCTCTCGAAAAGCTGAACCGCTACAACATCTCCACCAATTTAGTCGTGACGCTGAAGAAAGGCCTCAACGATCACGAAATCGGCAAGACGATCGACTACGCTCTACAGCAGCCCTGCATTCGCGGCGTCACCTTCCAGCCCATCCAAGACGCCGGCCGTCTCGAGTCCTGGATCCCCGATCCTGCGGGTGTAGATTTCGCGGGTGTAGATTTCGCGGGTGTAGATTTCGCGGGTGTAGATTTCGCGGGTGTAGATTTCGCGGGTGCCCCACCCTTGTCGCGCACTTCGCGACAGGGTGGGGATGTTGACTTCCCCTCGATTACCACGGACGACGAAAAGGGGGACGCCCGCGCAGGCAAGTTCGTCCGCAACTTCAATCCCGCCACCGACCGCCTCACCCTCACCGAAGTCCGCCGCAAAATTCTCGAACAAACCAATGTCTTCCGCCCCGAGGACGTCATCCCCGTCCCTTGCCATCCCGACTCCCTCGCCATGGCCTATGCCTTAAAGCTAAACGGCAAAGTCATTCCCTTAACCAGCATGATCCCGCCCGAAGTTCTCATCAACGGCGCTGCCAACACCATCCTCTACGAACAAGACCCCGCCGTCCGCACCAATCTCTTCAAACTCTTCGCCACCAACCACTCGCCGCGCAGCGGAGCCGGCACCCTCCGCGAACTTCTCTGCTGTCTCCCCAAAGTCTTCGTCCCCGAAAACATTACCTACGAAAACATTTTCCGCATCATCATCATGCAATTCATCGACGCGCACTCGTTCGACGTTCGCAGCGTCAAGAAAACCTGTGTCCACATCGTCCATCCCGACGGCCGCCTCATCCCCTTCGACACCTACAACCTCTTCTACCGCGACGACCTGGAGAAGACGCGCCTCACCCCGCTGCGCCAAAACGCCGAGTCCGCCCTCGCCCCAATCTGATACTCGCTGCTGGCGCGCAGTACAATCGAAATTTCCATGCGCTCCGCTCGCATCGCCGAACTGCTCGAGCCCTTCCTCTCAAACACTTGTCATTCCGAATCGGGCCAAAGACCCGGCGAGGAACCTGCTGTTCTCTCGTCCTCGCAGCTCGATCATATATCGACGTACATCGATCTACTGATCCGCTGGAATTCCCGCATCAACCTCACCGCCATCCGCGACGCCGAAGAAATCGTCACCCGCCACTTCGGCGAATCCCTCTTCGCCGCGCGTCACCTCTTCCCCGCCACTGCTCCTGTGGGGACAGCCGCCCCCGGCTGTCCGGCGGAGCGAAGCTCCGCTGTCCGCCTCGCCGACCTCGGCTCCGGCGCCGGCTTCCCCGGAATTCCGATCAAACTCTGGGCTCCCGCCATCGCCCTCACCCTCATCGAGTCCAACCACAAGAAAGCCATCTTCCTTCGCGAAGTTGTGCGCTCTCTTACATTGACGAACGTCGATATACAAAACACACGTGCCGAGACCATCACGCAAACTTACGAGGTGGTCACCCTCCGCGCCGTCGAACACTTCGGAGACGCCCTCCGCGTCGCCGCTAGCCTCACAACTCCCACAGGCCGCCTGGCTCTTCTGATCGGCTCCTCGCAGCTCGACGAGGCCCACTCGACCTTGCCGCCGTTCACCTGGCAAAAACCCCTCCACGTTCCCCAGTCCCAATCTCGGATATTACTCATGGGAGCAGCGGCACCAATAAGGTAAACAAGTGGGCAGAAACCATGATTTTTAGCCATTCGCTGCACCGTGTCAGGAAGTTCTAGCAAGAAAGTGGGAAATGTCTCATCATGAGACGATAGCCCGTGCATTCTATTCTACGAATCTCGGTTCTAAGTGTTCCAACCGGAACATTAGGCAATATGTTCCGACAGGAACATCTCGCTCCCGGCTTGTTCCAGAATGTTCCAGTCGGAACATTTAGAAACCTGAAGCGCCCCGCAACTTGTTTTGCACAACTCGTCCTAGTGTTCCGATCGGAACACCAATCCACGTTCCAGCCGGAACATTAAGCGCGGTTTTGCACAATCATTTTGTATAATGCACAACATCTGACCTTGCATTCGAAATGCGAACCGCTCTATTCTTGCGAACAGCTCTGGCTCCTCGACAATTTATATGGGACGCGTCATCGCTGTTGCCAATCAGAAGGGCGGCGTGGGCAAGACTACGACCGCCATCAACCTAGCCGCGTCCTTCGCGGCTGCGGAAGTAAATACTCTACTCATCGATTGCGATCCGCAATCGAATGCCTCAAGTGGCCTTGGCCTCGTGAAAGATCCGGAGCGCATTTCTACCTATCACCTGCTGATGGGCGCAGCCTCGGGCGATGAGGCGCTCGCAGTGACAGAGCTCGAGCAGCTCTGGATCATTCCGTCGCACAAAAATCTCATCGGCGCAAATATTGAGCTGGTCGAGGCCGAGCGCCGCGAGTATCGATTGAAAGAAGCGATCGCGCCCTTGCGCGATCGCTTCCAGTACATCGTCCTGGATTGCCCACCAGCGCTCGACTTGCTCACGCTGAACGCACTAGTGGCGGCCGACTCGGTTCTCATTCCGATGCAGGCGGAATATTTTGCGCTCGAAGGCATCAGCGAGCTCCTCGACACAGTCGAGCGAATTCGCGCGGAGTTGAATCCGGAACTGGAAATCGAAGGCGTAGTGCTCACCATGCTGGATGAGCGCACCAATCTGGCTCAGCAGGTGATCGCTGAGCTCAGAAGATTTTTTGGCGAGAAACTGTGCGCGGCGACTGTGCCGCGAAACATACGGCTGGCAGAGGCGCCCAGCCATGGGAAGCCAGCGCTGGTGTACGATCCGCGCTCGAAGGGCGCGGAGAGTTACATACGGCTGGCAAAGGAGCTGCTGGGGCGGCATGTGGCGGCGGTGGGCGAGGCAGCGCCGGCGAAAAGCGCGTAGCGCATATCGATAACTATCGATCTATATATCGATTCATATGGATATTAGGATTTAGCGGCCAGTTGTACAGGCCCTTCGCGTCGCTCACGGTGACAAGATTTGTCGGGGGAAAGAACTTATGACGACAGTGGCGGTAGAGAAGCATGACGAGAAGCCGGAGAAGCGGAAGGCTTTGGGGCGAGGCCTGGCATCTTTGTTGCCCGGACCACGAGTGGTTGCCAGTACCGAGCCGCGAGTACCGAGCCCCGAGCAGGAGATCCCACCCTTCGCAAAGGACGCGAAGGATGGGGCACCCTCAGTCGAGGAGCCGCCGTCCGAGGTAATTTCGATTCAGGCGCAGGCGGTGAATCACCACATGGTGTCGCAGCTGGCGATGGAGCTGATCGAGAAGAATCCCTACCAGACGCGCTATGTGTTTAGTGAAGAGCAACTGCAGGAGCTGGCCGATTCGATCAAGGAGAATGGGGTAGTGCAGCCGGTGGTGGTGCGTCCGGCAGAGGAGGAAGGACGATTCATCCTGGTGCTGGGCGAGCGGCGGCTGCGCGCGTCGAAGATCGCAGGGCAGCGAACGATTCCCGCGATCGTGCGCCGGCTTTCGCCGCAGCAGGCGGCGGAGATGACGGTGCTCGAGAACGTGCAGCGCGAGGACCTGAATCCGCTGGAGCAAGCGGAGGCGTTTCGCGTGTTGAGCAAGGAATTCCAGCTGACGCAGGTACAGATTGCGGAGCGGCTTGGAGTGTCGCGGGAGACGGTATCGAATTACATGCGGCTGCTGCGGCTGCCGCGGGAAGTGATGGAATATTTGATCTCGGGGCGGCTGACTTTCAGCGATTGCAGAGAGCTGTTGGCACTGGAGAAGGAAGAGCACATCCTCGAGATCGCGAGAGAAGTGGTGACGAAGCATTTGAAGTGGGATGAGATTGAAGATCGGGTGGCGCGGGTGAACGGATTCCTGGCCATGCTGCCGGGGCAGACAATGCCGGGAGAAGCGCCGCTGAAAAAAAATAGAGCGGCGCGGTGGATGGATCCGAATGTGCGGGCCGCGCAACTGGCGATGGAGCGGATCCTGGGGGTGCGGGTGAGAATTAAGGATCGGAATGGGAAGGGCAAGATTGTGATTGAGTATGCGACGGTGGATGATTATGAGCGGGTGGTGGAAATGCTGAAGGGCAGTGGTAAGTGATCAGTGGGCGGTGGCCAGTTAGGGTGCTATCTACGGTTGGGTAGAGAGAAGGTATGGGCCAGTGGGGGCATCAGGGTGGTAATTGTGGGATCGGGCGGTGCTTTGGCGGGGCCGCGAAGATCTCAAACCCCGACGTAGTGGAGTGAATCGCGCGTCCAGTGGGAGCGGGCGGTGGGGTTAACTAACTTGATTCATGCGCGGCGGTGACTTACTCGCCTCAGGGTTAATTCTGACCGATTGGTACAAATTCAGCCTTCTCCAGTTACACAGTTAAATCGTGCCGTGGCCATTGCCATGCGCGATGGTCCAGAGGCCGGTCTGGCGCATATCGACGCGGTGTTGGAACATGGCGAATTGGCCAATTATTACCTGGCGCATTCCGCCCGTGCAGATATGTACCGCAGGCTCGGCAGGACGGCTGAGGCTCGTGCCTCTTATGAGAAGGCGCTGCCGCTGACCCAACAGGAACCAGAGCGGCAATTCCTGCAAGAGCGGATTCGGCAGTTGAAATAAAACTCTGATAAAAAAATGGAGCGGCTGTCGATTTTTTCTGTGCGCGACGACTATAGGGTGAACAGTCGAGAGGACGAACGATCGAGTGCGCAAGACCTCAGACTCTCATAAGCCTGATACAAAAGAGGAGGTCAGGACGATCAATGAGAAATGTGATCTTCGCAATCAACATTACCATGGATGGCTGCTGCGACCACACCAAACAATTTGTCGATGAAGAACAACTTGAATACTTTACTCACCTGACGCGAGAGGTTGACCTGCAGGTTTTTGGGCGTAAAACTTATCAATTGATGGTTCCCTATTGGCCTGATGTCCTCAAGGATGCGGGTGAGACAAAGGCCGATACCGAATTTGCACGGGCATTTTGCTCCACAAACAAAGTTGTTTTTTCGCGATCCTTAGACAATGTTGGAGACAGCGATACGCGAATTGCTCGTGGCAACCTTCACGACGAAATACTCAAACTGAAACAAGAGAAGGGTAAAAACATTTTAGTCGGCGGCGTGGACATCCCTTCACAACTGATACAGCTAGGTCTGGTGGATGAATTTCGTTTTGTGGTTGGGCCAACCATTGTGGGAGAAGGAAGACGGTTGTTTGACGGTGTCAGCCTGCCGGAGAGACTGCAACTAAGACTTGTTGAGACAAAGGTCTTCAAATCAGGATGTGTTGTGCTTCGTTACTCGAAACTGTGACGGCAACATTGCTTGAGCTACGCCGATGGCTCCCACCCGGAATAGGAGAAGAACTATGAAATACGTCTGTTTAGAATCAGCTCAAGCCAAAGGCCCCACTTCTCGCAAAGAACGCGAGAAATGGGGCGCCCTGCGGCCCTGTTCTAGTCAACGAGACCCAAAAAGCGGAGCTTCACATCCGCAATATCTCCTGATCCCCTCGGCATCGCAGCCCACCCATGAAACTGCCACGGGTGGGGCATCCAGCCAGAAAGTGTTTCCCGGGCCACCCGGCGGAGACGCCGATGCTGGAGAGCTGACCTCTTTCTTATTGACTATTGGAGCAGCCGCCCTTAGCGCCGAAGGTCGCGGCCCCCGACAGGAAACCGGGTTCCTCAAAAACGCCCTTGCCGAGGTCGCCGTCTGCGGCGGGAGAGATGAACAGCAAGTAAACAACTTCACCGGTGTCACTTCCGGATTGAATGCTGGCCACGAGGAGATGGTTGATTATTTGAAAAGTACCAGTTAGCGTACCGGTGCCGGCCAACGGGCCTGATAGCGAGGCCGAGCCGCTGTGTTGCCCGTTCGTGCCACTATCGACCAGCGAAAGGCACGCTGTGTGCGCGAACTGGGGCGGAAGCGTAACATTTACCGGCCGACTGCCGGTGTAGCTCTGTGCCATGGCAGCGTTGGACATCAGTGCAAAAGCCACCAACGTGATCGCCATGAAAATAATCCTGCGTTTGTTCATTGTCCTACCCTCCAGGGAGAAACGTAACTACGTGATGCCATCCAACAATGCGAGGTAAGACTCAATCGGTTGTCACGGACATGTAAAACCATTGTTAGAAATTCTCATGGTGGCCGCCCAGAGCCGCGTTGCTCTCAAAACCGTAATCTGCTGTTAGGATGAAAACCGTCCTCGCTGGACCGGTTGATGACCAACGCTGAGAAGAACGCCGAGCCGAAGCCGCTGCCGAAGTTCCTTACACGAATATCCAGATGGTACAGGGAGACGGCCGTAACAGTTCTCTCCACCCTGATCCTGACGTGTGGCTTCATCTTTTTCTCGTACGCGTATTACGCGATCCGTGGATGCGGAAACCCGCCGATTTACTCCAGCCACTTCCGGCCTCGAGCGATGCACAGGATGGATACGGAGCAAGCCAGCAGATTTTTCAAAGAGTTTGACCAGATGGGCGAAGCCGAGACCTACATCTACCAGCCGTGGGTAGGTTTCTCAGAACGGATTTTCCACGCGCCACGGCTCAATGTGGATGAAGCAACACCATTGCCAACCCGCCGAACCATCCAGAACAGCTCCAATCATGCGGGGCGCCCTCTTATCGTATGGGTCTTCGGCGGCTCAACCATGTTTGGTTGGGGAGTGCCGGATGATGAGACGATGGCCAGCCACTTGTCGGCGATTCTTTCTCGCGATCTTCCAGGCCGGAGCGTCGCGGTAACCAACCATGGGCACAGTTACTTCTTCTCCTCGCAGGAACTTGCTTTGTTTGAGACGTTGCTTCGCCGCGGCGACCATTGCGATGTGGCGGTCTTTCTGGACGGTCTAAACGAATCGGGCATATATTCGCACCACGACACTCCTGCTTTTACCGACAGAATGGCCGTAGCCATGGCAAGAGAGCAAGCTCGCAACCCAAGCGCGCGAAGCTACTTCTGGTTATCGCCGGACTTCCCACCTCTTAGACTGGTGGGAGCGATCGGAGGCCGTCTGATTCGGCCGCCCGCTCCGCCCCCGGATCAGTCACCTACCTATGATCAGGTGAATACGTATCAGTTCAATTTAAGCGCCGAGGCAGCTCTCGGAAGCATTCATGGCATTAAGACGCTGTTTTTCTGGCAGCCTGTGCCGGGCGAGATCGGATATGCGCCGGCTCGCGACCTGGCGGCTAGAGTTCGGCAGTCGGTGAAGGCCGACAATTTTTATTACATCGCTGACATCTTTAAAGATATGGATCCCCGTGACGTCTACGTCGACTATCACCATTACGGTGACATCGGGAACGAACGCATCGCGGAGAATATTGCCGGGGAAGTGCTCAAGATTGTTGGAAATTGAAATTACCAAGATCTGCAAAGAGAGGTACAGGCACTGGGCCGGGCGGCCCGAGCTTTTGATCTTGCGGGCAGTGCGGCGCATAGGATTGGGGCGGTTCCCCTAAATTCAGAAATGCGCTGGGTCCGCCTCCATCTTCGAATTCCACCCCTTCATCTCATTGAGTTCCTCGGGGGTGATCTGAGGGAAGTACCTGATGAACAAAACCAGGCGCCAGGTTTGCGGGACAGTGTGCGTTCCGTGGAAGGCCGGCATGCCACTCAAACGAACTCCATTTTCAATTGTGTAGTAGAGTTCGCCATCGCTCTTGTTCTGCGTCGCGGCTGCGCGCAAGTCGGGCGGTTTCGGATAGAGGCCCTTGCCGTAAACCGTGTGGCCCGATCCGTCATTCGAATGGCACGGGGAGCAATGAAAGGCGAAATGCTCCATGCCTCCCCGAATGTTCTCGGTTGAAGGCGTGATGGGATTGCGAAGCTCGCGGTACGAGGACGGCACGGCCAATTTGCGTGCCGTTGTCGCCGCGAACACCTCAATCACTGATGGTGTCGCAAGTGCGCTGAAGCCTCGGCGCACGAGAATCAGCCCGTATCCCGCGGCCGCAAGCGCAAGAGCCAACACAATTAGCGAAACTACTTTCCAGGTTTTCATGTCTACCTCTGTCCCATGTCCTCGTCGTCCGCCTGCCCGAACGTAGGCAGGTACTTTCCGAAGTTCAATTCGAAGTCGCTCGGAACGCCGTAACCCACATTGCGAATCTTGGCACGACGCGCCTGCGCACCGGGCAAGGCCAGCAGTGGGAAGAACAGGTCGGTACTCGACTTGAGCTCGGTAGCGGTCGGCGTCCCGAACCGATTGACTTGGGCCTTCGCCGCGGCTAGCGTTTCACGGTCGAACGAGGCCAGACGGCGGACGAGCGCATCGACGAATGAGTCGAGGTTGGCATCGTCCAGCGTGCGGTTCACCCAGCCATAGCGCTCGGCGATATCAGCATCGAAATCGTCGCCGCTGAGGACGATCTCAAGTGCCCGCGAGCGGCCGACCAAGCGCGGGAGCCATTCCAGCGCGCCGCCGCCCGGGACCAGTCCGACGCCGACCTCGGGGTTGCCGAACACGGCGCTTTGCCGGCTGGCGAAGCGCATGTCGCAGGCCAGTACGAACTCGTTCCCGATGCCGCGCGTGCGGCCGCGAATCTTGGCGATGCTCACGACTGGCGTGGACGAGAGGCGCAGCACAAAGTCGCGCCAAAGTCCAAGCACCTCTGGCCGTTCAGCTGCTTTGGCTACGTCGAGATGGGCGACGAAGAAATCGGGATTGGCCGACTGGAACACTACGACCTTCACGGATGGGTCCGCCTCGAGGTCAGTCATTAGCTCTCCCAATTCGACGATCGTTGCGGGAACAAACATGTTGATAGGCGGGTTGTTGAAGGTGATCGTCCACCGCCCCGGATAGGCGCGGTCGGTGTTGAACTGAGAACTGTCAGGCATGGCGCATCTTCTCCTCTCTTTTAAAAAAGACCTACCGCAGTGATTTGAAGCCCGCGCGAACCTCTTCTGAAAAGAGTCGGGGCTGTTTCCGGGCCGAACGTCGAGCTAGCCTTGAGAAAGCGACGGCGTGATTTGTCGTTGATCCGTCTCATAATGGTTCCTCCTTCAGAATCGAATCAGTGACCGCTAAGAAATAGAATTGCTGTCGATTTTCGGTCTCCGGAACGACTATCTGATAACAGAACGATGGGCTACAGCTCTGAGTCACAGGAAACAAGGTAGCGGGTCAGTTTGATGAGGAAGCGAGCCAAACGCGCGATCATTGTGTCGCAAAGAACCCTTCGGTCGCTTGCGCTCTTCAGGGCAGGCTGCGACACAACGCGCGGCTCGCCTGGGTCCTTCACTGCGCAAAAAACGCTTGTTCAGGATGACAAGCAAACTGCCCCACTACGGAAACAAGGAGGATTGGATGAAATACATCTGTTTGGGATACATCGAACCAGGAAAATTCGAAGGGATGACCGAGGACGAGCGGCATGCGACGTTTGACGAATGTTTTGAGTACAACGACCATCTGCGCGCCAACGGACATCTGGTCGCCGAAGTACCGCTTCAGCCTCCGGAGACGGCGTTGACTCTGTACTGGAAAAACGGCAAAGTCACGACGACGGATGGCCACTATGCGGAAACCAAGGAACAGGAAACCTTCCCGCAAAGGAATCGAGAGAGTAAATCGGTGGGAAGCGGCGAGGAGAATTGCGTCTATGATTGGCGTGTTACCCGGAATTCATGGACAAAGTGGGAGATGCATGTGAATGAGAGCGAGAAAATGCTGGGATCGGTGGCGGCGCAGTTGATGAATGGAGAGGAAGTGGTGGTGGAGGATCAGAAGATCAAGGTGCGGCGCGTGGGGAGCGGGCGGCTAAGGATGGTGCAGTTCCGGATGAATGGGCGGGTGATCGACGCGATTGAGCAGAATCGCGACAAGCCGAGCCGGTGGGGGAAGCTGGCGCGGGAGAAGCATCAGGTGGTGCAGTTTCGGGACGTGGAGACGAATAGGTATTTGGCGGTGTCGGTGGATGGTGAAGTAAGGGAGTACGGGAAGTAGCGAGCCGCGAGTTTGGGAATTTACTTGGCGAAGAAGTAATCGAAGGATTTTACGGCGTTGAATTCGTCGTCTTTGACGTCGAAGACGGTGTAGAGCTTGGTGACGTTGAGGATGTCTTGCACTTTTTTAGTCAGGCTGAGGAGTTTAAGTTCGCCGCCGGAGTTGCGGACGGCGGTGAAGCTGCTGACCAGTTCGCCGACGCCGGAGGAGTCGATGTAATCGACGTGGGCGAGGTTGAGAACGATTTTTTTCTTGCCGTCAGAGATGAGTTTGCGAACGGTGTCGCGAAGGTTGCCGGTTTCGTCGCCGAGAGTGATGCGGCCGCGAATGTCGACGATGGTGACATGGCTGACTTCGCGGGTGGTGATGTTGGTCATGGACATCGGGCCGATTGATTGTACTCGGAATTAAATCAATCTACCACGGAGGCAGGGAAAGCGTCGCCCAAGGTCGGCATTCGGTAGTGCCTCAGTAAACTGAGGCACTACCCGGCATTCGGAAAGACTGAGATCCTTCGCTTCGCTCAGGATGACAAAGAGGCGGGGGTGGGTTGGGAGTCGCGGATTTCCTGGATGGGCGAGGTGACGATGGGAGTGTCGTATTCGGGGTGACGGAATTCGAGGTGCATGCCGCGGCCGACGTACTGGAGCTTAAGCATGGAGCCTCCCCAGGTGGAACCGGCTATGGCAACCTGCACGGGGCTGGGGCAGAATTCGGGATGGCCGGAGATGAGGGCGTCGCTTCCACCAAGAAGAACGGCGGTGTAGCAGTGATGGAGAGTTTGAATCTCGAGGATGGTGGAGGGCGGGAGATCGTGAAGAAAGACGCCGCCTTCGATTTCGGACTGGACGATGGCGTGGTTGACGTCGTCGGCTAAGTTGGGGTGCGGACTGAACATAACTGGGGCAACGTTCCTAGGAGTGTACTCCAAAACCTGAAATGGCGGGCGTCGAGATGGGGGTACTTTGGAGCATGGTCGGAAGGTTGGATGTCGGAATGGGAGGCGAGGGTGCGGGAAAAGTGGGGGCCTGGTGGCGCAAACAGCAGGTCCCTCGACTTCGCAAGATCATTGGAATAGCGAATGATCTCGCTGCTCTCGGGATGACAGTTCTTATGGAACGAGGAAAATGCGGTCAGGGGAGAGTGGCGATGGAGCCTTTGGGGCCGGCGAAGATTGCGCCGCCGGTGGGGTAGGGGCTGACGGCGTTGAATTCGATGGAGGATTTCCTGGGCGGACTGATGCGGGTGGGGTCTTTGGGAGGGCGGAAATCGAAGAAGAATTTGGGTGCGGCGATGAAGAGGCGAACGTGAGCCTGGTCTTCGTCTTTGTCTTTGTCTTTGTCTTTCGCGGCGGGAGTTAAGGATTTGCGATCGTAGGCGACGGCGGAGTAATAGGATTGCGGGAAAATTTTGGAGACGGTCCAGGTTTTGCCGCCGTCGGAGGTGAAGGCGAGGTTGGGGCCGTCCTGATCGGGATGTTTGTAGTCGCCGCCGGCGATGACGCCGTGGTTGGGGTCGCGGAAGGCGATGGAGAAGATGCCGGCGGAATCGGGGCCGTGCGTGATGGAAGTGTTGAAGACTTGCCAGGTGTGGCCGCGATCGGCGGAGTGAAAGACGCGGGCGGCTTTGCCGCCGGTGGCGAACCAGATGTTGGGATCGTTTGCTTCGGGGGCTGAAGCCCCAGTCTTTTCAGAGGCTTTTTCGGCACGACTGAAGTCGTGCCCTTCCCGATCTGTGCCTACGTGAAGGATGGCGAGGCAGGTATTGCTGGCGGCGAAGGCGCCTTCTCCCTCGAGGGCGGGCGGGAGTTGCGAGGGTGGGATCGGAGTCCAGGATTGGCCGTCGGCCGTGATGAGAAGTTGGAATTTGAGTTGGCCGGAATCGTCGGGGATGGGATCGCCGAGGACGATGCCGTGGGTGGGATCCCAGAAAGCGATGGAGTCGAAAAAGGCTTTGGGATTGGTGCTGGTGAACTGGAGGTTCCAGTGCTGGCCGGCGTCGATGGTGTGGTAGATGCGGGACTGGTCGCCGGGTCCGGAGGACATGAGAAAAGCTTCGTCGGCGGAGAAGGCGACGACGCCGCGGAAATCGAGATTGGCGGCGTCGGGGACTTGGGCGGGGATCCAGGTACGGCCGGCGTCGGTGGTGCGGAGGTAGGTGCCGTGGGTACCGGAGGCCCAGGCGATTTGCAGGGAGACGGCGCTGATGCCGCGAAGATTTTCCGTGGTGTTAGAGGGTTGAGTCTGACGCGCGGGTTGAGCCAGCGCAGTGGCAGTGAGAAAAAGAGCGAAGAAGACAGAGGGTAGGGTCTTCATGCGAGGAAGTCTAGGATCTCTGACGGCGGAATGCAATGACCGGGCCAGCTGCGGTGGTGGCGGCGAAATGCATAGGTCCTTCGCTTCGCTCAGGATGACAATCATGAATTGATGACAATCCTGAGTGGATGACAGTCCTGAATTTGGCACGGCAACCGCAGCTACCTTGCTGTGAAGGGAGCGAAGGATGCGCTTTTGCCGATATAGATGCGGAGCGTGCATTTGTCGCCGACGTGAGCGAAAGCTACTTCGAGTTCGGCGGCGTTTTCGCTCACCTGATCGGTTTCGATCGCAGCACGGGCAATATCCTGCTTCTCATCATAGGCGGAGCCGGGTGTGACGTTTTTGTTGACGGCGAGGGTCCACTTGTCCTTGGCGGGAATGGGATAGACGGTATAGGCACCGACGGGAATGGTGGAACCACCGAAGGTGAGTTGGGCTTCGGTAAAGAGAGTCATCGGCATACCACCGGGAGTCCAGGGCTTGCCGTTAGAAAGCTTGTCGTTCTTGGCGGTGACCGGATTGTAGCGAATGTAAACCTGGCGTCCATCGTCGAGGTTACAACTGGCGGTGGACGAAGGCTCGGCTTGCTGCGCCAGGCTGGTGGCGGCCAGCAAGAAGAAAACAGCAATGACGAATTGCGCGCGGAGCATGGGAGACCCCCTATGGGTACAAAAGTGTAGCGCCGAAACGGGCTGAGGGGAAGAGGTTTTAGATTGCTGATGCTGGGAGAGACCGGGAAACTGCGCGCGGCACCTCAGGGGCTAAAGCCTTCCCAATAATGCGGCCTGCTTTTCGCAGCGCTGAAGCGTAGCGCCACCCAAAAACGAGCGCGCAAAGTAGCTGCTGTGGGGAAAGGGCCGATGCGGCGGTCGGGAGTCAGAAAGGCAGGTCCTCCGCTTCGCTCAGGATGACAAAGGAGGAAGTGGGCTGGGCACGGGAGCCTAGCTGAACGAAAGATCATGTCGATCGTCGCTGGTCTTCAGTGACGTTCTCAGAGGGTGGGGCGGTTGCTACCGTTGGCTTGCGGGTAGGGAGGATCTTTGTACTCGCAAGGATGGGGAGCAATGGCGAAAGCAGCGAAGGTGAAGATTCTTTATGGCGAAGGGGATGCGGAGGAGCAGGCAGCTCCGGCAGCGGCATTTGAGAAGGCTGGGCACACGGTGGAAAAGGCCGTGGGACGCAAGGCCGTGCTGGAGGCGCTGAACAAGGGCCGGTTCGACCTGGTGGTACTGGGTCCGAGCCTGACGCGGAATGACCGGCATCATCTGCCTTACATGGTGAAAAAAGTTCAGCCGGAGGCGGCGGTGCTGGTGATGCATGCCGATGGAAGCCGGCATCCGTATGTGGATGCGTGCACGGACACTGGGGCAAGCCTGGAAAACGTGCTGGCGCGGATTGAAGGGATGCAGATCGCGGGGATGATGGCGGCGGGAGCTGCGGCGGGGCGGTAGGGGGTCTGGTTCTCAGTTTCTAGTTCTCGGTTCTCGGTTCTCAGTTCTCAGTTCTCAGTTCTCAGTTCTCAGTTCTCAGTTCTCAGAGTTGGATGGGCGGCCTTTCGGGCCGCCTTTCTTTTTTTTGGGCAGAAATTTTATTCACAGGGAGGTCAGGGTGAATCCTGGTGAGCACGAATCTTGCGAGTTAATGCGTGGGAGCCGACGATTCAGCAAGGTATCGAGAGTGATCGGCGGAGGGGCACGTTTCCAGAAAAGTGGGAATTTGGTTCGCGGGAGCGTGACCAAAGCTGCGCGAATCGAGTTAGTAAGAGTGGAACGGGCCATGGGCCCTGTGCATATGTTGTGGATGCGAGGGAACGCGCGCAACTCGCTAGCTAGCGCGAAAGTGGTACGTCGAGCGGCGTTCCAGAGGACGCTCTGGCAATGGAATCCTGGTGGAGAAACTTAGAGAAGCGAAATGGAGCCAGAGCACATCCAAGGGGCTGAATCAAGGCGCGAAGCTGTGCGCCGAGGACAGCCCCTTCGGCTTCGCTCAGGGCGAGAGAGGGCGGCTGTCCCCACAGAGTGTTAAACCCCTGCACATTAAAATTAAATTCCTGAGGAGGTTATGAAAATGGGAGTGAGCGAAGGATTGGCCAAGGAACTGGATCTAGAGCTGGCGAGCACGCGGAGAACGCTGGAAAGGATTCCGGAAGACAAGCTGACATGGAAGCCGCATGAGAAGTCGATGGCACTGGGGCGGCTGGCAGGACATTTGGCCGAGTTGCCGGGATTTGGCGTGATGATGATGCAGACGGATTCGTTCAATGTGGCGAACCGGCAGCCGGGGCAAAAGCCGACGGTGGCGGAGTCGCAGAAGCATGTGCTGGAAGTTTTTGATGGGAAGGCGGCAGAGTTGCGGGCTGCACTTGCTGGAGTGAGCGATGCGGATTTCGCTAAAAACTGGACGCTTTCGGCGGGCGATAAGAAGATCTACGACGGTCCGAAGCTTGGGGCGATACGGCGGATGATGATGAATCATATGATCCATCATCGGGCGCAGCTGGGAGTTTATCTGCGGCTGAATGGAGTGCCGGTGCCTTCGGTGTACGGGCCGTCGGCGGATGAGGGATTGTCGTAAAAGAGTGTGGGAATGAGCAAGGGCGGCCGGGAGGCCGCCCTTTTGTATTGCCATTCTTCCAATCTTCGTCAACAGAGCCATACCTCGGCGGCTAAAGCCCGGTCGATCGCGGAGCTTTAATCGCAGCGCTGGAAGCGCTGCGCCACCCCAAAGCGGTGCGGCTATGCAGCGCGTCCCAGGACGGGCTGGGTGCAGTGGGCGCAGCGGCGAGCGTCAATGGGAATCTCGCTGAGGCATTCGGGGCATTTCTTTGTAGTGGGATCGGGCGGCTTCTCGGCGCGATGCATGCGGGCAACCAGCGCATTGACCGGAATGACGACAAAGAAATAGATCGCTGCGGCGATCAGAAAGAAATTCACGACTGCTGTGAGAAACACGCCGTAGGGGAAGGCTACCGGACCGTGCGGACCCGTTATCGTCGTACCGATAGACTTGAAATCTGGCTTTCCTGCGGTCAGCGCAATCAGCGGCTCAATGAACGACGCGACCAGTGCCGTGACAACGCCCCCAAAAGACGCGCCGATCACAATACCCACCGCCATGTCTACTACGTTGCCCCGCAGGATGAACTTCTTAAAACCATCGAGCATACGAAAAAACCTCCAAATCTGAGTTGCGTCAATTTATGACAGGAGGGGCGGCAGGTCAAGCCAAAGAGCGCAATTGGAGGTATCCGGAAAGCGCGGTTGACTGGAATTGAGGAGGCGTTGAAGCTGCGGGCAGGTATTGCATGGATCCTTCGCGCAAAGAACGCGCTCAGGATGACAAACCGTGGCGTCAGATGCGCATGGGCATGACGATGTAGCGGTACTTGTAATCGTCGCCTTCGGCGGGACGGAGCTGGCCGGCGGATTGGGAATCTTTCAGTTCGAGGCGGACTTCGTCGGTACCGGCGGCTTTGAGGAAGTCGACGAGGTAGACGGCGTTGAAGCCGATGGTAAGAGTTTCGCCATCGTAGGGAGCTTCGATGGAATCCTCGGACTCGCCGGCTTCGGTGGAGGAGGCGGAAATTTTCACTTCGCCTTTTTCCAGCTTCAGGCGGACGGCGCGGGAGCGTTCGTCAGCGAACTGGGCGACGCGGAGGATGGCGGAATTCAGATCCGAGCTGTTCAGCGTGATGCTCTTGTTGTTGTCTTTGGGCAGGACGGCTTCGAAGTTGGGGAACTGTCCGGTGAGTTGGCGCGAGGTGAGCAAGCGCGAACCGATGCGGAAGAAAAGAGTGGAGTCGTCCTTGGCGAACTCGACGGTTTCGGCGTCGGAAGAATCGAGGAGGGACTTGAGTTCGTCCATCGCTTTTTTCGGGACCAGGGTTTTCATCTCGCCGGAGATGCCTTCGAATTTTTCCCCGCTGCGCTCGCAGTGTGCCAGGCGGTGACCATCGGTGGCGACCATGGTGATCGATTCAGGCTTGAGCAGCATTAATGCGCCGTTCAGCGTGTAGCGCGATTCTTCGCTGGAGATGGCGAAGCCAGTGCGGGCGATCAGTCCGCGCAAAACCTGGCCGGGAATTTTGACCACACCTGCGGTGGGAAATGCTGGAAGGCTGGGGAAATTGGACTTCGCCATGCCGACCATCTTGGTGTTGGAGCGGCCGCAGCGGATGCTGACCCAGTGATTGTCGAGCAACTTGATGGTAATGTCGGCGTCGGGCAGGAGCTTTACGTAGTCATGAAGTTTGCGGGCGGGGATGGTGCAGGAGCCTTCTTTCTTAACTTTGGCATTACACGACGTGCGCAGGCTGAGATCGAGGTCGGTCGCGGTGAGCGAGAGCTTGCCTTCGGCGGCCTCGAATAAATAATTCGAGAGAATGGGAATGGTGGTCTTGCGCTCGACCACGCCTTGCGTGGCGGTCAATTCCCGCAGCAACTCTGATTTGCTGACCGTGATCTCCATGGTTCCTACCGCAACGGCCGCTTCCACCGGCATATTTATCTCCCGCGCACGTACCTCAGGGGCTAAAGCCCATCTCTTGAAGGTACTTTAGCGGCACCCTTCGGCTCCGCTCAGGGCAGGCTCCTAAAGCCGTGCCCTACCCAAGCCCTGCCCCACCCAAAATCTAGCCAGAAAACCCGCTCACCTAAAACCTGCTCTACCAAAACCTGCTCTACCAAAACCTGCTCTACCAAAACCTGCTCTACCAAAACCTGCTCTACCAAAACCTGCTCTACCAAAACCTTGTGCCGCCCAAGAACTAATCTACTTCTGCTACTTTTAGTACTTCCCTTATATCAAATACAAAACCTATAAAACCAGCAGTAACAGTAGGCAGGTCGGAGAAGTGGAAAACTTTGTGAACCGGCCTATTGTCACCACTTTGGGGACCGGCCCTTCGTGTGAGAAATCGGTCCCGAACTTGGCGGAGAGCCTACGATAAGATTTCCGCTTTTCTGATTGTGACCGGGCCTTGCACAGATTCCACATGTCATTCACAGACTTGTAAAAGGAAGACTGTGCTGCACAGTGCAAAACGTAAAACTCGCCGCGATTATCCGCCCAATTGCTCCGTTAATTTATTGAGCAGCCTGTTCAAATCCTTGTCGTTCTTGCGAACCTCTTCTATCTTCTCGACGGAGTGCAGAACGGTGGTGTGATGTTTTCCGCCGAACTGGCGTCCGATTTCCGGCAGTGACGCTTCGGTCATGTGCTTGGCCAGATACATTGCGATCTGGCGCGGATAGACGATGGCGCGCGAATTATCTTTGGCTTTGATTTCGACCAGGCGCAGGCCGAACTGCTCGGCAACCATTTTCTGGATGGACTCGATGGTGACCTTGCGAGCTTGCGAGTCGATGAAATTCTTCAGCACCTGTTGCGCATAGGGGAGGGTGATCTCGGCGCCGATCAGGGATGAGTGTGCAACCAGGCGAATGAGCGCGCCTTCGAGCTCGCGAACGTTCGAGCGAATATTCTGCGCGACGTAAAGGGCCACTTCCGTTGGAAGCGTTACTTTTTCCTGCTCGGCCTTTTTCTGAAGAATCGCAACTTTGGTTTCGAGATCCGGGGGCTGAATGTCGGCGATCAGGCCCCACTCGAAGCGGCTGCGCAGACGGTCTTCGATCTCGGCGAGCTCCTTGGGCGAACGGTCGCTGGCGATGACGATCTGCTTCATGGTGTCGTGCAGGGCGTTGAAGGTATGGAAGAACTCTTCCTGGGTGCGCTCCTTGCCGGCGAGGAATTGGATGTCATCGACGAGCAGGACATCGACGCCGCGGAACTTGTCGCGGAAGCTGGTCATCTTGTCGTAGCGCAGCGAGTTAATCATGTCATTGGTGAACTTCTCGCTGGAGACGTAGCAGATGGCGGCTTGTGGCTGGCGACGCTTGACTTCGTGTCCGATGGCCTGCATGAGGTGCGTCTTGCCCATGCCGACGCCGCCGTAAAGGAAGAGCGGGTTGTAGGCCTTGGAAGGTCGCTCGGCGACAGCCTGGCAGGCGGCGTGGGCGAACTGGTTGCCGGAGCCGATGACAAAGGCGTCGAAGGTGTAACGCGGATTCAGTTGCGCCGCGCCATCCCAATCGAAGCGAGCCTGCGCGGGAGCCGAGGCGGCCGGAGTTGCGGAGAGTCCGCCGTTGTGGCGCACCGTGGTGGCGGCGGGATCGTCCTCGGGTGTGACGAACTTTACGTCGTTGAACTCGAGGCCGAGGTTGTCGATGGCTTCCTGGATGAGGTCGGCGTACTTGTCGCCGGCGTGACGGAACTCGGCGGTGGGCACGCTCACGAATAAAATTCCGCCGCTGGAGTGGCTGTAGCGCGTGGGCTTGAGCCAGGTGTCGTAAGAGTGCCGGTTGATCTTTTTTTCCAGCGCGTCGAGAATGCGCATCCACGGATTGGGGGAAAGGGTTGTGCTTGTGACTGACATAATATGAAATACCCGCCGCGGCGTCCCGGCGGCTGGCTGAGGGCGCCTGTTAACAATGCCGTTTACCGACTTGCTGCTGGAACACTTAGTGTACTGCGGAATGCGCCTGTTGTACCCTGCGCGGTTGTCATGGTGAAAGAGATTTTCTTAAACTTGAACAGTGCCGCATGGTAGCACGAAATTTTTTTCGTCGCACGAAAATCTTGGCGAAATTTTTTTTGGCTCAACCTCATTCAGAACCGAAGAAGGGCGCGTGTCAAGTGTCGAGGATGTAACTGCAACGAGCGCGGTGCAGCGGGTGCGTGAAGGCATTGAACTGCGCGTGGAATATTCTGCAGTTTTTGTGAGAGGACACGAGTGCGGGGAAGCATCGCCCTTTGCCCTGATGGCACTTGGTCATTTATACTCATCGTTTGCCCTAACACAGTTGACGGAATCAGGAGCAGCTATTTTTCATGCCCAAGCGTACATTCCAACCTAACCGGCGCAAGCGAAGCAAGAAACACGGATTTCGCACGCGCATGAAGACCCAGGGCGGCAAGAAGGTAATTTCCCGCCGCCGCGCCAAGGGGCGGAAGCGGGTATCCGTGAAGCCCGGATTCCGCGAGTAGCTTTTCAGGTGCCGCTCACTTCCACAGTAAGAACCCTCGGCGACGTGTTGCAGCAAGAGGGCATGATGGCGAATGCCGCGCTGGGAACTCGACCGGATACCATGCCAGCGAAAAAGGCAGCAGGATTTCCGCGGACGGCACGGCTGTTGCGCCATGCGGATTTCGAGCGCGTCTATAAACAAGGGCGGCGGCATTTCTCCGCGTCGATGACAGTTTTTTACTGGCCGAGGCCGGAGATAGATGCGACGGCCGAGATAGTGGAGAGAACGAGGACAAGAGTGTCCGCGCCACATGCACAGCCGCACGGGCTGCGAATTGGATTCACGGTGGGACGCGTGCTGGGTGGAGCGGTGGAGCGCAACCGCATGAAGCGGCGTTTGCGGGAGGCGGTGCGTCTGTCGCGTCCAGCGCCGGTTGAGGCGGACGTGGTGATCAATCCGAAGAAGTCATTGCTAACGGCGGAGTTCAGCGATGTGCTGAAGGAAGTGCAACGCGCCTTCGCGGTGATCGAGCAAAAGTTATTGGGAGCGCGGACAAGAGTGTCCGCGCCACACGAGAATTGAAGCAGAGCGCCAAATTCGTCACGCTGCAATTGCTGCGGGGGTACAAGTGGGCGATCTCGCCCATGTTCCCGGCAGCCTGCCGCTACGTGCCGACCTGCTCGGAATATGCCATGGAAGCGGTGGAACGCTACGGGGCGCTGCGCGGGGGGTGGATGGCGTTAGGGCGCGTGCTGCGGTGTCATCCGTTTGCCGGAGCTGGATATGACCCGGTGGTGCGAAGGGCAACGGACGAGCAGCCTGTGGAGCACTGCGGCGTAAGCGCGCACGTCACCATTACCGGCGCATGAGGAATCTGAGGCGATAAGCAAACTTTGGCCGACTTTCAAAATCCTCAACAAGAACCTGGCGCGGAGAAGCGGCTGCTTCTCGTATTTCTTCTGACGTTCGTCGTTCTGGTAATTTTCCAGCCGCTGCTGAAGAAGTACATGCCGCAGCCGCCGGCTGCACCGTCGCAAAAACAATCTGCACCACAGCAAACGGCAGCGACCGCGCCCACTGCTGGAGCATCGGCGGTGTCCGCGGCATCGACTCCGTCGGTGCCATCGGCGAAGGCTCCCGTCGCTATCGCGAACAAACAGGCCTCGAGCGAAGCGGAAATTGTGATCGAGAACGATCTGTATAAGATCACGTTCAGCAATCGCGGCGCGCAGGTGAAATCGTGGATTCTGAAAAAGTTCGATAACGACGCGCAGAACGGGCCGCTGGATCTGGTAAATGAGGCGGCGGCGCAGAAATACGGATATCCGCTCTCGCTGTGGACGTATGACGAGACGCTGCGTAACAAGTTGAGCTCAGCGCTGTATGTTGCTTCGAATGAGGGGCACCTGTCGGCTCCGGCCGCGATCACGTTCGAGTACGCCGATCAGGATGTTGTGGTTCGCAAGAGTTTTCGCTTCGATCATACGTACGTTTTGAATGTGGAGACTTCGGTCGTTTATAAGGGCGCGGAAATTTTTGCGGCGCCGGCGTGGCCATCGGGATTCGGCGACCAGGCGACACCGGCTTCCTATACGGCCTCGCGCATCGACTATCACAACGACATCTCCACCGACCGCACGGCGCTGGTCTTCCCGAATTTTGTTTTGCGTCTGGCGGGCAAGAGTATTAGCGGCGGCAATACGATCAAAGGGCCATTCGAGTGGGCCGGTCCAGGCGATCAATACTTCACGGCGCTGTTTATCCCGGATGACCCGAACGCTGCTGCGATGGTGACGCTGCGCAACGCGCTGCAGGTGCCGCGCGATCCGCAAAAGCCGGATGCGAAAGAAACCACCAACGTGGATGTGGTGGGCACGGCGGTGGGCGACCTGCGCGGAGCGACCAGTGAGCGCGTGTACGTGGGGCCGAAAGAGCTGTCGTCGCTGGAAGCGGTGAGTGTGCCGACCATCCGGAATGGCGATCCGGATTTGCGCGGCACGGTGGATTTCGGTTGGTGGGGGCTGATTTCGCGGCCGCTGTTCCTGTGGCTGAAGTGGACGTACAAACATGTCTATCCCAACTGGGGATGGGCAATTGTCATACAGACGCTGATTATCACGGTTGCGCTGTTGCCGCTGCGGATCACGCAGATGAAGTCGATGCTGAAGATGCAGCGCATCGCTCCGCAGATCAAATCGATCCAGGAAAAATATAAGAAGTACAGCCTGCGCGACCCGCGCAAGGCGGCGATGAATGAAGAGATCAGCGCGCTGTATAAAAAAGAAGGAGTGAATCCGGCGGGCGGCTGCCTGCCGCTGCTGATTCAGTTTCCGTTCCTGATCGCGTATTACCGGATGCTGGGGATTGCTCTGGATCTGCGCCACGCGCACTGGCTGTGGATCAGCGATTTGTCGGCCAGAGACCCGTATTTCCTGCTGCCGATCATCATGGTGGTCAGCATGTTCTTAATGCAGCGCATGACGCCGCAGACGGGGATGGACCCGGCGCAGCAGAGGATGATGACGGTGATGATGCCGCTGATGATGGGCTTCATCTTCTTCAATCTGGCCGCGGGTTTGAACCTGTATTACACGGAGAGCAATTTGATCTCAATTGCGCAACAGGCCATCATGAACCGCACCAAGCTGGGCCGCGAGATGCGCGAGATGATGGAAAAGCGGGCGAGAAAGAAAGAGAAGTAGCTGTCAGCCGTCAGCGATCAGCTTTCAGTCGCTGGGATGCTAACGGAGAACGTGGTGCGTAGGCTGAGAGCTGACGGCTGACGGCTGATCGCTGAGAGCAGATCTTATGGACAAAGTTGCGGCTGCGAATCGAGTCAACGAATTCTTGCAGGCTGTCGTCACTCACGGTGGCCTTCACCTTAAATACCGGATTGTGGTCGATCCGCCGGCGCTGAGCGACTGGGAGAAGCCGGAGATCTTCGTGGACTTCTCGGGACCGGATTCAACGCTGCTGCTGGATCGTGGCGGCGAACTTCTGCGTGCGCTGGAGTTGCTGGCGTTCGAGATTTTGCGACTGCCTTCGGGTGAGCATGAAAAGCTGGCGTTCGACTGCAAGAACCAGCGATCGCTGCGGTTGCAGGAACTAAGAATGGCCGCGAGCGTGGCGGCGGAGAAAGTCCGGCAAACGGGAACGCCGTTTCACTTTGCGCCGATGTCGTCACGGGAGCGCCGCATGGTGCACCTCGCTCTGCGCGACGAGGCTGATCTGCGGACGGAGAGCGATGGCGAAGGCCGCGACCGGTGCGTGGTGCTCTACCCGGCAGACTACAAGCCCGCGGGTGGGAAATCTGCGCGGCGCACGCTGCCGTGACTGCACTGAAAGCCATCCACTCCACGACGGCGCTTCTGTAACATCGAGGGACGATGGATTCCCGCCTTCATTTCGTATTTCTCGTTGCGCTGGCTGGGATACTCCTGGTGTCTCCTGCAGTCGGGGCTCAGCATGCGGCGCAGGGGCAATCGACTTCTTCCAATAATTCTTCCTCCAGCAACTCGTCCTCATCCACGATGCATACGCGGAAACCTGCGGCAGTGGCTCGTCTGGACGCAGGTTCCGTCATCAATGGAGTTTACCGGAATCCAAGTTTCGGCTTTGCGTGCAAGATTCCGGTGGGCTGGGTGTTGCGGACGGAGGAGATGAATGCGGGGGACACTGACGACGCGAAATCAACTGCAGACAAATCAGCGGCGGCTTCGGGCAAAGCGGAGCGCGTCCTGCTGGCGACGTTTTCGCGGCCTCCGGAGGCGCGGGGCGAGGACGTGAATTCGTCCATCTTAATTGCGGCGGAGAGTGCGGAGTCGTATCCCGGGCTGAAAGAGGCGGCGCAATATTTTGGGCCGGTGACGGAGGTCGCGAAGGAGCAAGGGTTTGAGGTGATCAACGAGCCGTATGAATTTGCGGTGGGAACGAAGAGGGTGGTGCGATCGGATTTTCAGAGAGATGTGGGGACGCGAATGATGTGGCAATCTACGCTAGTGATTTTAGAGCGCGGGTATGTGGTGTCGTTAACATTCCTCGGGGGCAACGAGGATGAGGTGGAAGAGTTGGTGCAAGGGCTGAGTTTTGGGGCGGGCAGAACTTCGGGGAGATGAGTTGCCTGCCCGATCACGGCGACTGCGTTTTCTATCGGCGAAGTCCCGCTTAGGGCTCTACTGACACGGGATGCGTGATTTCGAGAACGATGCTGGGCGGATGCAGAAGCGTGTTGTGAATCAAGCAATGATGCACAGCGTTCTCGACTCCGGCGCGATGTTGTTCGGTGAGTGCGGCAGGAGCTTCGATGGAAATGCGAAAATTATCGAGGCGAGCGGGGTCTTTCAACTTCTCGGCAGTGACGCGGACGCGCGTGCCTTCCGTCGCCAATTTGTGTTTGCGCAGATATTGCGCCGCGTAGAAACCGGCGCATGAGCCGAGGGAGGCGAGCAAGAGTTCCGGCGGTGTCATGCCTTCGTCGTGACCAGCGTTTTCTGGCGGCTGGTCGCTTAAGACAGTGTGCTGGCGCGCTTTGATTTCAAACTGCATTGCTCCGAGATGTTCCACGGTGACTTCCATCATGAGTGAACCTCAGGGGCTAAAGCCCTTCCTTTATCAGTGATAGTGGCAAGTGGCACGGCTGAAGCCGTGCCCTTCCCGAACCAAAATGTGGCAACCTTTTACTTCAAAGCTTGACGAGTGAGGGCTGCATCGAGGTGGCTCCTCACCAGATCGCGGGCGCGGTGCAGGCGCGATTTCATAGCGGCCAGCGAGATGTCTAATCTCTGCGCGACGTCCTCGCCGCGCAAATCTTCGACATCGCATAACCGGTATACCGGGCGATAGAGCGCGGGCAGCGCGTCGATGGCTTCTTTCAATAGTTGCTTCATTTCTTGCTGTGCGAGTTGCGCGTCCGGAGGAGGCTCCGATCCGGCGACTTCGCGGCCTTCGTCCTCCAGCGCAGAAAGCTGGAGGAGCGGAAGCAGGGATTCGCGCTCCTTCAATTGCCAGCAGACACGTTTTGCGATCTGCGCCAACCAGGCGCGAAAGGCCGCGGACTCGCGCAACTGATCGAGATGGCGGTAGGCCTTGAGCAAGGCCTCGATGAGCACGTCTTCGGCATCTTCGCGATTGCCGCATACGCGGATCATCTGGCGATAGACGGCGTCTTTGTGCTGGCGCGCCAGTGTGTCGAAGTTCATGGATCCATTGTGGCACCGCGGAGTCTCCAATGCGCGACATACGGTTACCGAATTGGCGCGGATGATTGCGAATGAGGAACTCCGATCCCGCAATGGGGCTGTCGATTCCAAGGCATTTTTCCGAGCATCAAGGCCATCGGGCAGAGGTCGGTGAGTCCAGCGAAGGTGAGGCCCAGACCGATGAATCCGCAGAGCCAGA
>Ga0209656_10000353_pt1 | contig 30478 bp, 26 predicted proteins | sample BogFormECP12_OM2_FD_188239 | JGI IMG/M metagenome (GOLD analysis project Ga0209656, IMG submission 188239) | Bog forest soil microbial communities from Calvert Island, British Columbia, Canada - ECP12_OM2 (SPAdes) (version 2) | ecosystem: Environmental > Aquatic > Freshwater > Wetlands > Bog ...
GCGTCGACACCGTCAAACAAGCCGAAATCTTCGCCGCCATCCGCCAGCACTACGGCGTCGCCCGCGACGACAACCTCAAACTGCGCGACTTTCCCACCCTCACCCATGTCACTGCCTGGATCCGCGACAAGACCGGCATGCCCGCACCCGTGGCGGCACCCGCGGCGGCACCGGCCGCAGCGGCTGCGCCGGTTGGGGCGGCACCTGAAGCCCCCACCGACGCGCAGGCCCCCGCTGCTGACGAGGCCACCGCCACCGTGGTCGGCATCGTCTCCGAGCTCACCGGATACCCCCCCGACCTGCTCGACGTCGACCTCGACCTGGAGGCCGACCTCGGCGTCGACACCGTCAAACAAGCCGAAATCTTCGCCGCCATCCGCCAGCACTACGGCGTCGCCCGCGACGACAACCTCAAACTGCGCGACTTTCCCACCCTCACCCATGTCACTGCCTGGATCCGCGAGAGAGTCGAGGCCACGCCGGGCCCAAAAGCGCGCAGTGACACCGCCGCTGCGGCGCCTGGCTCAGCGGCGGCGGCACCGACTGTCATAGGCGACATCGCCGCCACTGACCGGATCCCGCGCCGGGTGCCGGTACCCGTGCTGCGGCCGGACCTGACGGCGTGCGTGCCGACCGGAGTGAGTCTCGGCGCAAGCACCCGGGTGGCGGTGATGCCTGACCAGGGGGGCGTCGCAGACGCGCTGATCACCCGGCTGACCCGGCTCGGCGTCGACACGTTGGTGCTGCGCCCGGATGACGACATCGACGCCGTGCTGACGGCCGGCTCGGTTGACGGCGTCTACTGGCTGCCGGCGCTCGACGACGAGGGGTATCTCGACGACATGGACCTCGCCGGCTGGCGGGAAGCGCTCCGCCGCCGGGTCGGCAACCTCTATCTGACCATGCGACATCTCTACGAGCGCAGCGCCTTCCTGGTGGTCGCGACCCGCCTCGGCGGATACCACGGCTACGATGCGGCGGGCGCGACCTGTCCGCTGGGCGGCGCCGTGACGGGATTCGCCAAGGCGTACCGACGGGAGCGGCCCGACGCGCTGGTCAAGGCCGTCGACTTCCCGGCCGGCCGGAAAACCGCGACGCTGGCCGATGCGCTGGTCGACGAAACGCTCCGCGATCCCGGCTGCGTGGAGGTCGGCCACGCGGGGGGTCGCCGCTGGGGCGTGGGCCTGGCCGACCGCCCGTTCCCGGACGCCGGCGGGCCCGGCGAGTTCCTCGGCCCCGACCCGGTTTTCGTCGTCACCGGCGCCGCCGGCAGCATCGTGTCGGCGATCACCGCAGACCTGGCCGCCGCGTGGCGCGGCACGTTCCACCTGCTGGATCTCACCCCGGAGCCCGACCGGGCCGACCCTGATCTACGCCGGTATGTCGAGGACCGCGACGGCTTCAAGACCGAGATCGCCGCCCGGCTGCGGCAGCGGGGCGAGCGCCCGACGCCGGTGCTGATCGAACGAGAGCTGGCACGCTTCGAGCGGCTGCAGGCCGCGCTCGCGGCGGTCCGCGCCGTCGAGGACGCCGGCGGCACAGCCCACTACCACAGCGTGGACCTCACTCACGCCGACGCGGTGGAGAAGGTGCTCGCCCAGATACGCGACACCAGCGGGCGCGTCGACGTCCTACTGCACGCGGCCGGGATCGAGGTCAGCCACGCCCTGCCCGACAAGGAGCCCCACGAGTTCGACCTCGTGCTCGCGGTCAAAGGTGACGGTCTGTTCAACGTGCTGCATGCGGTCGGCACGATGCCGCTCGGGGTCGTCGTGGCGTTCAGCTCGGTGGCCGGCCGTTTCGGCAACGTCGGGCAGACCGACTACAGCGCGGCCAACGACCTGCAGTGCAAGGTGCTCAGCAGCCTCCGCCGCACCCGTCCCGACGTGCGCGCCCTGGCGATCGACTGGACCGCGTGGGGCGGCATCGGGATGGCCACCCGCGGATCGATCCCGAAGATCATGGCGGCGGCCGGGGTGGACATGCTGCCCGCCGAGGCGGGCGTGGCGTGGATCCGCCGTGAACTGAACACCGGCGTACGCGACGGCGAGGTCGTCGTGGCCGGCGCACTGGGCGCGATGGCCGCCGAGTTCCATGACACCGGCGGAATCGACCCGGCGTCGCTGATCGTGGCCGGGCCGATGCTCGGCGAAGTCGCCCGCGCCAGCGTCCACGACGGCTTGGTGGTGCGCACCACGCTGGACCCCACCGCGCGACCCTTCCTCGATCACCACCGCATCGACGGCACCCCGGTGCTGCCGGGCGTGATGGGCATGGAGGCGTTCGCCGAGGCCGCCCGGCTGCTCGCGCCCGACCGGCACGTCGCCGCCGTCGAAAACGTGGACTTCCGTGCGCCGCTGAAGTTCTATCGCGACGAGCCGCGCACGCTGACGATCACCGCGCTGCTGCGCCCGGACGGCGACGACCTGGTCGCCGAGTGCCGCCTGTCGGCGGAGCGCAACGTGCCCGGCACCGAAAAGCCGCAGCAGGCCTTACATTTCACCGGCTCGGTGCGACTGACCGCCCAACCGCCGGTCGTTGACGATGACAGCGCCGCAGCGCCCGGTGACGGCACCCCGGCACTGAGCCCCGAACAGGTCTACCGGCTCTACTTCCACGGCCCGGCCTACCAGGTGGTCGGCGCGGCATGGAAGCACGGCGACGGCGCGGCCGCCCGGTTCGCCGCCGGTCTGCCGCCGCAGGTGGACGGTCCCGTGCTGATCGGACCTCGGTTGGTGGAGCTGTGCTTTCAGACCGTCGGGCTGCTCGAGGCCGGCACCGACGGGGTCCTGGCCTTGCCGCTGCATGTCGGCGCGGTGCGGCTGAACGGGCGGCCGGAGGAAGGGCCCGGGCTCGTCGCAGTCGTGCGCCGCGACGGCATCGGCGGCTTTGAGTGCACCGTGCGGGATGACACCGGCACGCTCGTTCTGCGGCTCGACGGGTACCGCACGGTGCCGCTGCCGGACCCGCCCCCCGACGACGTCGTGGCCCCGATCCGGGATGTCGTAAGCGGTTGAGGAGACGTACCGGTATGGACGGACAGATCCGGCGCCTGGGCATCGTCAACCGCGGCGAGGCCGCCGTCCGCGCGCTGACCGCGGTCGCCGAACTCAATCAGGCGGGCGGCCGACCACTGATCCGCACCGTCGTGCTCTACACCGATCCCGACGCCGACTCCTGGTTCGTGCGAGAGGCGGACGAAGCGGTGCCGCTCGGGACCGCGACGTTCGTCGACCCGGCCGACGGCATGCGCCGATCCCGCTACCTCGACGAGGCGGCGGTGATAGCGGCGCTGCGCGGCGCCGACGTCGACGCGGTATGGGTCGGCTGGGGCTTTGTGGCCGAGCATGCGTCGTTCGCGCAGGCCTGCGAGGAAGCCGGCATCACCTTCGTCGGCCCGGATAGCGCGACGATCCGGCGGCTCGGCGACAAGATGGCCGCCAAGCGGGTCGCCGAACAGGCGGACGTGCCGGTGGTGCCGTGGAGCGGTGGACCCGTCGATGACGTTGCGGAGGCCACCGCGCTCGCGGCGCGACTCGGCTACCCGGTGGTGGTGAAGGCGGCGTCGGGCGGCGGCGGGCGCGGGATCCGGATGGTGCGCGACGACGACGAGCTGGCCGCCGCGCTGCCGTCGGCGCGCGCCGAGGCGCAGCTTGCCTTTGGCGATCCCACGGTCTTTCTGGAGAAGCTGGTACCGGCCGCGCGCCACGTCGAGGTGCAGGTGTTCGCCGACGGTTACGGCACCGTGTGGGCGGTCGGCATCCGTGACTGCAGTCTGCAGCGCCGGCACCAGAAGGTCCTCGAGGAGTCGGCGTCGACGGTGCTCGACGCCGCCGAGGAGCAGGCGATCCGCGACGCGGCCGTGCGATTGTCCGCCGCCGCCGGCTACCGCAACGCCGGCACGGTGGAGTTCTTGGTCGACCCGGAAACCGGGAGCTTCCAGTTCATGGAGGTCAACACCCGGCTGCAGGTCGAGCATCCGGTGACCGAGGCGACCACCGGGTGCGACCTGGTCAAGCTGCAGCTACACGTCGCGCAGGGCGGCCGGCTGACCGGCCCACCGCCGACGGTCTCCGGGCACGCGATCGAGGCGCGCCTGAACGCCGAGGATCCCGAGAACGGGTTCGCTCCCGCGCCGGGCCGGCTGGCCCGGCTGCGGCTGCCCGCGGGCAGCGGCATCCGCGTCGACGCCGGCGTCCGCGAGGGCGACAGGATCCCCGCCGACTTCGACTCGATGATCGCCAAGATCGTGGCTTGGGGCCGCGACCGCGACGAGGCGATGGCCCGGCTGCGACGGGCGCTGCGGGAAACCACCGCGGTGGTCGAGGGTGGCACCACCAACCGCTCCTTCCTGTTGACCCTGCTGGATCGGCCGGAGGTGCGCAGCGGGCACTTCGACAACCACTGGCTGGACCGGCTGACGGGCGAGGCGGCGCATCTGCCCGCTCCCGACCCGGTGGCGCTGCTGGTGGCCGCGGTGGAGTCCTACGACCTCGATGAGGCCGCCGAGCGCGCTGCCTTCCACGCCCGCGCGGCTCGCGGCGGGGCCGAGTCGGCGGCCGGGGTCGGCCACCGCAGCCGGCTGCGCTACCGGGGACAGCAGTACGACCTGCACGTCTACCGCACGGGCGGCCAGACGTACCGAGTCACGTCCGGCGTCGCCACAGCGGATGTGGTGGTCCTGCACCGCGACGGGTACGAGCGGCGGCTCGTCGTCGGTGACCGAATGCACCGCGTGGTCGCGGTCGTGGAAGGAGCCATGCTGCGCATCGACGTCGATGGCGCCGCGCACGCGGTGTTCCGCGACGACGGCGGCGTCGTGCGCGCCGGCGGGCCGGCGTTCGTGCTGTCGGTGCTCGTCGAACCCGGAGACCGGGTCGCCGAGGGCGACCCGCTCGCCGTCGTGGAGAGCATGAAGATGGAAAACACCATCACCGCGCCGTTCGGCGGCACGATCGCCGCGGTCGAGGCCGCGGCGAACGTTCAGGTGGAAGCAGGCGCGCCAATCGTCCGCATCGCGACCTCCGACATCGATGAGGGCCGCGCGGCCGGCGCCGTCGACATTGCCGGCCTGGCCGCCGAGCCGCCCGGCGCCCTCTCGTGCGAGCGGGTGTACGACGCGCTGCGCAGCTACCTGCTCGGCTACGACCTCGACCCCGGCTCGGTGCAGACGATGCTGAGCAGGCAGCGCGAGCTCAGCCAGACCGGTGCGCCGGCCGACACCGATCTGCTGCGATGCGAAGACGAGCTGCTGGATCTGTTCGCCGACGTCAGTTCGCTGTACCGGCCGCGCGGAGAAATCGATCCCGAAATGGCGCTCCTGACCGGCAGCACCCAGGAGTACCTGCTGTCCTACCTGCAGTGGCTGGACGCGGATCGGGCGGGACTGCCTGACTCGTACCGCCGGCGGCTCGAACAGGCCCTGCTGCGCTACGGTGTGCGCGGACTGGACCGCACCACCGAACTCGAGGAAGCGGTCATCTGGATGTTCCGCTCTTTCCGCCGGGTCGCCGAGCTCGTGCCGGCGGTTACCGCCATCCTCGAGCGCCGGCTGCGCCACCACGACGGGCTGGCCCAGCTCGCCGACTCCGAGATGCGGGCCCGGCTGGACCGCCTGGCCGCCATCCAGGGTCGCCAGCGGGTGGTCGTAGAGCTAGCCCGCGACGTGCGGTTCCACTACTTCGACGAGCCGCTGCTGGCGGTCGCGGTCGCCGACAAGTACGCAGGGGTGGAGCGCGATCTCGATGCGCTGCGCGAAGATCCCGACGGCGCTGACCGGGCCGACCGAATCGACCGGCTCGTCGCCTGCGCACAGCCGCTGCGCGCAGCGCTGCTGCGCGGGTGGCGCAGCAGCGACGACCCTGGGCTGCGCGCGGCGTTGCTGGAGGTCTACACCCGCCGGTTCTACCGGATCAGAGAACTGCGCGGCCTTCAGATCCACGAGCGTGACGGGAGGCTGCTGGGCACCGCCGACTACGACTACGAGGGCCAGCCAATACACCTCGTCACCGGCTACGCCCGGCTGAAAGAACTGCCCGAGCTGTCCATGACGATCGCCCGGCACCTGGCCGCGGTCGACACCGGACGGGAAGTCGTGGTGGATCTGGCGCTGTGGCGGCACGGCGAGACTTCCGATGACGACGCCGTCGTCGCCGAGGCCGAGAAACTCCTTTCCGACTGCGACTTCGGCCGCCTGCTGCACCGGCTGGACCTGACGGTGACGACCGTCGACGGAGCAACACCGGAGCGATTTCGCACCCATCACGTGACCTACCGCCAGCGGGATGGCCAATTCGTCGAGGATCCCCTCTACCGCAATCTGCACCCGATGCTCGCCAAGCGGCTGGACCTGTGGCGGCTCGGGAATTTCAAGTTGCGCCGGCTGCGCTCGGCCGAGGACGTGTACGTGTTCCACGGCGTGTCCCACGACAACCCCGCTGATCACCGGCTGTTCGCGCTCGCCGAAGTGCGCGACCTTACCCCCGCTCGGGCCGCTGACGGAGTGGTGCGATACCCGCTGCTGGAGCTGATGGGTTTGCTCGCCCTGTCGGCGATGTGGGAAGCGCTGGCCACGTTCGACGGGCGGGACCGGCCGGCGGCCAACCGGATAGTGCTCTACATCCGCCCGCCGTGGAATGTGCCCCGCGACGCGTGGACCGAACTGGCCCGGTCGACGGCGCCGCTGGCGCTCGGCGCCGGCCTGGAGAAACTGGTGCTGCGCGTACAGTTCGCCGACGGTCGTGACCGCGTGCTGGAGGTGGAGGGCCTAGGCGAAGGTGTGACGGTGCGCGAACGCCCGCCGGGACAGGAGCCGATCCGGTCTTTGACGCCGTATCGGCAAAAACTGTTGCGCGCCAACCGCTTTGGCGCCCCCTACCCGTATGAGATCGTGCGGATGCTCACCCCGCCGGCCGAGGCGGTAGCGCGGTTTCCTACCGGCCAGTTCATCGAGCACGATCTCGATGAGCAGGGAAACCTCGTACCGGTGTCGCGACCATACGGGATGAACACCGCCAACGTCGTGGTCGGACTTCTGCGCAACGACACGGAGAAGGTGCCGGAAGGGATGACCCGGGTGGCGCTGTTCGGCGACCCGACCCGCGGGCTTGGCAACTTGGCCGAGCCGGAGTGCCGGCGGATCATCGCGGCGCTGGGTTTGGCCGAGCGGATGGGTGTACCGGTCGAATGGTTCACGCTGTCGTCCGGGGCCAAGATCGCGATGGACAGCGGCACCGAGAACATGGACTGGATCGGCGCAGTGCTGCGCCGCGTGATCGAGTTCACCCAGCGCGGCGGCGAGGTGAATATTGTTGTCGCCGGGGTGAACGTGGGCGCCCAGCCGTACTGGAACGCCGAGGCGACCATGCTGATGCACACCCGCGGCATCGTGGTGATGACCCCCGCGAGCGCGATGGTGTTGACCGGCAAGCAGGCACTCGACTTCTCCGGCGGGGTTTCGGCGGAGGACAACTTCGGGATCGGCGGCTTCGACCGGATCATGGGCCCGAACGGCCAGGGCCAATACTGGGCGTCCACCCTCGCCGACGCATGCGACATCCTGCTGCGCCACTACGAGCACACCTACGTGGTGCCCGGCGAGAGGTGGCCGCGTCGGCGTGCCACGGCCGATCCGGTGGACCGTGACGTGCGCTCCGCGCCGCACACCGCCGACGCCGGCAGCGACATGGCAACAGTCGGGGAAATCTTCTCGGCCACCCACAACGCCGAGCGCAAGAAGCCGTTCGACATGCGGTCGGTGATGCGGGCCACCGCCGACACCGATTCGGCGCCCTTGGAGCGCTGGGAGCAATGGCGCGGCGCGGAGACCGCGATCGTGTGGGATGCGCACATCGGCGGCATCCCGGTGTGTTTGCTGGGGATCGAATCGCACACGGTGCCTCGGCGCGGATTCGTGCCGGCTGGCGGCCCCAGCTCGTGGTCATCCGGCACGCTGTTTCCGCAGTCGTCGCGCAAGGTGGCACGCGCAGTCAACGCCGCCAGCGCCAACCGTCCGCTTGTCGTGCTGGCGAACCTGTCCGGTTTTGACGGCTCGCCGGAGTCCATGCGCCGCTGGCAATTGGAGTATGGCGCCGAGATCGGCCGCGCGGTGACCAACTTTCGCGGCCCGATCGTCTTTGTGGTGGTCTCCCGCTACCACGGTGGTGCTTTCGTGGTCTTCTCCAAGAAGCTCAACGAGCGGCTGGAGATCGCCGCCCTGGAGGGCTCATTCGCGTCGGTGATCGGAGGTGCGCCGGCGGCTGCCACCGTCTTTGCCCGGGAAGTTGACGCCCGCACGGCTCAGGATCCTCGTGTACGCGAGGCGGGCGAGCAGGTGCGCGACGCGACGGGATCTGATGCCGGCACGGCGCGGGCCCGATTCGCCGAAATCACGGCGGCAGTTCGGGCCGCGAAACTCAGTGAAGTCGCCGACGAGTTCGACCGGATCCACACCGTGCAGCGGGCGCGTGCGGTGGGCTCGGTGGACCGCATCATCAGCGCCGAGGCGTTGCGCCCCTACATCGTCGACGCCCTGAACCGCGGAATGTCAGAGGTATAGCGGCCGGTGAAGCCAGGTATGTCGGGGTGCCGCGGGCGCCAGTACCCCCGGGTCGCCCAGCGCGGCGGGGGGCGGACCGGCCAGTTCCGCCGCGACGGTGAGCAGGAACCGGCCTTCCCGCCGCCACCAGCCGGGAAAAACGGTCCCTTCGACGGCCCGCACCGTCAATGCGCCCCAACCGTCGCCGCGCGGCGCGGCCGGCGTCACCTCGAGCGTGCGGGTGTCGCGGCGCAGCCCCACCCGCAACACCTTCAGCGCACTCTCCTTCGCCGACCAGATCAGATTTGTGAGCGCGTCCCGCTCGTCGCCCGCCGCGCAGGAGGCGACCAGACGTTGCTCGGCCACGGTGAGGAAGTCGCGCACGAAGCCCGGCGAACGTGGCTCCACCAACTCCAGATCGCAGCCGACGGCGGGCAGCCCCGCCGGCGACGTCACACACACCGCCCAACCGGCACGATCGCTGATCGAGACCCCCACCCCGATCGGGGCGCCGTCGACGCACACGTAGGGGGCACCGCTTGGCGCATTGCGCACCTCGATGCCGGCAAGCGCGGCCGGGTCGGTGGGCCGGCCGGTCACCGAGGCGACGGCACGCTTGGCAACCACCCGGCGCAGCAGGAACTCGGTGCGCCGCTTGGTGTACCGCAGCCCGGCCAGGCTGGCCAGCTCGCCGGGCGCCAGCCAGTGTTGTCCTGCCGGAAGCGCGTCCTCGCCGAGCGCGAGCCAGCCACGGCGGCCTGGGTCGGCAGGAAGCTGGCGCATGAGCACCTCCGGGAGAGCGGTCCCGCCGCCGAATCTACTGCGGCCAGACAAACTCGGATACGACGTCGGCGACCTAATCACCCGCGCCCATCCATGCAGCGGCCCATACCTCGGCGACTCTGCACGGCCGAATTGCTCGAGAGTGCCGCGGCGGGGCTGCGTGTGGCGCACACTCCTGGATTGATGGCGCGTGGCCCATGCTGGTCATTCGCTGTTACGAATCCGCGCGATCCCGACCGCCGGGTCACCCGGGCCGTGCGTGCCGGATCTGGACATGCTCGCCGGGTACATCCGTAGGGCTACGACGCCGTCATCGCACTCGCCGACATCGGCCAACAGAAGGATGGGAAATTGGCAGCTTCCACATTGCGGACAGATCTGACCGGAGGTCGGTGCGACGACGAGTTTCGGGAAGTGGCGGACGTCTTCAGAAATCAGATCGCACACACCGACGGCGGCGCCTCCGTGGCCGTTTATCACCGCGGCAGGCTTGTCGTGGACCTGTGGGGTGGACTTCGCACTCCGCAGGGGGATCCGTGGGGGCGCGACACGCTTGCCATGTGCTGGAGCACGACCAAAGGCGTCACCGCCACCTGCGCCCATGTGCTCGCCGACCGCGGGGAGCTCGACTACGACGAACGGGTCGCCACGTACTGGCCAGAGTTCGCCCAGAACGGTAAGGGCGACATCACTGTTCGGCAGGTGCTGAGCCACTCCGCGGGTCTACACCGCTTCGGCACGATCATCGACCACAGTTCGAAAATCCTCGATTGGGAGCATATGGCCGACGCGCTGGCGCGGGCGAAGCCGGCATACAAGCCGGGAACTGCGGTGGGCTACCACGCGCTGACGTTCGGCTGGCTGGTCGGCGAGCTGGTGCGGCGGATCTCGGGCATACCGATCGAGAAGTTTGTCCAGAAGGAGATCGCTGAACCGCTCGGGCTCGACGGCCTGTATATCGGCTGCCCGCCCGAACAGCGGCACCGAATGGCGCCCCTGGCACCGATGTCGCCGGCTTTCAAGGGTCTGACAGAACCCGTCGGCAGCTTCGTGTTCAGCCAGATGACACGGGGTCTCGGTGTCCTGAGGTCGCCGATCAACCCGCATCGGATGGTCAACGCAGCCCTCTCCCGCGGTATGGAGGACGTCATCGCTGACCCCCGACTGCTCGATGCCGCGGTGCCCGCGATGAACGGGTATTTCGATGCCGTGTCGCTGGGTGCCATGTGGGCGATGCTGGCAGGCGGTGGGCAGCTCGGCGGGGTGCGCATCCTCTCTGAGGAGACGGTCCGCAAAGCCTGCGAAATCCAGAACGACCAACGGGACCGGGTCATCATGATGACCATGCAGTGGCGCCTGGGCTACCACCGGCTGCCGATCATCAGCAAGCAGTTCCCGCGGGGCTTCGGCCATTTCGGGTTCGGCGGCTCCGGCGGCTTTGCCGATCCCGGGCACGAACTGGCCCTGGCGATGGTGTGCAACCGCGGCCAGGGCACACCGATCGGGGACCTGCGGATCCTTCGCCTCAGCCAGGCCACCGCCCGCGCCGTCCAGTCCCTCGGCTAGGTCATGACCCGAGCCGCCGGCTTCAGCGATGCCGGGAATCGCTCGATCAGCCCAGCACCGGGAACCGCCGCTGGCGACCCAGCCGGTCGAGGGCGGTCTGCATCACCGAGCGGACGTGGGCGTCAACTTCGTCGACGTCGGGATCCTCGCCGAACTGGGCGACGATGTCGATCGGCTCCAGCACCTGATAAATGAGCTTGGCTGGCAACGGAAAATTGGCCGGGAAGAACACACTCATGCCGAACGGGAAACCGATGGTGAGCGGCATGATCTCCGCCCGCAGTCGGGGCAGACCCAACCGCTTGGCCAGCCAGGTGCCGCGGGTTACGAATAGCTGGGTCTCCTGGCCTCCGATCGACACCGCAGGCACGATGGGCACGCCCGCTTCGATCGCGGTTCTGACATATCCAGTGCGCCCGTCGAAGTCGATGACGTTCTGGGTCAGCGTCGGCCGGAACGCGTCGTAGTCCCCGCCGGGGAACGCCAGCACGACCGCACCCGAGTGCAACGCCTCCGCGGCCTTTTCCCGGGTGGCATGGACAACGCCGAGCCGGCCCAAGTACGCGCGGAACGGTGTGAAGAATATGAAGTAGTGGGCCAATGTGTAGAGGGGGCGGTCGTATCCGAACTTGTCGTAGAAGGCTGGGCCCAAGACGAGTACATCAGGTGTCAGCACGCCGCCGGAGTGATTCGAAACCATCAACGCGCCGCCGACGGGCGGAACGTTCTCCAACCCCCGTACCTCTGCCCGGAACCATCGCCTCACAACGGGCGCGAAAAAATTAGCCAGCTTGGTGAACTCCGGATCCCACTTCGCGAGTTCCTGATCATCAATTTCTTTCTCGTTCATGGTCTCCCCTCACGTGATCGTCGTGCCGGCGTCTCGATGACGTTAGCCCCTGGCAGGCAGCTCTACGTTGGGCGTTCGTCACTTCCCGAGCGGCCAAAGGACCGTCATTGCGGCATTCGGGTCTGCGCGCGGTGAAACTGCGAGCAGAATGCGAGCCCGAGTCGTCCGTTACTAGGGGCGGCGCGGCAAGCTCCGGTCCAGTCAGATCAACGGCTGTGGTTTCTGCACCGATATGCATACCAAGGAGGCCGCGGCCGCCGGTGAAACCGCGCTCCGGCTCAACCTGGTCGCGGTGTGGCGCGAGCCAACTGTGTTCACCGAGGCCGAGCGGGCCGCGCTGGCACTCGCCGAGGAAGGTACCCGGCTTGCCGACGCCCACCACGGCGTGTGCGACGAGACCTGGGCGCAGGTGCGCAAGCGCTACGACGACGACCAGATCGCCGCGCTGGTCTGTTTGGTCGCCCTGATCAATGCGGCTAACCGGATCAACGTGATCGTGCGCAACCCGGCGGGTTCCTACGAGCCGGGCATGTTCGCCAGTTTGTCGAACTGATCGGCACGTTAGAGGGTCACCGACATGCATCGCTCTGAAGAAGTTGACCACCGCCGAAGAGGCAAGAATCGGCGCTCTCGTGAAGAAAGCGGTGAGCTGAAGACCGAGCGCGAAACGCGCTGGCTACGGTGTCAGCGGTTGGTCGAAGTTTCGCGTTCTGGGACCGCTGATGCTGGTTATCCGGTTGGCATGACAAAGCTGAACTTCACATCCTTGTTGGTGGCCGGTGCTGTTGCGTCATTCATCGGCGCTGCACCGATCGCCGCTGCCAGCACAACGCCAATTGCAACGAGCCCGCAGACGGTCAGCACAGCGAGCATCCATTTCCTCCCGACCGACGACAACGGCGGCGGCCCTGGCGGGGGTGGCTGCGTCAACGGCCAGTGCGGCTCCGGCGGGGTCAACGGCGGTCCCGGCGGTGGTCCCGGCGGCTCCGGCTGCGCCCCGACCGCCAGCGGAGTCGGGTGCGGCTCGGGAGGCGTGAACGCCGGTCCCGGCGGCAGCCCTGGCGGCGGCGGCTGCATCCCCGGCGTCGGCTGCGGCTCCGGTCACGGATAACAACCGAAACGCCACGCCGTCACCAACGTCCGCGGTCAGTACAGCTGTCCAAGGGGGCCGCAGCGGCAAACAACGTTGCTATGCCGATCGTGGGCCGTTGCGCCGCCGGCGGATCAGGTTGGGGCTGATCGCAGACAGGTAGCCCGCGTCGGCATTCACTGAGCCGGCCACCGGCGGTGCTGCCCGACCTTTCCGATTCGAAACCTGCCCGCGCGGCCGTGGGCGTGTGCACCGGTCATGACTCGCTTGGGCAACTGCGTGTCCCGGCGCATCAGCTCCAGTCGATGGCCGCGGCGCGCCGACGGACATTCTGCACCCTCGCCGCGGATTGGGCGTTCCGTCCGTCTCCGTCGTCTTGCATTGCCCTGGCAAGACATTCGGCCTCGGCGACGATCTGCTTGAGCAGGTCCCTGTGGTCCTCGATCATCGCGATCGTCACGTTCCGCACGGCCACCATCGAAGGACCTCTCACCTCGGCGGGCGAGAATCTGCCGGAGAGCAGCGGCGACAGCGTCTGCCGCTCGAAATGCGTCATGGCGCGGGACAGGTGCACGTTGAACGTTGCGCGGAAAGGGTCCCGCTCGTCGAGCTCCACCCTCGCTATCTTCAGTTGATCGATCATCGACTTTTCCTCAGCTGGTGGGGGCTCGTTTTCCTCAGCTGGTGGGGGCTCGCCGCGGGGCCCCCACAAATTACATCCTTGTAGTTTACCGAGTCACGGGGTCGTGGCGGCGCCGCCGAATTAGTCATCAGGAAACTCCATGCTCGCGAGATCACTTCGCCGGGCGCCGCGGCCGCGGTTGGTTGGCCGCTGGGCCCGGTAGTGTGAAATACGCAGCTGGTTCGCCGATGGCACTCAGTGTGTCGTGGGCGTCGAGCGGGGCGCGCCGCTACCGGGGGCCCCGCGGGAGGGAACCCGTTGGGAATTCAGGACTGTCCCGCAGCGGTCTACAGGGACGACCGCCGTCAGCGGCACCGGTTCACAGCATCGCCTCCTGGAATGGGCGGATGGGCCGTAGTCGTTGACCCTGCGGTCCGACATGACAGCACCGGCTCGATCGCACGTCGGACGGCGATGAGCACCCATGGCAACACGAAGGACGTCTCGTGACACCGCAGCCATTCACCGCACAGCCGTTTACCGCCACCATCCTGGGTTCCCCCCGGATCGGACCGCGGCGCGAACTCAAGCGCGCGATCGAGGGCTACTGGGCAGGCCGGGTCAACCGCTCCGGCCTGGAGGCTGTCGCCTCCGGCTTGCGTTTCGACGCCTGGTCCGCGCAGGCCTCCGGCGGCCTGGATTCGATTCCGGTGAACACGTTTTCCTACTACGACCAGATGCTGGACACGGCGGTGATGCTCGGTGCGCTGCCGCCGCGGGTCGCCGGCATCGAGGATGATCTGGACCGCTATTTCGCCGCGGCGCGCGGCACCGACGAGATCGCCCCCTTGGAGATGACGAAGTGGTTCGACACCAACTACCACTACATCGTCCCCGAGATCGGCCCACGGACCCGATTGCGCCTCAACCCCGACAAGGTCCTCGGCGAGCTGAAAGAGGCACACGCGCAGGGCTTTCCGGCGCGCCCGGTGATCATCGGGCCGATCACCTTGCTGGCGTTGAGCAAGCCGGTGGACGGCGCGTCGTCGCCGGTCGGCCGTCTCGATGAGTTGTTACCGCTTTACTCGGAATTGTTGGCGCTGCTGGCCGATGCCGGGGCGCAGTGGGTGCAGATCGACGAACCCGTGCTGGTCACGGACATTCTCGGCAATGCGGCCGACCTCGCTGAGCGCACCTACACGCAGCTGGGTAACGCGTCCCCGCGCCCCGCGATTTTGGTGGCCTCCTATTTCGGAGCGCTCGACACCGCGTTGCGGGCGCTGGCGCGCACCTCGGTCGAGGCGATCGGAGTCGATCTGGTGGCCGGCGGTGAGGCCGCGATCACGGGGGTGCCCGACCTGGCCGACAAGCTCGTGGTGGCCGGTGTCGTGGACGGCCGAAATGTGTGGCGCACCGACCTCGAGGCGGCGCTCGCCAAGCTGGCGACCTTGCTGGATTCGGCCCGCGCTGTTGCGGTGTCGACGTCGTGCTCGACCCTGCACGTCCCGTACTCGCTGGAGCCCGAAGGCGGCCTCGATGACGCACTGCGCAGTTGGCTGGCGTTCGGTGCAGAGAAGGTTGCCGAGGTCGCCACCCTGGCCAAAGCCCTCCGCGAAGGCCGCGACAGCGTCGGGTCCGCGATCGAATCCTCCAATGCCGCGATCGCCTCGCGCAGGGCCGATCCCCGCCTGTGCAACCGTCGGGTCCGCGCCCGGCTGGACGCCATCCTCGCCGCGGGTGTGCATCGCGGCCGCGCCGAGGATCGACGGGAACGCCAAAATGCGCGACTACATCTGCCGGCGCTGGCGACCACGACCATCGGGTCCTATCCGCAAACCGCCGAGATTCGCAAGGCCCGCGCTGCGGTGCGCGCCGGTGACATCGACCAAACCGAATACGAACGCCGAATGAAAGCCGAGATCGCCGGCGTGATCGGGCTCCAAGAAAACATCGGCCTTGACGTGCTGGTGCACGGCGAGCCCGAGCGCAACGACATGGTGCAGTACTTCGCCGAACAGCTCGACGGCTTCTTCGCCACCCAAAACGGCTGGGTGCAGTCCTACGGCACCCGGTGCGTGCGCCCACCCATCCTCTACGGCGACGTCGCCCGCCCGCACCCGATGACGATCGACTGGATCACCTACGCCCAGTCGCTGACGAACAAGCCCGTCAAAGGCATGCTTACCGGGCCGGTCACCATCCTGGCGTGGTCGTTCGTCCGGGATGACCAGCCGCTGGCCGACACCGCCAACCAGATCGCACTGGCCGTCCGCGACGAAACCGTGGACCTGCAAGCGGCGGGTATCGCGATCATCCAAGTCGACGAACCCGCCCTGCGCGAACTGCTGCCGCTGCGCACCAAAGACAAAGACGCCTACCTGTCATGGGCGGTCGGCGCCTTCCGGTTGGCGACTTCCGGAGTCAGCGACGCCACCCAGATCCACACCCATCTGTGCTACTCGGAGTTCGGCGAGGTGATCGGCGCCATCGCCGACCTCGACGCCGACGTGACCTCCATCGAGGCGGCCCGCTCCCACATGGAAGTGCTCGACGACCTCAACGCGGCGGGCTTTGCCAACAGCGTCGGCCCCGGCGTGTACGACATCCACTCCCCCCGCGTCCCCGGCACCGACGAAATCGCCTCGTCGCTGCGTGCGGCATTGAAAGCAATTCCCGCACAAAGGCTATGGGTCAACCCCGACTGCGGACTCAAGACCCGCCAGACCGCTGAAGTCACCGCGTCCCTGCGGAACCTCGTTGCCGCCGCCCACCAGGTGCGGGCGACAGCAGACGCGTAGCCGAGCGGCGTAAGGGTCGCACGGGGCCGGTCCGGTGGTCCTACTTGTGACTACACCCTGCAGCGGTCGGGCGGGTCGCCCCAGCCGGCGGCTGCCGCCGCCGGTGCTGACCCAGGCCTGATCGATGCCCTAGTCTGCGGCCTTGGGCGACGCGCTGGTCGCGGCGCCACTGGCGGACCGTCGCGATCGCTGTCTTGAGCCCGCGGCGCCGCCCGGTCGCCGTGTCGGTGCCCGCGAAACCGGGTTCCAGCGCGGCGAACATCCGCTCGCTGCGGGTTTCCGCTGCATCGTCAGCGGTGTCGGACAGGTACTTGTTCGGCAGCGACAGCTTGGCGATGGTGCGCCACGCCTTGCCGTACTGCAACAAAAACGAGCCCGACGTGTAGGGCAGGTCGTACTTGTCGCAGACCTGGCGCACTCGCACCGAGATCTCAGCCAGCCGGTTGCTGGGCAGGTCGGGGTACAGGTGGTGTTCAATCTGATGGCACAGGTTGCCGCTCATGAACCGCAGCACCGGTCCGGCGTCGAAGTTGGCACTACCCAGCATCTGGCGCAGGTACCACTGGCCCTTGGTTTCACCGATCATGTCGGTCTTGGTGAATTTCTCGGCGCCATCAGGGAAGTGGCCGCAAAAGATCACCGCGTTGGCCCAGACATTGCGGATCACGTTAGCCAGGACGTTGGCCTTCAGGGTTGACTTGTAGGTCGCCCGCCGCGAGAGCGAGGTCAGCGCCGGGAACGCGACGTAGTCCTTGACCACCTGCCGCGCCGCCTTGGTCGAGAACTCGCGCAGCTGCACGAGGGTGGCTTCGCGTTCCGAGCCGCCCTTGAAGATTGTGCGGAGCTCCAAGGGCTGCAAACCAATTCCCCACTCGAACCCGAGCGCGAGGACGGTGTTCAACAGCAGGTTGCCGATGTTGTAGTGCTTCCAGGGCTGGTCACGGGTGACGCGCAGCGTGCTATAACCCACGTCGTCATCCATGCCGAGGATGTTGGTGTACTTGTGGTGCTGGAAGTTGTGGGTGAATCGCCAGTGTTTGGACGCCCCGCTCATGTCCCACTCCCAGGTCGAGGAGTGGATCTCGGGATCGTTCATCCAGTCCCACTGGCCATGCATGACGTTGTGGCCGATCTCCATGTTCTCGACGATTTTGGCCACGCCGAGCGTCACCGTTCCCGCCCACCACGCGGAGCGTTTCGAGCTGCCGGCCAGCATCACCCGGCCCGCGACCTCGAGCGCGCGCTGGGCGGCGATGGTGCGGCGGATGTAGCGCGCGTCGCGCTCACCGCGGGAGTCCTCGATATCCTGGCGGATCGCATCCAGCTCGACGGCCAGATTCTCGATGTCGGCGCCGGTCAGGTGAGCGAACGCCGGAACGTCTGAGATTGCCATCGTTCCCTCCTTCCGTCGGGTTCCCAGTTGCCCACCGAAGGCTTGGGCCGCTCAGACGTCGGCTTCGACGTGGCGGCGTTGGTTGCGTTTGTTGCGCGCCACCCGCGCGAGAGCCGCGATGAGCAGAACCGCCGCGATCGCGGCGAGGGTTAAAATTGCTGTGCTGGCAGCCATATCGGCTCCTCGAGTTGATCGAGCTTGATCGATGTTGGATCGGTTGAGACCGGGGTGTCATGGACTGGGTTGGGCCACATGGCAGTCCGTCACCTGGGGCCGTCTGCGCGCCGACAGTATCGATCCCGGCTCGGTGGCTACCCAATTGTGTCAACGTGATCGGCGCTCATCGATTGTCGACTCGATTGTCGACCGCGCGAGAAGCGGCCGAGCAGCGGCGTCCTGGGCCGGCGGGTGGTGGCCAGCTCCTGGTGCGCCGGTGAACCGGTGGCTGCGCCGGTGTGCTGCCGGTGTTCGAGCAGCCTGTCGCGGTCTTGGTTCAAAAACGCCGCTTCGCGCTGGGAGCTTTTGAGGGTGCCGGTCGACCCGGTGACGTGATAGCCCAAAACCGAGAAGTTCTCGGTCAACGGGTGGGCGGCGCCCGCGTTGCCGAGCACGCCGACCACTCCGACGATCACGGCGACAAACAGAACGATCAATCCCACGATGACAAGCATGTCGACGCCCTCAATTCTTGATAGATCTCCAGTACACACCGTGGTGCCAGGCGTGTCAACGATGTTGGCCTACGGCTGATGTCCACGATGTGAAACATGAGGTATATGGCGGATGAAGCGCCGGCTCGCGCCAGGACAGGACGGGGGACGGGCAACAGGCATCCGTAACTTTCCCGACCACTAACCTACGAAACCGTAGGTTACCGCAGCTTCGGCTCGGAGCCGGGCAGCCATCGCTCTGACGATGTTGCCACCAGCCCGGAACACCATGGGATGGGGCCGGGTCAGGTGAGCGAGGTGATGTATCTCGACCTGCACGGCGACCATGTGGCCTGCCCGGGCACGGTGGCGCTCACCGTGGCCTCATTTCTGGACTCTCACCTCGACGGTAGGTCATCTTCAGCCAGTTGAGCTGTGGCACAGCACGATCCACGCTGGCAACGCCCGGAGTTACCGGCCTCGCGCGCCGGGCAGCAATACGCTCAGCCCCTGAGACACCATCGCTCCGATCCCGATCCCGAACAGGAGCTAGGTGCTCGCCGACCCGGTCACTCAATACGGCGAAGCTGTCATGGGTGCCGCCCGCATTAGTCAGCATGGCGATCGCGACCGTGACGGCGACGAGCAGAACAATCAATCCAACGATGACAAGCATGTCGATGCCTCTGATCCGGGTGCAGGTCTCCAGTACACGCCGTATCGGCGGGGTTGTCAACGGTGTTGACCGACAATGTAGACCAACAGCGTGGGCGACGTGCCATTTGTGCCGTCGTGGTTGCGATTCTTTCTCCTGACGCTAGCCGGCACTGGCCAGAATCGAGCAGGCTCGTCAAGTCGTGTTGGGCATCATGAGGTCATGGCAATGACGCTCAAGCAACTGCGCGACGCCTCGGACGAAGACCTGATAAAGGCGCACGATGACATCGCCCATACCCTCGATCCCGGCGTGAGCTACTACCTCGATGAGCTTGGCCGCCGGGACACGGAGCGCGCGATACGCGCGGATCAGAAGCTGGCCAGATACATCCTTTACCTCACAGTCGCGAATGGGTTTCTCGCTGTGGTCTCGATCTGCGTTGCGCTCGCGGCCTTCTTGGCCAAGTGACGGGGACACGCCAGGACGACGGTTGGTGTGAAACTACCCCGGAGCCCCTCGGCGCTGATTACAAGAAGCTGCAACGCTTGTGGCGCGACCAAGACCTGCGGGGACCAGTGCGACGGAGCCGCAAACGTGTCGGAGGATCCACCCAGCCGCCAGCGGCAGAGGTCCCGAATCGGTTGTGGGCCACCAACGACGGCCGACCCATCAAGTTTTCGTCGACGAACGTACTCGCGAACGTCTGCTCAAAATCGAGCTCACCGCGCCGACGACGTTGGAGTTCCAGATTGCTGTCGCACCCGCGGGCGCTGTCGATGGTCATGGCGACGGAGACGCCAGTCGCTGTTTCCGGGACGGCTGTCCCCTCCGGCGGGTTGCTTTAGATGCCCGCCACGCCGAGCAGTTGTCCTATCCCGTAGGTGACCATCATCGCGATCGCTCCGCCGGCCACGATGCGGAGTACCGCGCGGCGAGGGTCACCGCCGCCCAGGCGCGCACTGATGGTGCCGGTCAGGGCCAACGCGAGCAGCACCGCGGCGAAGGTGACCGGGATCCGGGCGACAACTGGTGGAGCCAGGATCGCGATCAGCGGCAGCAACGCACCGAGGGTGAACGAGACAGCAGAAGACAGCGCCGCCTGCCAGGGGTCGGTCAGGTCGTCGGGGTCGATGCCCAATTCGACATCCACGTGCGCCGCGAAGACATCGTGGGCCGTCAGCTCTTTCGCCACCGCACGGGCGGTGGCCGGACTGAGCCCCTTGGCCTCGTAGAGGCCGGCCAGTTCGTCGAGCTCTTTGGCCGGGGTTTCGGCGAGTTCTCGGCGTTCCAAGGCCAGCAGTGCCTTTTGGGTGTCGCGTTGGGTGCTGACCGAGACGTATTCGCCCAGCGCCATTGCTACAGCTCCCGCTACGAGCCCGGCGATGCCTGCGGCGAGGACGGGCCCGCGGTGAGTGGTCACTGCGGCCACACCGACGACGAGGCCGGCCACCGATACGATCCCGTCGTTGGCGCCTAATACACCGGCGCGCAACCAATTCGACCGGGCCGCACCATAGGCGTGCGGCTCGGTTGGATGCGTCGCCGCTGAGCCCGACTGGGCATCGGGTGGGTCGGCATCCGTTTCCGGGTCGGGCATTTCCGGGTCGGGGCTCACAGGTTCACAGCCTATTCGCCTCCGCGAACGTCGACTAGCAACCCAAGGCTTGGCAAAGTACGCATGCTGCAAGCCCACTTCGCCCGTCTGGCCCCGTCCCCCGCTGTTCACTGCGCGCCCCCGCTGCGGTCACCTTGCCCGGGTAGCGTGCGGTTTGAGGTCGGCGTTCGGTTCGAGCGTCTGTCACGCACCTGGTGTGGGTCGGGCACAGCCCATCGAGCACCTCGCCGGCCGGAAAGGACCCCAGTCTATGAACGACGATCGGGGAGTCAGCCGGGGGGAGTCCGACAGCGCGCCGCGGTTGCAGATCACGCCTAACTCGCTTGCCTCGGCGTACGTCGACGGGGCGTGGTGGCCGCGATCAACGCGGTTAGCTATCGAGCTGCCAGCCCTGGTTGCGGCGTTGTCCGATCGGCTGGGTCAGGTCGCCGTGGTGGGCTACCACCTCAACGCGTGGACGGAGACGCCGCCGCAGGTCCAGATCGCCGGCCTGACAGTACATTTGCAGGGCTTCACCTCCGAGGAGCCGGCCAGTGTGATCCTGATCGGTCGCGGCGGTCGTCGCATCACACTGCGCGTCATCGCGCCCGACGCCAGTGAACGGGTTGCCCGAGAAGAACTGGACGCGGCAGCGAAACAGGCCGGCGGTGGTATCGCTGTGACCAGCGAGGCCGAGCGGGCCGCCAGCCGATCCGTGACCGAGGTGGCAGCCCAGTTGGCTCGTCACGAGGGGCGCGGCGACCCCCAGCGCGGCGCCGAGATCATGCGGTGGTGCGAGGAGGCGGCTCGGCAGTTCGTCAATGCACCGATCCAGGCTTTCGTCCCGATCCTCGTCGAACACATAGTCCGCTGCCGCATGGACGCCCGCCCGGCAGCGACGGCATCGTAGGTAACGTCCGGGGGGAGCAGACACGGCATGCCATGCGGTCGCCAGAGCTGAGCAACGATGAGCAGGCGCCGGGCGTGGGGTGGGCGGCTTCGGCCGTTGCTCCAGGGAGCATTCTCTGACGCGCCGCCTGCCCGGTTAGAAGTAGTGGCGGCGGCCGCCGACGGCGTGTCCCATGCGTCCCATCAGCATCAGCACCCCGCCGATGACGAGGAGGACGATCCCAATGACGAAGAGTAAGTGGATCTTGAGCAATAATCCGGCGACAAGAAGGACGATGCCGAGAACGATCATGACGTTCACCTAATTTCTGTTCAGATGTAAAGAGATAAGCGGGATGCATCATCGCCCGGGCGCCGCGGCTGTCGCCATTGTCAGCCGGGCTGTTAGGGTCAGTGTCTGAAGGCGTCCTTCAGCTTGGCCCCCGACTGTTTGATGTTGCCCTTGGCCTGATCGACGCGTCCCTCGGTGCGCAGCCGGGTATTCCCGGTGGCGCGGCCGTAGAACTTCTTGACGGCGCCCTTGGCGGCTTCGGCCTTGTGGGCGATCTTCTTACCGACGCTCATCGGGGGTTCCTTCGTTTGCGGTGCTCACAGACCGCGACTGCGGGCTGACGGTATCGACCGGGATACGGCGGCCAGGGGCTTCGTCGGTTTGCCCGGTAGTGCTCATCGGTTGCCGACCGCGCGACCAGCGCCCGAGCAGCGGGCTCCTGCGCCGGCGGCTCGCGCCCCGATCCGAGTTCACCGGTGAGCCGGTGGTGGCGCCGACGTGCTGCGGGTGTTCGAGCAGGTTGTCGCGGTCTCGGTTGATCAACGCCGTTTCGCGGTGGGACCTTTCGAGTTCGCGTCGGGCGTCGCGCCCGCGGCCCGCGGTGCGCCGCGCGCCGGCCAGCAGGACGCTCAGGCCCAGCAGCGCCACCGCGCCGACCAGGATCCCGAAGAGGAACAAGGTGCCGGTCGACCCGGTGACGTGATAGCCGAACACGGAGAAATTTTCGGTCAACGGGTGAGCGGCCCCCGCATTGGCAAGCACACCCACGATCGCGACGATCGCCGCGACCAGCAGAACGATCAATCCAACGATGACAAGCATGTCGGCGCCTCTGACTGGGGTGGTAGGTGTCCAGTACACGCCTCACCGGGCGCGGTGTCAACAGCGTTGGCCCACGACGAAGGTCTACACTCTCCGAGCAGGAGGAAGGTGCTGCGCCAATGACGAAACAGCCGACCCGGCCCGATGCGGGCTCCGACGGAGATGACCGGTCCGCCGCGGACGCCGGCCGAGACAACGTCCAGATCACCCGGTCGATGATCCTGCGGTCCGCGTTGCGGATCATCGACTGTGACGGTGTGGACGGATTGTCCATGCGTCGGCTCAGCGACGCGGTGGGCCGGGATCCGGCGGTGCTCTACCGGCACGTACCGAACAAGGCGGCGGTGCTCGACGGTGTCGCCGAGATCGTTCTCGGCCAACTATCGGTGGACAGCGCAAATCCGGACTGGGCCGCCCAGCTGCGCATCGTCGCCCATGACTTCCGCCGGTTGGCCCTGGCGCACCCGAACGTGGTGCCGCTGTTGGTGACTCGGCCGCTGGCCACCCCGCTGGGGCAGCGACCGCCCGGGATGCTGCGCCCTCTGGAGGACGTCCTCACGCTGCTCACATCCGTCGGCTTCAGCGGCGAGGACGCGCTGCACATCTACCGGGTGCTGTTCGGCTTCTTGCACGGCCACGTCCTCGACGAGCTGCAGGAGGTCATCGAGCGTCCCGAGGAAACCGACGATGTGCTGCGCCTCGGCCTGCACCGGCTGACGATCACCGAGTTCCCCCTGGTGCGTGCGCTGGCACCTGCACTGGCCTCCTACGACGGCGCCACCGCACTCGACCGCGGCCTCGATATCCTGCTCACCGGCCTGATGGCAACCCTGACCCACCCCGACGGAACATCCCGATCCGGATGAGATGATGCGCGCCGCACGCACCACTGGTCGTCGAGGTTCAGCTGTTCGAAATGCTGTCCACCAACTGGAGTTCGCACGCCTATTCTTATTCGCTGGTCGATCGGACACGGATCGAGGAGGCGGCAATGCGGATCCGAAGCCGTCCGGTGTTGCCGGGGTTGTCCGCGATAGCACTGCTGGCGGCGTGTGGCGCGAACGGCCCCGCTTCGGGTACGACGTCGGCCAGCGCAACAGCGGCAACGACATCCGCAACAGCGGCTACGGCCATCGCTGCTCCACCCGCTGCGCAGGCCCCTCGGACCGAGAGGTGGATCGACCTGCAGGTCGGTGACTGCCTCGTCGACCCTCCACCGACCGATCCCGCCGTCGTGACCGTCACCGTCGTCGACTGCGCGACGGCACACCAGGCAGAGGTCTATCTCCGAGCGCCGGTCGGGGTCAACGCGGCCATCGCCGACGTCGCCAACCGAGAGTGCGATGCCGGATTCTCCCGGTACACCGGGCGACCCGTCGGCGGCAACCAATTCACAGTGACGTACCTCATCGACTCCGATCAAGATCGAACCTCGGCCGATCCCACCCCGAGTACGGTCATTTGCCTGCTCCAGGCGGCGACCGGTCAACCCCTGACGGAGTCGGCGCGTCGCTGAACCTGGCCGCGAAGGCGATCGGCGGATCGGTTCGTGTCCGGATGAAACTCATGTGCGGGACGCGTCCGGTTGCGATGATCAATCCCTGCAGGCCGCCCGACCGACGCGAGGAGCCGGTACAGATGAACAAGGCCCACACGGTGGCAGCGGTGACGGCAATGGTCGTCGTGGCCGGGTGGTTGTCTCCGCCGCCGTCGCCATCGGCGGCCCCGCACGATGGCAGCGGTGGTCAGGCCGCGGACATCGCGCGCGGCACGCAGGTTTTCCAGCGCGCGCAACTGCTGAACATCGACAGCGGCACGGCTTCGGCAGCGCGGGCGAAAGCGGGCGACACCACTTCGGCGGATCGCGCGATCCTTCCATCGCTATCGCAGCAGCCGCTGCCGAAGCTGACCTTCGACGGCACGCAACTCTCGCAGCTGAACTCGCTGATCGCCACCGCCGCCCCCGCGCACATCACGGTAGCCAGCCGGACGCTGCAAGCCGACACGGCGCTGACCATCAGCGGACAAAACGTCACCGTCGACTTCGCCGGCGCAGCGATCGAGGCCGGCGCGCAACCGCCGGTCTGGCTGATCAGGCTCGTGCACGCCCGCAACGTCGCGGTCACGAACGCGAGAATCACCGGCGGCACGAACGGGTTCCTCGTCGACAGCGGCTCGAACATCGCCATCGACGGCAACGACCTCGGGGGCCTGAGCGAAAACGGCATCGTGGTGACGGGTCCGTCGTCGAGCCTGGACATCCACGCCAATCACCTGCATGACCTGGGCCGTGCCGGTGTCATGCTCGACGGTCCGGTCAGAACAGCGTTGGTCGACGGCAACCAGATCGACCACCTGCTCGGCCCGTCGAACTGGAATGCAGGCATTGTGCTGACAAGCCGGGGCGGCGATATCGGAGCCGATCCGGATACCTTTTTTCTGCCCGATCACTACTGGGTCGTCAGGCAGCCGCTGGTTCAGCGCCTCCAAAATCCCACGCAGAATGTGATTATGGCCAACACCATCTCCGATGGCCTGTCTTCGGGCATCTACACCGACGGTGCGGTCGCCAACGTGTTCCTCGACAACCGGCTCGACGGCAATTCAAAAGAGGGCATCTGCTTCGACAACGGCGCCACCGCAAACGTCTTCTCCGGCAACCACGTGGCCGGCAACGGCAACCGCTGGGCACAGTCGGATGCCGACCTGGCGCTGGACTTCGTAGCCGACGCCGGCCGCGCCGCCGACGGCACCTCGATGGCCAAGCTGCCCGGCATCTCGATCGACAACGCGATCTACAACGACATCTCGGGCAACGATGTCACCGGGAACTTCGGCGGCGGGGTGAAACTGGTGCGCACCGGGCTGTTCAACACCATCCGCAACAACGTCATCGTCGACAACAACCTCGGCGAGAGCGGAGCGTTCCATTTCTTCGGTGTCGAACTCGGCGCTGCCGCGCCCGACCCGGCCGTTGCGGATCTGGATTTTGTTCCATCATCCGGCAACATCATTTCGGGCAACACGATTCACGGCAGGCATTACTCGGGCATTTACGTCGGGGCCGGTTCGGTGCAAAACGACCTGTCCGGCAACGACATCGCCGGAGTCGAGGTCGCCCCGGTCGAATCCGCGAGCACGTAGCCAGTGCCCGGGACGACAGCGTCCACCCCGGTACTAAGGGCGAGGGGGCAGGGCCGCGAGCCACGAGTCCGAGAGCAGTTCGAGCAGCTGCCCGTCCGGGTCGCGGATCATCGCCGACTGCCCGGACACCGTCGGGTTGACCACTGATCCCCCGAAGCCGTCGACCATCGCCAATGTGCCGCCGAGATCAGACACCGACAGCGACAGATGTGTCAGCCCAACCTGATCCATGACACGGTCCGGCCCGGCGTGGACTTCGCGGCGCACGTAGTCGAGAAGTTCGAGCACGAGGCCGTCGCGAACCAGGTAGGTCGCGTGCAACCCGATCGGCTTGGCCAGCTGCAGGAGCTGGTCGGTGCCCTCGTCGGGCGGTTCGAGTTCCCACCAGAACTCGAAGCCGAGCAGACCCTCGTAGAAGCGGCGCGCCCGCCCGCGATCCGAGACGCATAGTCCAACGTGGTTGAAGACTGTGCGGCGACTCGTCATCGATCACACCTCGTTGCTCATGGTTACAGCCTTCCGTAGCGCGTCAGTGCCGATGACCCCGCGCCGTCGATCCGCACCGTGGCCCGCTCCAGGCATCCCCCGACCCCCTCGTCGGCGACCCAGGATTGGATGCTCAGGACCATGCCCTCCTCGAGGGTGGCGTCGCCGCCGCGGCCCAAACCAATCAGCGGCGGCTCAGCGCCCAGTCCGAGCCCGTGGGCCAGCGGCACCCGGGACTCGGGGTTGCCGGCGCTCTCCCAAGCCCGATAGAGGTCGGCACCGGTATTGCCCGAACGGCAGGCGGCCATCAGGGCATCCATGCCGCGGGCACATCGAGCGGCGAGATCCGCCGTCCCCGGCGGTGCGGAGCGCCCGGCCACACGGGTGCGGGCCAAGCCGGCTTCGTATCCGGCATACAGCGCACCAGGCGCGAGTACCACCAACTCGCCGTCCCCGACAGGGCGATCGGATACCAGGTGGTGGAACCGCACCGGACCGCGCGTGGGTGTGGCGAAGCAGACGCCTTCCGACGGCGCTACCGGCGCGCCGAGGCTCGCCACCCGCTGGTAGTAGACACCGAGCAGGTCACGCTCGGTGATGCCCGGCTCCAAGGCGTCTTCGAGTGCGCTCAGCGCCGCCTCCGCGATAGCCGACGCCACGTCCAGGCAGGTGATCTCGTCGGGCGTCTTGACCCGCCGGGCAGTTGCCATCACGGGGCCGGCGTCAACCAGATCGGCCGATGGGAACAGCGGGGTAAGCAACCCGGCGAACATCGGCGTCAACCCGTCGGTGCCGACCCGCCGCGACTCACGCAAGCCGGGGATGGCGACGAGCGCGCCCACGAGGGTGGCCGGATTCCAGCTCAGGCCGTAGAGGTCGTCGTGGCCTATCTCCGGCGGCACCCCTTCGTCCCAGGTCGAAAGCAGATGCACCCGTGAGGTTTCCCGCACCACTACCGCGACCGGCGCGAACGGAAGCACACCGGATCGTCCGAGTTGGCGCGCGCCCGACACGTAACGCACGTCGCCGACACCGCCGAGCAGCAGGGCATCGATGTCGTGGGACTCCATGCCGGAGAGCACCTTTGCGCGGCGCTGTGCACGCAGGCGGGCGAAGTCGACGCGAGCGTCGTCCTCGAGGCCCATCGTCCCGACGAGCACACCGCGGTCACGTGGGACGGGGCTCATGCGGACAGACCGTACGGATCGTAGGTCGAGCCGCTCAGTTTGACCCATCCCGTATCGGTCAGGGCCACAATGTCTTCCGAACGATAGCCAGCCGCACCGTCGTCCCAGATGACGGGCTCGAAGACAACCACCATCCCCGGTCGCATGATGAGCCGCTCGTCGAACCGATCACCGAAGTCTGTTCCGATCAAAGGCATTTCGGCGCTGTCGGTGCCGACGCCGTGAGCCAGATAGAAATGCTCGATCCAGGGACGGACGCCGTCATTGGCCTGGGTGGCGGCTCTGCCGAGCTGGAGGGCCGAGACCCCGGGTTCGAGGATGTCGAGCGCTGCATCGACCACCGCCCGCCAGCGACGGAACTGCCCACGCTGGCGGGCATCCGGGACCGGCTCGGCGCCGGTGATCCAGGTCCGCCCGTAGTCGGAGGCGTAACCCTCCCAGGTGATACCCGCGTCCACCCAGATGACGTCGCCGTCCCGCAGGAACCGGTCGGTGGTGACGGTCGGGTAGGCGAGGTCTCCGTGCAGGGTCCAGGGCCCAAGCTTCCGGGTCGGGGCCATCACCTGCCAGATCGGATCGATTCCCCCGGCGGAAGCGCCGAGCTCGAAGACCCGGCGAAGGAACACCGCGCTCAGATCGATCTGCCGGACGCCGGGGCGGAGGATTGACAACGCGTCGATCATCGCCAGCTCGTTGAGCAGCTGCGCGTGCCGGATGCAGGCCACCTCGTCGGGCGTCTTGGTGATCTTGGCCGCGCCCACCACCTCGGCCGCGTCGACCCAGTCGAACCCCTGCAGGCCGCGCAGCATCGCGTGGGTCTGGTCGTCGATTCCGATGCGGGCACCCGTGGAGAAGTGGTCGGCGAGCGCCTCGGCGAACAGGTCCATGCCGTCGTCGAGATCCGGAAAGAGCGGCCCGTGCAGATGATCACCGGGAAGGTCGGGCGGCACCCCGTCGACGCAGAGGGTGTAGAGGTGAGGCGCCGAATCTCCGCTGACCACAACCGCCACCGGGCGGAACAGCGCGGCACGATCCCCATCCTGGGCGGGCACGGCTGCGCCGGTGGCATAGGCCACCGAGCTGGAGCCGAGCAGAACCAGGCCGTCGACGCCCTGCACCGCGAGCTGATCCTGCAACCTGCGAAAGCGCTCCCTGCGCATGCGGGCAAGATCGGGCAGGGCCGGGATCGCCAATCCGCCGATCGTCGCTCCTGCCGCCCATTCGTCGATGGTCCTACCCCTTGACTTCCACGCCGAGTGCAAAACAGATAAAAATGCAAAGATAGCCCAATAAGCTGTAGCTTAGCGACGGCACCGCTCTCGCTAGGGCAATTGCGCAGACTTCCTTGTGTTGGAGGGCTTTTCGATGACTACGCGTCCCGATGTCAGCGCCGACGTGGTCGTTGATTTCGATCATCATTCCGACGAGTTCAACCTCAACGAACTGGAGGTCAACGCCGAGCTCCGACGCCGGTGTCCGGTGGCGTGGAATCAGAACTACGGTGGCTTCTGGTTCGTCACCGGTTACGACGCGGTGGCCCAGACCGCCCGGGACGGTGACACGTTCGCGCACAAATACGAACCCGACGCGGCCGACGGTGTGGACTACCAGGGTGAAATGGGCGTTCCGCGCCCCGAGGGCCAACCCGCCCTCGGCATCGGCGAAGTCGACGGCCCCTACCACCAGGCCCTGCGGCGGGCACTCGCCCCGTTCTTCTCGCCGCGAGCCGTCCAGGAGATGCGACCGTTCATGGAGCAATCGGTCCACTGGTTCCTCGATCAACGGATCGGCGACGGACGGATGGACCTCGTGCTCGACTACGCCAGCCCCGTTCCGGCCATCCTGACCATGCGGTTGATGGGCCTGCCCCACGACAACTGGCGGCTCTACGCCAACCTCTTCCACTCGGTAATGGCCGTCCCCCAGGACAGCGACGAGTACGCGAACGTCATCGCGGCAGTCCCTTCCGTGCTGGACGACCTCCTGAAGTTCGCAGCGACGCGGCGCGCCGATCCGCGGGACGACCTGACGAGCTTCCTCGTTCAATTCGAATTCGACGGCAAACGACTCACCGACGCGCAGCTCATCGACATCCTCTGGAATCTCATCGCCGGCGGCGTCGACACCACGACGTCACAGACCGCGCTGAGCCTGCTCCACCTGGGCACCCACCCGGGTCTGCGACAACAACTCATCGACCGCCCCGAGCTCTACGAGACCGCCACAGACGAGTTTCTCCGCTACTTCTCGGTCAATCAGCAACTGAGCCGCACAGTCACCCGCGACATCGTCCTCGGGGGGCAACAGCTGCGGCGCAACGACCGGCTCATCATCAGCTGGCTCGCCGCCAACCACGACGAGCACGAGTTCGAGCGCCCTGACGACGTCGTCCTGGACCGCGCACCCAACCGCCACGTCGCGTTCGGGCTCGGGCCGCATCGATGCATCGGATCGCATCTGGCGCGGGACATGTTCGCGGTGATGGTGAAGGCGGTCCTCGACCGCATTCCCGACTACCGGGTCGACGCCGGCGGTGTTCACGAATACCTCGGCAACCCGAGCATGACCGGGCTGGGCAAGCTGCCGGTCACCTTCACCCCCGGGGTGCCCCGGGGGACGTCGCGCCCGCCGGGATAGACACCCGGGTCGACGGCTCTGAGGCGTCTGCCCCGCGCGAATCCCGGTGATCGCGGAGCGTTGGGCGCACAACTGTGGGAGACTGCCTGCCGGTCCCGCGGTTGGGCGCACGGCGGGGCCTGGGCGAATTCGAGGAGCGTTAGTGGGGTCCTGGCAGGATCCGCCGGCGGCGAGCGGCCCGCCCGGGGACGAAACCGGTACGCCGCAGCCACCTGCACCGGGCCCGTGGCCGACTGAGCAACCCGAAGGCCAGCCCGCTGAGTATCCATCCGGTGGCAGCACGCGCTATCAGGACCCGGCGTCGACGCGGCCCCGCCCGCCGACGGTCGGTGAGGCGCGCGCACGGGAGAAGGCCTTCCGCAAGCAGCAGGAGATCGAGCAGGCACGACTCGCGGCGGAAGCCAAACGGCACACGCGGAACAGGCGGCTGATCGGTGGCGCCGCGGCCATCGGGGTCGTCGGTGTGGTGGCAGGCTTCGGGT
>Ga0209656_10000354_pt1 | contig 30474 bp, 26 predicted proteins | sample BogFormECP12_OM2_FD_188239 | JGI IMG/M metagenome (GOLD analysis project Ga0209656, IMG submission 188239) | Bog forest soil microbial communities from Calvert Island, British Columbia, Canada - ECP12_OM2 (SPAdes) (version 2) | ecosystem: Environmental > Aquatic > Freshwater > Wetlands > Bog ...
AACACCTCGGCGATCGTCGCGCCGATGCCGCGCGCAGCACCGGTCACGATGCCCACCTTGCCGTCCAGCGGCCGGTCCCAGTCGGCTGGCGGAGTGGAGTCGGCGGCGCCGACGTAGAACACCTGCCCGTCCACGTAGGCCGATTTGGCCGACAGCAGGAACCGCAGGGTCGACTCTGCGCCGGTAGCGGCCGGTTTTGCATCGGGCGACAGGTAGACCAGCGCGGCGGTCGCTCCGCGCCGCAGCTCCTTGCCCAGCGAGCGGGTGAAGCCCTCCAGCGCGCGCTGCGCGATCCGCTCGTCGGTGCTGCCGGCGTGGTCGGGGGTGGTGCCGACGACGACGACGCGGCCGGAGTGGCCGACATTGCGCAGCAGCGGCGTGAAGAACTCGTGCAGCGCCGTCAACCCGGCGGGCGTGGTGATACCGGTGGCGTCGAAAACCAGCCCGCCGAACGAATCGGCCCAGCGACCACCGAGGTTGGCGCCCACCACGTCGTAATCCTTATCGAGCGCCGCCCGCAGCGGCTCGACAACCCGGCCCTCCCCGCCGATCAGCAGCGACCCGGCCAGCGGCCGATCACCGACCCGATAACGGCGCAGTTTCTCGGGCTGCGGCACGCCGAGTTGCTTGGCGAGAAACGAGCCGGGCCCGGAGTTGACGACTTGGGACAATAGATCGGGTGAAACCTTGGGGGCCACTGAGCTGCCTTCCGTATCGAGCGTGTCATCTGTCGACTACCGTATCGAAGAGCGAACTTACTCCAGAGTAAGAACAGTAGGTAGTATGACCCCTAGTGGTGGATAACCCCCAACCGACGGAGATAAGCGTGACTTCTGAAAGTTCCATGCGCCGCGTCGCTGTGCTCGGTGGCAATCGAATCCCGTTCGCGCGCTCGGACCGCGCCTACGCCGAGGCGTCCAACCAGGACATGTTCACCGCCGCCCTGGGAGGGCTGGTCGACCGGTTCGGCCTTGCCGGTGAACGTTTGGGCGCGGTGATCGGCGGCGCGGTGCTCAAGCACAGCCGCGACTTCAACCTGATGCGCGAGTGCGTGCTCGGATCGGCGCTGTCGTCTTACACGCCCGCCTTCGACCTGCAGCAGGCCTGTGGCACCGGCTTGCAGGCGGCGATCGCCGCGGCCGACGGCATCGCGTCCGGCCGCTACGAGGTCGCCGCCGCCGGCGGCGTGGACACCACCTCCGATGCGCCGATCGGCTTGGGCGACAACCTGCGCCGCACACTGCTGGGACTGCGTCGGTCAAAGTCCAACGTCGAGCGGCTGAAGCTGGTCGGCAAGCTCCCGGCCAGCGTCGGGGTGGAGATCCCAGTGAACAGCGAGCCACGCACCGGCCTGTCGATGGGCGAGCACCAGGCCATCACCGCCAAGCAGATGGGCATCAAGCGGGTCGACCAGGATGAGTTGGCCGCCGCTAGCCACCGCAATATGGCGGCGGCCTACGACAGCGGCTTCTTCGACGACCTGGTCACCCCGTTCTTGGGTCTTTATCGCGACGACAACCTGCGGCCGGACTCGTCGGCGGAGAAGCTGGCCAAGCTCAAGCCGGTGTTCGGGGTGAAGGCCGGCGACGCCACGATGACGGCCGGCAACTCCACACCGCTGACCGACGGCGCGTCGGTGGCCTTGCTGGCCAGCGAAGAGTGGGCAGCCGGGCGCTCGCTGACGCCGCTCGCCTACTTCGTCGACGCCGAGACGGCGTCGGTGGACTACGTCAACGGCGCCGACGGCCTGCTGATGGCGCCGACATACGCGGTGCCACGCCTGCTGGCGCGCAATGGGCTCAGCCTTGCCGACTTCGACTTCTACGAGATCCATGAGGCATTCGCCTCGGTCGTGCTGGCGCACCTGCAGGCCTGGGAGTCCGAGGAGTACTGCAAGGAGCGGCTGGGCCTGGATGCGGCGCTGGGGCCCATCGACCGGTCCAAGCTGAACGTGAACGGGTCCTCGCTGGCGGCCGGTCACCCGTTCGCCGCCACCGGCGGGCGGATCCTTGCGCAGCTGGCCAAGCAACTGTCCGAGGCGAAGGCCCAGCACAACGGAGCCAAGCCGGTGCGCGGGCTGATCTCGATCTGTGCCGCCGGCGGCCAAGGCGTCGCCGCCATTCTGGAAGCCTGATACGCCAGGTGCGGTGTGCCGTTTACTAACGACGGCGCCTGGGTATGCGACCTCACGGATAGCTCCGTGTTGTCGTCCGACCCCCCGACCCGATGGCAGCGCGGGGCGTCCTTGAATCGGCCGAAGGCCTGTTCACAGGTGTCGGCCGATGGGGGCCGCCGACGGAAGGAGGGGATCCGCGGCGGCCCCTCCCCACAAATAGCCAAGACGCGAAATCCCCCATTCTCCAACGAGAACGGGGGATTTCGCTGTTGGGGATCAGAAGCCCAATTAGCCGACTCCTACTCGGCCGTTTCACGGCCGCATCGTCGTCGCCTAGAAGGCCGCTTCGTCGAGCTCCATGATGTCGTTGTCGATCGTGTCCAACACCTGGCGGGTGCTGGTCAGCAACGGCAGGAAGTTCTTGGCGAAGAACGACGCCACCGCGATCTTGCCCTCGTAGAAGGCCCGGTCGGCGTCGCTGGCACCGGCGTCGAGCGCCTCCAGGGCCACCGCGGCCTGACGCTGCAGCAACCAGCCGATGACCAGGTCGCCGACGCTCATCAGGAAGCGCACCGAACCCGTCCCCACCTTGTAGATGCTGGAGATGTCGTCCTGCGCGGCCATCAGGTAGCCGGTCAGCGTCGCTGCCATCGCCTGCACGTCCGCCAGGGCGGTGGCCAGCAGCGCACGCTCGGCCTTCAGCCGGCCGTTGCCGGACTCGTTCTTCAGGAACTCCTCGATCTGCCCGGACACGTGGGCCAGCGCCACACCCTTGTCGCGGACGATCTTCCGGAAGAAGAAGTCCTGCGCCTGGATGGCCGTGGTGCCCTCGTAAAGCGAGTCGATCTTGGCGTCGCGGATGTACTGCTCGATCGGGTAGTCCTGCAAGAAGCCGGATCCGCCGAAGGTCTGCAGGCTCTCGGTGAGCTTGGCGTAGGCCTGCTCGGAGCCGACACCCTTGACGATCGGCAGCATCAGGTCGTTGACCTTGACCGCCAGGTCGGCGTCCACGCCGTGCAGTGCCGTGGCGACGGCCGCATCCTGGTAGGTCGCGGTGTAGAGGTACAGCGCACGCAGGCCCTCGGCGTAAGCCTTCTGGGTCATCAGGCTGCGACGCACGTCCGGGTGGTGCGTGATGGTCACCCGCGGCGCGGTCTTGTCGGTCATTTGGGTCAGGTCGGCGCCCTGCACGCGCTCCTTGGCGTAGGCCAGGGCGTTGAGGTAGCCGGTGGACAGCGTCGCGATGGCCTTGGTACCGACCAGCATGCGGGCGTTTTCGATGACCTCGAACATCTGCGCGATGCCGTTGTGCACCTCGCCGACCAGCCAGCCCTTGGCCGGAACGCCGTGCTGACCAAAGGTCAGTTCACAGGTCGCAGAGACTTTCAGGCCCATCTTGTGCTCGACGTTGGTGACGAACACGCCGTTGCGCTCGCCCAGCTCGCCGGTCTCGAAGTCGAACAGCACCTTGGGCACGAAGAACAGCGACAGGCCCTTGGTACCCGGTCCGGCACCCTCGGGGCGAGCCAGCACCAGGTGAAAGATGTTCTCGAACATGTCGTCCGAGTCGCCCGAGGTGATGAACCGCTTCACGCCGTCGATGTGCCAGGAGCCGTCGTCCTGCTGGACGGCCTTGGTCCGGCCGGCGCCGACGTCCGAGCCGGCGTCCGGCTCGGTGAGCACCATGGTCGAGCCCCAACCGCGCTCAGCAGCGATGATGGCCCACTTCTTCTGCTCTTCGGTGGCCAGGTTGTAGAAGATCTGGGCGAATCCCGCGCCGCCGGCGTACATCCACACCGCCGGGTTGGCGCCGAGCAGGTGCTCGTGCAGCGCCCACAGCATCGCCTGGGGCATCGGCATGCCACCCAGCTCTTCGGCTAGGCCGACCTTGTCCCAACCGGCTTCGATGACCGCGCGCACCGACGCCTTGAAGCTCTCGGGGAGCTTCACGGAGTGGGTCTCCGGGTCGAAGACCGGGGGATTGCGGTCGCCCTCGACGAAGGACTCGGCGACCGGGCCTTCGGCCAGCCGGCTCATCTCCGTCAGCATTTCGCGGGCGGTGTCGGCGTCCAGGTCGGCGTAGTCGCCTTCGCCGAAGGACTTGTCGACGCCCAACACCTCAAACAGGTTGAATACCTGGTCGCGCACATTGCTCTTGTAGTGGCTCACTGGTTCCTCCTCGATGAGAACGCCACTTGTGGTTGGGTACTAAGGCTAAGTTACCCACCAGTAACACCGTAAAGCTATACCCAATCGGTAACGCGATGCAACCGACTGTGAGCTAAATTTCATTGCCTAATTAACCAACCGGTTGGGTTCGTGCTGATCAAGACCGTGGCATACGGTGTCACCTGCGGCGATGATGGGTAGGTGACAACTGTGTCGACCGTCACCGCGCTGCCAGAAGTGGACCTACGCCACCCTCCTGGCCAACTGCGCGAACGGTTGCGCGAGGCGGCCCACGAGGTCGGCTTCTTCTATCTGATCGGCCACGGGGTGCCTCCGGCGCTGACGCGTCGGGTGCTGGCGACGGCGCGGCGGCTGTTCGCGCTGCCGCAGGCCGAGAAGGACGCTGTCGCGATGGTGCACAGTCCGCATTTCCGCGGCTATACCCGGCTTGGTGGCGAGCTGACCGGCGGCGAGGTGGACTGGCGCGAGCAGATCGACATCGGACCGGAGCGCCACCCGGTGGGCGGCCCGGGCAAGCCGGACTATCTGTGGCTTCAGGGTCCCAACCAGTGGCCGGCAGCGCTGCCCGAGCTGCCGGGGATCATCGCGGAGTGGGACGCGGCGCTCGGCGCGGTGGCCCGCAGCTTGTTGCGGCATTGGGCGGCCTCGCTGGGCAGTCCGCCGGACGTGTTCGACGCCGCCTTCGCCGAGACGCCGGCCACCTTGATCAAGGTTGTGCATTATCCGGCGACCGCGGCCGGCCCGCAGGGCGTCGGCGCGCATCGAGATTCCGGGGTCCTCACGCTGCTGCTCGCGGAGCCGGGCAGCCGGGGATTGCAGGTGCGGTCGGGCCGCAACGGCAAAAGCTGGATCGACGTCCCGGCGCGCGACGGGGCATTCATCGTCAATATCGGTGAGCTGCTGGAGCTAGCGACCGGCGGCTATCTGCGGGCGACCGAGCACCGGGTGAACCTGCGTCATACGGCTGATCGGCTCTCGGTGCCGTACTTCTTCAACCCGCGACTGGACGCGCAGATCCCCACCTTGTCGCTGCCTTCGGACTTGGCGGCTCGGGCGAGTCGGCGCGCGGACCCTTCCGACCCCATCTTCTCGGTGTATGGCCGAAATGCGTGGAAGAGCCGGTTGCGGGCCCACCCCGACGTCGCTGCCGCGCATGGCTACTCGTCGGGCGGGTAGGGTCAGGAATACCAAAATCTCCTGATGCGAATGAAGCCCGGTGAATCTACCTGACAAGCTGACACCGTCGTCACTGCGCGAGGCCTTCGGCCACTTCCCGTCCGGCGTGATCGCCATTGCGGCCGAAGTCGACGGCGTCCGAGAAGGGCTGGCGGCCAGCACGTTTGTCCCGGTGTCGCTGGAACCGCCGTTGGTGTCGTTCTGCGTACAGAACACCTCGACGACGTGGCCGAAGCTCAAGCAGGTGCGGGCGCTGGGTATCAGCGTTCTGGGCGAGGCGCACGACGAAGCCGTCCGGATGCTGGCCGCCAAAACGGGCGACCGGTTCGCCGGGTTGGAGACGGTGTCCAACAGCAGCGGTGCGGTGTTCATCAAGGGCACCAGTGTTTGGTTGGAAAGCGCGATCGAGCAACTCATTCCCGCCGGAGACCACACGATCGTGGTGTTGCGGGTCAGCGATGTCCAAGTCGACGCGAATGTTGCGCCGATCGTCTTTCACCGCAGCGTTTTCCGTCGGCTGGGAGTCTAGGGACGCTTGCTGAGTTCGTCGCGGTAAGCCTGGATACGACGCTCGAGTTCCGCGGCGTCCTGCTCGCGTCCTTCTTTGCGGGCGAGTTCGGCGCGCACCGAGAGCTCACGGATCGCCGTTCGAATGTCGTTGATGCTGACGGATCGTCCGATAGCCATGTCCACCGCCTTTCGGGTTGTACGCGGCTGCGCGTTGGATACCCGGATCGGCAGGCGGCTAACACCCGCTGCGTGTCAGCGACGGAACAGCTTGTTGCCCAACCACACCACCGGATCGTATTTCTGGTCGGCGACGCGTTCCTTCATCGGAATCAGGGCGTTATCGGTGATCTTGATGCTCTCGGGGCAGACTTCGGTGCAGCACTTGGTGATGTTGCAGTACCCGAGGCCGTGCTGCTCCTGCGCCTGGTTGCGCCGGTCCAGTGTGTCCAGCGGATGCATCTCCAGCTCGGCGATGCGCATCAGATAGCGCGGGCCGGCAAACGCTTCTTTGTTGTCTTCGTGATCACGGATCACGTGGCAGACGTTGTTGCACAGGAAACATTCGATGCACTTGCGGAACTCTTGAGAACGCTCCACATCCTTCTGCGCCATCCGGTACTCACCGGGCTGAAGATCCTTCGGCGGCGCGAATGACGGTATTTCCCTTGCCTTCTCGTAGTTGAACGACACATCGGTGACCAGATCCCGGATCACTGGGAAGGTCCGGATCGGCGTCACGGTGACCACTTCGTCTTCGGCGAATGTCGACATCCGCGTCATGCACATCAACCTGGGCTTGCCGTTGACCTCAGCCGAGCACGAGCCGCACTTGCCGGCTTTGCAGTTCCACCGCACCGCCAAGTCCGGTGTCTGGGTCTGTTGCAGGCGGTGGATGATGTCGAGCACCACCTCGCCCTCGTTGACCTCCACGGTGAAGTCCTGCAGGGCACCGCCGGACTGGTCGCCGCGCCATACCCGCATGGTTGCGTTGTAGCTCATCAGCCTCTCCGTCCTGGGTGGTCGGCCAGTTCGTCGGCGGTGTAGTACTTCTCCAGTTCGGAGATTTCGAACACCTCGAGCAGATCGGGCCGCATCGGAATCTGGTCTTTGTGAGTGACCGAGACGTCGGGGATGACGGGGTCACCACCGGCCGCTTTGCAGACCAGCAACACCTTGCGCCACGACGGATCCATGCCGGGGTGATCATCGCGGGTGTGGCCGCCCCGGCTTTCGGTGCGCTCCAGCGCTGCCTTGGCGACGCATTCGCTGACCAGCAGCAGGTTGCGCAGATCGATGGCGAGGTTCCAGCCGGGGTTGTACTGCCGGTGTCCCTCGACGTGGATGTGCTTGAACCGTTCCCGAAGCTGGTCGAGTCGACCGAGGGCCTCGGTGATTTCATCGGCCTTGCGGATGATGCCCACAAGGTCGTTCATCGTCTGCTGCAGCTCTATGTGCAACGTGTAGGGGTTCTCCCCGGTGGCGCCGTTCGTCGGCGTCTCGAAGGGAGCCAGCGCTCGTTTGGCCGCCGCGTCGATGTCCGCGTCGGAGACTTTCGGACGGCTGCTCAGCGCCCGCACGTAATCGGCGGCGCCCAGACCGGCCCGACGGCCGAACACCAGCAAGTCCGACAGTGAGTTGCCGCCCAGCCGGTTGGACCCGTGCATGCCGCCGGAGCACTCGCCCGCGGCGAAAAGCCCGGGGACGGTGGCGGCACCGGTGTCGGCGTCCACCTCGATACCGCCCATCACGTAGTGGCAGGTGGGTCCGACTTCCATTGGCTCTTTGGTGATGTCGACCCCGGCCAGCTCCTTGAACTGGTGGTACATCGACGGGAGGCGCTTCTTGATCTGCTCGGGCGTCAGCCGCGACGCGATGTCGAGGTAGACCCCGCCGTGCGGGGTGCCGCGGCCGGCCTTGACTTCGGAGTTGATCGCGCGGGCGACCTCGTCACGGGGCAACAGGTCCGGGGTGCGACGGGCCGAGTCGTTGTCCTTGAGCCACTGGTCGGCCTCTTGCTCGGTCTCGGCGTACTGGCCTTTGAACACCGGCGGGATGTACTCGAACATGAACCGTTTGTTGTCGGAGTTCTTCAGCACGCCGCCGTCACCGCGCACGCCCTCGGTGACCAGGATGCCCTTGACGCTGGGCGGCCACACCATGCCGGTCGGGTGGAACTGAACGAACTCCATGTTGATCAGCGAAGCGCCCGCCCGCAGCGCCAGGGCGTGGCCGTCGCCCGTGTACTCCCAGGAGTTCGAGGTGACCTTGAACGACTTGCCGATTCCGCCGGTTGCCATCACCACCGCCGGGGCCTCGAACAGGACGAAGCGGCCGCTTTCACGCCAGTAGCCGAATGCTCCGGAGATCGCGTCACCGTCTTTGATGAGGTCGGTGATGGTGCACTCGGCGAAAACCTTGATCCTCGCCTCGTAGTCGCCGAGCTCGGCGTAGTCCTCCTGCTGCAGCGAGACGATTTTCTGCTGCATGGTGCGGATCAGCTCCAGGCCGGTCCGGTCGCCGACGTGTGCCAGCCGCGGGTAGGTGTGCCCGCCGAAGTTGCGCTGGCTGATCTTGCCGTCCTTGAGGCGGTCGAACAGCGCGCCGTAGGTCTCCAGTTCCCAAACCCGGTCGGGGGCCTCCTTGGCGTGCAACTCGGCCATCCGCCAGTTGTTCAGGAACTTCCCGCCGCGCATCGTGTCGCCGAAGTGGGTCGTCCAGTTGTCTTTCGGGTTGGTGTTACCCATCGCGGCCGCGCAACCGCCCTCGGCCATCACCGTGTGGGCCTTGCCGAACAGCGACTTGCACACCACCGCAACCTTGAGGCCGCGTTCCCGCGCCTCGATGACCGCGCGCAAACCTGCGCCGCCGGCACCGATCACGACGACGTCGTAGGAGTGCCGTTCGACCTCAGTCATGGAACCTCGCTCAACTTTCTGATATTCGTGAAAAAGCTTCTCAGCCAACAAACCTCAGGTCCGGGATGGCGCCGCCGGCCACCAGCGCGATGTAGAAGTCGGTGAGCATCAGCGTGCCCAGTGTGATCCACGCGTACAGCTTGTGTCGGGTGTTGAGCTTGCTGACCTGGGTCCAGATCCAGTACCGCACAGGGTGTTTGGAGAAGTGCTTCAGCCGCCCGCCGGTGACGTGCCGGCACGAATGGCAGGACAGCGTGTACACCCAGAGCATGACGACGTTGCCGACCATGATCAGGTTGCCCAAGCCGAAGCCGAATCCACCCGGTCCCTCATCGGAATGGAACGCGACGATCGCGTCGTAGCTGTTGATCACCGAGATGATGACGGCGATGTAGAAGAAATAGCGGTGCGTGTTCTGAACGATCAGCGGGAATTTGGTCTCGCCGCTGTAGTGGACGCGGGGCTCGGCCACCGCACAGGCGGTGGGGGACTGCCAGACCGTGCGGTAATAGGCGCCGCGGTAGTAGTAGCAGGTCAGCCGGAATAGCAGCAGGAACGGCAGCGTCAGCGCCGCGAACGGTAGCCACCACATGTTCGGCAGGATCTGCGGCCAGAAGTCGCTGGCCTCACCGCAAGCCTTGCTGACGCACGGCGAGTAGAACGGCGTCAGGTAGTGGTACTTCGGGACAAAGAAGTAGTCACGCTGGAACGCGCGCGCGGTTGCGTAGATGACAAATGCGGCGAAGCCGAGGTCGATCCGCAGCGGCGACATCCACCACCGGTCGGTGCGTAGCGTCCGTTGCTGGATGTGGGCGCGCGTAGGTGAAAAGACACCGGACGCAGTACGGTCCGCCGTGGGTGCGCTCATGTATTGTCATCCTCTTCGCGTGGCCTCGTCGGAGAGTACCCACAGCGAAGACCACCCGGTCTCGCGGGGGGTGCGTCAATAACGACTGTGGCCGCCGACGCCTTCGTCGTCGACGTCGCGCCAGAAGTCGCTGTCGTATTGAGTGTCGGGGATGCCGATTTTCTCACCCGGTTGGTGGACGTCTTGGCGAGCCAAATCCAGCTCACCGGCGTCGATGTCGAGCAACTCGACGTCGTTGAGGATTCGCTGGACGTCGTTGACCACCCGCCGCATCGCGGGGGTGTCGCGGTATCGCGACCTCAACGACGTCACGCATCGCCGCAGGCCACCGATGAGCTCGTGTAGCTCGGCGAGTTCAGTAGTGCTGGACAACGGATCTCCCTACCGATGATGGTGTTATGGATCACATTACGTCACCCGATACTATCCAGCACACAGCGATGGCGTGAGCCAGGTCACGCTCGTTAAGCGGGAGGCAGCCAGCCATGCCGGCGCACAGCGGATTGGCCGATCGGGCAGCGGCGCTGCTGAGGCTGCATCAGCCGGGCAATCCGGTGATCCTGCCGACAGTGTGGGACGCCTGGTCCGCGCGATTGACCACCGACGCCGGTTTCGCCGCACTGACCGTGGGCAGTCATCCCGTCGCCGACTCGATCGGCAAACCCGACAACGAGGGCATGTCATTCGACGATCTGCTGAGCCGCGTCGTGCAGATCACCGCCGCGGTCGACGTCCCGGTCTCGGTGGACGTCGAGTCCGGTTACGGGCTGCCGGCGTCGCGGCTGATCGACGGGTTGCTCGCGGCGGGCGCGGTAGGGCTGAACATCGAAGACACGGTGCACAGTGAGGGCAAGCGACTGCGTTCGGCCGATGAGCATGCCGAACTGGTCGGTGCGCTGCGCGCCGCCGCCGACCAGGCGGGGGTCCATCTCGTGATCAACGCCCGCACTGACCTTTTCCTGCGCAAGGACGGTGACGATTCGGACCGCGTCGAGCGGGCGGTGGCGCGGTTGCAGAAGGCCGCCGCCGCGGGTGCCGATGTCCTCTATCCCGTGGGCCGCCATGATCCGGAGACGTTGCGGCGCTTGGCCACTGAGTTACCGCTTCCGGTCAACGCGATCGCATTACCCGATCAGGACGACCCCGCCTCATTCGGTCCACTGGGCGTGGGGCGGATCAGTTTCGGGCCGTTTCTACAGGCGGCCTTGGGATCCCGGGCCAAGGAGATCCTGACCCGCTGGGGCTAGTCGGACGACGGTTCGTTAAACGTGCCGAAGGAGGCATCATGACCGGTTTTCACCGTGAACAGCACGACATGACCCGCGTCGACATCGCCACCGGGATGGCGTTTGACGAGTTCGTGGCGAAATTGGAAGAAGCCGCGCCGCCGCTCGATCGGGCGGCGATGGAGCGGATCGCCGCGGCGGGCGGCAGCTGGAACGACATTCGGGCTGCCGTGGCCAAGAATGCGCCCAACGAGTTGATGGTCTACGCGAAGGTCGGCGGGACCGACTTGCTGAGCTTGGCCGGACATCGCACCCGGGCGATCGAGTATCTGATCGGCAATCATGTCATCGCTGAGACCATGTTTCGCCACGACCCGAAGGCACTGTTGTACGCGCCGCTTCGGATGCTGGTCTACAGCGATTCCGACGGCAACGCGGTCTTCACCATGGACCAGCCCAGCGCGGCATTCGGCAGCCTCGGCATCGCCGAAGTGACCAAAGTCGGTGAGGGGCTTGATCGCAAGGTGGTCAACCTGCTTCGCGTCATCGGGATCGACGCTGAGCAGGCGTTCGCCTGATTAATCAGGCGAATCCGGTGGAGCCGTTGGGCCCCACCGGATTCGAGTGGGTTGGGGAGTTGGCAGGTTACTTGGTGATCTCGATGCGCTGCGCCTGAGTTCCGGCGTAAGCACCGGTGACCCGCACGGTCAGCACACCGGCGTCGTAGGACGCCGAGATGGCCTCGCCGGTGATATGCGCAGGCAGCCGGAACGACCGGCGGAACGAGCCGTAGCGGACCTCGCGCAGCGTGCGCCCGTCCTTCTGCTCGGCGTGCTCGTCGCGGCGCTCACCGTGGATGACCAGGCGGCCGTGGTCAACCTCAACGTTGACGTCCTTCTCGACGTCCACGCCGGGCAGCTCCAGGCGGACTACCGCGTCCTCGCCGTCCTTGACGATCTCGGCGGCGGGGCGCAACCCCTCGGCTACCGGCTTCAGCCAGTCGGTGGCAGGGGCGGGTCCAAAGAAATCGCGCATCCAGCGGTCGACATCCCACGCGGGTCGTGACCACAGGGTCAGGTTGCTCATTCGTATCTCCTCGTGCTTGGTGGTTGCCGACTCCTTAGCCGGCCTACAGATACAAACATGAGTCGACCACGCTTAAGTTCCACCTGCGCGTTCGCCCTGAGTGAACGATCAGACCAATGCCGCGTCGACGCTTTCATCGATCGCCAACCGATAACCGCGTTTGACTACGGTCGCAACAATCTTTCTGTCGCCCAATGCTTTTCGTAACCGCAGCACCGCCGTGTCGACGGCGTGGGGATCGCTGGCGCTCCCTGGCAGATTCCTCAGCAGTTCCCTGCGGGCGACGACGACGCCCGGACGGTGAGCCAATGCCCGCAGGATCGCCATCGCCGCCGGCGACACCGTGTGGACCGAGCCGTCGACCACCACATAGGAACCGCGGATCTCGATTCGATGGCCGGCCGCCTGCAATGTACGCGACCGCAGCTCGGGCAGCTCCTCGGCGATATGTCTGGCCAGTGCGGCCAGTCGCATTCGTTTTGGCGACGACGTCGGAATCCCCAGGCGCGCCAACGGCTGCGCGGTGACGGGGCCCACGCACATCGCCCGCACATCGGCGCGCAGCGCGCTGAGCAGCTTGTCGGAGATGCCGAGATCACCGGCCCGCATCAGCGTCGCAGCCACCGCCGGTGCCGAGGTGAAACTGACCGCGTCGAACTGGCGTTGGGCGACCTGCGTGACCAGCTGGTCGAACTCCCCGCCCACCGGTGCCGGCTTCCACCGGTACACCCGGATCGGGACGATCTCGGCGCCCGCGGCCCGCAGCTCGCCGAGGAATTCCGGAAACGGATCCCAGTCCTCGGTAGCACCGTGCAGCTGTACGGCGACCCGACAGCCCGCGATGCCGGACTGCCGCAGGTATTGCACGAGCTCGCGCGACGACTCGGTTGTCGGGGACCACTCCTCAGGCAGGCCGGCGGCGCGTAATGCGCCGGTGGCCTTCGCTCCACGGGCCACGATCCGAGCGCCGGACAACGCCGCGGTCAGCCGGCTGCCCAGTTGCCAGCCGTCGGCAGCGGCGATCCAGCCGCGAAATCCGATGCCCGTGGTCGCGACGACAATGTCGGGCGGACTGGCTATCAAAGCTTCTGTGTTGCGGCGTAATTCGTCATCGTCGGGCAACGCGACCATTCTGATCGCCGCCGCGCTGACAACGGTGGCCCCGTGGCGGCGCAGCAGCGCGCAGAGCTCGCCGGAGCGCCGCGCAGAGGTGACTGCCACCCGATAGCCGGCGAGTGACGGCGCGGCTGGGTGACCCATATGAAGTATGTATGCCAGCCAGATTGCGGCTGAATTACCGACCAATTGCTGACGCGTTGCTCGGCGCCGCTACCAGACGTCCCCATCACGCCAGTCACACGTCAACGCCGCCGCGGGGTCCAGGCTGATGCTGACCGGTAGGACGAACACCGAGCCGTCGTCATCGGGGGTTCTTGTCGTCCCGGTAGGCGCCAACACCGAGGTCGGCCCGCGCCACGGCAGCCAGCCGCGCAAGGTGTAGAGCCGCCTTCCGCGGTCCGAGGAGCTCAGTGCGCCGAGTTGATAGCCGCCGCGAATTACTTGCTCGCACGCATCCAGGATCGCGATCGCCAACCCTTGGCCGCGCCAATCTTCGCGCACGGCCACGGCTTCGACGTAGCCGCAACGCAGCGCGGCGCCGCGGTAGAGCAGGCGCCGCTGTACGACCGCTCCGTGCGCGATGATCGCGCCGTGATGCCAGATGAGAGCGTGCATCCCGCCCAGCGTGTGCTCCCAGTCGCTGTCGGTGAACTCACCGGCGAACGCGGTGGTGACCATCTCGTAGGCACGCTGCCGGGCCTCGCTTTCGAGGTCGGCGGTGTGAACCAGGCGAGCAGTGAGTACCTGGGTGCGCACACTGCTGGTTTACCAGCTGGACTAGCCCTCTGCCAGCTGAGTCACCGAACTTGCAGCGGAAGCGCGTATACCCCGCGGTCGCGACCAGTGCAGCCGCACATACTGCCCGGGCCGCACCTGGGCGACCTTGTCGACGTCTTCGTTGGCGAGCACACCGACCACCGGGTAACTACCGGTGACGGGGTGATCGGGACCGAGGATCACCGGTAAGCCGTTGGGCGGCACCTGGATCGCCCCGCGGGTGGCTCCCTCGCTGGGCAATTGACGACCCGGCGAGCGGTACAGCAGTGGGCGTCCCTCCAACCTCGTACCCACTCGGTCACTGCGATCGGAGGCCATCCAGATGGTGTGCACGAGGGCGTCGGGATCGACCAGCCAGTCGTCACGCGGCCCAGGCACTACCAGGAGTTCCACCAGATGCTCGGACATCGGTGCCACCGGAGCCTGCTCGAGTTCGGGATACTCGTCGGTGTGTTCGCCGACCGGGAGGACGTCACCGGGTAGTAGCGGCAACGGACCGATCGCTGACATCACGTCGTAGCTGCGAGAGCCCAGCACCGGTGTCACGTCGATGCCGCCGCGGACGGCGAGATAGCTCCGCAGCCCGGAGTATGGGGTGCCCAGCAAGATCACGTCACCGTCACGGACGTGCTGAATACTGTTGGTGCCGAACATGATCCCGTTGACGCTCGGGTCTGTGTCAGCGCCGGTCACTGCGATGTCGATATCGCCGCCGCGGACTCGGGCCGAGAATCCGCCGAAGGTCACCTCGATTGTGGCGCGGTCGTCGGGGTTAGCCACCAGCCGGTTGGCCAGCGTGTGCGAACGCCGGTCGGCCGCGCCCGACCGGGTGACGCCGACATGGGCAAGCCCGACGCGTCCGAGGTCCTCAACGAGGGCCAGCGGTCCGCTGCGCAAGATCTCCAGGGTTGTCATGGATCTCTCCTTTCGGGCTCCTGGCACGCCTGCCGCTATGTCGCTCGGAACTGGACCCACATGCCCGGCATCAGCAGCGCGGGATTCGGGCAGTCAATGTCCCATAGCACCGCGTCGGTGTGGCCGATCAGCTGCCATCCGCCGGGCGATCGACGCGGGTAGATTCCGCAGAATTCGCCGGCTAAGCCCACCGCACCGGCCGGAACGGATGGCCGCGGCTCCGACCGCCGTGGTACGGCCAGCCGCGGGTCGCCGCCGACCAAATACGCGAAACCCGGGGCGAAGCCGCCGAATCCGACTTGCCAGGGTGTAGCCGTGTGGGCGTTGATGACCTGCGCGGTGGTCAACCCCGTTCGGTCGGCCACCTCGGCGAGATCGGCACCGTCGTACACCACGTCGATCACCGTGCACTCATCCGGTGGAGCGGTCGCCACCGCGTCCGGAGGTACCCGCAACGTGCGCAGTCGACGGCGGATGACTCTCTGATGACGGGGGCCGTCGAGTTTCAGCAGCACCGTCTGGGAGGCCGGGACGATGTCGAGCACACCCGGCAGCGCTGCCTCACGCAGCGCAGCCGTCCACGCCAATACGTCAGCGGTGCTGTCGAACTGCAGCAGCAGCGCCTGATCGCCGTAGTCGAGAACGGTGTGGGCCACGTCCAGATCCATCGCGACGCTCATTACTCGACAGTAACCCGTTGGCGGGGAGGCGAAACGAGATTTTCGAGCACTGCCAGAGCTGCCTTAACCAACGCTCAGACGGCCGGCGCTCGGCCGGGCCTAATGCAGGATATCGGCGATCAGCGCAGGCAGCTGATCGGCCACCAGCGGGAAGCTCAGGGCGAGGTGAAGGCGATCGCCCCGGCCTGGTCCTTGGTGTGCGTGTGCCGGCTGGCGGTTTGCGTGATGAGCAGGCCACTGAGATCCCCGCCGCGAGCAGGCCCGCGGCCCCGGCGGCGCGCAACAATCCACGCCGACTCGATTGCTCCTGCACTGCGGAAGGCCTCACGTCAGCGGCATGCCGGCGTCGACGAAGTCCAGGGCGCGGTAGACCGTGCCGACCCCGCCCGGAGCGCGATCGAAAGCGGCCATCATGGCGCGGGTCAGGAACCCGGACTTCGAAATCGTTTGGTTCACAGCCGATTCAGCGGGACCGGAAGAAGGTGCTCGGCGACACCTCGGCGACATCGGCGAGCAGACCGGGCGGTGGTGGTGGCATAGCCGTTCTCGGTTCTCGTCGATCAGCCGGAATGCTTCCCGCCTGATGGCCTGGCGGTGCATGAAGCGATTCTGTCGCACGCGCTGCCGGGCGTGAGCGCGACGGACATGAAGGCGTACACAGTGGATTCAGCGACGCCCGTATCCGCCGCCGCCGGGGGTGTGGATCTCCAGGACGTCGCCGGGGTTCAGTTCGGCCGAGTCGCAGCCGGCGAGTTCGATGACGCTGCCGTCCACGCGGCGGACCAGGTTGCGGCCCAGCGCACCGGGCGCTCCCCCGGCCATCCCGTACGGGGGGACGCGTCGGTGCTGCGACAGCATGCTGACCGCCATAGGTTCCCTGAACCCCAGCCGCCGCACCGCGCCGTCCCCACCGCGCCACCGCCCGTTCCCGCCGCTGCCGCGGCGGATCGCAAAGCTGTCGACTAGCACCGGGAACCGCCACTCCAGAACCTCGGGGTCGGTCAACCGGGAGTTGGTCATGTGGGTCTGGACCACCGCCGCCCCGTCATAACCCGGACCCGCGCCGGATCCGGAGGCGACGGTCTCGTAGTACTGGTTGCGCTCGTTACCGAACGTCACGTTGTTCATCGTCCCCGAGCCCTCGGCCTGGACCCCGAGCGCTGCGTAAAGGGCACCGGTGATGGACTGCGACGTCTCCACGTTGCCGGCGACGACTGCCGCCGGGTAAACCGGCGCGAGCATGCAGCCCGGCGGGATGAACACCCGCAAGGGTTTGAGACAGCCGTCGTTGAGTGGGATGTCGTCGTCGACCAGGGTCCGAAACACGTACAGCACCGCGGCCATCACCACCGACGTCGGTGCGTTGAAGTTGGTGTCCAGCTGCGGGGTGGTCCCGGTGAAGTCGATTGTGGCCGTACGCTTCTCCCGGTCTACCGAGACACGGACCCTGATGATCGCACCACTGTCCATCTCGTACGTGTATTCGCCGTCCCCCAGGACTGCGATGACACGCCGTACCGCCTCCTCGGCATTGTCCTGGACGTGGCGCATGTAGGCCTGCACCACCTCCAGCCCGAAGTGGTCGATCATCTTGCGGACCTCCTCGACGCCCTTCTCGGTGGCGGCGATCTGGGCGCGCAGGTCCGCCAGGTTGGTTTCCGGGTTGCGGGAGGGGTAGGACGCCCCAGTGAGGAGGTGCCGTGTCTCTGCCTCCCGGAAGCGGCCATGCTCCACCAGCAGCCAGTTGTCGAACAGCACGCCCTCCTCGTGCACCTCCCGGCTGTGCGCCGGCATCGAACCGGGACTCACCCCGCCGATCTCGGCGTGGTGGCCACGGGCGGCGACGAAAAACAGCAGCCGCTCGCCGCCACCGAAGACCGGCGTAATGACGGTGACATCGGGCAGGTGGGTGCCACCGTGATACGGGTCATTGATCGCGTAGACATTGCCAGGCTTTATCCGGCCAGTATTGCGGCCGATGATCTCCTTAACGGCCGCTCCCATCGAACCCAGGTGCACCGGGATGTGCGGCGCGTTCGCGATGAGGTTGCCCTCTGGGTCGAACAGCGCGCAGGAGAAGTCGAGCCGCTCCTTGATGTTGACCGACTGGGCCGTGGCCTCCAGCCGCACCCCCATCTGCTCGGCGATCGACATGAACAGGTTATTGAAGATCTCCAGCATCACCGGGTCGGACTCGGTGCCGACCTCGTCCGTGCCGGTGCGGGCACGCACGCGCTCCAGCAGCAGATGCCCCAGCGCCGTCACCTGAGCACGCCAGCCGTCATCGACCACCGTCGTCGCATTGGCCTCGGCGATGATGGCCGGCCCGGTGACCGTCTCGCCGAGGCCGAGCCGCTCGCGCCGGAACAGCGGAACCCGGCGCCAGACCCGCTGGGTATACATCCGGACCGTGTCGATGTGTCCTGACGTCGAGCCGTCCGGACCGGACGGGTCCTGCAGGGCGCTTAGGTCAGGCTGTTCGGTTAGGCCCACGGCCTCCACAGAGATGGCCTCCACGATGAGAGGACGGTGCATAAGGAAGGAGTAGGTACGCCGGTAGCTGGCCTCGAACTCGGCGGCCATGGTCTCCAGGTCGTCCAGGCCCACCTGGACCGCGGTGTCGGTGCCGTCGTAGCGCAGGTATGCCCGGCGGGTCACGCGGATCCGCTCGCCGGGCACATCCTCTTCCAGCAGACGGGCGCGCGTGACTGAGTCCAGGGCATCGATCACCCCGCGCACGCGCTCCATCGCCTCCGGCGAAAGGAGGCACTCCACCGACTGCTCACGCATCGCGGTTGTGTCGGCCAGCCCGATGCCCAACGCGGACAGCACACCCGCCATAGGCGGGATCAGGACCGTGGCCATGCCCAGGGAATCAGCGACCGCGCAGGCGTGCTGGCCGCCGGCGCCGCCGAACGTGGTTAACACGTACTCGGTGACGTCCCGGCCTTTCTCCACCGTGATGCGCTTGACCGCATTGGCCATGCTGGCGACCGCGATCTGCAGGTAGCCCTGGGCGACCTGCTCAAGGGTACGGTCGTCGCCGGTCTGCGCGGTGATCTCGCGTGCCAGCTCGGCGAAACGCTGCCGTACGATCTCGACATCCAGCGGCTCGTCGCCGTCGGGACCGAAGACGGCGGGGAAATGATCGGGCTGGATGCGACCAAGCATGACGTTGGCGTCGGTGACGGTCAGCGGCCCACCACCGCGGTAGCAGGCCGGGCCGGGATCGGCGCCAGCCGAGTCCGGACCCACCCGGTAACGCGTGCCGTCGAAGTGCAGGATCGACCCGCCGCCAGCGGCAATGGTGTGGATGTCGAGCATCGGGGCGCGCAGCCGCACCCCCGCGACCTGGGTGTTGAACACCCGTTCGTACTCCCCGGCGTAGTGCGACACGTCCGTCGAGGTGCCACCCATATCAAAGCCGATCACCTTGTCGAACCCGGCCAAGGCCGACATGCGAACCATGCCGACGATGCCGCCGGCCGGACCGGAAAGTATCGCGTCCTTGCCGCGGAAGTGACCGGCCTCGGCCAGACCACCGTTGGACTGCATGAACATCAGGCGCACCCCCGGCAGCTCAGCGGCCACCCGCTCGATGTAGCGGCGCAGGATCGGCGAGAGGTAGGCGTCGACGACGGTGGTATCCCCCCGGGAGACCAGCTTCATCAGCGGACTGACCTCCGCCGACAGCGAGATCTGTGGAAACCCGATCTGCTCGACGACCTCGCCGATGGCCTGCTCGTGGGCCGGGTGCAGGTGGCTGTGCAGACACACGACGGCCACGGCGCGGATCCCGTCGTCGTACGCCGTCTGCAACTGGTCGGCCAGCCGGTCCAGGTCCGGAGCCCGCAGCACCGTGCCGTCGGCCGTGATCCGTTCATCGACTTCGATGACCCGTTGGTAGAGGAGTTCCGGCAGGATGATGTTCCGGCTGAAGATGTGCGGCCGGTTCTGGTAGCCGATCCGCAGCGCGTCCCCGAAACCCCGGGTGATGACCAGCACCGTGTGCGCGCCCTTGCGCTCCAGCAGCGCGTTGGTCGCCACCGTGGTGCCCATCCGCACCGCCTCGATCCGCTCGGCCGGAATCGGATCATCCGGCGCGAGACCAAGCAGTGCGCGGATCCCCACCACCGCGGCGTCGGCGTAGCGCGACGGGTTGTCCGAAAGCAGCTTGTGCGTCACCAGATGCCCGTCCGGCCGACGGGCGACGATGTCGGTGAACGTGCCACCACGGTCGATCCAAAACTGCCACCTCCCGGCCACCCGGTGCTCCTCATCGTCTAGTAGGGATGGGTTGCCGGTCACGGTGACTCCTGTTCCTGCCGGGGTCTGCTACCAGGTGATGTGTGGCTTGTCGGTTGTCCCGACGCTCGGTGTCTTAGGAGACGGCGGCGCGCCTGGCGGCAGATCACGTGACCCGGACTCACCCGGGTGCTGCATAGCCAGTCAGCAACGCGCCGTGTTCGATTACCGAAGCGGCGTGCGCGACACCGCGCTCGTAGTAACGCGCGGCCAGCGTGGCCTCGCATGCACTCGCAACATCGACCGCGTTCGCACCAGACAACAAGTCTCGATACAGCTCTCGCCGCAGCTCCGCGATCTTGGCCTGCCGATCGCTTTCGGCCCAGCCGGAAGGGAAAGCCATGACCTCGGCTGCCTGAGCGACCGCGTCGAGGCACGCGTCCTCCATCTTGCGGAGGACGGCCGACACCTCGGTCGGGAACGCTGGTCGCGAACACCGGTCGACTGCGATATCGCCCAGCTGCCGCGCGAGCGCGCCCAGCGCTTCGACCTCGGCGTTGACGTGCACCGCCGCGATCACCATCGGCAGTTGGCCCGTCCCCAGGCGGCCGCGAGCCGCCAAAACCGTTGCGGCATGGTCTTCTAATGCGTGGTCCAGCGCGTGCAGCGCGCGACCGCACGCCGCCATGCTCTCCTGCAGCGGCGGATCCTGCTGCAGCAGGCCAGCCGTCGCGTGCTCCAGTGCAGCTCCAGCGAGTCGGACCATCTCGCTGACCCCGCTGGTACACGCGTCCAGTTCCTGCTGAGGGGTAGCATTCATGGCGGAACTCCTATTCTGGCAACCTGCACGCCAACACTGGTGCACTGACCAGGACGTGTCAAAGGGCAGGCGCTGGCGGGCGTCACCATCGCTCAGGGCGATTATCTGTGGCGCTTGCCGTCGTTTAGGACCTCGTACTACCCCCAACTCTTCGGCCACGGACTGTAGTCGGCGATCAAGTCCTCTGGCGGCGGGCGGCCACGCTCAGATCCATTGCCACACTCATTACTCGACAGTAACCCCTTGGCGGGCTGGTGAAACCAGGTTTTCGAGCACTGCCAGAGCTGCCTTAGTCAACGCTCAGCCTGCCGGTCCTAGTGCAGGATGTTGGCGATCAGCGCGGGCAGCTGATCGGCCACCATCGGGTAGCTCAGCGGCGACGCGAACGCGATCGCGCCGGCCTGGTCCTTGGTGGTGAACACGCTGCGCGCCCGCAGCGCGGCCACGTCGGGGTTCGCCAGCAGCCCCGCTTGGTCGCCGTCGTTTTCGGTCGTCCAGATCAGGAGGTCGGCGGCGCCCAGGGCCGCCGCGATCTTGTCCCGCGGAATGAACGCACGCTGCGGATCGACGGCGAACGGCTTGATGCTGTCGGCGATGGTCAGACCCATCTGGGTGAGAAATTCGGTGCGCCAACCGGTTGTCGCGACCACGTTGTCTTGATGCATCGTGCCCTGCAGCAGCAGCACGTTCTTGTTTTTGAACTGTGGATATTTATTCGCGACGGCGGCAAAACCCTGGTCGACACCGTTGATCAGTGACTTCATCTGGTCGAGGTGAAAAACCGCCTGGCCGATCGTAGTCGCCTGGTCCTTCCACGGCTCGAAGAATGCGTAGCCGTCGGACTGTGCAACCGTGGGGGCGAGCGCGGCCAGTTTCTGGTAGGTGTCCTGGTCGACACCGGCGTCGGTGGCGACGATCAGGTCGGGTTTCAGACCGGCGATCTTGGCAACCTGGATTCCGTTGTCAAGGTTCAAGACAACGGGTTTGGCGTTGCCGAGTTTGGGTTGGGCCCACGGCCACACCGCGAACGGCTGGTCGCCGAACCAGTTCGTTACCGCGATCGGCACGACGCCGAGGGCCAGCAGGTCGTCCTGCCCGGTGAAGCCGGCGCTGACGATCCGCTTGGGCGGCTCGGGGACCGTCGTCTCACCGAAAACGTGCGTGATGGTGACCGACCCGGCGGCGCCGCCAGCGCCGGCGGGCGCCGGCTTGTGCGACGAGCAGGCCGCGGGAGCCCCGACCGCGAGCAGTCCCGCAGCCGCGCCGGCGCGCAGAAAACCGCGCCGACTCCATCGCTGCTCTGCCATCGCGTGAGCCTAACCCGTTCGCTCAGGTCAGCGGCATGCCGGCGTCGACGAAGTCGAGCGCGCGGATGACGGTGTCGGTCGCCCGCGGACCGGGCTCGTAAACCGCCATCATCGCGCCGGCGAGGGCGCCGGCGAATACCCGCAGTTCGAAATCGCTTGGGTCACGGCCGATTCGGCGGCCGAGCGCCTCGGCGAAGGTGGTGATGGTGCGGTAGTACTCGTCGTACATGGCCGCCTTGAGTTCGGGTATCGAGAACATCAGCCGTTGCCGGATGTCCTCGAACTCCCGTTGGTCCTCTGACATGTTGGCCATAGCGGCCTGGTAGGCGCGCCGGACTGCCTGACTTGGCGAGAGGTCGGGCGGCTGCGCATCCAGGGCATCCAGGATCACCGGGTCCAGGTCGTCGGCGAGCAACACGGATTCTTTGGTCGGGAAATACCGGAAAAACGTGCTCGGCGATACCTCGGCGGCCTCCGCGATCTGCTCGACGGTGGTGGCGGCGTAACCGTTCTCTTCGATCAGCCGAAACGCCTCCCGCCTGATGGTCTGGCGGGTCCTGATCTTCTTGCGCTCCCGCAGACCGGGGGTTTGATCTATCGCCTGCATGACGTAATTGTCGCTCAACGCGTCGGCCATGGGCTGTAGTCGGCGATCAGCTCCTCCTGCGGCGGCCGCTGGTCGTCGGGCACGTGCTGCAGGTTGATCCGGATCCGGTACCAGATCGAACTCGGTCCGCGCATCCCATCGACCAGCACGTCGGCGGGTTCCAGGCGATCCGCCGCGGCGGGGTAGCGCGCTCGCCAGGTGTCCAGGGCGGCCAGCGCCTCGTCCTTGGTCTTGGTGCGGGCGATCTCGATGAGCGGCATCGCGGACTGGCGGCGGCCCGTCCCATCGCCGCGGCGCGCCCCTTTCGGCGCCTTCTCGGCGGGGCCGAGTTCCTCGGCCAGCGTGAGCAGACCGTCGATGCCGGCCGCGGTGTCGTTCATCCCCGCCCACGGATCGCCGATGTCGGCGAACCGCGCCGGCACCGTCGCCACGGTGAACGCGGCCGGGTCGCAGCCGGCGACCTCATCCCAGTGCAGTGGCGTCGACACCCGCGCATCCGGCGTCGCCCGCACCGAATACGCCGATGCGACGGTACGGTCTTTGGCGTTCTGGTTGAAGTCGACGAAGACACCCTGGCGTTCTTCTTTCCACCAGCGGCTGGTCGCCAGGTCGGGGGCGCGCCGCTCGACTTCGCGCGCCACCGTTTGCGCGGCCAGCCGCACCTGCCGAAACGACCAGCCCGGCAGGATGCGCGCATAGATATGGAAGCCGCGCGACCCCGACGTCTTCGGCCAGGCGGTCAGCCCGTGATCCTCCAGCACCTCGCGAGCCACCAGTGCGACGTCGAGGATCTGCCGCCACGCGACCCCGGGCATGGGGTCCAGATCGACGCGTAACTCGTCGGGGTGGTCGAGATCGTCTGCGAGCACCGGATGCGGGTTGAGGTCAACACAGCCCAGGTTGATCGCCCAGGCCAGCCCGGCGGCGTCATGGATGACGGCCTCGGCGGCCGAGGTTCCGGATGCGTAGCGCAATTCTGCGACGTCCACCCATTCGGGCCGTTTCGCCGGCGCACGCTTCTGGAAGATTGCCTCCTCTCCGATGCCCTTGACGAAGCGTTTCAGGATCATCGGCCGTCCGGCCACCCCCAGCAGCGCGCCATCCGCGACGGCCAGGTAGTAGCGGATCAGGTCCAGTTTGGTTAGGCCGCCATGCCCGCTGTCAGCACCGTGACCGGGAAAGATCACCTTGTCCGGATGGGTCACCTCGACCTGGCGTCCGCCCACGTCCAGTGACACCGGCCCCATGGGTTGATGGTAATTCCGGGCAGGTTTCCCCCTCGCGGTGCGACGTGGGTCACATAGGGTGAAGCCATGCCTAATCTCATCGATCTGCCTGGGCAGGCGGCAGCCAAAGTTCTGCAGTATGCCGAGCGTGGGGCCAACGAACTGCATTACCTCCGCAAGATCATCGAGTCGGGCGCGTTTCGGTTGGAGCCCCCGCAGAACTACGCGGCGCTGGCCGCCGACATCGTCAGGTGGGGCGAGTTCGGCATGCTGCCGTCGCTCAACGCCAGGCGCACTCCCAACCGCGCGGCACTCATCGACGAAGAGGGCGAGCTGACCTACAAGGAACTCGACGAGGCCGCCAACGCGGTGGCCCACGGCCTACTGGCCAAGGGCGTACGCGGTGGCGACGGGGTGGCGATCCTGGCGCGCAACCATCGCTGGTTCGTCATCGCGAATTACGGGTGTGCGCGGGTCGGCGCCCGCATCATCCTGCTCAACAGCGAGTTCTCCGGCCCCCAAATCAAGGAGGTCGCCGAACGCGAGGGCGCCAAGCTGATCATTCACGATGACGAATACACCAAGGCGGTCAGCAAGGCCGATCCGCCGCTGGGCAAACTGCGGGCGCTGGGCATCAACCCCGACGCCACTGATTCGTCGGCCTCCGCCTCCGGCGAAGAGCCTCCGGTGAGCACCGACGAGACACTGGCCGACTTGGTCGCCCGCAACAGCAAATCACCGGCACCTAGGGCCACCAAGCACGCCTCGATCATCATCCTGACCAGTGGCACCACCGGCACCCCGAAGGGCGCGAACCGGAGTACCCCCCCGACGCTGGCGCCGATCGGCGGAATCCTGTCGCACGTCCCGTTCAAGGCCGGTGAGGTGACCTCGTTGCCGTCGCCGATGTTTCACGCGCTGGGCTATCTGCATGCCACCATCGCGATGTTCCTCGGCTCGACGCTGGTGCTGCGCCGCCGGTTCAAGCCGGCGTTGGTGCTGGAAGACATCGAGAAGCACAAGGCCACCGCAATGGTCGTCGTCCCAGTCATGCTTTCGCGCATTCTCGCCGCGCTGGAAGAGATGGAGAAGAAGCCCGACCTGTCCAGCCTGCGGATCGTCTTCGTGTCCGGCTCGGCACTCGGATCCGACCTGGCCGAACGGGCGCTCGACGACCTCGGGCCGGTGATCTACAACATGTACGGCTCGACCGAGGTGTCGTTCGCCACCATCGCCGAGCCCAAGCACCTGCAACGTAATTCGTCGACCGTTGGGCCGGTCGTCAAGGGTGTGAAGGTCAGGATCTACGACGACAACGGCAACGTGTTGCCGCAGGGCGAGGTTGGACGGATCTTCGTCGGCACCAGCTTCCCGTTCGAGGGCTACACCGGCGGCGGTTCCAAGCAGATCATCGACGGGCTGTTGTCGTCGGGCGACGTCGGATACTTCGACGAACACGGCCTGCTTTTTGTGAGCGGCCGCGACGACGAGATGATCGTGTCGGGAGGCGAGAACGTCTTCCCGGCCGAGGTCGAGGACCTGATCACCGGGCATCCCGACGTGGTGGAGGCCACCGCGATCGGCGTCGAGGACAAGGAGTGGGGTCACCGGCTGCGTGCCTTCGTGGTGAAAAAGCAGGACGCCAGCCTCGACGAGGACACCGTCAAGCACTACGTGCGCGACCACCTGGCGCGTTACAAGGTGCCGCGCGAGGTGGTCTTCCTCGACGAATTGCCGCGCAACCCGACCGGCAAGATCCTCAAAGGCGAGCTGCGCGACCTCGAAGTCGACTAGCCGACTAGCTCAGCCGTCGAACCCGGTTGTGCCGTCGAGCTGTTCGCGCAGGATGTCGAGTTGCCCGGTGTGGCGGGCGGTTTCCTCGATCATGTGCACGTAGATCCAGCGCAGCGATACCGTCGTCCCGAGGCGGCGATGTGGCAGGACGTGCTCGAGCGGATACCGTGCCGCGATCCGCCGGGACTCTTCGCACTGGGCCTGATACTCGGTGATCAATCTCGGCAGTGACTCGTCCGCGAGGATTTCGAATTCCCAGGAGCGTTCGTGCGGACGACGGTTGTCGTCGCTGCGTCCCTGCAAAAACTGATCGAACCAGCCGTACTCCGCCCAACGCAGGTGTTTGACGAGCCCGCTCACGGTTGTCGACGACGTGACGAGCCGGCGCCGGGCATCGGTATCGGACAGACCGGAAACCTTGCGCACCACAATGTCTCGATAGTCATCCAGGAACGACTCCAACGTGGTGCGCTCATCGACTACGCCATGCTCGCGACGATTAGGACGCTGCGCTTCTGCCATGACGGCGAAGCTAGCAGGATTAGCGCCGTTCCCGGATACTGCGGGTCACCTCGGCGGAAAGCTTGGCATCGGACAGCAGCAGCTCGATCAGCGCGGAAATTACCTCTTGTCCGGTGACGCGGGCGAGTCCGAGGCGGTCGGCGGCTTCTCGCTGCCAGATGTCGAGGGCTCGGTGTGTGGCGGGGGTCAGATCGACGGTCCGTCGCGTTCGTTGGCCGCGGGATGGTTGGTCGAGTTTCTGCCGGACGTTGGCCTGCCGGATGTTGGTGAGGCGTTCGGTGGGCGCCGCCGCGTCCGCGCGCCTGGGTGGCGTGGCTCGAAACGATGGTCCGCTGGGTTCCATGCGACTGGGCGACCTTCTGTCGGCGTGAGTTTTCAGTAGATCAGGACTTAAGTATGTCCGACAAAGCGGAGTCACGCAGCGCTGCCCGAGCGTACGGCGTGTCCGCGGCGCATATGCCGTGGTCAGGATGGCGGCCCGGCTCGTCCGGGGCGGCTCGGGCTGTAGGGACGACCGCAGCAATTTATATCCGTACGATTACCGATCATTGCTGCTTGCAGACAGACTTAAATCATAGAGCGCTATAAATCGCCATTCAAATTGTTCGCTATCGCGCGGGCAATCCAAAGATAGAAATAAACCATTGTGCGCATTTTACTGACATTTGTCCGCAAGTAAGGAAGCACGGAGATACGGAGATCAGTAAACCAGTATATGCCGGTTTAACTGGCTTATTGGCACATCCGTAGTTACTGAAACCAGTATCGCCGGATATCAGGAGGTCATGACTGCAGTAACGTATGAATTAGCGAAAATCAGCGATATAGCCCCTAGGCAAGTAATAGCTGGTCAACGACATTCGAAACATTCTCAGCATTATTAGTGCGCCAATTTAGCATTTGCTAAGGATTGAGATTTAACGTTGTCGGTGTCAATCCCCCCAAGATGACACAAGGAGCAACCAAGATGTCGATCTCACTGTCTTCGGCCCGTCGCGCCGCAGCCGGCGCAGTGGGCGCAACCGCGGTGGCCGGCGCAATGCTGTTCGGTGCCACCCCCATGGCGCAGGCCGCTCCGCCCGGTCCCGGCACCAGCTTCGAGATGTCCGGCCCCCATGGTGCCCCTGGCTTCCCGCTTAGGCCCGGCGGCGGCGGCGGTCATGGCGGCGGTGGCGGCTGGGGGGGTCACGGTGGCGGTTGGGGCGGTCATGGCGGCGGCTGGGGCGGCCGCGGCGGCGGCTGGGGAGGCCGCGGCGGCTGGGGCGGCCACCCTGGTTGGGGCAATGGTGGTTGGGGCCCCCCTGGCCTGGGCTATCGGCCCTGGTGGCCCGGATGGTGGTGGTGACGCAGCCCATTCCGAGGGGGAGCACCGGCTAGCCTCGCCGGTCGACAGACGAGGCTAGTCGGCTCCCCAAGCCAACCAAGCAAATCCACGCCGACCTAACAGTGGCCAGGTCGGCGTGGATTTCTGTATGCAGGACTGTCTGGCGCTACGGGTCGCGCGGCAACCCCAGCAGACGCTCGGCGATGATGTTGAGCTGTACCTCCGAGGTGCCGCCGTAGATGGTGGTGGCGCGGCTGGCCAGCAGGTATTCGTCCCACTTACCCGGCAGCGTGTCGGGGTCGCCGATCGCGGCGTCGGTACCGAACGAGGACACCCCGAACTCCGCATAGCCCTGCCCGGTGCGCATCGACAACAGCTTGGAGATCGCCGCCGATGGCATCGCGTCGCCGCCGGCCAACGTCAAAAGCGTCGAGCGCATGTTGAGCACCTTGGCCGCGTGGCCCTCGGCGATCAGCTCGCCGGCGCGGTTTTGGGCGATCTGGTCGAACTGCCCGTCGCGAATGAACTCAACGAATTGGTCGAGGTTGGCCAGAAACGGCGCTTCGCTGCTGCCGATCGACACCCGTTCGGCGGTCAGCGTGTTGCGGCTGACCTCCCAGCCGCGGTTGACCTCGCCCAGCACCAACTCGTCGGGTACGAACACGTCGTCGATGAACACGGTGTTGAACATCGCGCCGCCGGTGAGCTCGCGCAGCGGCTTCACGTCGACGCCCTCGCTGCTCATGTCCAGCAGGAAGTAGCTGATGCCGTTATGTTTTGGCGCGCTCGGGTCGGTCCTGGCGAGCAGCGCACCCCACTGCGAGAACTGGGCCGCGGTGGTCCAGATCTTCTGTCCACTGATCCGCCAGCCGCCGTCGACCTTGGTCGCCTTGGTGCTCAGCCCGGCCAGGTCGGATCCGGCACCCGGCTCGGAGAACAGCTGGCACCAGATCATCTCGCCGCGGAACGTCGGCGGCAGGAAACGCTGCTTCTGCTCGTCGGTGCCGAAGGCGACGATCGACGGGATGATCCACGCCGCGATGCCGACCGGTGGCCGCCTGACCCGCCCGGTGGTGAACTCCTGGGCGATGATGATCTGCTCCACGGGGTTGGCCGCCCGCCCCCAGGGCTTGGGCAGATACGGCAGTACCCAGCCGCCCTCGGCGATGGCGGTCGTGCGCTCGTCGCGAGGCATCGCCTTGAGCGCGGCGACCTCGCCACGAATGTCCGACCGCAGTTTCTCGGTGTCGGGGTCCAGGTCGATGTTGAGCTCGCGCATCCCCGTGCTGGTCGCGGTATCGACCACCCGCTGCGGGTACTCGGTCTTGCGGCCGAAGCCGGCGGCCAGGATCAACGCGCGACGGTAGTAGACGTTCGTGTCGTGCTCCCAGGTGTACCCGATACCGCCGTGCACCTGGATGCAATCTTGAGTGCAGCGCTGCGCGGCCGCCGGCGCCAACGTCGCCGCCACCGCCGCGGCGAACTCGACCGCTGAACCTTCAGTCTCCCAATTGTTTTGGCGGGCCTCGTCGACGGCGCGGGCCGCATCCCACACCGCTGCGGTGGCCCGCTCGGTGTCGGCGATAATCTCGGCGCACTTGTGCTTGACGGCCTGGAACTGACCGATCGGCCTGCCGAACTGCTCACGGATCTTCGCGTATTGCGCCGCGGTGTCGGTGGCCCACCGCGCGACGCCGACGGCCTCGGCCGACAGCAGTGTGGAGATCAGCGCATGCGCGGCGACAACGCTGAGATTGCTCAACAGCGCGTCGTCACCGACCTCGACGGCGTTGGCGCGCACATGCGCGATGGGCCGCAGCGGGTCGACGCTGCGGACGGGCTCGATTTCGAGTTGATCCGCGCGCAGCACCACCCACTCTTCGCCGCTGTCGATCGCCACCGGCAACACCAGCACCGACGCCTCGCCGGCGCCGGGTACGGCCCGGACCTCACCACGGATCACCAATCCTGTGTCATCGGAGCCGTGCGGCGTGGCGGTCAGCCCGGAATCCAGCGCGTAGGCCGCGATCGCCGCTCCCGAGGCCAGGTCCGCGAGCACCTTGGCGTCCGGATCGTGCGCCGCGATCAGCGCACTGGCGATCGCTGACGGCACGAACGGACCGGGTACCGCGCCATAGCCGAACTCGGCGAGCACCACGGCAAGTTCGAGGATGCCGAAACCCTGCCCGCCAACCGATTCGGCCAAATGCACACCCTGCAGGCCCTGTTCGGCCGCGGCCTGCCAGTACGGCGGTGGGTTGTCGATCGGTGCTTCCAGTGCGGCGTGCAAGACCTCCGACGGCGCCACCCGCGCCACCAGTGACCGCACCGAATCGGCCAGGTCTTGATGCTCAGGAGTTATCGCGATCGGCATTGGTCGCCTTCCGTAGGGTGTTCGCCCCCAATCTAATAACCGGTCGGTTGGTTGACGACATGGGCTAGCTGCTTGCCGTCCCGCAGCCGGCGGCAGTTGGCGACGGCCTCGACCAGATAGCGCCGCATGGTGTCGACGGTGTACCAGGTCACGTGCGGCGTGAGCACGACGTTGTCCAAGCCGAGCAACGGGTTGTCCGGCGGCACCGGCTCGACGTCGAACACGTCCAGGCCGGCGGCCGCCAACCGACCGCCGCGCAGCGCGTCGACCAGGGCGGCTTCGTCGACAACCGCCCCGCGTGACGTGTTGATCAGCACCGCACCGGGTTTCATGTGGGCCAGCGCCGCGGCGTCCAGCAGGCCATGGGTGTCATCCGCCAGCGGCAGGTGCAGCGAGACGATGTCGCTGGCGGCCAGCAGCTCGGGCAGTGGCCGCCAGCCCGGCAACCCGTCGTCGCGGGTGCTGGTATGCAGCACCGTGGCGCCCATCGCGGCGACGATGCCTGCGACCTGTTTGGCGATATTGCCGTGGCCCACCAGCCCGACGGTGCAGGCGCCGACGTCTCGCACGGTTTCCCCGAGCTGCGGGTCGGATGGCCAGCCGCGGCCCTCGCGGGTAGCGCGGTCCAGCGCGGGCAGTCGCCGCAGCGTGGCCAACATCAGCAGCACCGTGCCTTC
>Ga0209656_10000355_pt1 | contig 30463 bp, 34 predicted proteins | sample BogFormECP12_OM2_FD_188239 | JGI IMG/M metagenome (GOLD analysis project Ga0209656, IMG submission 188239) | Bog forest soil microbial communities from Calvert Island, British Columbia, Canada - ECP12_OM2 (SPAdes) (version 2) | ecosystem: Environmental > Aquatic > Freshwater > Wetlands > Bog ...
AGAGCAGGCACAGGCCGCGCTCGGCCGCGTCCTCGATGCGATCGGGAAAACGACCGGCTCGGATGCTCTCGGAGCGCTCACGCAGGCGGTTCAAGCGCTTGCTCCGAAGCTAACAGCAGAGCAGGCGCAGGCCGCGCTCGGCCGCGTCCTCGATGCGTTCGGGAAAACTTCCGGCTTGGATGCTCTCGGAGCGCTCGCGCAGGCGGTTCAAGCGCTTGCCCCGAAACTAACAGCAGAGCAGGCGCAGCCCGCGCTCGGCCGCGTCCTCGATGCGTTCGGGAAAACGACCGACTCGCCTCAGCTCGGAGCGCTCGCGCAGGTGGTTCAGGCGCTTGCCCCGAAACTAACAGCAGAGCAGGCGCAGCCCGCGCTCGGCCGCGTCCTCGATGCGATCGGGAAAACGACCGACTCGCATCGGCTCGGAGCGCTCGCGCAGGCGGTTCAAGCGCTTTCGCCGAAGCTAACAGCAGAGCAGGCGCAGGCCGCGCTTGGCCGCGTCCTCGATGCGATCGGGGCGAAGGACTCGGATCCTCTCGGAGCGCTCGCGCAGGCGGTTCAAGCGCTTGCCCCGAAGCTGACGCCAGAACAGGCGCAGGTCGCGCTCGGTCGCGTCCTCGATGCGATGGGCGAGACGGCCGACCCGGGTCGGGTCGAAGCGCTTGCGCCGGCGGTTCTGGCGCTTGTCCTGAAGCTGACGCCGGAGCAGGCGCAGGCCGCGCTCGGCCGCGTCCTCGATGCGTTCGGGATAACTTCCGGCTTGGATGCTCTCGGAGCGCTCGCGCAGGCGGTTCAAGCGCTTGCCCCGAAACTAACAGCAGAGCAGGCGCAGGCCGCGCTGGGCCGCGTCCTCGATGCGATCGGGAAAACGACCGACTCGCATCAGCTCGGAGCGCTCGCGCAGGTGGTTCAGGCGCTTTCCCCGAAGCTAAGAGCAGGGCAGGCTGAAGCCGCGCTCGGCCGCGTCGTGGATGCCATCGGGAAAACGACCGACTCGGATCCTCTCGGAGCGCCGCGGGTGGTTCAGGCGCTTGCCCCGAAGCTAACAGCAGAGCAGGCGCAGGCCGCGCTCGGCCGCGTCCTCGATGCGATCGGGGAAACTTTCTACTCGGATGCTCTCGGAGCGCTCGCGCAGGCGGTTCAAGCGCTTGCCCCGAAGCTAACAGCAGAGCAGGCGCAGGCCGCGCTCGGCCGCGTCCTCGATGCGATCGGGAAAACGACCGGCTCGGATGCTCTCGGAGCGCTCACGCAGGCGGTTCAAGCGCTTGCTCCGAAGCTAACAGCAGAGCAGGCGGAGCAAGCCATCGCCCGCGTGCTGTCAGCCCTGGGCTGGTCTTCTAGCTCCGCCGAAGCGCAGCAATGGGCTAAAGAGTTAGCGGCGTTGCTTGAGCGCCTTCCGGACTCCAAACCGGCTAGCCGGGTCCTCACGGAGGCGGTGAAGTTCCCCGTCGCGGCCGGGGAACCGACGGATGAACTGCTTGCTGCTCTTCAAAAGTACTTGCCGTCACTCCCCGGTCCTACAGCCGGTCTGCTCGAGAACCTCGATTGGCTGAAGCAGAACGAGCCGTCTATCGACCTCACCAGCCGTGCCGTCTGCCCGCCGCCGCCGCGCGAGGAACTCCACTGCCCCTGATTACCGGTCTCGGGATCGACCTCGACATCGCGGAACTGCATTGCGAAGCCGGGCGCCATGCGGCCGGCATTGACCGAGGCCGCGGCGGTGAGCTGGCCGCCGGTCAGCGCCTTTTCTGCAACGAGCTCACTGAACGGATGTCGGCTGTGAGATCTTTGGGGGCGACATCGGCAGTTCGGTGAGGCGGCGGTGGATCGCCCTGTCGATCGCGTTGGCGATCGCCGCCATCGGCGGTACGATGTCGACTTCGCCAACCCTCTTGGCGCCGTGAGGATGGGCCAGGTTCGGCACCTCGACCAGGATCGGTTCGATCATCGGCATGTCGGAAGCAACCGGCACCCGGTAGTCGAGGAACCCCGGATTGTCGAGCCGGCCCTTCGCGTCATAGATGTATTCTTCGTTCAAGGCCCAGCCGATGCCTTGTGCCACGCCGCCCTGGAGCTGCCCGTCGACATAAGAGGGGAGGATGCCCCACTAGAGGTTTACCGATCGACTCGCCCGAGCGCGGGTCCCGAGACCAAGACGGGATGGCCATCGACCGTTCCAAGTGCAAGAGCTCGATCCCCCTTCTGACCCATCGCCGGATATTTCCGCCACTCAAGCCCTTCGAAAAGGCGTTGACGATCCCTCCGGCGGCGAGCGCCTTCGCCAGATCGGAGGCAGCGTCGGCGAGCTTGTCGAGCTTCTCCCAACTTTTGTCAGCGTAATCTTCGATCGCCACAATCGCGGCGGAGGCATTGTTGGCGCAGACTTCGGGCTTCGACTCCATCCGTCTTCCCAGCCGCCGTATAAGTTTTGAGCACGTTACTAAGCATACTATCTTGCATGTCCAGGATCAGCTGTCGGTCAGACCGCCCGAGGTGACAGAGCCCCACGATCAGCGTGGGATCGCTGGCGCATTTTCTGGCGTAGCGGAACCCGGGCCAATTGCTTTCGGAGGAGGAATAGAACCTGGCGTCGGCGAGGTCTCCTGGGGCGTGCTGGGGCTTCCCGCAGGAGGTGCCGCGCCAGTGGCTCCCGCAGACGTGGTGGACCCGGCCGAGGAGGCTGCCCCGGGCCGAGATGCCGTTGCCGCGTTCGGGGACGACAGAGCAGCCTGGGGGGTGGTGCCCGAAGTACCGGTCGGATTACTACCGAAATAGAATCCAACGATCGTGCCGAGAATCTCGACCAGGATCGCTATGATGTCTTTGGCTTTGGTAAACTTGTTATCGAGGTCTTCGTCCTTGTCCATCCACAGCAAGGCAATGATCACGATTAAGATTACAGCGATAGTGATGAAGGAAAACAGGAAGGTAATCAGGCCACGCGCGCTCCCGGGGGATGCTTACTTCTCGATAAGATCGGTGTAAAACAGCGCACCTGCGACGACGATTGCAGCGATAAGACCGGCCGCGAGTAGGGCGCTCTCGGCACTCCACAACCGCCATCCATTTCCTCCCACGTTCTGCCAACCCAGAAGTACCGCTCAAGCGAAGTCAGTAGCGCGTCCTCCTCTGGATCGTGCGCATTCAGCACCACCCGAACGTAATCAGCCATCCTGTTGCTGTGATACGGCCACTCGGCCCGATGCGCCTCGGCGAATTGCTTGAGTTCAGTCAGCGCCACATCCTGGCTGCTGTTGTTCTTAAGCCACGGCGCGAAATCCGACTTGGGCACTGCTCACCCCTGATGATCGAGCGCCCGGCAGGTTAACCTTAATCTCGTTGCAATTGATAGAGTATCGTGACGTGTTCGGCTACCTACTCGATGGGTCAGGGTAGGTAATCGCGTGCTGAACGGTAGCGTTACGAATTACGGCCTGGCTCGACGTCGAGATCATGACCGGCAGCCCCGATATCGGCGGCTCGTGCGCCTCGATGGCATTGATGGCGGCCGAGACCTTGGGGATCGACTACGATCAGATACGCTCGATCGTCGCCGACACCTCTTCGGTCGGCTACACCCTCGTGACCGGCGGGTCGCGCGTCACCTTTGCCACCGGCATGGCGATTGTCGAGGCCAGCAAGAAGATCGTCGACGAGTTGCGCGCCCGCGCGGCGATGATTTGGGATGTCGATGTTGAAGGTGTGGTCTGGGAGGACGGTCAGGCGAAGCCCGGGAGCAGTAATGTCGGCGATTTTGCGCCATTGCCTTTCAGGGAGCTCGCCGCGAAGAAGGCCTTGACCGGCGGCCCGATCACCGCCGCGGCATCGGTCAATGCCGGGTGGCATGGCGCCCGGCTTCTCGAGCCAGTTCTGCGATGTCGAAGTCGACCCCGAGACCGGCAAGGTGACGATCCTGCAGTTTGTCGCAGCGCAAGACGTCGGTTGCGCGATCCATCCCTCTTATGTCGAGGGCAGATGCAGGGCGGTGTGGCGCAAGGTGGTCGACGGCAACCCCCTCGTGGATCTCGCAATCTTGGTTGATCCGCCACGCAACCTTAGGCTCGCCATGAAGGGGGGGCGTCATCTACAAGGATGAGCTCACTACCCAATAAAGGGTTGCAACGGGTCGAGACGGTGTCCGGCCTTTGTCGGAATTGACATACTGACACCCCCGTATGATATGTCGGACATATGGCGGAGCGCACTACGGTCAGACTTCCCGAAGACCTTCTCAATCGCGCCAGACGCAAGGCCGCCGCGGAACGCCGCACCCTCACCTCGCTTATCGAGGATGGGCTGCGGCTGGTCGTGAGCGAAGATCGGAAACCCCCGAAAACTAAGCGTGTCCTCCCTCGGATCAGTAAGGCAAGGGGCGGACCGATGCCGGGGATCGAGCTCACCGAGTTCTCGGCGCTACAAGAAATGGATGACCTGGACTACGTCGGCCGGACGAAGCAGTCCAGATGATCTTGCCGGATGTGAATGTCCTCATCTACGCGTTCCGCAAAGATGTGCCTCAACATGGCGTGTGCCGTGCTTGGCTCGCTGCAGTAGTATTGAGTGACTCCCAGTTCGGTGTGTCGCCGAGGGTGTTGAGTGCCGTGGTCCGGATTACAACCAACGCACGTGCGTTCAGGATGCCGAGCGCGATCGAGGAGGCGTTCGGGTTCTGCCAAGACCTTCTCCGGCAGCCTCATTGCCAGGTTGTGGAGCCCGGCGACCGGCACTGGGGCATTTTCAGACGCCTGTGCATCGAGACGGACACGCGAGGATCGCGCGTTACCGATGCCTGGTTCGCGGCTCTTGCGATCGAGTGGGGCTGCGAGTGGATCACACTCGATCGTGACTATGCGCGGTTCCCGGGACTGAAATGGCAAGTGCCGGTCGCCTAACCGCGGCATTCGTGGCGGCCGGATGGTGGCAACCATCGGTTCTTCGGGCGCAGGATACGCCGCAACCGGCTCTGCTGATGGTCGCGGCGTAGGAATAGCCCTTCCGTATCCGGTCGGATAGGCTACCTGTTACCGGGTAGCGTGGAGGACGGCACAATGAACGATCGGCAGCCGCGTCTTCTGATCAAGAATGCGACGCTGATCGACGGGTCGGGCCGCGACCCGATCGCGAACACTATCGTCTTCGTCGAAGGAAACAGGATCACCCATGTCGGCCGTACCGATGGCTCGATACGCCCGGAGAGCCCGGAGGATATCGTCATCGATGCCGCGGGAAAGTTCATCCTGCCCGGCCTGATCGATGCGCATTGCCATATCTCGCTGCACCAGGGTGCGCTACCGGGGGCGAGGTACACTTCGAGCGCCGAGTTCTGCACCCTGTGGGCGGCCCATGCGATCGGCCGCGTGCTGCGCGCCGGTGTGACCAGCATCGCCGTCCCGGGCGGCAAATGGTTCACCGATGTGACGGTGCGAGAGGCGGTCGAGGGCGGGCTGCTCGAAGGCCCGCGGATGGTCGTCGCCGGGCGAGCACTCAGCAGTTACGGCGGCATCTTCGATCCCGATCCCTATCCCGCCTATGAAGGAACCCCGAGCGACGCGGCCGGCGTCTTGTGCAACACACGCGACGAGTTCATCCGCGAGACCCGCAAGCAATGCAAGCGCGGCGTCGACCTGATCAAGATCGCCGATTCCACCTGGGGCGATGTGCAGACGCTGGCCGATGACGAAATCGCGGCAGTCGTCGCTGAAGCACACCGGCACAACGTCAAGGTCACGATCCACTCGCGCGGCTCGACCTCGACTCGCGCTGCCGCCAAGGCCGGCGTCGATCTGATCTACCACGGCGACTGGGCGAGCGAGGACGACCTCGACATTATCGCCAAAGCCGGGATGCCGATTGCGCCGGTCTTGACCTCGCCGTGGATCGGGGTCGAGCATGGCGCCGCAGGGCGGGGTTTCGGAGACCGGGTGCGCGATCGCTTGCGGGCGCAGCTCGACACCTCGTTTCAGATGATCCGCAATGCGCGCGACCGCAGCATCCCGATCATGAGCGGCAGCGACACCGGCAATGCGTCGGCCTTCAGCCACGGAAAGTGGCATGGCAAGGAGGCGGAACTGTTCGTCAAAGAGGTCGGCATGACGCCGATGGAGGCGATCGTCACCAACACCAGCGGCAATGCCGCCATGGTCAATCTCGCCGGCGAGGTCGGTGTGATTGCCCCCGGCAAGTTCGCCGACATTGTTGTCTGGGACAACGACCCGATCGCCGACATCACAGTTCTGCAGCGGCCGAGCGAGATCTCCGTCGTCATCAAGGACGGACGGATCGTCGATCGCGGGGGCGGCGGTTTCCGCCGATTGAGCGAGGAGCCGTCCCGTGCCGGCGTGTTCTTACGTTAGCTACCTCAGGAGATGGTTGACGTGGTCAGCCCTCTTTTGCGGTTCAGGACAGTACTGGTAATCGGGATCGACATCGGCCGTGCGGACGATCCCCGTTCGGTCAACGACGAACCGTCCGGGCATCGGCAAAGTCCAACTGCTCTCGCCGTTGCGCACCGCGGGATCGTTACCGAAGCTGAGGTGGACCGGTCAAATCCTCGTGATCAACGGGCGCTCGCGATCAGCCGAGCGCACACATAATTCTCGTCCGGCGTTTTTCGGAGGTCGATCTCGCCCCGTAGATGCTGGAGCATCGAAGCCAGCCGAAGGAGCACATCGTGCAACTCGACAGCAAATCCGTCTCCCTCGCCGCCGCCGCTTTCACTGCAGCCCTCGCCTTGCCCTTTGCCGTACACGCCGCGCCGGCTCCCGTGCCGCAATTCACTGTCGAGAAGTGCTACGGCATCGCGGCGGCCGCCGAGAACGACTGCCAGACCGCGACGCATTCTTGCGCCGGTGAATCCAAACAGGCTCGCGATAAGGAATCGTGGATCTACGTCCCGGCCGGCACCTGCGCCAAGATAGACGGCGCCAGCCTCAAAAAGAGTTGACTGAGGCACTCGCCTGGGCCGCAATCGTGACCCGCGTCGGTATCGGCCTGCGCTCGCCGCACGTAGCGGAGATTGCGGCAGTCCGGCCCCCTCTCGACTTCCTCGAAGTACATGCCGAGAATTACATGGCCGAGACGGCCGCGCTCGACCGGCTCCTCGAATTGCGGTGCGACTATCCGGTGAGCCTTCACGGCGTCGCCCTGTCTTTGGGCAGCGCCGAGGAACTCGAGCGCGGACATCTCAGCCGGTTCAAGGCGCTGATCGAGCGCGTCGAGCCGATGTTGGTCTCCGAGCATCTTGCATGGAGTGCAATCGGGGAAGCATATCTGAACGACCTCTTGCCGCTCCCCTATACCGAGGAAAGCCTCGACCTGTTCTGCCACCACGTCGAGGAGGCGCACGACGTTCTGAGGCGGCGGCTGCTGATCGAGAACCCGTCCTCCTACCTGCGCTATCGTCACTCATCCATCCCCGAGGCGGAGTTTCTGGCCGAAGTCGCTCGGCGGACCGGCTGCGGCATCCTCTGCGATGTCAACAATATTTACGTCAGCGCGAGAAATTTCGCATTCGACCCGCTCGCCTATCTCGACACATTGCCGGCCGAAATGATCGGCGAGATTCATCTCGCCGGCCATCACGCCGCCGAGGACGTGGATATCCTGATCGACGATCACGCCTCTCGGGTAGCGGAGCCGGTCTGGGAGCTCTATGCCGAAGCTCTCCGGCGGCTTGGCCCGGTGCCCACCTTGATCGAGTGGGACACCAACCTTCCAGCAGTCGAAGTCCTGTTGGACGAAGCGCGGCATGCCCAAGAGTTGGCCGATGTCCGCTGTCACCTTGACACTGCTTGAGCTGCAAACGCGTATCGGCAGGGCTGTGCTCGGCGGCGACATTGCCGAAATTGCTGAAATCATCGAGGGCGACGGGCTCGACCCGGCGGCGCGATTGAGAATCTACCGCAATCACGCCTTCTCGACACTGGGTACGGCTCTCGCAGCCACCTTCCCGGTCGTCTGCCGCCTCGTCGATGAGCGGTTCTTTGCTTATGCCGCGCATGAATACCTCCGTGAGCATCCGCCCCGTTCGCGTTGCCTCGTCGAGTACGGTGCCGACTTCCCCGACTTCCTGGCCGGCTTCCAGCCGTCCGAGGATTTGCCTTATCTGGCCGACGTCGCCCGTTTCGAATGGGCGCTCCACATTGCCGCGACCGTTAGGGAGGCGCCCTCGCTCCAGATGGACGCGCTGGCCGCAATACCGGCCGAGAGGGCCGGATCTGTAGGGTTCCGCCTGCAGCCGTCGGTCAACTATTTCGCCTCACCCTGGCCGATCGACGCGATCTGGCAGGCGAACCAAGAGGACGAAGTCCCGCCGATCGACCTCGCGGTCGGCGGGACCTGGCTGGAAATCCGGCACGCCGGCGAGACTGTCGCCTGGCGCCGGCTTGATCCGGGGACCTTCTGGTTTCGAACAGCTCTCGCCGACGGGCTCATGTTCGGTGCAGCAATCGCCGTAGCAACCCAGAAGGATCCTGAGTTCGACATTATCACGGCGCTTCGGCGGGTGCTCGCCGAAGGGCTCGCCGTCAACTTCTCGATCCTCCCGGGAGAGGTCTGATGCCGGATACCGGGGTAACTGACCCCACGTCGGCAAGAACGGGCGTTTGGCAGGAACCTGGCCCGATTGCTCAGTCTGGAACGACCGAGCGGGCACCGGCCTCGCGTCCCGGCAAGATCGGGCTCAGAAGTGCGCTTGCAGGTCTCGTTCTGCTGACGGTGGGCATCACCGCCCTCGTCATCCACCTGACCTGGTCGTATGCCGCTCGACGTAACGTCGCCGAGGTCGTCGGGCAACTCAATCTTCAGATCGTCGGATCGGTCCAGCACGAGATCCGCGCGACCCTGAACGACGCCTGGTCGGTACAGGAAGCGGTGCGCTCGATTTTTTTCCAAGAAGCGATCAAGCCGACAGACGAGGCAAAGCGCGAATTCATCTTTCTGGCACTGCTGCGTTCCCATCCGACGCTCTCCTGGATCGCTATCGGCTTTCCCGACGGAGGTTTCTTCGGCGCGCTCAGAGCCGCGGATGACGAGATCGATATGGTCGAGGTGAAACGCGACCCCGCGACCGGGGTTCGCCAGCAACGGGTCGACACCTACACACCCCAATCAGGGGACGTGTTGTTTCGCGGGCGCGAGATCACGCCGAGCGACTTCGACGCGACCGTGCAAACCTGGTACAAGCGCGCCGTTGCCGAAGACGGCCCGGGCTGGAGCATGCTCTCGCATCTCCCGTACCGCGACCGGCCCGCCATTGTCACCTCGACACCGATCATGATCGACCTTGATTTTTCCGGGGTCATCGCGGTTGTCGTGGAGCTGGAGCGGCTCTCGCAATTTCTCGCCGGCCTGCACGTCGGTAAAACCGGCACCGTGGTTGTCCTCAACCGCAGCGGCAAGGTGGTCGCGTTGGCGGCCTCAGCCGTGCTCAAGCAGCAGCGAGCCGGCGAAATGCCCGAACTCGACACGCTCGCCCAGGGCCACCCGATGCTGGCCTCGATGGCCGCTCTTTTCGATGACAACCACCTCAGCCTCGCTGATCTGACGGAGACCCGGCAGGTGCAGACCACCGACCCCGTCGACGGCCGGGAGTACTTCGTCACCTTCTCGCCGCTCAAGTTCAACAACTGGGTGGTCGCGACCGTCGTTCCCGCCGATGATTTCCTCGCCTCGATCCAGCGCAGCGCGATGATGCTGCTCCTCGTGCTCGCGGTATTGACGCTAACCGTCGCAGCAATCGCAATCCTGTCGGCAAACCGCCTGCTGGCCGTGCCCCTGCTGCGCATCGCCGGCCAGCTGAAGCACATCGAAGAGTTCCGGCTCGATCGTGTCAGTCGGCTCGCCTCGCCGCTACGCGAGCTCGACCATCTCTCGGGCACCCTGTGGCAAATGAGCAGAGGACTGGCGTCGTTTCAAAAATACATGCCGACCGAGCTCGTTCGGACATTGGTATCCCATGGGGTCGAGGCTCGCCCCGGTGGGCATCAGCAGACCTTGACGGTCATGTTCACGGACCTTGCCGGCTACACCGCCATTTCCGAGCAACTCGGCGACAATGTGGTGCCGTTGCTCGCCGAGTACCTGGAAGCAGTTTCGACAGCGGTGCTGAACCACAATGGCACAATCGACAAGTTCATTGGCGACGGGGTCATGGCGTTTTGGGGCGCGCCAGTGCCTGACGAACGGCATGCAATTGACGCCTGCGCGGCCGCTCTCGAATGCCAGCACCTGCTGGCCCTGCAGCGGCGGGCCGCCGAGGATCAAGGAAGAACCCCGCTGCGGATGCGCGTCGGCATCAACACCGGTCGTATGTTGGTCGGCAATATCGGCTCGAACGAGCGGCTGAGCTATACGGTCATTGGCGATCCGGTCAATGTCGCCAGTCGCCTCGAGCCGCTCGGCAAGCTGTATGAGGCCGACATTATCATTGGCGAAGATACGCGATCGGCTGCGGGCGGTGCCATCATCGTCCGTCGGCTCGATCGCGTGGCGGTCTATGGCCGGACCGGTGGCCTTGTCATCTATGAACTCCTCGGCATGGCCGCGGATGCCGGCGGGATCGAGGCTCCTGAATGGGTTCGGAATTACGAGTCCGGCCTGTCTGCCTATGAGGACCGCCGTTGGTCGAAGGCGATTAGTCTCTTTGAATCCACGGCCGCTCTTCGCGATCGTGATGACCGGCCTTCGCAGATCTTGGTCGAGCGATGTCGCGCCTGCCTCGCCGATCCGCCCCCCGACGATTGGCTGCCGATCTCAGTGCTGGAATCGAAATCGTAATCCCAAACAACCCTGGCACGATTTTGGGTTCTCGACGTCTTTCAACCGGGAAGCCGACGGCCTGATTTCATCTTGCGTAAATATGTTGGAAGCTTTGATTATCTTCGTGTAACTCTTCTCACACTTTGGGATAAAACCTTATCTTCACCTTACCAATGAAGAGCTTCTCTTTGGTTCCCACCTCCGAAGGTCCTCGGCGCGAGTTCAAGATTACCTGGGGTTTGCGCGCGGGGTATGGACCGTCGGGCCGGATTTATGATCTCGAGGAAGCCGTCCGTGCCGCCCATCGCTGGATGAGAGAGCGCCATGCTCGCGGTAAACCGTTCCTATCGGGCATGTTTACCCGCGGTGAAGTTGTCTATGCGGGATCGGAAGGCGAAGCCGCTCATGATCGCGAACCCGTCGCCATCTTTGCGGGCGAGGTGCTGCCGCTCTACGCCGCCGATTTAGACGATGAAGCGGTTCGGATACTCCTCAACGAACTCGCATCGGAAATCGGGAGGGTCCTCGAACAAGAAGAGGTTCATGTCGCGTATCGTGATCGCACATGGACGCTAAAGGCTGTCGGTGGGGCGGCGCCGCCTTAAGCCTTTAGGCTGCCATCACAGGCCTGGCGCCAACTCGGTGCTCAAGCGTTACGGCGACAGGTAATGGCGGAGGTGCCAGGAACCGCCGCTCCGAATGGCACGGGTCGCTTCATTCTGTCCGGTCGCTTGGGCTCGCGAACAGGCGGAGCTATGCTTTTGGTATGGATGATCGCTAAGCGCTCAAGCGTGTAGCGGCGGGGAGCAGCAATCTATGAACGAACAGGTCATTGGCGCCTCCGTGCGGCGCAAAGAAGACTTTCGGTTTCTCACCGGTGCCGGCAACTACACCGACGACATTAATCGTCCAGGCCAGCTCTACGCCTATATTCTAAGAAGTCCGCACGCGCATGCCGAGATCGCCGGCATCGACACCGGCAAGGCCGGCGCCGCACCGGGCGTCAATGCGGTGTTCACCGGCACTGACGTACAGGTCGGCAGCCTGCCTTGCGGCTGGCTGGTGAATTCGAAGGACGGCTCGCCGATGGTCGAGCCGCCGCACCCTCTGCTCGCCAAGGGCAAAATGCGTCACGTTGGCGACCCGGTAGCTTTGGTAATTGCCGATACGCTCGAGCAGGCCAAGGATGCTGCCGAGCTCATCGAGGTCTCGTATAATCCGCTGCCGGCCGTCGTCGCGGCTGATGAGGCGATCAGGTCCGGCAAGCCGCAGCTCTTCGACAACGCACCCAACAACATCTGCTTCGATTGGCACCTGGGCGACAAGGCCGCCGTCGATGCTGCTTTCACCCAGGCGCACCACGTGACGCGCCTCGATATCGTCAACAACCGGCTCGTCTCCAATCCGATGGAGCCGCGCGCCGCCATTGGCGAATACCACCGCTCGACGGGCGACTACACGCTCTACACGACGAGCCAGGACCCGCATGTGATCCGGTTGTTGATCGCCTCCGCGGTCCTCCCAATTCCCGAGCACAAGTTCAGGGTAGTAGCGCCGGATGTGGGTGGCGGGTTCGGCACGAAGGGGTCGCTTTACGCCGAGCAGGCCCTCGTCACTTGGGCGGCCGGTAAGCTCGCCAGACCAGTCAAATGGAGGGCCGAGCGCGCCGAGGGTTTCGCTTCCGATAATCAGGCTCGCGACCACCTCACACGCGCTGAACTGGCTCTCGATGGGGGTGGCAAGTTCCTCGCACTGCGAGTCGCGACCTTGGCCAATCTCGGCGCTTATCTCTCGAGTTTTGCGCCGGCGATCCCGACCTGGTGCTATGGTCCGCTGCTAGCTGGGACGTACACGACCCCGGCCATCTACGTCGAGGTCAAGGGGGTATTCACCAACACTGTGCCGGTAGATGCCTATCGCGGCGCCGGGCGGCCCGAAGCATGCTACGTTGTCGAGCGTCTCGTCGATGCGGCTGCGCGTGAGATGAGGATCGATCCGGCCGAGCTGCGCCGCCGCAACTTCATCCCGCGTGACGCCTACCCTTATCAGACGCCGGTCGCGCTTACTTATGACAGCGGCGACTATTTCACCACCCTCGATATGGCGCTGAAGGCTGCTGATTATGCCGGGTTCGAGCAGCGCCGTCAGGAAGCGGCCCGACATGGCAAGCTCCGCGGCATTGGTATCGCCGCATATATCGAGGCTTGCGCAATGGCGCCGTCGGTGCTCGCCGGCCAGCTCGGTGCACGCGCCGGTTTCTACGAGACGGCAGAGGTTCGTGTTCATCCTACCGGAAGCATCACCGTATTCACCGGCACACACAGCCATGGCCAGGGCCACGAGACGACCTTTGCACAGGTGGTCGCCGGTCAGCTCGGCGTACCCATCGAGATGGTCGACGTCGTCCACGGCGACACGGACAAGATCCCGTTTGGCATGGGCACCTACGCCTCGCGCTCGCTCGCGGTCGGCGGCTCGGCTCTCGTCAAGGCGATCGACAAAGTGGTGAGCAAGGGAAAGAAGATTGCCGCCCACCTGCTCGAAGCGGCCGAGGCCGACATCGAGTTCAAGGGAGGCCAGTTCACCGTCGCGGGTACCGACCGGGCCGTACCGTTCGCCCAAATCGCTTTGGCCGCCTATGTGCCGCACAATTATCCGATCGATACGGTCGAGCCGGGACTCGACGAGACGGCCTTTTACGATCCGACGAACTTCACCTACCCTGCAGGCGCGCATATCGCCGAGGTCGAGATCGATCGCGATACCGGGGCGGTCACCTTGCTGAATTTCACCGCTGCCGACGATTTCGGACGAATCATCAACCCTCTGATCGTCGAGGGCCAGGTCCATGGCGGCCTGGTCCAGGGCATTGGCCAGGCGCTGTATGAGCACACGGTGTACGACCCCGAGAGTGGCCAGCTGCGCACTGGCTCATTGATGGATTATTGCCTGCCGCGCGCCGACAACTTGGCTGCGTTTAACTTGGCCACCCACGCCACGCTGTGCACGCACAACCCGCTCGGCGCCAAGGGCTGCGGCGAAGCGGGCACGATCGGCGCGCCGGCAGCGATAATCAACGCTTTGGTCAATGCGCTTGCCCCACTCGGCGTAACAGATCTTGCCATGCCCGCAACACCGGAGCGCGTGTGGCGTGCGATCGCTGAACACACGCACATCTAAAGCTGGAGAGTAAGCCGGTGATCCGGGGCCTGACGCTGGCGGAGGTGGTGATCAAGCTGCAGGCCGATGCGACGAAGACAGCCCTGCCCAAAGGATCGAAAACGTCATCCACAACCGCCTCAGACCGCGCTTGACGCTCAACCTTTAGTCCCTTCCGGGCCATTGCGGACGATAGACCGCCTCAAAAGCGCTCCGGCCACCGTCGCGCGCCGTGGATCACCGACAGAATCCTTAAGCGGTTATTGAGGACGCGATAGACCGCCATAAAGGGCGTGACAGCAATGACAAGCTCGCGCGTTCCCTCTACTCGCCCCGGTCGGCCGAGATGAGGGTAATCGGCAAGCTGTTCCGCGGCGTTCCGGATCGTCGCGCGAATCCGAGCGCCCGCCGTCGGGTTTTGATGCGCGATACGCCGACGAATTTCTTCGAGATCGTTCAGCGCGACGCGGCGCCAAATGATCTCCATCCGTTGCTAGGATCTTTTGGGCTTGGGCGGGAGGAGTTCGTGATCGGTCCCCCACGATTCCATCCAGGAAACAACCTCCTCATGCGGTACTCCGGGAGCGCTCGATTCGTCCTCTTCGAGCGCCCGCTTAATGTGGGCCACCTGCCAAGAATTGAGGTCGACATAGGCCTCGATTGCTTCGCTCGCCAGATACGCTTTGGTGCGTTTCGTACCGCGAGCCAGCGCTTCGAGTTTCTCGCTGACCTCAGGCTTGAGCCGCACAGTCATCGTGGTGCTTTTTGCCATGCTGGAGGCTTTCCCGATTCGCTCTAACACACTATAGCACAAGCGAACACAAGAAGGAATATTTGCCACGGGTAGAGTGCAAAGCCGACCGACAGCCGCCACGGTGGTGGATCAGAGTAATAGACTATTGGCCAACCGCGCGCTCACGGGTGGGCGGCACCGATGGAGCGCTATGGTTGCGGAAGTGATTGAAATATGATCGCCAAAGTCATATGTCACGACATGTGACCGAGCGTATCACAGTCAGGCTTCCCGAGGGCCTCCTCAGCCGCGCGCGACGTAAAAGCGGAACGCCGCACCCTCACCTCCCTCATCGAAGGTGGGCTGCGGCTGGTGCCGACGAGGTCGGCGTGATCGGGCCCGGCAAGCTCGCCGACACTCATCGTTCGGGATCAGGTCTGCTGTGTCAAAAATGGGGTTAGCTGCCAGTGCAGCCCCTCGCCGGTGCGACCCTGATAAACTTAATGATACGACAGCGTTTCTCGGCGGGGATAATTGCGAAAGGTAGATGATGGGGACCGAGGCCGCCTCGCTCATCGGGCCACGCCGGTCAAGGCTTGGCGGCGATGTCCTATGGCTTGGGTTCACCGCTTTTGTCTTCGCCGTGATCCTGGTGATCGTGTGCTGGCCGCTTTCGGTCGACTTGTCAGCGCACAATCCGCCGATTGCCGCGGCGGGCAAGCCGACCGCCAATCCTACCCCCGCGACGAGCACGGCTTCCGTCGCCCCGGCACCCAGGTCGGCTCTTGCCGGCGGCGACCCGCTCACGCGACCCGGCGCCTTGCCAAAGCCGGCGGACGACATCGGCGAGGCATCGAGCAATGTCGCGCCGCCCTCCCCGACTGCTACATCGGGCGAGCTGGCTGGAGCCAGTCTGACGCCCCCCGACGGCTCTGAGCAGGCTGCTCAATCCGCATCCGCGCCAGCGGCGATAAGTAGGCCTGGAACCCATCGTCTACCGCAGCACAAACCGCGAATGCGGCCGGTCGCGCCCGAGGCACCTCGGCAGCTGGCCTGGTAGCGGATGACGTTCGCACTGAGTCCCTCGGGCTAGGGCGTCAGGCAGCGGACCGGCAGTCCGCCGGGCCGGGGACTCGCGTCTCGCTGTTTCAAATCGCGGGAAAGAACGGCGCCAAGTAACGCGGCGCTGCGATCGTGTGATCCTCGATGCCGCGGACGCCGGGGATGTTCTCGGCGACAACGCGGAGTGCCCTCCTTTCCTCCTCCGATCCGACGGTCCCCCAAAAATGCACGACGCCGTCCGAGACGACCACATTCGATGCGGCCGAGTTCGCCCATTCTTGCTTGCGCAATTCGGCGAACAATCGCTCGCGGATCAGGCGGTCGCCATCTTCGTTGGCGGTCGCGGCTCCGCCGCTCGCCAACACCTGCAGCAGGTCGGCGCGGCTGACGATGCCGGCGATCTTGCCGTCATGCACGACCGGGACCCGCTTGATCCGCTTTGTTTCCATCAGCTCGGCGATCTCGGCGAGCGTGGCCAACTCGCCGACGCTGACGACCTCTCGGGTCATGATGTCCTCCACCCGCCGGGCGTGCGACTTGATGTATTCCGCAGCCAACCGGGAATTTGGAGAAAACCACTCGCTCCAGCGCGAGCGCCGGCGCTCGGTCCCGGTCTCCGCCCGGCGCAGAAGGTCGCCTTCGGTAACGATTCCGACGAGCTGCCCGTTCTTGTCGAGGACGGGAACCCCGCTGATGCGTAAATTGATCATGAGCCTGGCGACTTTTTCAACCGTCGTTTCCGGTGTCGTGGTCGCAACGGCCCTGACCATGACGTCTCTGGCTCTCATCGGTCTCTCCTCTCGTGACCGGGCGAGGCTACCCGCGCCAACGACAACGGCTTTGATGTGGATCAAGGTAATATTTCGCTAAACGGTTAGTCACCGCTGCCGACGAGGCAGTGCGCTTGGCTCGCGGGCTGGCGGCGCCGAGGTCGTTAGGCTTTCGCTATCGGGTGCCTAACTGAGAAGGGTTCTCCGGGATGGGCGATTTTGCGACGCAAATCTCATACCCGAGTTTCTCCTATCGCAGAAAATTTCGCGGCTTTCTTGAAGCCGCAAATGCCGGCGTTGGATCATGAGCCGGTGGCTCGTCGGAGTGGGCTTGGTGCTGGTAGCGGTCGGGCTGTTGTGGCCGTGGCTCGGCAAGCTCGGGCTCGGTCGGCTGCCCGGCGACATCGTAATCGAGCGCGGAGATTTCCGGTTCTATTTCCCGATCGTGACGTGCCTCGTCGTCAGCCTGGTTGTGTCGCTGATCTTGTGGCTCTTGAACCGATGAACCGCTCGAGGAGGATGTGATGGAGGAAGCGTTTCGCCTGGCCGACGAGCTGGGACCCCTCAAGCTCGTCCACATTCACCGGTCCGCCGTCGGTCTGAAGGCGGTCGTCGCGATCGACAACATCGCCTGCGGGCCGGCGATCGGCGGCGTGCGGATGGCGCCAGACGTCAGCACCGAGGAAGCCTTCCGGCTGGCACGGGCGATGACCTTCAAGAATGCTGCGGCCGGGCTGCCGCACGGCGGCGGCAAATCGGTGATCTTCGCGGATCCCAAGATGCCGCTCTCCGACAAGGAGCGGCTGATCCGCGCTTTCGCCGCCGCGATCGGCGATCTCACGGATTACATCCCGGGGCCGGATATGGGGACCGACGAGCTGGCGATGGGATGGATCAAGGACGAGACGGGCCGCGCGGTCGGGCTGCCACGCGAGGTCGGTGGCATTCCGCTCGACGAGATCGGCGCGACCGGCTTCGGGCTGGCTTGTGCGATCGACGTGGCGCGACAGCATATCGGGTTGCAGCTCGCGGGGGCGCGGATTGTCGTCCAGGGTTTCGGCTCTGTCGGCAAGCACGCGGCGAGCTTCCTTGCCGAGAAAGGAGCAGTACTGGTCGCTGCCAGCGATACCAGCGGCACGATCGCTGACGAGGACGGCCTGGACATGGCGGCCCTGGTCGCGCTCAAGGCCGAGGGGCGGGCATTGCACGATCATCCGCGCGGCCGCAAACTCGCCATGGACGCCGTCATCGACATCCCGTGCGATATCTGGATCCCAGCGGCGCGGCCGGATGTCATCCATGCCGACAACGTCGCGCGGCTGCAGACCCGGCTCGTCGCCGAGGGCGCCAACATCCCTTGCTCGATAGAAGCCGAGAAGGCGCTCGCCGCCCGCGGGGTGCTCGTCCTCCCCGATTTCATCGCCAATGCCGGTGGCGTGATCTGCGCGGCGATCGAATATCGTGGTGGAACCGAGGCGGCCGCCCTCGCGTTTATCGCCGAAAAAATCCGCGCCAATGCCGAAGCCGTGCTCGACGAGGTGCGGCGCACCGGCGCATTGCCACGCACGGCGGCGGTATCGCTCGCCACCGAGCGGGTGCGCCGGGCGATGCGAACCCGGCGATGGGATGCAACGGCGGGATGAATTGCGCTGGATCAATGTCCCGCCGGATGGTCGTAAGCAGGATACATGCGTTTCCTTTCCACTGACCGATGGAGACAGCGATGGCAGAAGTACCCGTGGAAGTGAAGAAGGCGCCGGCGCAGACCACCCTTCCCGATGTATGGCAATCCTTCCGCAGCGAAATGGACCGGCTGTTCGACCGCTTCAGCAGCGGGTTCGGTTTCCCGTCGCTGCGCGGGATGTTCGATACCGAACCGGCGTTGCGCAGTTCGTTCAGCTTCTCGACGCCGGCGATCGACATGAGCGAGGATGAGAAGGCGTACAAAATCTCGGCCGAGTTGCCGGGTATCGACGCCAAGGACATCGACGTATCGGTGTCCGGCGACATGCTCGTCCTCAAAGGCGAAAAGCGCCAGGCAAGGGAAGAAAAGGACAAGAATTATCATTTCTCCGAGCGCGCCTACGGCTCCTTCCAGCGGGCATTCGAGCTGCCGGGAAGCGTCGACCGTAACAAGGTCGCCGCCGATTTCTCTAAGGGGGTGCTGACGATCACCTTGCCGAAGACGGCAGAGGCCCAGAAGCCGGTAAAGAAAATCGAAGTCAAATCATCCTGATTTGTCGCGGCCGAGGCGGCGGGAGTGTTCCGCCGCCTCGATCCCCCTCCGGCTTCATCGTCGGCCAAAACCTGTTGCTCGACTGCGGTGCCTTCAATTCGACAGTGGGTTGAGGCTCCGAACGACTTGCAAATGAAAGCCAGTCGCAATACCTTCGCGTAAGCTTCGGATCGGAGAACATGCCCGCTGCTGCACGCATAGCCGGCGACGACACGCCTTCGGGCGCTGCGCAATCGCTCGGCGCCGCCGCGGTCGGGTTCAAGGGCCGGATCCGGGCTGTCCGGGTTCGCACCGGCGATCACGGGCTGTCGGCTGCCGAGCTCGAGCGGCGGCTGATCGAATTGGGGTTTGTCGAAGGGGCGCGGGTCGCGGTGTTGCATCAGGGCCTGTTCGGTCGCGACCCGATCGCCGTGCGCGTCAACGAAACGACAGTCGCCCTGCGCCGCCGGGAGGCTGCGGCGATCCTGGTCGAGCCGGATGGCGGATGAGCGAGATCGCGTTACCCACCCGCGTCGCCCTGGTCGGCAACCCGAACAGCGGAAAGACCGCACTCTTCAACGCGCTGACCGGCAGCCGTCAGAAGGTCGCGAACTATCCCGGCGTGACGGTCGAGCGCAAGGAGGGCGTGGTTGTAACGCCGGCCGGGCTTGCCGTGCGGCTGATCGACCTGCCCGGGACCTATTCGCTACGCGCTCGCAGTCTCGATGAGATCGTCACACGGGACATGGTCCTCGGAAAGCTCGCGGGAGAAGATGCCCCGCGCCTTCTAGTCTGCGTCGCCGATTCGACGAACCTCCGGCTCGCCCTGCGTCTCGTGCTCGAACTCAAGCGCGTCGGCCGGCCGATGATCCTCGCGCTCAACATGTTCGACATCGCGCGCCATCGCGGGTTTGACATCGACCTCGACCGGCTGTCCATCGAGCTCGGAATACCTGTCGTATCCTCGGTCGCGGTGCGGCGCGGCGGCACGCGCGATCTCCTCGCCCGGATCGACGAGGTGATCAGCGAGCGTGGATTGCCCCAGGGGCTCGTCGCGACCGAGGGTACCTGGTCCGAGCCCAACGCCGCCGAGTTGCGCGCGGCGCAGCGCGAGGCTGATCGCATACTCGACGCCGCCGTCAGGATGCCCGGCCGGCCCGACAGCATCACCCGGCGCATCGACAGCATCGTGCTCCACCCGGTGCTTGGTCTCGTCATCCTGATGGCGATCCTGTTCTTGATGTTCCAGGCGGTGTTCGCCTGGGCCCAGGCGCCGATGGACCTGATCAAGAGCGGCTTCGATGGTCTCGGCGCATGGGCCGGCATCTTGCTGCCACAGGGCTGGCTGTTGAGCTTTGTCCGCGACGGGGTCATCTCCGGGCTCGGCAGCGTCCTCGTCTTCTTGCCGCAGATCCTCACCCTGTTCTTCTTCATCCTGCTGCTCGAGGATTTCGGCTATATGGCCCGCGCCGCTTTTTTGATGGACCGCATCATGGGCGGTGCGGGGCTGCATGGCCGCGCCTTTATCCCGCTGTTGTCGAGCTTTGCCTGCGCGATACCCGGCATCATGGCGACCCGGGTCATCGCCAGCCGGCGCGGCCGCCTCGTCACGATCTTGGTCGCACCGCTGATGACTTGCTCGGCGCGCATCCCGGTCTACACCTTGATCATCGCGGCCTTTGTCCCGGCGCGCACCGTGCTCGGCTGGTTCAACCTGCAGGGCCTGGTGATGTTCGGGCTCTATGCCGCCGGCATCGCCGGCGCGCTCGGTATGTCCTGGGTCTTCAATCGGCTGCTGTGGCGGCGCGATCCGAGCGACCCTTTCATGCTCGAGCTGCCGGACTACAAACGGCCGGTCCTGAAGAACCTGGCACTCGGATTGTTGCAGCGCGGCCAGATCTTTCTGCACCGGGCCGGGACGACGATCTTTGCGATGATGGTCGTGATCTGGTTTCTGTGCTCGGTGCCGCCGGCGCCGGCCGATGCCACGCTACTGGCGATCAATTACAGCCTTGCCGCGCGCATCGGCCAGGCGATGGAGCCGGTGTTGCGCCCGGTCGGCTTCAACTGGCAGATCGATGTGGCGCTAGTCCCCGGGATGGCGGCGCGCGAGGTCGCGGTCGCGGCACTCGGCACCGTTTATGCGATCGAGGGCGCCGGCGACAAGTCCGACGAGCTCGGCCGGACCCTGACCGCACACTGGAGCCTCGCCACCGCCCTGGCGCTCCTCGCCTGGTATGTCTTCGCGCCGCAATGCGCCGCGACGTTGGGAGTCGTCCGGCGCGAGACCAACAGCTGGAAGTGGACCCTATTCCTATTCAGCTACATGCTGGCGCTGGCCTACCTTGCGGCGTTCGTCACCTATCACACAGCGGTCTGGCTCGGCGCCGGATAGAACTCGACGGGGGTCGAGGCGATCGAGCTAGGCTCGCCCGCATGCCGACGCGCGCCGACCTGGCGCGCACAGCGCTGCTGATGATGATGATGGTCGGTGGCGCGGGAATCCCTCGCGACTGCCATCCTGAGCCTGGCGCCGCCCTCCGAGTTGCCTGCCCGCGCGTAACCGAGACCATCCGCCTAGCGGAAGAGGAACGCCAGCTGTCTGACCAGCGCCGCCATTAACCGCCGCCGCATGGCCGCGCTCGTCGAGCGTCTCATAACCCCAACGCGACGCAGCCTTTCACGACCACCGCCACAATCCTGGGGAATACCGCAAAGGCCCAAACTTCCGATGGCTTCCGCGGGCGATCGAACCAGCGGACACGAATACCGGCGGCGCGCCGTGTGGGTCGCGGTGCCGCTTCGACGGCCGAAAATACGGGTCGGGATGGCGTTGGCGTTGGGTTTGCCCCATCTTCACCGCCGGCTCGAATGGCTGTGGTAGCCGTGGTTGCCCCCGTGGCCGCTATGGCTGCGGGCGAGCGCTGGCGGGGCGAGCAAAAGCACGATCAAGCCTATTAGAACGAATTTCATTTGATCCATCTCCGAGATCGACGTTACTGCAGCACGGCGACCCGAGCGCGGTCCTGCCGTAGCCCAAGTTATGCTGCATGGAGGGCGTCAGTCCGGCGCCCAACAGAGGGGCTTTGAAAAATCCAGCCGGCGCGTAAGAGGGTCACACTCGATCTTCGTGAGCCCGCCACTCGGCGAAGCCAGATTTTCGGGACTGTTCCGGGCGGGGACGAAAAGTTGATCCCTGTGTGACGCGGTTCACACCCGAGCTCTTTGACGATGCGGCAGAATACCTCCATCCGCGCTGACTTGCATGTCAGTTGCGGACGCTCAAAGGAGGAACGGTCAATGCCAGCTCCCAACCAATGGATCCTGTCCGGTGGCGGCATCACAGTGCATTATTCGGTGCCGTCCGCGGTCTTCCACTACGTGGACCTCGGGGGTCCCAAGACCTTTACCGGCCCACAAATCAGCCTAGTTGCAGTGCCCGATCTGGGGACGCTCGCCAGCGTGACCCTGCACGTAACCCCAATCGCCGAAATAACCTTCACTGTGCTGCTTCCGACCGTCGTGCTCGATCCTCCGATCGAGCCAGTGCAGACGGACGGGATAACCACCCATCACCTTCTCTTCCCGCCGTTCGGCCAGAAAGAGTTCTATACCGTGACCCCGCTGAACGGCTCTGCGTCATTGTAGGGTCGAGCCGGGTCGCCCGGCGCCACATCGGGCGATTGGCCGGTAAATATTCTTGACGCCGCGCCGACCGGAGCGCAGCGCTTGCCTCGGCCCGCGCTCGGCTCGTGATCGGGTGGATCGAGGTGTTTTGGCGCTAGGGTCGGGCATGGGGCTCGACCTGACCGAAGAGGAGACGCTCGCGCTCCTCGATATCCTGGCCGAGACCATCGAGAACGACCGCTAACCGCCCAGCGGGCAGGTCGCCCTGCCTGGTGAGCGACACAAAGAAGGAAGGAGTGCCAAGCTCGCCCAGGCACTTCTCGTAGACCACCACAATCGCAGGCTTAATCCGCGAAGTTGCCCTGAGTACGTGAGGCGAGCCGCCTCGGCTTTAGAGTGAGGAGAGAAACATCATGTTCAAATTCTTGACCGCTACCGTGACGCTTGCCTTGCTTGCCGGACCGGCTCGCGCGGATCACAACCTGCCCTCACTGGGCCTCGTCGACGCGCAGCGCGCGATCGCGGCGGCCCTGGCAGCACAACCCACCGTCAAGGAGAACGTCGCGGTGGTCGACGCGGGCGGCCAGCTGATCGCGTTCGTGCGGCAGGACGGGGCCATCTCGGCCGGCCTATATGGCGCGATCGGCAAAGCCGTGGCCTCGGCACGTTTCGGCGCCTCCAGCACCGTGCTCGAGGCTCGCATGGGCGCCGGACCGTGGACCGTTGCGCCTACCGCGAGCGCAGCGCCATTGCCCGTCCCGACATTGCCTGGCGTCGCGCAGGCGAGCGCGGCCGCGGGCTGGCAGCCCATCTACGCGCAAGGTGCAATCCCGATCGTGCGCGACGGCATCGTCGACGGCGCGGTCGGTTGCGGCGGCGGGACCAGCGCGCAGGATGAGGCATGCGCTCAGGCAGGTGCAGCGGCGCTGATGGCGGCACGCTGAACCGCGCCGTACTGCACTGCCGCCGCCCCCGGCCCGATGTTGGTCAGCCGCGATGGGTCAGGTGGTCAGACACTCTATCGCGTGGAAGTGGCGCCGCGTCGTTTGCGGGGCGAAGAGGCATTGCTTAGGTTGCCGGCCGGGCGATCGCCGCTGGCTTGGGTTGGGCGCCAGCCTCTCTCAATATGTTCCCGGTGGAGCTCGCTTTCCACCTCGGTACCACCGTCGATCCGGGCCTCTTCGCTGATCGCGATGACGACCTCGCAGTTCAACACGCCGAGCGCGGCCGTTAGGGTTGTCAGCTTGCTCGAGCGCTTCGATCGATCAGGTGAGCGGCCTGGTGCCAGTCGACGTCGAGCAGCTCCGCCAGATCAGCAACCGTCATTGTCCGCCGATACATCGCCGTGTACAGAGCGGCCTTCAGTGCGATGGTCGGGTCCGGCGAAACTGGATGATGTTCGCCAGCCGGAGCACACGTAGGGAGTGGGATTTCCTCGCCGTTGACCATGCGGCCGGCCAATGCCTCTGAGAGGCAGTCGGACGCCTCGGCGAGCGCTTCCGCTTCGTCGGCCCCATCTGTTGCAGCCTCTGGGAAATCCGGGAAGAGGACGAGAAATCGTCCGGCCTCGTCCCTCTCCAAAACCGCGGGGTAAATGTAGCTAGAGAGCACGCGCGCCATCGCGGGGTTCTCCTATTCGCTCAGATCGCGCGGGCTCAGCCCCAGGTCGGCGAGCATCTTGCGCAGCAATCCAGGGCCGATCTCCTTACGCGGATCTTTGAGGATCGTCCGGCGCGCCCCGTAGTAGAGCGTGCCATCGCTGCCCTTTCCGTGGTGTGGGTCATAATGGACTGCGACACCGCGCGCCCGGCCGAGCCCAGTGATCCGGCGGAGCTCGGCTCCAGTCACCCGTCGTCACATAGGATGTTTTTATCCCATCCGCAAGGTCTACACCAACCGGCATTAGTGCGCGTTGCCCCCTCTCTCCAAAAAGTGTCTCAGCGTAATTCGGAGAAACAGGGGATGACCTCGATCCGGGTGCGTCCGGAGCCCCAGTCGCGGATCGGATAGGCTCAGCTTGCCGGATAACGAAACAGCGCGCCAGCGTGCTTTCTGATATTAGCCGCAGGCAAAGGCAAGGAGCGAACCCATATGGCAAGAGGCCAAGACAATCGAATGCGACGCGGCAAGTGGAGGGCCATTTTGGCCTCCTTGAACCCGTCGCAGCTCCGAAGCGTCGTAGGCTCCTTTAATGTCGCCGCTCTTATGTTTAGCAAGAGCTGCGGTTTTCGAAGGCGATGACTAAATCCGGCTTCAGAGTGATCGCGTGAGTGAGCTCTTCGATGGCGCGGTCATACTGGCCCTCGTGGAGATAGGCGATTCCACGGTTGTTGTAGGCTTCCGCGTAATTTGGATCGAGCATGATCGTGTAATTGTAATCTTTGGTCATACTCGCCTTTAAAGTTATAGGAGTTGCCACGATTGAAGAACAATATCGCAGAAGTCGGATCGAGTGTGATGGCCTGATTGTATCTCTCAATGGCGCGGTCGTACTCGCCCTTGTCACGGAGGGCAAGGCCTTCCTCATTTAGGAGCTCTTTTGAAATTGTTCTGCCCAGCGCCTTGAGGGGATCGTATATCCCGTTTGCCGCGACGCCTTCTATTATGCCCCCTACAACGGTGCTGAGGATATTATAATGTATGTCATATCCGCTTTTTACCACTTCAGACGCACCGTCTGCTTTAATTATAGCTGTGTAATGAGCAACGTTGCTCAATATGATGTGTTGGCTTTTATCGTTGTTGTTTGTAGCCATGTCATTGAGTTCTACTCTAAGGCCTCTTTTGAAATCCGAGTGGGTTGGGTCTGATGAGTAGCGTCCTGTGGTCGCGGTCAAGGGCGGGCGAAGCCCGGCGAAGCGGACCCTTGAGGGCGACCACAGGACCGTAGAATCGAGCAAGTCTGAATGCGGCATTGTGCTGCATTGAGCCTTGGAAGCAACGGCCCGAGCATGCAGAACCAATTGTTTGAAGCGGCGCTCGGCATTGCCAAACCTTGGTCAACTCTCACGCCGCCTAACCCACTCCATATTCAAAAGAGCCACTCTAAGCCTCTCTATTGCGGCATCAGCCTGATCCGTATTGAGCCCATTTTTATGAGTGAGCACCGGAGTCGATGGATGATACTGGAAAGAGCCATTAATTACCTGCTCGTCGGAGGGCGTTGCCGCAACGCCAGCCCACGGATTTCGACTTAGCCGACTGACGGATCGTTGACGCTGGTCCGCGACGATGGTGGCATGGTCGAGAACGGTCACATCCTAATCATCGATCACCGGGAAATCTGCGACCTGGTCGAGGAGTATCTGTCCGGCGAAGGTTACCGGGTATCGACCGCGCAAAACGTCGCCGAGATGCGCAAGGTCATGGCGCAGATCCCGGTTGATCTCGTAATCCTAGATTTGGTGCTGCCGTCGGGCGAGGACGGGCTGACCCTCGCGCGCTCGCTGCGCCAGGAATCGCCGAATGTCGGAATCATCACGCTGACCGGACGCGTTGGTCACACCAGCATCGGCTTCGAAATGGGCGCCAACTGGTCGTTGCCAAAGCCGTTCCACCTGCGCGAGCTATTAGCTGGGGTTAATCGCGTGCTAGGTCGGACCTCGACCCCGCATGCCCGATGACCCCCGGAGACCCGCCTTGCGTTGCGTCAAGCCGACCAGGCCCGCACTGACTTCGCCATCATCGAAACCGAGCTCGAGGCCCTCCAAGCCCGGCTCGCCCGCATGACAACGCGGGGCGACCTCGCGCGGGCTGCGCTCGGCATCATCTTCGCCACCACCGGCTCGGTAATCGGCTGGATCGAGTTGGTCTCGCGCTAAGGTCGGCCGATGCAACTCGACCTGACCGAAGAGGAGAGGCTCGCGCTCCTCAACTTACTGATCGAAACGATCGAGAACGATCGCTATAATTCTGCGACCGGTTATTCATGGGCCTCAATGCCGGGCTTTCGGAACAGCTAGACCGGATCGAGCAGCAAGCGCTCGCCCTGCGCGACCATGCTGCCGATGGAATGAAGCTTTGCCAAGACGAGCTGGCCAAGGAACTGGTCGCGTTGAAGTGCTGACTATCTGAACGACCGCCGCCGGCGAGGCCGCCGACTCCGGAGGAGCGCGATCCGAGGAGCGCTGGGCGCGGAACGAGGCCTGAGCGAGCTTCGTGCGGACCGGCGATCGCGGCATCCCCTCATTGTTGCGAATTTTGTGCCGAGCGCAGCGTTCAGCGACCCCTATGAGGTTGACGGGGCCGGCGCCTCGGTTAAGCTTGCCAATCGAACAAAAATATCCTATAGTAGCGCCGAAGTTTGAAGCTCTCCCGGAGAGAAGCTCAGCTTCAAATGATCATGCGGAAGTCCCGCGCCGGGTTGCACGCATCGTCCCCCGAATTCTTTTCGAAAGGACATGCAGATGACCGGCAACGAGTTCTTGCGCAGGATCACTCGGCTCGGCCGGGCGCGCGGCATCGTCGTCCGCTTCGACCGGCGCCACGGCAAGGGCAGCCACGGGACGCTGCACTACGGGAACCACAAGACGACGCTGAAGGATCTGCGCAAAGAGATCAGCCCTGGCCTGTTGAGCGGAATGCTCGCCCAGCTCGGGCTGAGCCGCCGCGATTTCGACGAATGAGCTCACCGTGATGGTACGGACGGTCTACAGCTATCCCGCGATACTGGAACCGGACGAGGATGGGCGTCTCCTCGTGCACTTTCCCGGTTTGCCCGAAGCCTTGACGGATGGTGCCGATGAAGCTGAAGCGCTCCGCGAGGCGGCTGATTGTCTCTCCGAAGCGCTCGCCAGCCGCATTGTCGACGGCGAGGAGATCCCATCCCCTACGCCGCTCGCCCCGGGTCAGCATCTCGTTTCACCGGATCCGACGATCGCGCTGAAGGCGGCGCTCTACACGGCGTTGCGCCGGCGCGACATGACGGTTGCCGATCTCGCCGAGCTGCTCGAGATGGATTGGCATCTGGCGGCGCGTCTGATTGACCCGAAGCGCTCCTCGAAGCTGACGAGCCTGGCGGCCGCCCTCAGCGCATTGGGCTGCCGGATTATCATCTCAGTCGAGACAAACACGACGAAGCCTTCGCTGAGCGATGCGACTCTACGGGCCGTCCAGGCGCATGGCGAAGGCGCCACCCCCAGCGAGATTCTCTCCTATTTCGCTCGGGAATTCGGCATGACGGTCAGGCCGAACCATCTCGGTCTTACGCTGCAACGCCAACTCCGTGCCGGCCAGCTCGAAAAACGCGATGAGCGCTGGTACCCTTCACCCTCGGCGAAGATGGATACCCATCCTCGCTCGGGCGGCGCGCGGGTCAAACGCAACTGACGGCCTCCAGCGGACGCCGACGGCTGACTAAATGTGGAGCTTTTTGGCGGGATATGTCGGTGGCGTGGCTGCCTGGATCACGACCGAATTTTTCGCCAAACCCTTGGCTCGTTTTATACAGCTCCGAAGTGATGCTGCGGTAGCGCTCGCGTTGTATTAAGAGAAGTTTGAGGATCCTGATGTTGATCCGCATGATGCGGAAACGCCGAGAATTATACGAATCTACAGGATCATCTTTGATTGCTTTCGCCACCTCACAGCGATTTGTGACCCGTCTCTTGCGCCACAAAGCGCTCGGTCCATACCGATGCTATATGTTCTCGGCTGGTTCAGGTCTAAGATCGCTTTGCGAGGCTTGTCCCGCGACACAAGCCAGCGATCAACTCCGGCGCTTTGTCGTGTCGGGGCTTAAGCTCAAATTTCGTCTGGGCGACCGCGGCCGGTGCGCCGGGCGTTGACGAGAATGCTCTTAAAGCTGACCAGTACCTTGCGGGCCATGACGCGCGAAAGCTTTTTGAGCAACGCATCCTTGAAAGCCTCGATGTCGGACGGCGCGAGATCGGACAGCTTGGCGTGGCCGATCAGCGGACCGATGTGTAGCCGGACGTGGTTGCTGTATTGGACAAGCGTTGAGCGCACGCGCTTCTCGGCATTCTCGACGCGATCGAGCCATAGGGCCGCGGCTTCGGCGGCCGTGAGGCTATCCCGCTCCGGTGTGTGGATTTTTTGCTTGACCTGGATTTTCGTCTCATCAAGCCAGGACCTATGCGCTCGGTGTTTGGAAAGTGCGTTGCAACAATCATCGAAGCAAAAATGAGTTTCGAGACCGCGACGGAAGCTGGAATCGCCTTTGCCGAAATGATGGCCTCGCGGCCCGAAAAGCCGCGCGGCGATCTCCGGCAGCATCATCTTGACCGTGCGGACCCCGGCGCAATCGCGCGGCCGGTCGGTGCGCCCGTCGAGGAAAATCCCATCGTCTTGTGCGGTCTGATCCGCCACCATTGGTCCGACCGCGGCAAGTTGGTCGAGACGTGGGCGGTCGAGGGAGAAATCAAGTCCCATCTGGATAGCCGCGGCCTTCCACCACAAGTAAAGAGATTGGAGAATTTAAGGTATCACGGGTAGAATTACCCTTTCGGGGCACGATCGTAACTTGGAAGCAAGGCCGAGGCTTTGGCTTCGTCAGGCCCGATGGCGGGATGTCGGGCGACGACATCTATGTGCACCAGACCGCCTTGAGGCGAGACGGCTACGCCTCGATCCATATGCGGGCATGCCGATCCGATACGACACCGAGGTTGCACCGGATGGCCGCCGCCGTGTGTCCGTCGCCGAGCTCGCGGACGCGTAGTGCTCGCAAACCAAACCAGCACACGTGTGGCGATTTCGGGGACGCAACCGCCGCGCCGCCGGGCGGGCGTTGCTTTCAAGGCAAGTCTACCGGGGTTTTCGGAAACCCCGGCCGAGCGAGGACTTTTGGGACCGTCAGAGTCGCGGCGACCGTCGTAAGTTGGCCGAAACTAATCATTAAATGCGCCGCGTTAGAATTTCAGCGCTTTGATTTTTTGGAACCGGGTGACCACCCTGCGAGAAACTCTCGAAACATTATCATGGATTGCTGCTATCGTAGCCGTTCCCGTCACCGTGTTGGTCGCATGGTTTACCTCTGGCAAGCGAAAGAACAATAAAAGCATCGCAACCAAAGCCGCCCTTGCGATTTCTGGCGATGTCCGTGCGGATGCGGCACATATCGTCACCGGCCATAACAAGTTCGATCAGCTCGATAAGCCTTACTCCGCCCGAACCTTGGCCCCCACCGCCGTGGTTGCCCAGACCAAATTGGCCGAGGTTGCCCAAACCAGATTGGCCCATCCGCGACCTTTTTTTTCACATCGACCCTGACATCCGTAATTACCCAGAGAAGCATTTATGGCAATCAGTTGGGTGCGACGTAATCGATAAATTCTCGACAAATCAGCTGATGGTGTGGGGTCGCCAAATTGATGGCAGCAGGCGACTTGCCCTCGCCGAAATTCCTGCGGAAGAGTGGCACGGTGCTAAATTCACATATGGGTTTCTGCTCGAACAAAACGGTCAACTGCCTGATGTCACGATCTTCCCGCCCTCGGGCGAGGCGACGGTAGTACGACAATATGCAGATTTACATGTGAGCAAGATTCAAGGGAGGACTATCAAATGGACGAGCCGTGCGCCGTCTTCCGGTAGGGGCGAGCGCGTCTAGTTTGGTCCTAACGATTGAGCAACCATCATCCGGCATACCGGGGGCATGCCAGATGAACACCGCCTAACCATCGCCACGACGTGATCCTGAGCACGTCGATCTCGCGGCGATCAAGACCGACGTCGAATTCCTCACGGAACGCGTTGCACGCCTTCCAATTAGGAAAGAGTTGGCCCTGAGGCCGCTCTACGTCATTGGCGGAAGTGCCAGGCTCGTTATCGCCTGGATTGAGCTTTTCCGTAGGGTGTGCTTTTAATTCCGTTCCGGGAAATGCCGCCGACGAAGCGCATCCTTAAAATCTTTGGCGGTCTCGGATGCGCAGCCGTTGCCCTATGGCTTATTACCTACTGCGGTGAGCCGATGAGCGGGGAGCAACTCATTCGATATCAGATCGAGCGGGCGCGGAATGAAGTCGCCCTTAAGGCGTATCGAGAAGAGATTGAGCGGAATCGCGCGTGCGATCATCGCAGCTGGGGTTCGGTCTTGTGGGGAAAAACGAATGCCCAAACGCCCCCTCGCCGCCGCGGCCCGGCATCCCCTAGCTAGCTAGCTAGCTAGCTTAGCTAGCTAAC
>Ga0209656_10000356_pt1 | contig 30337 bp, 37 predicted proteins | sample BogFormECP12_OM2_FD_188239 | JGI IMG/M metagenome (GOLD analysis project Ga0209656, IMG submission 188239) | Bog forest soil microbial communities from Calvert Island, British Columbia, Canada - ECP12_OM2 (SPAdes) (version 2) | ecosystem: Environmental > Aquatic > Freshwater > Wetlands > Bog ...
TCGATATCGCGCAGCCGGACGTCGCCCGCGCAGGCGGTATGACCGAGATCCGGCGGATTGCAGCACTGACCTCGGCGCATGGTGTGCGTCTAGCTCCACATGCCTGGGGCAGTGGAGTTCTGTTCGCCGCAAGCATTCACGTTGCGATGGCAGCCCCCAACTGCCACATTCTCGAGGTGAGCCAAGGCTACATGCCGATGATGTGGGAGCTCTTCAACGAGCCATTCGACATCCGCGCGGACAGCATGGTGCATGCGCCTGACCGGCCGGGCCTCGGTTTCACACTGCGCGCGGATGCGCTGGAGCGGTTCAGGTACGTCGACGGCCCTGAGTATAAGTTCTAGCCGCATTATATTTGACAGCCCGAGATGCTGCCGCAGGTCGGTGTCGGCGGTCCGTTAGATCCCGTCGGCTTAAACGACCGCTTTCGGCGCACTGCCGTCCTCCGGGCACGTCTGGGGAGCTTGCGCGCGATGCTCATGTGCGGTGCATCGGGGGCGGCGCGGCCGGTGGGGCTGGAGCCCGCGCAACTCGGCCGTTGCGCTCCATCGTTCGCGGCCTCACCATAGGCACGGTGCGATGAACGCGGTCGAAGATCCCGGAGCCGAACTGACGCCCCCGGAACGACGGGATCTGCGTCGGCTTGCCGCCTTCATGGTGCCCGCCAGCGCCGAATACGGCGTGCCGGGCGCGGATGACGCGGTAATCTTAGGCGACATCGTCCGCTCCCTCGGCCGCGACCGGGACGCCGTCCGCAAAGCGCTGGCCATGCTGCGCGAGATCGCCGGCGGTGATTTCGCCGCCCTGGGTGAGGCAGAGGCCGAGGCAGCGGCGATGACGCTGCTCGGCCGCGAGAGCCCGGCGGTGACGGCACTCGGGCGCGCCGTGCTGCAATGCTATTACCGCGACGACCGCGTGATGCGCGCGCTGGGTCTCGAGCTGCGGCCGCCCTATCCGAAAGGCCGCGTGTTGGAACAGGGCGATTGGTCCCTGTTGGACGCCGTGCGCAGCCGCCCAAGAATGTGGCGCGACGTTGATGGCATGGGAACGTGATATGGCCGCAGAAGCAAGTCCCGACGCCGCCCGTCCAGCCGACGAGATCGTCGATGTTCTCATCGTCGGCGCGGGCGCGGCAGTCGCTTGGAGCTTGGCCGAAACGCGCATGAAGATCCTGTGCCTCGAGCAGGGCGACTGGATCAAATCCACCGAATTCCCGAGCAACGGTCGTGACTGGGAGGCGCGCCGCTACGCCGATTTCGACATCAGTCCCAACCGCCGAGCGCGGGATACGGACTACCCGATCAACGACGCCAATTCCCCGATGAAGATCGCCAACTTCAACGGCGTTGGCGGCGGCACGATCCTCCCCGGGAGCTGCGGTGATCAACGTCGCATCGATCTCCGGCTGGTCGCCGCAGCTCGCGATGTCGGGCCAATACGGGGCGGCCAAGGCGGCGCTGATCTTCGTCACCGAACGCTGGGCGCTGGAATTCGTGCCTCATGGCATCCGGGTGAACACGGTTTCGCCGGGTTCGATCCTGGTCGAAGCCAACGGGTGGGACCGCTACCGCCTCGCCAACCCCGAGTATTTCGAGGACTATGTCCGCCACGGCTTTCCGATGGGCCGGCTCGGCACGGCCGAGGAGGTGGCGGATGTGATCGTGTTCGTCGCCTCGCCGCGCGCTTACTGGATCAACGGCCGCAACATTCCGGTGGACGGTCTGGAGCAGCCGCACGCGCCGCTCGACCGCCGGCCGTACTAGGATTAATCGCGTCTAGGCTTCGAGACCATGACAGGAGAGGGCGATGCCGGCTGATCTGCTATCCCGCCCGCTGATCGAAATCGCGCGCGATTTGCGCGAGAAGCGGGTGACCGCTCGGGATTTGATCGAGGCGGCATTTGCCCGACACGAGCGCTTTGGCGAGCGCCTGCACGCCTATTCGCTCTGGGCGCCGGAGCAGGCCTGCGCCGCCGCTGCGGCCGCCGATGCCGCCTTTGCTGCCGGGGTGACGGTCGGTCCCCTCCAGGGATTATCGGTCTCGATCAAGGACCTGTTCGCCGCGGCCGGGTATGCCTGCTTCGCCGGGTCGAGCCGCCGGCTGCCGGCGGATCCTTGGGAGCGGGACGGGCCGCTGGTGGCCAAATTGCGCCGCCAGCTCGGCGTCATCACCGGCAAGACCCATATGGTCGAGTTCGCGTTCGGCGGCACCGGCCATAACAGCCACTGGGGTGCACCCTACAACCCCTGGGACGCGGCGGCGCACCGCGCGCCGGGCGGTTCGTCGAGCGGCGCCGGCGTCAGCCTGCTGGAAGGCTCCGCGCTGCTCGCCCTCGGCAGCGACACGGCGGGCTCGGTGCGGGTCCCGGCGTCGATGACCGGCGCGGTCGGCCTGAAGGTTACGCTCGGGCGCTGGCCGGCCGAGGGAGTGGTGCCGCTATCCCCAACTTTCGACACGCCGGGCCTGCTGGCGCGCAGCGTAGCGGATGCGGCTTACGGCTTCATGGCGCTCGATCCGGCCGGCATCGATCCGGTCGGGTTCATCACGCGAACAAGCACACGCGACGTCGCCGGAATTCGCATCGGTGTCGGCGACCCGTTCCTGTGGCGCGACTGCGATGCGGGGATCGCCGAAACCGTCCACGACGCGGTGAATGCGCTCGCGCGTGCCGGCGCCATCGCGCGCGAATTCACGCTGCCGGAGGCGGAAGCCGCCTATGCCGTCTTTCTGCAAGGCAGCCTCGGCGCCATCGAGCTGCGCAGTTTCCTCGACCGGGAACTGCCGGACTGGCTGGCACAGCTCGATCCGGTCATCGCGCCGGCGGTGCGCGATGCAGAGGCATTGAGTGCAAGAGATTTACCTCGCGCGTATCGCGCGGCTTCGCGCGTTGGCGCGGAGTGCAGCGCCGCGTTTCGACGCCGTCGACGTGATCGCCTCGCCGACGCTGTGCCTGACCCCGCCGCTGATGTCGGGGGTCGCGGACGCCGACAGCCACCTCCGGGTCAACCGTCGCATTGTCCGCAACACGGTCGCGGTCAACTATCTCGGGCTCTGCGCGATTACGATGCCGGCCGGACGCGACCGCGCCGGCATGCCGGTCGGGCTCCAGTTGACCGCACCCGCCAATGCAGAAGAGCGGCTGCTTGCCATCGCGCTCGCGGCGGAGCGGGTGCTCGGCACTGCCGCCGACCGGCTCGGGACGCCGCCGCTGCTGGCGTAGTGAGATTACTGCCCGCGCTGCTTGTACCAGGGATGCGGATTGCCGGGCACCTTGACGCGCAGCATGTAAACCGAGGTGTGCGCGCAACAGAACAGCGTCCGCAGGTCCGGCCCACCGAACGCAAAGTTGACGGCCTGCTCCGGCCACCGGATGACGCCGATGCGCCGGCCGTCCGGTGCCACGACCCAAATGCCGCCCGGCCCGGTGCAATAAACCCGGCCGATGCTGTCGACCTTGAGGCCGTCGGGGATGCCCGGCTCGCTGCCCTCGTTGAGGTCGGCGAAGATGCTGCGCCCGACCATGTTGCCGGCCGCGTCGAGCCGGATCGCGTGGATGTATTGCGAGGAGCGCGTGTTCGCGACATACAGCATGCGCTCGTCCGGCGACAGCGCGAGCCCGTTCGGGTATTCGCAATTCGCCAGCACGCTCAACCCGCCGTCCGGCGCCACGCGATAGACGCGGGCGCCGTCCCAAAGGTTGTCTTCCCCCGCCGGGCTCGGTATCTCGCGCTCGTGGTAGGGTCGGCGCTTGTCCGGGTCGGTGAAATAGAGACACCCGTTCGAGTGACAGATCACGTCGTTCGGCCGGTTGAAGCGCCCGCCTTTATAGTTGTCGACAAGCGACTCGACTTTGCCGTCCGGGCCCATGCGCGTCAGGCGCCGGTCGTCTCCTTCGCAGACGATCAGGCGGCCTTGCAGGTCGAAGGTCGTGCCATTGCCGCCGATGGTAGTCCTGACGAGCTCCGGCTCCTTGCCGGGCGTCAGGCGCAACAGCTGATTGCGGCGAAGATCGACAAAATACCAGTAGCCGTCCGGATGCCACAGCGGCCCTTCGGTGAAAATGAAGCTGGTGGCGAGGCGCTCGGGTTCAGTGGTTTCGAGCACTTCGGGCAAGTCATTGGCAATCGGCATGGCTAATCTCCTGAACTGACGGTCTTCGGCGTGAGGGTGGCTATGCCCAGGCCGCGATTGCCGTCGCAATTACGTGGTTCAGCGCGAGCAGATCCATCGGATGGCTCGTCCCCGACCCATAGAAGCTCCCGCTGTCTTCCACTATCTCAAAAGCACGGCTTGATTTCGCCAAAATCTCACTCCTCGATTCTGTAGCCAATTTTGAGCCAAAAAGACACCGCCGGCCGCTGATGTGTAGGGGGCCCCCGGTCGCGGATACAGCCTGACATGGCCCTCCATCCCGCCGAGGGACCCGCCACGCCGAGGCGATCGAGGTCGCGCGGCGAGCTCGATGTGCGCGACGAGCTGCGATCATGATCGGGCATCACAACCCAAACGAGTGTCGCCCGCTTTTCAATGAACCTCGGCTTTCCGATACATCCGCACATGCTGCGACACGGGACCGGCTTCAAGTTAGCTAACCAAGGCGTCGACACAAGGGCGCTGCAGCACTATCTCGGTCACGCCTCGATCACCAACACGACCCGCTACACCGAACTGGCATCGGGCCGATTCAACAACTTCTGGAAGGACTAATCGCTCGCCGCGTCGGCATTGGCCGAGCCGCGCGCACGCCGGCCGTGAAAAGGAAAGGCGCCGCGAAGGGCCCCTAGGGTTTTACGACCGGGGCTAGGTTAGGCGAGTGACATTCGTCACCGCCACATTGCCACCCGAGGCGATCGCGGTGGACGGCCTCCACATTAGGCGCTTCGGGGCGACAGTTCCGGGAATAGAACACCCGCCCCCATCGGCCAGGACGATTATCCGTCACCGCGATGTGCTGTCGGGCTGCTGTCATCGAGTGCTGGGCGTGGGACCAGGACGACTCACTCCCCCGCCCTTGTCGGAGGCTGTAACGCTGCAATAGAGGCTTGACGTCATGTTTTTCAATCCCATATCTAGATCGCCGTTACGGCGTTACAGAGGGATCGGACATGGCAACAGCACGCTACTTCGTCGAGGTCAGAAAGTTCATGAGCCTGCACGGCTCCGAACTCCTGATCGATGCGGACTTCGCCAGCCGTAGGCTTGCCGAACATACCTTCTTCGGCGAAGCAAAACGTCACCTTAACGACGCGAACATGCTGGTGCTGCTCTGCCAGCAGGCGAGCGACGCTCAATGCGTGCTCGCCGCGAAATATCGACCCGACAAGCACGTCGTTCTCGAGCCCGCGTTCTTTCGGACTTTGATGGCTGATCTCCCATGAAGCGAGTCATCACCCTTCCCAACGGCCGCGCGTGCTCGCTGCCGAGCTATTGCGCGGGGTGGCGCAGGATCAAGACTCTTGCGCCCGTTACGTGTATCGGAAACTGGAGCGACTTTCCGACCGAAGCCGACGCAATCCTCCGCGATCTGCATTTCGGGATGCACGAGCGCATCAACCGTCACATTCCCGGCTTCGGCCGCGGGCGGAAATGGGACGAGCGCTATCAGACCGACCTGCGCCGCGATGCGCAGTGCGTCGATGACTACGCGTCACGCCGCATCGTCCACCCGATCAATCGGCTCGCGACACCCGAGCTCCAGCGCCGGTTCCGGTGGCATCACGACAGCAACGGGCTGTCGATCGTGCTGTACAACACACGGAGGATCGGCTGATGGCGATCGAGGACATCGGGCCGGGCGAGACCGGCTGGACGCTCACCGCTGACAAGGTCCTGAAGCTGGCTAACGCCGCGGCGGCCGTTGAGCTCCTGCTCAACGCCATCTCGCAAGCCCGAGACGAAGGCGAGGAAATCCCCGACTGGCTCGACGCAGCCGAGGACTTGGCCATCGACACGTTGCGCAGCGGAACCCCGGCATGACCATCAACGAGCCGAGCATGAACGGGGACGCCAGCGCGCGAGCGCTGGCTCTTCTCTGCGAGCTCCAATCCCGCATCGACACCCTCGCCGGGGGCGCGGCCGATTATCCCAATCGTTTCGCGCTGGAACCATTCTGGCGGCTCGGCGATGCCGTCCGCCATGTCCGCGGAGGCGAGATGTGAGCGTCTACGCCTACGTCAGAGTCTCGACCGAGCGGCAGGCGGACGAGGGGGTGTCGCTCGAAGAGCAGATCCGACGCATCGAGGGACGCGCGCTCGAACAAGGGTGGCGGATCGCCGAGGTCTTCATCGAGCGCGGTATCTCAGGTTCGGTCCCGCTCGGCGATCGGCCGGAAGGAGCGCGGCTGGTCGCTGTGCTCCAACCCGGCGACGTCGTGATTGCTGCCAAGCTCGACAGGATGTTTCGATCCGCGTGGGATGCGATCAACGTGATCCGGGACTTCCAGCGCCGGCGGATCTCGCTCTGGCTCCTCGATTTGGGCGGCGATGTGTCCGGCGACGGCATCGCGAGGCTTGTTCTTACCATTCTGGCCGCGATCGCCGAATTCGAGCGCGAGCGGATCGGCGAGCGGATTCGCGATGCCAAGCGCCACCAGAAACGTGCCGGGCAATACCTCGGCGGGGATCGGCCATTCGGCTGGCGGATCGGCGAAGATGGCGTGCTGATCGAGGACGAGACCGAACAGAACGCGCTCGCAGAAATGCGCGCCCTGCGCTCGGCCGGCAGCAGTTACCGGGGCATCGCCGAGCACATAAAGAAGACCCGCGGGATCGAGATTAGCCATCAGGGCGTCAAGCGAGCGCTCGGCCGGTCGGCCTAATCCCTCCAGAAACCCACTCCTCCGCCCCCGTCGAGCTCTTCTTCCCGAAGCAGCCCGGCGGGGTTCCTTATCAGAGGGGACAGCCGCCGGGGCTTCACGGCCTCTCAATCGGCGTCGATCCTCGGCTGTTCAGTTACCCCTGCCGCGCAGACCCCGCGAATTTTCGCTCGAGCGCTCCTGCGCCGCTGTCCAGAGCTCAGGCCGCGAATGGCGATGATAAACGCCGTCGCTTTTGGGCGGCCGGCAGAAAGTCGTTCACTGACTCCAGGAGTTCCTGCATGTACTGCAGCCGTTGCTCCCGCGTCATGGCCGCGAGGCGCGCCTCCATGCCCTTCTTCTCTTCCTCCACGGCCTTGGGCTTGCCAAGGGCCCTATCGAGAACGCTGTTGCAGGCGACGGCGGCGACGCGCGGGTCCTCGCAGTCCATAAGTTCGATCAACCGGCGCACAGCGTAGGGCGCGGCAGCCTGGGCGAGTTTGATGGCCTCGCCGTATTGGCCGGAGTGTCCCGACGGTTTGCCTGACTGGCCCGGTCGCCAGCGGTTGGCGGCCAGGGCGGGCGGCAGCTTTCGCTTAGGTGCAGCCATCGCTGATCCCAGCTAAATCACGTTACCTTCTGTACTACATTAGCGCTGCGGAAAAAGGAACGCAGTGCATCTCCGAGAGCCCACTCGCAGAGCCTTAGGCAACCCGGGAGATGTTCGGCGCTCGGCCGAGGCGCCGCAGCGCACCCATAATCGCAGCGAGATCATCGTGCTGATCGCCACGGAGCCAGCCCAACCTGACGAACCCCTCAATCGTGCTGCGTGGCACTTCGACGATAAACCGATCCAGCGGGTAAGGGAGGGCGTTGTCGGGCGACCCGGTGTCGTCGGGCGGCGGCGAGAGCGGGTCCCCGCTTCTGCGCAACGCGCGCGTTGCAGGACCTTTGTTCCGAATCTCCGCCAGGGTCAAGGTCCCGTCAGAAATGGCATCAAGGGCCCAGCTCCGCACGGCGGCATGGAAGGCCCGCCGGCAGAATGGCCGACAAAATCGTTGTGCTCGGCCCCCACTTTGCCGCGCCCGGAACGGCCGATCGCACCAAGCGCACCAAAGCCCGTCACTCATTGCAGCTTCGGCAGCGCATCTTTGGGTGAACGGCGGGTGAATGCAGGGTGAAGGAAGATAGGCTGTTCAACCGATTGATCTGCAAAGCGGGTGAAGGGGTGAAGGCACGTCGCTCGGCCTTACGCGTGCGCCCCCCCCCAAGCGCATGTGCGTGTTGGAGTATTTTGGCCAGATCTACTTTCACCTCTTCACTTCGGGGGTTCTTCAATGGGTTGGGGGCACGGGACGGTTCACCTCGCCTTCACCAGGACTTCACCCGCCCGCTTCGTTCTCATCACTCTGGTCATCGGTGAGGATCTCGATGCCGCGGAGCCAATTGCCGGACTTGGTATGCTTCACCTTCGCACTCGGAACGTTGGCTTGCAGACGTTGCACGAAGCCGTTCACGGTCGGGATGGTGCTGTCGCGGAACCCATTATCGAGCGCCCATTGCCTGAACTGTGCATGAGCATGGCCGCTCTTGTATCCTCCCGACGCCGGATCGCGTTCTCGGACCCTGGCCTCGATCCAAGCCAGCACCGGGTCGGCGCCATAGAGCCAGTCGCGCAAGGCAAGCTTGCTGCTTGTCGGGACTGCGAAGCTCTTTTGTCGAATGAGCCGAGCCGTGCCGCCGACAGCCCAATCGAGCAGAAGATCGGGCTCCTCCTCGCCGACCCTGATTCCAATGTGCTCGACCCGCTCACCGATCGGAATCACCCGGTTGAAGGTGATCACCAGTAATCGGCGCTGAACCCCGCGATCCATGCCTCCTGCGAAGGTCGGGAGCGTATTGGTCGCGAAAACATGTTGCGCCACCGGCCGGAAGGTGATCGCGCTGCGATAAACGTCGCGCCCGGAAACAGGCTCGCCGGTGACCACCGATTTGAACGTGTCCGATGCGATGGCGGCTGAGCCCGACAACTCGTCGGCCGCATTGAGGAGCTTGCTTCGCAGCGAGACGATGAATCGATCGTCGCCGATTTTGGCAGCCGTCACCGAGGCTACCGCGGTCGGGGGGAGCAATCCCCGGATAAGATCAAGCACTTGGCTTTTGCCGTTTTCGGCCTTCTCGCCTTTGAGCACGACGGCTTTGGGCTGCCGCAATCTCGTCGCATAACCGAGCGCCGCTGCCCCCGCGATCTCGCCCAAGAGCTTGCGCTTCTCGGCCTCGTCGTCATCGCCCTTGAACACCCCGCCGAGGAGGCGGCCGAGCAAAGAATCGGGGGGCGGGTCTTCGGTGCCGACCCCCGCTTGCCAGTGGCCGGGAAGGGCGTGACGGCATCGGTGGTCGGGGTCGTGGGGTAAGATGCTCGGCTGACCAGTCGGGTCGAAGACGATGAACCCCGAGGCACAATTGATTCCAACCGCCGCGTTAGCGAAGAAATCGGGGCGGGCGAGCATCGCACCCATCTCATGAAGCACACTGTCGATGCGGCTCTTGCTCAGTCGGACGATAGAGGGTTTGCCGCTCGCGCCACGGTAGATCGCACCATCGTAGAGGTGCACAGTTCGGCGTGCCGTCGGATCATCGATCGGTTGCCAATGCGTGCCCTCATAGAGCCAGAAATCGCCATCGGCGAAGACGATCTCGCCGAAGTCGCGGCGCAAATCATTGGCGACACATTCGGCGATCTCGATATCGGAGCCGATGTCGAGTTGCCGAGGCGCCCCTGGTGTAGCAAGACCACCGCCGAGCGCGTGTTTCCGCTTGGGAGCAGACGTGCCGATGCTCGCCTGAGCTTTCTCCCAGATCCGGTGCAGCTCGCGACCATCATTCGCATCACCTTTCTCGCGAACCCAGCCCGCGGTTTCGGTATCGACGCGGAGCGCCTCGCACATCTGCTCAAAGGTCTTGCCCTCACGGCGCAGCGCGGCACCCTTACGAAAGGCGATGGCGGAACGGGAATTGTCGGCACTACCGTTGCCGCGGCGGTCCGCCCCTAGTCGGGCAGGCGGGATTAGCGTCGCGAGCCGTTCGAGCGCGTCGCAATCGAGCATAATTAGCCGATTGGGCGCCGTGGCCCATTGCATACGGGTCACCGTGAAATAGCGATGGGAGAAATAGACCTCGATTGCGGGACCGTGATCCCGGGCGTCCTCGCCGGGCACATCGCGCCGTACACCCCACTGATGGGGTGGAGCGCCAATGCGGTCGAGGAAGGGGCGGAAATCCTCGCTCGCGACGTAGAAAAACAACTTGAGCCCGCGGCGTGACGGCGACACCTCGGCATAAGTCGGGACCAGATCAAGTATCGCCGCCGCCCACGGGGCGAGCGTGCCGCCCTCGCCAAGGCAACAGTCGAGATCGATCCCGGCAAGGTGGACGTCGTGACCCAAATCGCCGAGTTGGATACCGATGCCGCCGCCCTGGCCATTTACGAGCCTCCCGGCGATCGCTTCGGCTTCGGCTCTTGTTCCCCAGGTAGTCGGGTAGTCTGATTTCGCCCTCCGCCCATTGGGCGCGTAGGGGACCTTGCTGTATTTCTTGCCACGTGGTTCGTTGCGCCACGCGACCCAACGCACTTCTTGCGCGAGAGTGTCGAGCGACATGCTGCGTCGCCCCGGCGGTACCCGTCACGCCCTTGACGTTGCCAGTTCGCCCGTCAGCTCGTCGGCTCTATGGCGGTAGGTGTGCTCTCTTAGCCATTCTTCCACGTCGCTGACGCGATACAGAATTCGACGCCGTCCCAACCTGATCCAACGCGGCCCATCCCCGGTCGATCGCCAACGCTGAGCCGTTCGGGGAGGAATCAGATACCGCTCATGCAGCCCCTGCTCACTGATGTATTCGTCTGGCCGACACCTCTCATTGCTCGCCATGCTGTCCTCTGCCTCGCCATGACGCAGATAGGACAAGCCACAGTTGCGACGGCGCTGCATTAGGACATCTAAGACATGTCCTATTTGTCCGTCTTGTCCTGTCCGGCTTCGATCGTCTTCACTATGCGCTTGATTGTTTTGTCGCCGTAGCCGCGGTGAGCCATCGTTACCTGGCATTCGGTCCGTACATGGTCGCAAAACGGCTTCCATGACACCGTTTTGCCGGGAATGCCCTGCATCTTCAGAGCATTCTCGATTGCGGCCCGTAGCGTGGGATTGACGGTAGGACGCATACCATTCGGCGGTGCTCTTCCCTCAGGGGGAAATACATTCGGGCTGACCGGCTCACCCGAGCCCTTGCGCCATCGGTCAAACTCTTGTGTCAGGACAGCAAGTCCAACGCGGCCCTCTGGATCAGGCTGAAATAAATTACCAAATGGATCGGGTTGAGTGAGGTAATCGGCAACACGCCAATGCTGCATATGGTCAATAGACTTCTTTCCGATATCGAGTGCGTGATGCCCTAACAGCATCCCCGCCAGCTGCGTGCGATCGTAAACGAAGAATTCCTGCCCGTCAGGCGCTGAGTAAAAATAAGTCAAACCACTGGGGGCCAGATCGCCGCGCCAAAAAGCATCCATCAAGCGCAGCCAATTTCGTTCCCGGGATTGCTCATTTGAGCGAGTCATTTCGGCCGCGGCATCCCACAACAGCGAGTATCTTTCAGCCTCATCAGATGGCATGACATGAGCGGAGGCCGAAGTCACCAGCACGGTCGGGTTATTCGGATCCAGCCCGTTGCTCGAGAGATTTTCGTCATTCCGCGAATGCATCCCTGATGCGCCTTAGGAAACCAGCGCCTCAAAAGCCATGCCGCCCTCCTTGAAGCAGTGAGTAAGGAGATTTCGACGACACGCCTCCCGCCGTAATATTCAGAGCCTTAGGATCGGCGAGGACATCATCGGGACCAACTGGCCCGATAGGATGGAAATAAGACGGATCTTGGTTCACGAGCACGACTCCCGAAATTGGATAGACCAAACTCCCTCGGGTTAATCCAATCGGTGAGGTTACGAATATTGCAGCTCCGCTTCACCTCGTTAATCCCAAGCGCCTCCGGGTCTGTGGCGAGTTCGTCGGCAATTCGCTGCATCGAAGATACTGCCGCCCTTGCATGGACTTTGCGCATTCCACCTTCCAAGCGGCTGTCGCTGCGCGTCGCGCGACCTCGACGCCACCAAAAATCCGCGCGGGTAACCAGTTCCCCGCTGCGTCTCTGATCATCGAGGTCCGAAGGTCGAGGCCGTATGGTTCGAGCGCATCGCGCCGCATCTGGCCGACGAAGAGATAGTCGGTGGTCGAATCAGGCGGCGGCACCGGAGACGAGTGTTTGAGAAGGTACGGCTTTCCCCGTCTCGTCTTCTCAACGAGTAGGCGCCCCGCCAGCTTCGCCGCGTTGACGAGGCGATCCTCATCATCCCATTGATCCCATTCGCGCAGCAGGCGCGCCAGGTGATCCGGAAGAAAATTCGGGACTTCCGGATTCACAGCACCGACGGCAGCAGGGTCGGGCGTTATCCCGGAGGAATGTTGCCCCCTGCATTATCATCTTGTTGCCGTTTCCCTTCGCTAGCGGGGTCGCATCGCAGGCGTTGAGCGACGATCCTGATCTCGTCTGCGGAGCGCCATTTCACCTGATCGAGCCGCCGCGCAAACTCTGGCGTTGACCACAACTGGATCGCATCAAGAAACCGGACCGGATGGCTTCAGGCCCCATTGTCCCGGCGTGCGAACGGCCCACCGCTCGGCTCGGCTAACGGCATACGCGCCTCCGCGGGCGCTTCCGCATGCGGTGATCGGCGCGGCAACCCGATGCGGAAGTCGGGGTTTCGGGGATCGGCCTAGCCGCGCCACGCGGATGTTACCGCAGCGTGCCAATCGGGCTCTACCGCTGCGTAGCCGGTCGGCTATGAGGGAGCCGCACGACGTTGTTTGCCTTGATCCCAAGGACGTGCGCGGCCCACGCATCTAACGCACGAGCGCGCTCGGTTGCGAAGTCGTGCCGCTGGTAGATAGCCGCGACGCCAAGAAGCTTTTTGCCGGCTGATGCGCGAGGATCTTATCAACCACGATCGAATCGAAGCCGAGGCGCGCCAGCGCCGAGACGCCTGAGCGCCTCAAATCGTGCAACCGCCACGGGACCAACGGTGCCGGCTTGCGGCCCGTTTTCTCGGCGGCTTCCGAGCGAGCCATGACGATCGCCGCGTCGAGCATTATCTTCGCCTTTGAAATCCCGGAAATCGGCGTACTGCCTGTGGTGCTAAAAACGAAATCGCATCCTTCGATCCGCGGAATCGAGCGCAAGATCTCACGCGCGGGTTCCGACAGGTGCACATCATGCGGACGGCCGCTTTTCATTCGCGAGCCCGAAAGAGTCCACTGGCTCAGGTCATCGCCGATTTCCGATCAGCGTATGCCAGCGACTTGTGTCCTCCGCTGCATCGTCAACATCGCGAGCTGGAAGAACGGGCCGAACAGATAGCCGCGCGTGTCCGCGGCAGCCCACACTTCAGCAAGCTCGCTATCGTTCAGCACTCGCTCGCGAACCGTGGTGCCAGTCGCGATCGGCAATCCCTGGAATGGGTTGCTCGGAACCTTCCCGCGCTTCTCGGCCCAACAAAACGCGGCCCGCGCATAGGCGAGGGTGCGGCCCGCCATTGTCGGCCTTCCGGCTCTTACCAGCTTATCGAGGCCATTGACCGCGTCGGCCCGGGTGATCCGTGCTGCTGGCCGCTTCAGAAGCTCGGGGAAGGCATGCCGAATCGCCCGGACGGCTTCGGCGCGGTAGCGTTCGCGCCGGTGAGCCAGATGCAACGCTGCCCATTCCTCGACCAGCGCATCAAAGGTGAGCGCCGCTTCGGCGCGCTCGCGCTCCGCTTCGGCACGCTGACGCATCCGCTCGGCCTTGGGATCGATGCCTTTCGCTACTGCGCCGAGCCGCGCCCGCGCTGCCTCACGCGCTTGCTCGATCGTCAAGCTTCCCCACACCCCGAGCGGCTCGCGCACCTTCCGCTTGGTCGCTGGGTCGGTCCACTGCGCGAGGAAGGTTCGCGTACCCTTGGCGGTCAGCCTGACGCCGAGGCCGGCACAAGCCGTGTCGAAAACCAGACGATCCTTGCGGCCTTCCTCGACCCTCAACGCGGCCAAGAGGCGATCGGTGAGCTTCGGCATGTCGCCCCGGGTCTCTGTCTTGCGGACCCCACGCGGACCTGGCAGAAAGGTTCATTACGGGTCCGCATGGCGAGCTATGGCGAGGTTAAATAATAAGATACGTTGAAAATGCAAGGGAAATTGCGGCTAATCGCGACATCTGGCGGCCTGCGACGCGGATGTATCGCTTACTCTTAATCAGCGGGTCGAGGGTTCGAGTCCCCCTGCACCCACCATCCTGCTTCGCGCTGACGCGCTTCGCAGGATTTGCATCCACGTAAGGCGCCAAACAGGATGCCCTCCGAAGCCTCGGCGGAGGAGGGCGAATGCGCTACGTCTATCTGCTGCAAAGCGAAACGGATGTTAGCCAACGCTATGTGGGCGTCACGTTCGACCTCAGGCAGCGACTTGCGGAGCACAATTCGGGAAAGTCGCCTCACACGTCCAAATACATTCCTTGGAAATTGGTGACCTATATCGCGTTTTCGGATGAGCGAAAGGCCGAGGCTTTCGAGCACTATCTGAAATCCGGTTCCGGTCACGCGTTCGCTAGAAAAAGACTGTGGTAGGGTTCGAATCATGCTCGGGCGAATTTGGGCACTGTGAAGCCGTCAATGACTTAGGCGGCCATTCAACGACCGACCGTCATAGTCCCCCGTTTCGAAGTTCGCTCAAGCGACAGCGCAAGCTCGGCGTCCGCTCCTTATCCATCAAGGATATCGCCGCGCGAGGGCTGGGGATCGTGCGGCTCTCAGGGTGACTGCCCGAGAAAGCCTGCGATAATGCACTCTGCGAGACCGATGCTGGCGTCGAGGCAAGATCGAGCGCAGCCACCCCGCCTGACGGTTCGATGACAGTCCCTGCGTAGGATCAGAAACCGGTTTGGCGTTCTCCTAGCGGTCCGAGCCCCGTGTGCAGAGCAGCGTCGTAGATATTCCCACCAACCGGCGCTGCTCTCCTTCCCCCGTTGGGCGCGCTGTGTTGCGCCATCAGGGGTGTTGCGGCTACTGTGGCGGATCGGATTGCGTGCGTGCCCAACAGATCCAAGCAAAAGTGAGGATGTGGCGGTGCGACGCCTCGGTATGGGCCACAGGTGGCCGTTACCCAGATCCGAACCACGGCTGTCTGTTTGATCCGTTCGGTTCCCGGACGTCTAGGAGCAGCCCAGGCGCGTAGGGGCAGCGGCTTGTATTGAATTGGGCGGCTGCTGGTCTCCCGGATCGTCGCCGGGAATGATTGCGCGCGAGCGTTGACCGCGATTCTCACTAGCCGGTCGCGCTGGAGGGGCGGAAGGAGCAGCGGGGAGTTCAGCAGCGCGTGGCGGTGCGGAATAATCCATTAAGGGCGCGGGCATAATTTTCTCCGTGGTTTCCGATATAGAAGGCTGAACCCGCGTGGCGGTGCTCATCATGTCGGAGATGAAAAGAAAGCGATTAAAGCGGAACAGATCATAAAGATCAGGCCACCAGCGCTGCCCAACATGGGGTAGGCCACCAGTCATGTTCGTGGGGGGCTGCGGGAGTTACCTTCAACTCTGTCAAAGTTGCTTTACACCTCATCAGGTCAAACTCGCGTCCGACAGCCCCCGCAAATGCACAGTTTGCGGATGTTGGCCATCAACCGCAGCGCAAAATTGTTGACGAATTGGGTCGCTTGCCGCGCACGCATGGCGCCTATGGTGAGCACGTCGGGCCACGCCCAACCACCTGAACTTTCTTGGTCGCCTGTCCGCCAAGTGGACGGTTTAATCTCGCTCCCGGAGACGATCGGCTCTACAGGAAGATCGCGGTGCCTGGGTCTTCACCAGTGAGCTTTGGAAAAGCCCTCTCTATCCGCTCCCGATCTCGCTGCCTCTGCCGATCGGCCGGGGTCTCTGGCTCAGGACCGGTCAGCGCGTCCAGGATGCGCAACCCCGCCAACGTCACAAGATAATCGAGCTGGTCGGTGACGCGCAAAAAGAGGCGCCCTGGCCGGGTGTCAGTCATCGGTTCCATCGGCGCCAATCCCTAGGAGCGCGCAGATCGCTTCTGGCGTCTCGCGTACTTGAATAGGATCTTGATCGCCGGCTATCCCGATGAAGGCGTATCCGTCCTGATGCGTGCCGAAAGAGCTGATGTGTTTAACTTGAACGTAGCGTTTAACCCCGCTCCTACTAGTTAGCACGATCCAGTCTTTACTCATCTCTATTCTCCTTCCGTTTTTCATCTACAATCTTGTTGTCGAACAGCGGAACAACGATCTCGCGTCGCGGTACCGGTGCCGCCTCGGCGGCCAGCACCAGCCGAATGAATTCGATCGCGGTCTGGTCGCTGTTTCTCGGTATCCAGGGCAGCGGCAGCCCGGTGCGCTCTCCCACGTCGTGCTCGGGGGCAAACAAGACCGCGGTAGTTGCACCGGAGACCACCGTGGAGACCGGCAGGGTGTGGGCAAACGCGGCCGTGTGGTAGCGATAGAGGTACAGAGAAAAGCTAACTCTCTCTTACCGTGTCCGGATGCTGATCAAATCGGCGAGTTCCGCGACCGTGCCGCCGATCAGTTTTGATAGAGAGACGCACGAGTGGCGAACCTACCGGATGTTGTTAACGGCGCGCATTTGGTGCCCGCTTCAAACCTTTGTCGTCACAACCCCTCATAGAGAGAGTGCCTGAACTGAGATGCGAGCTGCCGGTCGTGGCGCAGCGCCATCTCAGGCGTCACCAATGCGCGCTCGGTCAAGATGGCATAAGCCGCCCTGGCTGCGGTGGAGATAGGGCAGGAAAAGTCCCATGAGTGACGAGAAAATTAATCTCGACCCCCGGGTTGCGCTGGCGACGGACCGATGGTTCTTAGCCCGGGGGCTTGGCGCCCGCGTTCTGACCCTGACCGCCGAAGTAAGCGATCTGCAACACCGCTTTACCGCGATGGAGCACCGTTTCACTGCGCCGGAGAGCCGCTTTACCGCGATGGAATCCCGGCTGAGCGGTATCGAAGGCCGCCTTGGCGTCATGGAAGAACGCATGTCGGCGATGCTCGCGCTGATCGTCCGCATTGCCGAGCGGCTCGACGGGGGAAGTCAATAATTCGCAAGGGCGCTCTGCCAAACATTCTGATTTTAATAATTTCGCGCTCGGCCTTACGCCGGCGGCGGTCCGAGCGGCAGCAGAATGCTTCGCAGCACGATGGCGTGCCCCTTAGTGCGGCCGACCGCGATCTCGTCCTCGATCCTTTCCCAAGCGATCGGCCCGGCCCGCATCTCCTCGACCCAACCTTCGGCCTCGAGCCGGGCGCCGTCAAAGCTCCAGTGCAGTCGTGGGCTGCGCCGTACCGCGCCAAACACGTCGGCTTGCCCGGTCGCCAACAGCATCGCCGCCCAGACATGGCGCTCGTGATCGCCGGTCGTCTCCATCCAACGTCGTCTTTCGTAACTGGAATTATGGTTAACACGACGATGCGAGCCTGTCTCCCGCATCGTGCTGACGTCCCGCGCTAGCGGCTGACGATGATCGGGCAGCCGCAAATCGGACAGGTTTCCGACATCGACCGCGCCGAGGGATCGTTGGCGAGCAGCGTCTGCAGCCGGGCGATCAGCGCCGCGTGCTCAGAAGAGCCGCCGCAACGATTGGCATAGGCGCGGCCCATCGCGCTCGTCGGCGGCATTACTTCGACCTGAAATGCCTGCGCGGACCGGCTGGCGGCAACCGCGGCTACGCCTCCAACCCACGCGGCGGTCGACAACAGCAGCCGGCGGCGCTGATGCATGATCTCGCTCATTGCGGTTCGCCCTCGACCTCGATCCGGTCCACCTTGTCGGGATAGAAACACAGGTAACCGGCAATGCGCGGGCAATCGGGTAGTGGATCGAGGTAGGCCCAGGCCACGTCTTCCACCGCCCCGTCGCCGACCCGCACCGACCAGTAGGACGCCGTACCCTTGTAGGGGCAGACCGTGGCCTTGTCCGAGCGGGTCAGAAGCTCCATCCGCACGTCCTGTTGCGGAATGTAATAGCGGGTCGGATGTCCGGTTTCGAACAGGAACATGCCGCGCCGCGTGTGCGCGATGGTCTCGCCGTTGAAGATGACCTGCACCGCACGCGAGCTCGGCCGTACATCGACACGGGAATAAGGGTCGCGCGCGTGACCAAAGATCTCCTCGTCCTCCTCGATCCAATGATCGACCTTGGCCCAATAGAAGGCGAGATAGTCCTTGATCGCCGCGATCTCCGCCAGCGGCTGCTCGTAGCTCCACACCGCATTTTCGATCCGCCGGTCGCCGACCTTTATCGTCCAGTAGGAGGCATCGCCCTTATAGGGGCAATGCGTGCGGTGCTCGGTCCGTTCGAGCAAATCCATGCGCACGTCTTGTCGCGGAAAATAATAGACCGGCCGATGACCGGTCTCGAACATCAGCCCCGGCCCGATCGTGTCGGCGATGGTCGTGTCCTCAACGAGAACGCGCATGCGTTTCGGGCTCTTCTCGAAGGCGACGCGGTGATCGGGCTTGCCGATCGCTTTTGGCAGTTCCATGGCTTTCTCCTCCAGAACCGTCACGAGCGATTGCCGGCGTAGCTGGTCAGATCGATGAATTCCAGCACGGTGCCGTCGGGATCGTGGAAATAAGCGCGCGGGCCGTTGACGATGCCGCCTTGGCGGTCCTCCTCGAAGGTGATCTCGACGCCATTTCTACGCAGATGGTCGAGGGCGGCCTGGTAGGCGTCATGGGCGACGATGAAGGAATGATGCACGCCGCCATGATCGTCGAGCACCGGGTTGATCGGCGGCTCGCGCTTGACCAGGATCAGGCAGGTCCCGGCGGCATCGAGAAACGCCATGCTGCCGTGCCGCACGGTCTCCAAATGCCGGCAGCCGACGACGTCCGTGTAAAACCGCGTGCTCTTCGCGATATCGCTGACCGGAATGCTGAAATGGGCAATGCCCTGGATCGCGACCATCCTGTCCTCCCTTGGTGAGCAAGCCGCCCGGCACTGGTTTTAATCGAAATTCGTTGCCGCGCCAGCCGAAAAGACGGACCCTGGCCCCTTTCGTCGAGAAGCGGGGGTGCCGTGTGAAGCCTGCGAAGTTCGAATATCACGCCCCTGCCTCGGTCGGCGAGGCGCTGGCGATCCTGGAGCGCTATGACGGCGAGGCGCGGATCCTCGCCGGCGGTCAGAGCCTCGTGCCGATGATGAATTTTCGGCTCGCGCAACCCAGAGCCATCGTTGACCTCAATCGGATCGCCGAGCTCGCCTTTATCGAGGAAGAGGGCGAGGTGGTGAGGATCGGGTCGATGACCCGTCAGCGCCGGCTCGAATTCGCCCCGCAGATTGCGGCGAAGCTGCCGTTATTGCACGAGGCGCTGCGTTGGGTGGGCCATCTGCCGACCCGCTCGCGCGGGACGATCGGCGGCTCGATCGCCCACGCCGACCCCTCGGCCGAAATTCCGATGGTATTGCAGGCCCTCGAAGGCGAAATCGTCGCGCGCGGGCCGCAAGGAGAACGACGGATCGCGGCGCAGGATCTTTTTCATGCGGCGCTGACCACCAGCCTCGCTCCGCTGGAGATCATCACCGAGGTACGGTTTCCCGCGATGTCACCGCAGGCGGGCCACGCCGTCGAGGAATTCGCCAGGAGGAAGGGGGATTTCGCGATCGCCGCGGTCGCGGTGATGCTGGTGAGCGACGGCGAGCGCTGCACCAAGGCGCGTCTGTCGACGGCCGGTGTCGGGCCCGCATCCATCCGGCTGCGCGACGCCGAGGCGGTGCTCGAACAACAAGGGCTAGGCGAGGCCGCGATTGCCGAGGCAGCGGACAAGGCGGCGGCTCAAGTCGACCCGATCTCCGATCTGAATGGCTCGGCGGAATACCGGCGTCATCTGACCGGCGTCTTGACCCAGCGCGCTATTCTGAAGGCCATCGCGCCCGCAACTTGAGAGGTCGACCCGATGTCCGAGATCCGCGAGATCAGACTAACCGTCAACGGCAAGAGCTATCAGGGGCGCTGCGAGCCGCGCAAATTGCTCGTCGACTTTGTGCGCGAGGATCTCGGGCTGACCGGCACTCATATTGGCTGCGAGCACGGGATCTGCGGCGCCTGCACGATCTTGTTCAACGGCGAGGCGGCGCGTTCCTGCCTGATGTTTGCCGTGCAGGCGGAGGGCGCCGAGCTGCTGACCGTCGAGGGCCTGGCCAAAGGCGACGAGTGGCATCCATTGCAGCAGGCCTTCCACGAGCATCACGCGCTGCAATGCGGCTACTGCACGCCCGGGATGCTGATTGCCGCCCTCGATTTCCTCGCGACCAACCCCTCCCCGACCGAGGACGAGATCCGCGAAGGCATCTCCTCCGTGCTGTGCCGCTGCACCGGCTACGTCAACATCGTCAAGGCGGTCGCCGCCGCCGCGGAGGTGATGCGAGGGGCCGCCCCTCACCCCCTCCCTCTCCCCGCGAGCGGGGAGAGGGAGGGACCCGCATAGCGGGAGGGTGAGGGGCAACCTCGATGCCTGGGCACATTCCCTATGTCGGGCGCTCGCTGCTGCGGCGCGAGGACCGGCGGCTGCTGACCGGCCGGGGCCAGTTCATCGCCGATCTCGAATTGCCGCGCATGCTGCATGCGGCCTTCATCCGTAGCCCGCTGGCCCACGCGCGCATCCGCTCGGTCGATCTGTCGCGCGCCGCCCAAGCCCCCGGAGTGGCATTGGCGCTGAGTGGTACGGATCTGGTGCGGCTGCTTCCGCCGCTGCCCGACACCCAGCTCTCATTGCCGAGCAAATGGATGAGCCGGGTCCAGCACGAGTTCCACAACCCGCAGCAACCCGGATTGGCGCACGACAAGGTGCGGCATGTCGGCGAAGCGATTGCGGTGATCGTCGCGGAAAGCCGTTACGCAGCAGAAGACGCGGCCGAATTGGTGACACTCGATCTCGAGCCGCTGCCGGCGGTCGTCAGCTCCGAGGCGGCACTCGCTTCTGGCGCCCCGCTGATCCACGAGCACTTGAAGACGAACCTTTTCGGCGCGTTTTCGATTAGCAAAGGCGATGTCGCTGCAACGATGGCCCGCGCGCCGCACAGATTGCAGCGCCGGTTCTATCATCACCGCTACGCGGCGATGCCGATCGAATGCCGTGGTGTCGCCGCCCTTCACGACCCTCGAACCGATACGATAACGATTTGGTCGGCCACCCAGGTCGTGCATTGGGTGCGCCGCGAGGTTGCCGCGATCCTCGGCCTGCCGGAAGCACGTGTCCGATGTCTGGCGCTCGATGTCGGAGGCGGCTTCGGCGTCAAGGGTCACGTCTATCCCGAGGATCTGGTTGTGCCGTTTCTGGCGCGACGGCTGAGCCGGCCGGTGCGCTGGCTCGAGGACCGGCACGAGCATCTGTTGTCCGCGGCGCATTCGCGCGACCAGTTGCACGAGGTCGAAATCAGCTTTGACGGTGATGGACACATCCTGGCGCTGCGCGACAATTTCATCGTCGATTGCGGGGCGTGGAACCCGATCGGTGGTGGTGTGCCCTACAACACTGCCGCTCATCTGACCGGCCCCTACAAGATCGAGCATCTCGCCGTCTCGGCGCGCACGGCCGCAACCAACAAGGTCCCGAACACGGCTTACCGTGGTGCGGGGCGTCCGGAAGCGGTGTTCGCGATGGAGCGGATTATCGACCTCGTGGCCGGGAGTTTGGGATTGGAGCCGGCGGAGGTGCGCCGGCGCAACATGATCCGCGCCGAGGAGATGCCCTATAGCGCGGGCATCCTCTATCGCGACGGCGAGCCGATCGTCTACGACAGCGGAGATTACGCGGGCGGACTGCAGAAAGCGCTCGATGCCGTCGGCGGCGTCACGGCGTTCCGCGAGCGTCAGCGCGAGGCGCGCCGACAGGGCCGCTATCTCGGACTCGGCATCGGCTGCTATGTCGAGGGGACCGGGGTAGGGCCGTTCGAAGGTGCGACCGTGCGCATCGATCCCTCCGGCAAGGTCTATGTATCCTCCGGTGCTGCCTCGCAAGGCCAGGGGATGGAGACGATCTTTGCTCAAATCGTTGCCGACATGTGGCAGGTCGCACCCGACGATGTCGTCATTTCGCTCGCCGATACGGCCGGGATCCCGAGCGGGTCCGGTACGTTCGCCAGCCGCAGCACGGTCACCCTCTCGGCGGCGATCCATCACGCGAGCGAGCGTCTGCGAGCGAAGGCGTTTGCGATCGCCGCCAATCTATTGGAATGCGCCCCGGCCGACCTCGAATTGCGCGACGGCGGGGTCGGCGTCGTCGGCGTGCCTGGCGCCGTGGTCAGCCTCGCGAAACTGGCACACGCAGCGCGTCCCGGCTGGGATCATGGCCGCCCGCAAGGTATCGATGCCGGGCTCGAGGAGACCCATTACTGGGAGCCGCTGACCGTCACCTGGAGCTATGCCGCGCATGTCGCGATCGTCGACGTCGACCCCGAGATCGGGCGGGTCACGATCGAGAAATACGCGGTCGCCCATGATTGCGGGGTCGTCGTCAACCCGCTTTTGGTTGAAGGCCAGATTGCCGGCGGCACCGCGCAGGGCCTCGGTGGCATCCTATTCGAGGAGATCGCGTACGACCCGGAGGGCCAGCTGTTGTGCGGCTCGCTGGCGGACTACATGGTGCCGACGGCGGGCGACGTGCCCGAGATGGTGATGATCCACCAGCATTCGCCCTCGCCGCTCAACCCGCTCGGCGTCAAAGGAGTGGGTGAAGGTGGTGCGGTCGCACCGCCGGCGGCAATCGCCAACGCCGTCAGCGATGCGCTGGCACCATTCGGCGCCGAGTTCAACGCAACCCCGATCAAGCCGGAGCAGATCTTAGAAGCTGTCCGTTCGGCGCCGACGCGCTCACCCGGATAATGGGCACGGGACACTGGCACGGATCCGCGAGGGGACGAGCTCAACGGCGTGGAGCCGGTGAGGGGCGGTCCCGATAAAATCTGTTATCAAGAATGAACCGGCGGCAAGGAAATGGGGTGGTGCTACCTAAACGTCGATCGCCTATAAGGTCGCGCGGAGCTTAACGTCACCGCGAGACTGCGAACAGGAGGGCTCATACCATGAGACGAATGGCGATTGCCGCCGTACTTGTCGCGTTGTTTGCAATCCCGACGCTTGCGCAAAATCCGCCGCAGGGCACGACGACCCGGGTGCGCGGGGTGGTCGATAAGCTCGATGGGCAGACACTTACCGTGAAGTCGCGCGAGGGGGACGTTGTAACGATTGCACTCGCGCCGGATGTCGCGATCCAAACCCTCGTCAAGAAATCCCTCGCCGACATCAAACCTGGCGACTTCGTGGCTTCGACCGGGATCAAAGACAAGGACGGTAAGATTCACGCGATCGAGGTCCGCATCTTTCCCACAGCGACGCCCGACGGCGGTAGGCAATTCGCATGGGATCTGGGGCCGGACAGCGTGATGACCAACGCCACCGTCGGCACCGTGACCAAGGCCCCGGAGGGCATGGTCTTGCATGTTACCTTCAAAGGCGGTGAATCGGAGTATAGCGTCGGTCCGGACGTTCCGGTGCTGGCCAACGCGCCCGGCGATACTAGCCTGTTGAAGCCAGGCGCGGCTGTCTTCGTCATCGCGCTGAAAAAGCCGGATGGCAGCTTGACGTCGGCTCGGCTCTACGCGGAGAAGGACGGGATCAAGCCGCCGATGTGAGGCAATGGCCGATATGGCGCGATGAAATGGAAAGCATAAAACGCCTGACCATCGAGCCGTTTCAACATCTGATCTCTAAACCGGCTTCCGTCGGTCCCGACAACCCGCCGCGCCACGAGCCGACCACCTGCGGCGCCTTCAGCCGCTGCTCGCTACCTCGACCTCCCGCCCGAGGGCCAAGCGGTTGACCGCAGCGACTTCGGTTGCGGCCAGCCGTTCGAGCTTGCCGATCTCGGCATCGGCCCGCGCCATGATCTCCCTCGAAACGGCTGCTGCCTGCTTCGTTGGCGCGGTATCAGAGACGGAAACGGTGCTGATCAAGGCCAGCAGCGTATCATTCAATCCCGCGGGATTGCGCAGCACGTCGCGATCCGATTCGCGATGGACGTCCACCAGCACGGCTTCGACCGCCGTCAGCTTTTCCGCCACTGCCTTTGCCTGCGCGGCGAGACCGTGTTTGTCGTCCTCCGATCCTCCAGCCAGCACCGAAAGCCGATGCTTCAGCCGGCGGATACGATTGACCGTCGCGTTGACTTTGCCCAGCGAGGCGGTCAATTCCCCCACGAGTTCGAACTGCTGGCGGTAGCCCTCCAGCGTCGTGGCGAGGCGCGGATCCTTTACGACCGAGAACTCCGCGGCCATCGTCTCCGAACCCAGCGACATCTCGACACGATATCGGCCCGGCACCACTGTAGGCCCGGCGGGTGGATCCGCGCGTTCGGCCAACGGCTTGTTGCGCGGTGGGGCGAGGCTGGCATCGAGCGTTTCCGGTCCGGGATACTTCAGATCCCACACGAACCGGTTGAGCCCGGGGCGAACCGACGGGCGCTTCGCCGCCGGCAAGCGACTGTCGTCGCTGCGGAAGCTCGCGATCGCCGCGCCCGAATCGTCATAGAACGCGAGCGCGACCGGGCCGGAAATGCCCTCGTCCAGCCAGTAATGAAGGATCGCGCCGTTCGGCGGATTCTCGCCGACGTCCAGATATTCGCGGCCGCTGGTCCCGTCCGGCTTGCGGAAGGTTCGGATCCCGCCGCCCACTCCCGGAGCCAGCGCGTGCGCAACGCCGCTCGGCCTCAGGCCCCGCAAGGCCCCGAAATGCAGCTTTGTGCGAACCGTTGTGCGGGGCTGAAAGAGACGGCATCCGTGGCTGCCATCGAGGCCTCTGAGCGGCGTGATGTCGTCCAGGATCCAGAACGAGCGGCCGTGAGTTCCCGCCACCAGATCCGTCTCCTTGATCTTCAGATCGTACACCGGCACGACCGGCAGACCCCCTCCCATGCGCATCCAGCTTTGCCCGTCGTTCAGGCTGCAGTAGACGCCGGTCTCGGTGCCGACGAACAATAGCCCCTTGCGCGCCGGATCCGCGCGCACCACGCGGGTGATCTCGCCGCCGGGAAAATCGCCGTTGATCGATGCGAAAGTTCGCCCACCATCCGTGCTACGGAACAGGTACGGCTTGTAGTCGGCAAGCTTGTAGCGTGTTGCCGCTACATAGATCGTGTCGGCGTCGTGCGGTGAGATCTCAATGCACCCGACATAGGCGAGTTCCGGCATTCGCGCCGGCGTGACATTCTGCCAGCTCTCGCCGTCGTCGCGTGTGACGTGAACGAGCCCGTCATCGGTCGAGGCCCAGATCTCGCCCCGCCGATGCGGCGAGGGGGCGAGCGAGGCGCATGTCGCGTGCACCTCGGCCCCGGCGTTTTCATGCGTGATATCGCCGCCGGAAGGCCCCTGCCGCGCAATATCGTTGAGACTGAGATCCGGCGAAATTTCTTCCCAACTCATGCCCTCGTCGCGGCTGCGGAACACATGGTTGCCAGCCGCATACAGTATCCCGCTGTCGTGCGGCGAAAAGACGATCGGGAACGTCCAGGCGAAGCGGTATCTCATGTCCTTGGGTGCGATTCCGAGCGATGCCTCGGGCCACACATTCACCAGCTGGATTTGCCCGGTGCGATGATCGTAGCGCTGCAGCGCCCCGGCGCCGCCGGGACTGGAGCCGATCGCGCCGCAATAGACGATGTTCGGATCTTCGGGATGCACGGCGACAAAGCCGCTTTCTCCGGTGCCGGGATAGGTGCAGTCCCCGAGGGTGATGGCACCCCAGGCGGCAGCGCTCGGCGTTGAAATCGTGGTGTTGTCCTGCTGCGTGGCGTAGACGCGATAGGGATGCTGGTTGTCGGTGTCGATGCGATAGAACTGAGCCGTCGGCTGGTTGTAGATCGACGACCAAGTCTGGCCGCCGTTGCAGCTTACGCAGGCGCCGCCGTCATTGCCCTCGATCATCCGGTTGGGATCGGTGGGATCGATCCAGAGATCGTGGTTGTCGCCGTGCGGTGTCTGGATCTCGGTGAAGCTCGCTCCGCCGTCGGTCGATTTCCACAGCTGAAAATTGGCAACATAGACCGTCTCGACATGGCAGGGATCGGCGAAGACGTGCGTGTAGTACCAGGGCCGGTGCATGAGATCGCGATGCGACGAAACGAGCACCCAGCTCTCACCGTAATCCTCCGATCGGTAGAGCCCGGTCTTTTCCGCCTCCGTCTCCACCAGCGCCCAGACCCGGCCCGAGCGGGCGGGCGACACCGCCACGCCGAGCTTGCCGAGCGGACCGGTTGGCAGGCCCGGATGACGCGAAACCTCCGTCCAGCTCTCGCCGCCATCGGTGGAACGGAAGAGGCCGCTTCCCGGCCCTCCGCTCGAGATGTTCCAGAAGTTCCGGCGGGTCTGCCAGAAGGCCGCAAACAGGATGCGCGGATTGCGCAGATCCATCGCCAGATCGACGGCACCGGTATCGGCGTCGCGATACAGCACTTTGCTCCAGCTCTTGCCGCCGTCGCGCGATCGGAAGACCCCGCGTTCCTGGTTTGCACCGAACACGTCGCCGAGTGCCGCGACATAGACGAGTTCGGGGTCGTCGGGATGGATCTGGATGCGGCCGACGAACCTGGATTCACGGAGACCCAGATGGCTCCAGGTGCGGCCGGCATCCGTCGATTTGTAAATGCCGTCGCCGTAGGATACGTCGAGCCGGATCTCGGTCTCCCCGGTGCCGGCATAAACTACGTTGGGGTCCGAGCGGGCGACGGCGAGCGCACCGATCGAGGCGGAGCCGAGAAAGCCGTCGCTGACGCAGCGCCAATAGATCCCGGCATCAACCGTCTTCCACACGCCTCCGGCGCAGGCTCCAAAGTAGAACACGTTGCGGTCTTTGGGGTCGCCGGCAACGGCTACAACGCGGCCGCCGCGCGGCGGCCCGATGCAGCGCCATTTGAGCGTGTCGAGTTTTGCCGCCGCGCCGGCGAGCTGCGCCATGGAAGGTTCCTTTGTCCGATTTCTCCCCCGCCACTCTAACAGCGGTTGTCGTGTCTGCCACCTCGCGGTGGCGGCATGCTATTAACTAAAAGAGGTAGTTTGTTGGGGACCGGAGTCCGGATTTCCGGACTCTCTTTGAATTAGGAAAAACGAGCAGCGCGACCCTGCCGGTCAGTACAGCGGTCCAGACGGGATCTTGTTCGAGAGCTGCGTGACGGCGTCGGTAAAGCGGCGCCAGGTCGCCGCGCCATTGTGATCGTCCTGCGCCGCAAGTTCATCGGCGCGCGCGCGGCGCTTTCCTCGAGGGCCTTGTCGCCATAGCGCTTGAGCATCAGGTTGGCGGCGCGCCAGATGTCGATCTCGGGTGTCACGCGGGAAAAAACTGCGGGCTTGCGATCTACAGGAGATCAACACCAAAGATTGCATGGCTTGCAGGGATACGTGTCAGCGTGGCCGCAAGATGGCGCGGATACTGACTGCGGAGGATGTCGTCCGTCGAATAGCCGCCGAGTGCGCCTTTATCGACGAGCGCGGCGGTGTTGGCATTCGGCTGGAGCCGGCGGCCGCGATAGTGAGGCAGTACGGTGAGCAATTCCGGCGGGCGGCCCGGCGCAGGCAAACACGCCGCGCGCCGAAACCGCCGCCCCTGCTGTGAAGGCCCCTTCCCTCTTCTTCTCGGCCACACAGGACGTCATGGCGCACTATTACTGGCGAGCGGCAAGATAGGTTAACGACAGGTGGCTCCCTGATATTTATCTGCTCGCGCGGGGTACCGATCCGACCACGCGGGAACGGGCTCAGAACAACTTTAACGGCTAAGCCGCGAGGCGCACTGGGGCAATAGCCGTCTCGCCCGGAGTGCGGGGAGAGAAGATTTTCACCCGCTCGTCAGCCGTCGTTGCCCTCGCGGCCTGTTCCCGTTCGAGTTCCGCCATTAGCCAGCGCTCTACCGCTACCGCGGCGCGTTCTGTTTCCGCATCGCGTAGCGCGAGCGTGCGGGCCTCTATGATGGCCGAACGCAGCTCGGCATAGCTCCGGCAACGGTCATTAAAGTAGACAAGCCCGCCCCTTCTATAGGGACGCCCCTGCTTAATTGCCTCGTGAAGAAAACACTCCGCGCTCTCGCTGGAGACACGGTGCTGGCCGCGCAGATAATGTAGAGCGCCGACGAGACAGCGCCGGCCTTGGCCGTCATCATAGCGGTCACGTGTCCATCGCTCGCCGCGATCGCCAAAATACTCTAGCAACAGATCAAGAACCTGCACCGCTTTTCCGTTTTCTGCCTCGTGCATATGCCGCTCCTGACGGGGATAATCGCCTGACGGTAACACGTCGGCCGCCGTATTCCGCAGTGCCCGGTTTTTGAGCGTATCGAGCCTTGGCGATCGCCACAATCTCGCGTGCGCGAGGGAGTAAGGGAAGCGGTCAAAGAGCGATGATCGAGGAACTCACCCTCCGTCCTGCCCGGCAAGCGGACTTCGCCTTTTGTCAGCGCACCTATTTAGAGCCGATGCGCGCGACGATCGAGACGTTAGGTCTCGATGAAGCACGCCACCTTGCGAACTTCGCCAGCCGCTGGCTGGTCGAGCAGGTGCGCATCGTCATGTTGCACGACCAAGCGATCGGCTGGCTGCAAACCGCGCCGGCAGATGATGCGATCTTTCTCGCACAGCTCTTCGTCGACGCGGGCTCGCAGCGGCGAGGAATCGGCACCCGCCTGGTGCGAATTCTGATCGAGGAAGCAGCGCGCGATAACAAGGCCGTCACCCTCGGCGTAGTAAAAACCAATCCCGCGCGGCGGCTCTACGAGCGGTTGGGGTTCAGCGTCACCCACGAAGATCAATACAAGTTCTATATGCGGCGCCCGCCGGATCGGATGCTCACATGACCGATCGGAGGGCCGTACCTAGCGACATCCAGCGCATCATGACGATCCGCCATGCCGTGCGCGAAAACCGGTTGTCGGACCCTAACTCCGTCACCGCGGCCGATTGCGCCGCCTTCATCGAGCGCTCTGAGATTTGGGTATGGGAAGAGGACGGGTTGATTTTGGGCTTCTCGGCCGGCGACGTGCGCGATGGATGGATTTGGGCGTTGTTCGTTGCTCCCGGTCATGAAGGCCGCGGAATCGGTCGCGCACTCCTTCCACTTGCCTGCAACACCCTCCGCGTCGCCGGCTACCGGGTTGCTACCCTTAGCACAAGCGAGGGAACGCGCGCCGAGCGGTTCTATCGGGCGGACGGCTGGACTGCGACCGGCAGAAATCACAAAGGGGAAATCGTCTTTGAGAAACGGCTCTGAGATGTGACCGGACAGGCGATCATCAGCGGCTGCGGCCCAACCATTCTTCCGCGCTGGTCGCCGCCGCCGGCGAGCGCGCCTCGATGCGCTTCCTCGAATTCTTCGCCGCCAACATCCGCAACCCGCACACGCGCCGGGCCTACGCGCGCGCCGCAGAGGAATTTTTGGCCTGGTGCGCCGATGCCGGCGTGCCTTCGATCGCCGCCGTGCAGCCGGTGCATGTCGCCACCTGGATCGAGGCCGGCACGCGCGAGCTCGCGGCGCCGAGCGTCAAGCAACGGCTCGCCGCGATCCGCCACCTGTTCGACTGGCTTGTCACCGGCCAGGTCGTGCCGGTCAACCCGGCCGGGTCGGTTCGCGGGCCCCGGCATGTTGCGACGTCCCGGCAAACGCCGGTGCTCGATCCCGCGAAGCGCGCGCGCCGCTCGACAGCATCGATGTCTCGACGCACGCCGGCCTGCGCGACCGCGCGCTGATCCGCCTGATGGTCTATTCATTCGCCCGCATCGGCGCGGCGCTCCGCATGGCGGTCGAGGATGTCTACACGCAGAACCGCCGGCTGTGGGTGCGGCTGCGCGAGAAGGGCGGCAAGCGGCACGCGATGCCGTGCCACCATAACCTCGAGGAATACCTTACCGCCTATCTCGACGGCAGTGGCCTGCGCCACGATCCCAAGGGCCGCTGTTCCGCACAATCGGCCGCGGCACCGGTCGGCTCACCCGCACGGTGCTGCCGCAGGCAAACGCCTATGCGATGATCCGCCGGCGCGCCGCGGCGGCCGGCATCGAAACCAAGCTCGGCAATCACAGCTTTCGCGCCACCGGCATTACCGCCTATCTCAAGAATGGCGGCACGCTGGAAAAGGCCGCCGCGATGGCAAACCATGCGTCGACGCGCACGACGCAGCTCTACGACCGCCGGCGCGATGAAGTCAGCCTCGATGAGGTCGAGCGGATCGTGATTTGACCATCGGTCATGCGAGCCCGATCCCTTCAATCCAACTCCCGAAATGGCCGAGATCGACCCTGAGCCGTCATTCACCACCTCGCCAGCGGATGGTCGGGTCTGGCCGCGAAGCGGACATTCGCACCGCATCACAGGTCAAGCTCAGAGGGTCGAGATCATTAGCGCCAAAGA